>Ga0179593_1500715_pt1 | contig 13532 bp, 16 predicted proteins | sample CZODoug2_1_08_16_FD_185931 | JGI IMG/M metagenome (GOLD analysis project Ga0179593, IMG submission 185931) | Vadose zone soil fungal communities from Angelo Coast Range Reserve, California, USA - CZODoug2_1_08_16fungal (PacBio error correction) | ecosystem: Environmental > Terrestrial > Soil >... | reverse complement strand
CATCGGAAGACTCCCCCGACAACTCTCATTTTCGGTCTTTCTTCGTGGATGCCCCTTTCCACGGCGTTCTTTTTCAGATATCGGACCCCCTGGAACCAAGACCCCCCCCCTCTTTTCTCATGTTTTACGTCGCGTTTGGCGACGCGGGTTCACCTCCCGCGACGGTATACCGAGCTTTTGTTCCTCCCCCCCCCCAGTTTCCCTTTTCGGAGCCAAGTAAATTCATACTCTCTTGTACATTTTCCGAAAAGTCATTCCCCGGCCTGAGTCGATGTGGTCTTCACTTGAGTCGCCCCCCCGCGGGACGCCCCGCAGGTCAGGTAACCCATTTTCCAGGACTTTTTTTTCTTTAGTAGAACTCCCTCCATTCGCAGGAAGACTTTGACCTTTTCTCTTGAGCTGGTTACTAACCGGAGCTCTGATCGGCAGAATCGTTTTTGCGTTATTCGGAAAGATATTTAGACGTTTCCCTCCCCGTTCTTTTATTTGACAAGTCTCAGACAGTCACGGAGTCCCTGACTGCCGATTTCCCTTAAACCAATTCTTTACAACTCGTCATTCGTGTGGCGTATCACCCAGCCCCCTCTTATGATGCCAGGCCTTTCTGGTCCCTGTGAAGTAATCACCCCCTCCGGATTTCGCCCGATCGTTGGCATTTGCTCTGATCTTTCTTTTCGGCGGTGCGTCTGTGCACCCGGATGACTGAAGAGGCTCTCTTTCTCTGCTGAACCCCGATGATCTCTCGACTTGCCGGCTCACCCTCCAAGTCTTCTTCTCTTTCGATCCTCAGATCGATGGGCCTTTCGATTCTTTTCACCTCCGCCATGGCTCTCATTGGCAATTTCTCTCGGCACGCGGACCCAGTGAGTTGCAAATCGATCTCTGTTTCTTCCTTCGTCCTTTTCCTGAACTTCCCCTCCCGCTTCCGTCTTCCCCAGCTCCCCCCAACTTGCACCTGAGCTTTGACGCCTTCCCCTTTCCACGATACAAGAAGGTCATCTTTTCGCAATCTTCCGCGATGGAGGTTCTCCCCCGTTAAAAACCTCCCCCATTTCGCCCGGCTGACGAACCCCCCCCCTTTCGCTAGCTGAAAGGTCCTTTTTTATTAGTGGATGCTTCTCTTCCCCCACACCGATATTTTCTCCCCTCTCGGCAATGGACTTTTCGTTCTTTGGCATCTTCGACCGGTCTCTGAAGTTTTTTAGTTTTAGATGTGCTTTCTGACGGTTCGTGACGATCAATGCCAGCTCGCTCCCTTCTCCATCCAGTAGGTTATAGCTCGGACGGTCCTTTTCGGGCCCGGCATATTATTCCCTGCCGCTGGAAGTTGCAACTTTCCTCTGCGCGAGGCGTTGTGTCCGGAGTGAACCTAACCTATGGTCCGCACGTCCCCCCCCTGATCCTGACTCCACCCCCCCGTGATTTTCTTTTTCCCTTTCCCCGTTAGGAGTCCCGCGAGCCGACAATGTTTTTTGATCTCCTAGGCGCGTACCCCCTAGCTCGCTCTTTTTCCACGACCCCCTGGCCAAACTTGACGTGTTTATTTTGTACTAGTTCAAAAAATCAGTGCCTGGCTGATGCTTAAACAGGCGACCTTTTTTACCGCCTTTCTTTCTTCTTCTAAAACGTACAAGGCACATTCGATGTCGTCGTGTATCTTTCCATATTTTTGCACAAAGTACCCCATCTTGGGTCGCCTTCCTCCGTGTTGACGGCCTAGGGCCGCTTTGGCTCCTTCCTTGCAGTTTCCCGCCCGGAGGCTTTTTTGAAGCCGAATATTCGGTCCTTCCCTAGTCTCTTTTCCCCCATTTCTGGAGCACCAAACAGGTCTCGATAGCATGGCGGTCCCTCGCCCGGGCACCTCCCCCTGGATCGGTCATGAGAACTTATCAATAACGTCGTCCCATCTAGTCCCTGAAATCCAGATTAACTCTCCGAATCTTGTAAAAGAACCTACTCCCTTGTCTAATGCCCGCTGACCCCTCACCCTTTTAGGCAACGGCGGATTCCCTCACTTCCCCCCCGATTACCCTTCGAGGAGCCCTCCATCTCCTTCCTTCAAAAAAAGACTGATGGTTTTCCTCCGCCGTTGAGCGTTCCCCCACGAATAGGGCCGCCCCCCGTCGGTCGTCCTGAACCCCCAGTCTCTTGAAAAAGTCAGCCCCCCATTCTACTTCCCTTCTTTCGGTCCCCTCCGCCCTCCTGCACGAGGCGTGCCGCCATAGTTCGCTACCTGCATTGAATTTTCATATCTTTTCTTTCCCTCCCCTTTCGTTGGTTGTTCAAATCCCCGGTTGCGCTTCGAGGTCCGTCCCGTCTTTCCCCTTTTAATTGGCTCGTGCATTCTGCTCCTTTTCCGAACACAGAGCCCGTCTTCCTTCTCCCTTTTTTTTTTGACTTAAACAACACCGGTGCCCCTCCGAACCTCCGGTCCTTCTTACAACCTCGCTGGCTGGTAAGTTTGTTTCTCATCCCCTCTTCCAAGTAGATCCCTGAGACCCATGACTTGTCTCGCCTTACCGTGAGCGCCATCCTTTAAGAGGAGGGGTGAGCCTCTTGAGCCTTTTTATAAGTGTGCGGATAAGTCGATTTACTTCTCCCTCCTCCGGACCGACGCAAATTCCGAAAGCTGAATTAGGCGCCCGCTCCCGACGGTCTGAACGTTCATCCCCCTTTGCCCACCCCCCTGTCCCCTGTTAGGTGCCGGCAGAAGTCCATTGCTTTTCTAACCTTAAGTTGTTTCCCGCCTAGAAGCGCGTCCTCTTTAACCGAATTTCGGTTGCGAACCCCCCATCCGCCCCCCGTTCCGTAGTATCCCCCCCCTCTATAGCCTCTAATCTTTTCCCCCCCCCGTATCCGGAATTCCCCGATTGTATGGTTATTGAAAACGATGTCGTCCAGACTCTCGCTATCTGTGCATTTTTCCCTTTACTTATCCCCAAGCCCCCCTGTCGTCTTGAGGTTTCAGCGCATTTCCCTTCGTCTCCTACCTAAGTGCCCGAGGGAAGTCGTTGCATCCTCCTGAATTTTCCCGTTTTTAAATTTTCCGGTTGGCCAGGTTTTCGTCGTTCTAGTTCCGATGCTGCGGCTCCCAATTCCCCCGTCCCTTTAGCGTATGAGATAACCCCGTGTGGACGAGTACTGAGATCATAGGGAGTCTCCGCCTAACCCATCACGTTGTTGTCGTGCGGCCATCGTTCCAGATTTTTAAAGCCTTACGAAATACTCTCCCCATGCCCTTTCCTTTCAAGATATTTTTCAGAGTTCATTCTGCCGGCCGACAGCGCATTTTTCGCCCCAATCTCACAGACGATCTCTTTGTTCCCGTTTTCGCCTGTAGGTCACCCCCCCCCCCCCTTAATTTCCCCCCCCAAAACCTTCTTCCCCCCCCCCTCCATCCTTTTAACGTTCCTACCTTTCGTCAGATTCCCAAAACACGGGCCACCGACCTACTTCAGAGAATCGAGGTAGGGTTTTTTGTCCGCAGCAATGCCCGCATTTTGCTAGCGTGTCTGATTGTGTTTTCCCCTATTTCCCCCCTTGCAAGGAGTGAAATTATATAGAAGCCCCTCCTTCAGAGTAATGAATCGATCACTTTCTTTTCCCCTCGGTCGAAAGGTTCCCCCCAAGCGTCTAATGCCGTTTCCGTTTTCCGCTTTTCCACTCCCCTTCCCTTTTTTCCTTTTACCAAGATCTGCGCGTGAGGACCCGTCCCCCGAGTTATCAGAATTTTCGTCCAGTCGGAGGAGTTCCTCATCCCATTTCCCCCCCATGGCGGCGGGTTGTACAACCTTCCCGATCAGCACTCCTTAGTTTTCGCGAAAAGCGCAGCGTTTTTTTCCTCCCCCCAGACTTGAGACGGCCAAGGCTGACTTGCATTTGCCTTCTCCCCCACCAGACAGTTATCTCCCCCTGCGCCGCTTCAGACGTCGACAATGATACCCCACCCCACTATCCAAATGCCCCCCCCGACTTTTCGGAATATACTGTCCTCCACGTGCCGGTGATTATTCACCCCCCTCAAGTTTCCTGTCATCCTCGGATGTTTGGTGTTTTCCTCCCCGATGACTCTTTTCCCGTGACCTGTCTTCTTCCTTCCCCTAGTCCATCGATTCGCGGGGATGTTATGCCCCTTTCGTCAATCATCCCCCTTGTTTATAATCTCCGCCATCGTTCCCCCCCTGCTCTCCTCTCTCGCCGAGTCATGCGGACTTCCGAACCCAGACCCCTTTGTTTTTCTCTTCCCTTCTCCTGTTCCGTAGAGGGGCTGAGTTTTTTCCTACCCTGTCCCACCTTTAACAATTGTCCTGACTTTATCCCACCCCGATGCCCCCGTCCTTTCCCCAGCTCCTTTTTCATTTTTGAACTGTCCGTCATTCCCTCTGGCTTATTGCGTGCCGAATCAGTTCCCCACTTCCTTGGGTAATCACCTTAGCTTGTTTTGCGAACTGGAACCCGCGTATTCCACCCACGGCCCTCCTCTTGTTCATCGTTTGTTCCTTTTGTTCCCTTTTTCCAACTCCCTCAAGCCTTTTCCTCCCCCCTGCCCGACTTCCAATGAGAGGCGTTCTTTTTCTTGACTGCAGTAGCCTTCATTTTTTCCCTTTCTGTGTGCGAGAGATTCCTTATTTCGTCGTGACTCCATCCCCCCGACAACCCAATTTTGGTTTTTGGCATAAGTGCCTGGTCTAAACTTCGGTTTGGAAGGGATACCTCTCCACGTTTTTTGAACAAAGGACAACGGATCAATGGCTGGGTTTTGCCGCCCTTTGGTCTAACGCTATTTCGCATCACCGCCGGGCGTTGATTACACTTCGGTCTATCGGACATACCTCCAGTCCCTTTCCGTCCAGTAATAATTCCTATCGTGAAGGACTTTCCTCATCATTACAATAGGTACTTGGTCTTTCTCCTTATCCCTAGCCCACCTTTTGCACTCGGAGTGCCATTTTTTTAAGGCAGTGGAAAGTTCCGGCCGCAGGAATCTCTGGCTCCCCATCCCTTCAAATTCCACCTTCAGTGGCCGCGCCCCATCTTGCACCTATTAGGTGACCTCCCGTTGAAGCTCCCTCGCTTCGAATTCTTCCCTTCCCCACGTTGCCTCTCTCTCAGTTCTCCATCTCTTCAGCCAGAAGTCGGAGGTCTTCCCCGTTCCTAACGCACCCCTTACCGTGCCTATAGGTGCTTTCCCCCCCCACTCCCCTGGCCTTAATCCCGCGTTTGCGAGGTTTCCCCTTGCCCCCCTCCCCGCTAGTGGAAGAAACCTGCGCCTTTGGCTGTAGTTAGCATATCGACCGCAGCACACCCGCGAAATCCCTCACCCCCTCCCTCTCGTGACACCGATGAATCCCCTCACCTACACTTTTACCCCACCTTACACCTTCCCTGTTCTGCCCCTCCGTTCACTCCCCCTACCCACCCTTTGTCTTTCTCCCCTTCCCCCTCTTTCCGACCTCACATCCCCTTCCTATTGGTTTCCCTCTCATCGGCCTTCCTCCTCCCCCATTTTCACTACTTCCCACCTCCTTTCCGTCCCCTTCCTCCCCCCCGACTCCTATCTACCCCACCCTCTTCCCTTTCTTCTCTCTCCCCATTCCCCCCCACCTCCCTTCTCCCCCTCCCCCTTCTTCCTCCCTTCCCTCTCCCACCTCGTCGGCCTCAAACACGACCCAGGAGGCACCTTCAGATGTCCTTGCTCTTTACCACCCCTTTTCCCCCACTCCTCTTTTTCAGTCTACAGTGGCCGACAGATGGCTTAGCTTCGGAATAAGCTAGGGGCCAGGCAATGCTTCTTTAATTCGTTTTAAGCGGGCACCTCCAGGAAAAGGTACTTTCATGAGCATCACACCCTTTTTTTCCTCCTCTTCCGCCCGAGTCGAACACACCCGTCGCCCCAAACCACACTATTATAGGTCTCCTCACGTTGAATCCTCCTCTACCTCTTCGTCAGCGCATCGACCAGAGCTCCCCTGTCCATTTCGGATATCCCCCCCTGCTCCTTATTCCCTTTTTGCTTCGTTTTTCGCGCCCCCATCTTCCCCTTCGCTCCTTCCCTTAGATCTCACCCTTCCTCTCCTTTATCATTCTATTCTTTCGCCCCCGTCGGAAAGACCTGCCAAAAGTTTTTACATTGCCGCCCTCACATTCGCTCACAGTCTCCCCCCCGGTACCTCATCGTCTAGAGGATGGGGAAGGTCCCCACCGCCCCTCCTCCGGATCTTCCTTCCTCCCTCTCCCCGTTCATTAACTCTCCCTACTTACTTCCCCCTCTCCTTTTTCCCCCACCTCCTCCCCTCTCTTCCCTCGTTTTCTTCCCACACCCTTCCTCTTCGTCCCCCCCTGCGTCCCTCTTTCGTCCATCGCCCATGCTCCCCCCCCTCCCCTCCCCAGCGCAATCTCACCTCCTTCTCTCTCCCTCCCTCTCGATCCCCTCCACCTCCTTCCTACCCCCGCCCGTCCCTATGTCTCCCCCTCCTAGTTCCCTCCTTTCCTCCTGATTCCCCCCTCTCCCTTCCCCTTTCCCCCATTTCTTCCTTTCGCTTTTCGCTTACCTCCGACTCTCCCATCTTTCCAACCTTCTTACCTCCCTCCCTACCTCCTTGCATCAACGCCGTTTTGCCCTTCGCTTTTCCCCCTCCTACTCCTCCTCCCCCTCCTGTTACTTCACTTGATCGTCTCCCTTCCCACCTTCCTTCCCCCCCTACTTCCCCAGCCACAGCTACCCCTTCCCTAGTCTCCTCTCCTTCTTTTTTCCGCCCCCCCCCCCCTTCCACCCCGGCTCCCCTCATCAACCTCCCCCGCCCGTACCCTATGTCTTCTCCCCAACGCTCATCTCTCCTCGCCCCCCCCCACCCTTTTTTCTCCCCTTTCCTTCCCACCATCCCCCTTACCCATTCTCCGACCGCGCTTTTCCGTCATTCCCCTCTCCTTGGATCCTAAGGGTTGATTGTCCATCATTTTCCTATTCTACCTACCCCGCCCCCCCGCCATTGCACTTCTCGACTCCAGTTTCTCATCCCCGTCTCCCCATCCCTTCACTGAGTCCGTTGTGACCCCCCCTCCTCCCTTCTCGCCCACAAGTCGCACACATTCGCGACCCAGCCTCCACCCGTTGTACGTTTCATCGAGTCAGGTCCGTAGGAACCCGTCCCCTCCTCCTGCACCATCATCCCCCTCTCCCTTACCCCTTCCTTAACCCCCCCCTCTAGTCCCTACCCCCACCTTTCCTCCCCCTTTTTCTATCCCTCTTCTTCCCCTCCTCTCACCACCCTCCTTTTTTCCTCCTTTCCTACATCACCTTTCCTCCTCCTTCTGCCATTTTTTTACCCTGCCTCCCCGCCCCCAACTCTCCGCTTTTGCTTCACCCCCCGCCTCCTTGCTCCCCCGCTTTCTGTTTCCTGTCTTTTTTTCCTTCTGGTCGTGTTTGACTCCGTGGTTCATAGAATTGAGAGACAGGTTTACGGTTTTGCGATACGGGGAGTACCAACTGTTGTGCTCTCTTTTTTTCGCAGCAGGCTCCCCCTCTGCGGTTCAGACGCGTGTAGATTTCTTTTCCGAGATGCTTTTCAGACTTTGCTGTTTTTTCCAACCCACGCCATTGTCGTAATTACCTTTCCCCTGTCTTCCGAGAGGAGTGAGTTTATGCTTTGAAGGAAATAGACTTTTATTAATACATCGCCGCGTGTCTCCACTTGAAGGCATCCTCCTTAGTGGTACACAGCGGTCACTGAATCTACAGAGGGAGACATTTGCGCACAGCGAAACCCTCATTTTTTGTTTTTTATCATCAGCATCGCGGCGAAAGAGGCTGGAGGGCTTTATCATCGGTCAACCTCCATTTAGAAGCTGGCCCACTCAAGAAAATATTCAGCTGTAAATTGACACCAGGGCAAGGATTTTATGTCCTAGGACACACAGCACTGACGTCCTTCCCCAAGCGGGAAATGCTTTCCTATCCGTGTTCTTCCTATTACGAAATTTAGTTCTGTTTCTCCTTTTTTTTACTGTCCAGTTGTCGTGTTTTCAGATACAACACCGCGGGCGCGGAATGGACGTCGACTGTCTTTTTAGGCAGTCTTTAGTCGAATTGCGCTGGTGCCCCTTCCCCATATTAGGTCCCCCTCCAAATAATTGTTCTTGAACCGAGAGGCCGTTGCGTCCTGATAGTGCACATCTGACCATTCCTCTATGTTTCCGAGACCAACTCCTGTTAGGCGCTGACCAGATCCGTATCTTCCCTAAGGGGCGCGAGAAGTCTGACGCTAGCAGCATAGCGCGACGAGGCTCGGTCCCTCGGTTTTCCTTTCACTGCCAACTGAACGTGGGTCCGATATTTGTCACAATGCGGATTCACGAAGCCCGGCTCTCGGGCTAATTCTCTCCACTGCCTCAACTCGGATGACATTGACGGGAAGTCACTAATTAAACTTACCCTTCCCACCCTTTTCTTTGGTAGGCGGTCTAACGTTCTTCTGAGTGAAGCCCCTTACAATCTGGTTTCGCAATGGAAGAGTTGATCGGTGCCTTGGATCGCCGTGTTGTCCCTTCCTTATGGAGCAGCACGCACTTCGGCCTTCCCCTAGCTTAGTCGTCTTTCCAAGTACCAAAGGTCCCGCTCGGAATTGGCTCGATCATTCCTTCTTTCCAGGAACGTTTTAGCACTTGCTTCCTTTTTCCCACGTGCGGCGGTGCATCCTCAGTTTAGCCCCCTGGTCGGAGGTCCGACCATTTACGCCTTCATGCCTATACGCACCGGACTGTTTCTTCACCGTTGAAACGGAACCTGCCGAGGTGCCATTCGTCGGCGCAAGTTACGGCGCCATTCCGAAAATATACGAGCTACTTTGAGACGTTTTTTTTGCACCGACTTTTCAGCTCTTCTAGGTGACCTTCCCGGTTGTTTCAGTCTCCTTTTCCCCCTTTGGGGTGTTCCATTCTCGGAAAAGTTTCTACTACGTCAGCCTGTGGTGAACGTCGCCAGCCTGCACTGCTGATTTGTGGATGTCGGCGAACGTCCCCGACCGCTCACCTGAAATGGACCATCTCTTTCATCCGTTGTGTTTTGGAGTGAGATGGTCAAATTAATAGTGTCTGGAGGACGTTCCCGTCACGCTTCCTTGTTCAGGCGTGAAGCTTCCCCCCCCGACCGACTTCGTCTGCGAACTTCAGTTTTATGGAACACCCCTTGGTGACGCCCGACGTGGTCGTCCCTCAAAGAGCTTTCTTTTGTGGAGGGTAAACGTCGTCTGGCGCCACGTTCTCGTAGATTCGGAATGAGATTTCTCCCCCAAACCAAGATTCTCCTCTCCCTTTTACCCCTCAGGAGGTTCCCGGATTCGGTGATTGCCTTTTTTGATAAGTACTGCGCATCCTAATGTCGAGCTCCCCCCCCCCGTAGACACGAGGAATGGAGTCACCCTCCCTCATATGAACTCCGTTCTGGGGCTCCCCCCACTTCATTTCCGTTTGAGGAATAGTACAAATGTTCACGGTCCCTAGCAACCATGCGAGCGAGGATGTTTCCCCCCTTTTGCTCTATCTTAGAGCTACGAGGTCCGGACCGAAGATTTTGACTCCTTAGAGTAGAAACGGATCAACTACGGGCTGGCCAGGCGCGACGATAGCGTCATCATAGTCTACCCGATTGTAATGTCTCCCTCCTCCTCTTTTAGAAGATCTCGAGAGAGAACCCCCCACCCATTCGCTATTCTGTGTTGGTAACGCAACTCTTGGTCCGATGTTTTTTCTATCTGTTTGATGCTTTCGCGTTAACGAGTTTTCCCTTTCGGTGTTATCCGCGCCTTTTTCTGTCTAAATCGAAGGTTCACGACGTCCGCTTCCCTTTCAAGTGGGCCATGTGTTGCCCCCCCCCTCTACTTGAGCTAGCGCCAGCTTCTCCTGCGAGCGAACAATTTTGCTTTCCCCGACCTTTTGGAAGATTAACGATTCATTGCTCACTCCTCACATTCGTTGCTCTAATAGAAGTTTTCTCTCTCGAGTGCCCCAGGACAGCAAAGGTCCCTCTGCAGCAAGCCCCTTCATCTCCCGCTTTTTTTTGATTCAGGGAAATGCTCCCGTAATGCGGCCGAATCCGACTTCCCCCCTTCCCCCCTCTGGACCGTCCGGATTTTCGCGGCCTGGGAATTGATCAGCACCACACATTCATCGCTCTCCCCTCTCCGCCCAGTCAATAAGAACCAACAAGCCACCCGTCGTACGGCCGCCCCCCTATGGCTTTTCAGGTTTTGGAAGTAAGGGCTTTTTTTTGCGTCCTCTCATTCATTATCTCCAAGATTGCTCGCGGTTATAAGAATTCAAAGGAGTTTGGACCTTTCCCCCGCTCTCGACCCCCATAGAGAGCCCTTCTGAGTCATGCCCCTCTTTTGGCTCCAGGTCTTCCAAGGTATTATACTGATCATTTTTAGTCCCCTCTTTTGTTCACCCTGAAGCCGCGTCTCCCCTCAATTTCTTCCCCGAGTCGTTTGAAAGAAACCTAGATCGATTTCTTTCTTTCGCGTCTTCGGAGACCAAGCAATTCACATTCTTGTTGTAAACAGCCGTCGATTCCGCCTACGGATCTTTTCTACGACCACTCCTGACCCTCGTGACTTTTCTTAGCCCTTTTGCCTAATCTGGAACATGAACCCCTCTCGGCCGCCCTTCCAGACATAGCAACCCTTCCGAAGATAATCCCCACATTAAAAGACAGCCTTGCATATACCTGCCGCCTCTTTGATTCCCCACCTTGCCAGACAGTATGCGTCCCAGTTTTTTAAGGCGAATGAGACGGGGTAACTGTCTTTAACCGAGTCCACCTTCGGTCTGAAATTTCGTTGCTTCTGAAAATCAGCATGAACTCCCCTCTGATCCCCCTAACGCCTTCGCGCGATTCTGCCGCGTTGCTTTTTGGCTTTTGGGGGGGGGGGAAATTCGCTCCCCCCCTATCGCACGTAATTGATCCCCTAAGATCTTCCTTCCTCGATTGGATGCGTTTTCAGACCCCCCTTCAATTTAAAAATGGAACGCCAGTCTTTTAAAGTCCTCCCCTCGACCTTGCGCCCTCCCCTCTCAAGTGTCCGTCAATACGCTTACCTGAGGTGATCAGTAAGTCTTACCGCTTCCCTTTGGTCTCCGCTCCGTGTAATCACCGTCGTCCGGGATTGGACCGTAGCAACCAAGGCGCCCCTGCGCCAGGATTCCCCCGGTGTCCTTTTTATTCGTCTTGGTAGATACTACTGCAAGCCGTGTTCCCCTTCAACCTCTCCAATGAGAGGTGGGCGTGGCCTTTTCTCTTTCTCCTCTACTTTTTTGAGATCGTCGTGTAGTCCTCAAGAAGCCCGCACCCTCCCCCTTTTCCTCTGCGCATCCGTGACGGTGGCATTCCATATTGGAGGTATTCGACCACGGTCGTGGAAAGTACCCTTCCCCCCTCGATCCCATGGCGGCGCTCCTTTTTATACGAGGCGTTCGATCACGCGCCTTCTTAACCTTGGCAGACTCCCTTCCGTCGGACCGTCAGGTCATCGACTAAAGAAAGTTCCCGACCAGTCGCTCTCCCGATGTGGTTTTGATTGGGTATCTCTTGGCCTCTTCTTTACCGGAAGGGGGCAAGCGTTCCACTCAAGACCTGGAGGCGCCCCATGTCGGGTCCCCCTCTGTCTTCGCGCCTTTTCTCCCTTAGGTACCTCCTCCTTTCTCGAGAAGCTCGATGCGGGGGAACGATATAAGACTTCCGCTTCTTTTGCGCCCAAGTCTTCTTCCCTGAGACACGTCTCTGACTGGTTACCTGCCCCTTCGAGGGTCAAATTTCCTTCGTCATCGTGTGGCTCTCCCCCAGTCTTGGCTGATGCCCGACTGTTGGAAAGGGCTCCAGGCAAGCCTAGGCCCTGCTTTGCATTTTTATTCAGAGTCGGTTTTTTTCGACGTGGCCCTCCGCAGAGGAGGACTTGGTGCGTTTTCCTGGGGACTATTCCCCTCTTTAGCGCGGATCCCACCGAACCCATCCGAGTTGTTTTGACGAGTTTCTCTTTCTGCTATCGTATTCGGATCGACGTGCGCCACCTCCGCCTTTTTCTCGTACTCAATTTGGTATCTAGCCCGTCTTAGACGAGCCTTCGGGAAGCCGATTCTTTTTTTTTTAATTCCGCGCGCGCTTTTCAGTCAAGCCCGCGGCGTTTGGTTTCCCCCGGCTTCCGGCCTCCTGTCCTTACAGAAGTCGGGATCCCCCTTTCTGCAACACGACTCCCCCCTCAATTCTTCCCTTCTGTGACCTCGACAGATAGACGCTTGGCGTCTTTCCATCCGGTAAACCCATTTTTTTTGTTTCTCGAACCCACTCCTCAAAGCCTCGTCTCTCTTCATGGGCGGATGCGAATCTCATAGGACTTTTCCCCGCCAGATTAAGTGGCTGTCAGCCGTGTTTTCGGCACTATAGAGTTTTCTCCGTGACAGTCGAACGTTGTGGTCTATTTTTGTTCCATGAGGTGTCTTCCAATCAAAGTTTTTCCTCCGATCCCGGAAGTTCCCCTCCTCCGGTTTGGTGTCAGGCGCCTTGTTTCCAGCCCTCCTGATTGTGATTCCAACGGCATTCCGTCCCCAGAATCCTGCTTGCTGCCGAGGCCGTTTGAGTCCCGACCGACACATGAATTCTATTTCTCACAAATTCTTCGGCGCCTCTGACATCCTTCTATCTCTCTTTTCTTTCAAGGGTCGGCGCGGGCGCGATAGCTCTCGCCCTCGCGCGCCCGCTTGTCTCGTTGCACGAAATTTCCCACCGTGAAAGTGGATGTCCTAGAAGTCCCTTTACCCCTTGTTGTCCCCCGTTGACGCGGAGAGATGCTCGTCGCAGTCCTAGTTCCTCCTGAGGCGACAGGCCTCGTGCGGTACCTCGTAGACTTCCGATTTTTCCTTCATGAGTTTTGGATCTGCAGCCTTTTTTCTCCCCCAGTAAACTCGGGGGTCGCCTTACCCGTTGATCGGCGCTCTGGCTGAGGGGACGCCTTGTCTCCGCTTGGCGTTTGGGCCTCCTTTTTAGGCTTGCACCCTTTTTCCCCTTCGACTTATAGGCGACGTCTCGCTCGCATTTTTGCCTTCGCCACCTGAACTCCGGCACGTCGTTTCGCCACTGAGCCCGAAACTTCCAGCTGCGGCGGTCCTTTACCTTCGAAGCCCTGGGCGGCGGCCGACCTAAGCCCCAGGCGATGATCCCCCTCACCCTACGAGGTCACCCGGCACCCGAATCTCTCCAGACGCGGAAAGTTCGGCGTCCCCGCTCCCCCCCTTGACTCCCTTACATTCCGAAATCTACGCTCTTTTTTTTTCCCCCCTAGTTGACCGGCGTGCACAAACCCAGCCAGGCTTTTTAGTCTTTCCCAGTGGTTCTTTTTGAAAAAAGTGGTGTTTTTTTCCAGTCGCGGTCCCTTCTCCCCCCCTCCTTCCCGGTCAAGCTGCTGTGTTCTGAACGGCGCAGCACACGGCGTCTCCCGCTCTTCGTTGCTTAGCTGCTCCTTTCCCTCCTCCCTCGATGAATTTTG
>Ga0179593_1590511_pt1 | contig 13533 bp, 15 predicted proteins | sample CZODoug2_1_08_16_FD_185931 | JGI IMG/M metagenome (GOLD analysis project Ga0179593, IMG submission 185931) | Vadose zone soil fungal communities from Angelo Coast Range Reserve, California, USA - CZODoug2_1_08_16fungal (PacBio error correction) | ecosystem: Environmental > Terrestrial > Soil >... | reverse complement strand
CCCATTTTTCACCCGAATACTGAGCGCCGTGGTTCCCCCCGTCCTCTTTTTCCTAGTTGTGCATCGTGCCCCTTTTCCCCTGAGACTCTTCTCTTCGGCGGATCTTTCGCGTTTTTTCCAGAAGATTTCCTCTTTCTCCAAGGCACCATGCACGCCGTCACCCCGGTTGTACTGTGACCTGGGTTACTCTTCCGCCTTTAAAGTTCCGACGATTTTCCTCGATCCCCCATTAGAACGCGTTCAGTTCAGTCCCTTCCGTCTGTTTTGGTGCCACTTCCCGCGTACTTTTTGCCTCGAACTGTTGGCATTCTCTCCCCTGACGCGGCATGTAGATTATGGCCCCCGAAATATTCTCTGATTGTCTTTTTTCCCGTTCTGTCCTGGGTTGTGAGTTTTCCTTCCCCAACCCGTGAATGAGCCGGATTCCACTTCTTTCCTGCTGCCACAGCGACTCATTTGACTCCTTTTGAGATCCTAACTCCATTCGCGAGTAACTTATTCAATCAGGAGCAGGGCTTTTCTTTCGGGCTCGACGACAGAGTTTTTTCCTGGGTCCTGCCTTTCGCTTTGCTCACCAGTTTTGTTTCTTCAGTCTTTCCGTCTTTTGCTTTGTTCCGGACAAAGGGGAAAAACTTTTCTCTAGACTGGCATCTTGCCTCCCATTTTTGTTTTATTGGTTTCATCCTTTTCCCCATGTGCCGGGAGGCGCGGTCTCCCCGCGACGCAATCTTTTCCTTCCCCGAAGGGCGTCCTCCCCTCTTTTGGCGGGATTTTCGTGCCCGACCCGTTCCTTTTCTTCTTTGCCCTCGTGTTTTGACGTAAGGATTTTGCTCCTCCTTCTAACCCCCTTGAAAGAGCAAGGTTCGCGAGGGTGGGCGAGAGTCACCTTTCCTTCCGTCGCCTCGAGAGTCTTCTTTCTCTATTTTTTTTTCCGCGAAGGTGAGCGGCGATGTGACCCCTTTTCTTTTTCTCTCGTTGAACACTTAGAGTCATGTCACCCTTCCTTCCTCCTTTCACCGAAGGGAGGAGCCCATTAAGGTTTTCCGCTTGTGAAGATCGGAGTCTTCTTCGGAGACAGAGACATCCTTAAACATTAGTTCTTGGTCGCGATCGCCTTTCCCCCTGGTATCTCTTCTCCCTTCCGTTGTTGTTGACCGATGGACTCTTTAGAACAGGCCCCTCCTTTTTTTCTCCCTTGTCCGTACGTCCCGATCCTCCTTTCTCCCCCCCCCCCACGCTTTTTTTCCACGATCCCTTCTCTTCCCCTAAATCGTTGGCAGTTGGTACCTTCGCACTCTAGGAAATCCCATAAGTCCCTCGAACTAGACGACTTCCCGGTCCCCCCGCGCCGCGTTTCACCTGACCTCCCCCTTGGTTCGCGTTTTTAATCCAGTCTGCCCTTTATGAGCCCTGCCGTGCAGCTTCCATGAGATAGAGACTTGCTAGTTTTACAGGGGCCCCCCTTCAAGTAGAAGACCTCCCCTCCCCCCTTCAACTTCTTGCGAAAAAGTGGGTCCCTCCCCCTTGCCCGTTGTTTCGGCCAGAAAAATCGACACCCTCATTCTTCTCCTTGTGGCCGGCATCAGGAACATCGCCTTTTTCCCAGTCGCTGACTCCGTATCCAAGTAAGCCCCATTCCTTTCTCACCTTGTTCTGACAGAGCTGTCCTCGTCGGGGAGCCACTGTTCCTTCTTTCTCCACTTCGATCGTCGGAAACCACCTTTTTATCAGCCATCCCCCCCGATTTTCTGTACTTGCGACTCGGTAGGCGATTCCCCCTCCCCCTCCCCCCTCCATGTCAACGATTCCCCCTTGAGTCCTACTAAATTTCCTTCTTTGATCTAACGTATTCGAACCGTCTTGCGGTTCCCGGTAACGAGGTATGGTCCCTTTCCCCCCTGTTTTCCCCCCTTTCTCCGCTACTCACCCGCCAAGCTCGCTCCCAACTCTGCATTCTCAGGTAGGAAAAGTTTTTATTCCTCTCCTTATGCCACCGAGGTTCTTTTTTAAGCCGCTTTGAGACGCGGCATTACCCATAGCGGTTGTATTTTTTTTTTTTTGTATAATGTCGTAAACTTTACAGGCGGAGTAGCCCTGTTTTCCCCCAAGGTTTCACCACTCTTTTTTCCGTGCAGGTGATTTTTCCATCACGCCTCAAGAGATTTGCGCATGGCTTTCGCTCTCCGCTCGGTCTCGGCAGGTTCTTAGATCACCTCCCCTACCTAGAGCTTTTCTTCTGATCCTGGAGCCCGCTCTTGCCTGACAACCCCTCTCCATTTTAGTCAGCGGCCGGGCCCTATTCAGTTGGCTCGTTTCCCTGGTGCCTCGCCAGACGAGTGTCTGGGCTGCAAGTAGGACTCGTTCTTTTAAGCGGTTCATTACGATTGGTTAGCCGGTCCCTTTCCATGTCTCTGGAGACAGGCCGACCGGTTGACTCTCTTGCTTTTCAGACCCCTTTCGCTCTGTTTGGCCTTCGGCTGTCCCCCTAACTAAGGATCGTCGAGAAGAACCCAAGCTTCCCGGCAGTCAATCCGGGGTTTTCGGTTGGGCCCCCAATCTCGGCCGCATTCAATTCGGTGGCTTTCTACCGCTGTTTGAATGACAGCCCTCAGCAGTTGTCTTCCTCATAATTATCCCTGAAATCAAACGAGTTAGCCTCTTTTTTCTTTCCCTTTCCGAATCTGATGTCGGCGGCGACGTTTCTCTCCCCCCTTTCCTGCTAGAAGTCTCTCCTACGTGACCCCCCCTTTTCGACTTTTTTTTGTGTCCCGGGAAATTTCCCTCACAACGCGGAGAGATAAAAGGGTAGACCCGGGAGTCCCACCTTCCCCTTTTTCCTTCCCCCCCAGAATGTTCCCGAGAGGAGCACGCAGGGATGTTATCCTTTCTCCCAAATCGCGAGGAACTGCTCCTCCGGTCACCCTTCCTCTTTCCTCCCCTCATTTTATCTTCTTTTTTGTCTCGACGATGTGACTGGGCGTTTTTCTGCAGATATCCTTTTCCTGTTCGCCCCCCATTCCCTTAGTCCCCTTCTCCTCTGCACTTTTCGTGTCCTGCCAGTGGCCTTCCCTTTCGGTACTTCCCCTTGGAGCGAATCGTTGCGTTTTTTCGTAAAGTTCCTCACCTTGGATTTCGGTGCTTGAAGGACGGCGTTCGCTGCTCTTTCTTTTTGACGACCATAAGAGGAGCCGGCAGACTCCTATCTTTCCTTTTTTTCCCCCTCGAGTTGCTTTGGGCTTTTTTGGGAGCGGTCCCCCTTCTTCATGCAACCCTTTTTATTAGAAGAAAAAACTGTAAACCATGTCCTTTGACTCCTTTTCCCGCTGGCCAAGGCGAGGTGATGACTCCTCTTCTTTTTTTTGAGCGCCTCGTTACGTACAGTGAAGGCCACCTGCATTCGCCATTAGCCCGAGTTCACCGCCCCCGCTTTTGGGGGACCCCCCTCTGTGAGCAACAGGACAACGACGGTTCTGTCCCTTCTCCAACGTCGGTCACTGATCTTTTCTCCCCTCCTGTTCACTTTTCATCCTTGCTCCCTCTCCCGCATCTTCCACACGTTCGCGAGCCCCCTTTAAATTCCTCTTTTCCCCGGCCGCGTGCTCCTTCCATTAAGGAATGTTTTTTCCGTTGCTAAAGAATAATGTTCCCGCGTTTCCCTCTTACTTTTTTCTTCTTTTGATCTCCTTCTTTTCGTGACCGCTCTTTTTCGTCGGTTTGTCTCCTCTCGGAAGACGATGCGCAAGCTCCGCTTTGCCCTCCTGGAACACCTGCCCGGCCTCAAGCCCTTTGTTTCCTTTTTTTTACGCGTTACGCCCCCCTTCTGCAGACGATTTTGCCGAGAATCCCATTTATTTCTCCGAGAATGTTTTAACCCGCGATGTTTACGTTTTGTTTAGGACTCGGAACATCCTTGTTGACGTTTACCCTTTCCTAACATTGAGTTACGATTCTGTGCGGTCTTCCCTGGTTGCCTGTAAGACGTGACTTTATCCTGGAGACTCCTTCAATGTACAGCTCAAGCCTTCTGTTTTCCTTCTTTCTTGAGAGACCCCCCCTTCCCCTTTTCGGAAGGGAGTTTTTTCCCTCTCGGTGAGCCAGGTCATCTACCCTGAGCCGGCTGAGTTCTTTGCTGCGAACTTCGCGGATGGCTTCTATGGTCCTTAGGTTTAGAAGCTGATTTCTATCTCTCTGGGCACCCTTTTTTCAAACCTTTGGCTCCCTAAGGAAGCGGCGGAGCTTGGTCCCACATTTAGTCAATTTGTCGAGCTCTTGTTCAAATTGTACGGATCCTGACCTCTACCGCCCCATTTGTTTTACATGCGCCGGTGAACCTCCCTTCTTTTGGTAGTTTCCCTGGCTTTTTTTTTTCCTCACGACCCGGTAAGGTCCGACTTCTTTTCTCCTTCCTTTTGTTACTAAGTTTGCGTTTTTCTTTGTCTTCTTTGTTAATTTTTAAACGTCGCACTCGCGCGTTTTTTCGAGCGCACGGCAATGTTCCCTTATTAGTTTTCCTCTTTCTTCTCGTGCAAGACGTCCTTTGTTTAAGATTTTCTTCCCCTTTCTTCTTTTCAGTCGCTAAAAGGCGTAGTGTTCTTCCCCCTCCTTGCCTTACCTTTATTCCCAATTCTCGGTCCTTTTACTTTTGTTTGATTGGCGACGCTTATTTGTCTTCTTTCGGCGCCGGTGGGAATTTGCCTTCTCCTTTTCTTTAACGGATGACAATCTATCTCTCCCCCCCCCCTTTTTGTGAGGCTATTTCTTATGCCCCCTCGTCAATTACCCTTAGTCTCCCCCCCTGTTTCGCCCTCGGCTCCGCTCCAGTCCCCCCCCTCCGCCCTCTGCGAGGACCATCATTATTTGCGCCCGTCCTCCCTACTCGGCCTTGTCCCACACCGACATACCTGCTTCTCTGTTTCCCCCCCGCTTCCCTCTTTTACCATCGTCGAGACCCCCATTTTTCCCAGACACCCGCGAAATAACACCCTGAGCGCAGAAGACTTGACCTCGTCTCCCATTTTTGCCCGCTCCGACACCAGTCTTTTCCTTCGATTCCGTGCCTAGCCATCCCCTTCGTTTAACGATCTTACGTCCTGAGCAAATGGTACGTCCTTCCCCGTTTTTTTTCCCGGCACTTCCCCCCAAAATCTTCCGCCCCCCTTGCTTCTTCCCGGAACCATCTCATGGAAGCACTTCCCCGTATATTCCCGCTCTCTTCAACTTTGACGTCCCATTTCCCGCTCTCCCGCTCTTATATGTCCTCAGTGGTCCCTGTTTTCCCCCAAGCCGTCAATCGCCCATTCGAAACCAAATTTGTTCCCCCTCCCTCCTTTCGATCTTCAGTCACTCCCATCTACCTCCCGGTCCTCTGACCCCCTGCCGCTGCTCCCCCGATTCCTCCGCGCGTCCTGTCATACGACTTTTCCGTCTAGGACCTTACCACCTTGTCATTGGTCACACCTTTTTTTCTGACCAGTCACTTTTTCCTTTTCTAAGCAGTCATTCATCCGGGCCCTTCGAACTCCTTTCAGAGAATCTTTTTAGGCCCTCTTCCATGTGTTCCTGTTTTTCGTGACAGATCTCCACGTACATGCTGTTCCGTCGGCATTACTTCATTGACGTTACGATCGCTTTCCAACAGTATCCTATCCTCCACCCTTTTCCCAAGGTTCGTACGCTTCACCCGTCAACCCCGTTCCCTCCGGGCTTCGGCCGTCTGTTCCTTCTTGTCAGCGAAGCGAGCTTTCGCCCTGTGAAGATTCGCCGCCTCTCGTGCTTTTGGAACGATGGATCACCCTCCTCTATTCCCCCGCCGCCTTTTCTTTCTTTCCTCCACTCTTGCCACAACTTGCTCCCGTCTCCAGTGAGTCTTCCGTACGCGGTTTTTCGGTGTGTCGACCTGGTTTTCTCTCCTCTTGGCTCTGCGGTTTCTCCACTTTTTTATGACCGTTGTTGCCCTAGGTTCTCCCTTGTAATTGCTTACCTCTTTTTCTCGGGACATTCCCTCAGAGCCTCAGGAGTGTCCCTTATCGAGTTTCGCAGCAGTTTAACTGGCTTCCCATTTTTTTGCTTTTTCTTTTTCGCTCCCCCCAACGAAAGCGCCGCTCCCTCTCCTTTGGCCCTTGCGTTTCCCCGTCAGCGATCACTTCAGTTGTTAAGTTTTTTTTGTTGGCTCGTCCCAGCGGGTTGAATCGTCCCCCAGTTTTTCCTTCCCCCCGACAACTTGGCTTTTCTCCTCTGATTTCACGTTACTCAATCTTGCCTGTCGGCCGGCGCCCGATTCTCTCCAGAGGCAAGTGACCGCCTTTTTCCGCTACCTTTTCGACGTGCCACCCTTTTCGATTTCCCCCCCCAGCCCTTTTTTTTCTTCCTCCTTTCCGTTGTATTCCCTGAATGCCATTGCCCCCTTTTTTTGTCCTCCTGACGGAGAAATGCGCCATACAAAATCTTTCGTCCACCCTGCGCTCCTACTTCTTCGTTACATCCTCCTCCTTTTTTGTGTTTTCTGATGGCCTATTCTGCCCGGCGCTTTTGCTGTTTTTTTTCTCCCGTGCGTGCCCCTTCAGGAACTTTTTTTTGACTCACTCTATCGTCTCCCTGTCCGGTCTTTTTCTGTAACTCGGCTGATTTTTGATTTCCGCGGCCGCAACGCCGTCGACCCAGGGTAGTTTTCTTCAAGTTTTTTTTTCCTGACTTTTCCTGACCCTTTTTCCCTCCGCCCGGACCCTTTACAGAAACTTTGGTAACATTCCCCATTCTCCAATTTTGGATTTGGGATTCTGGCGGAGGCTCGTCTAGCCTTCAAACGCTGGATCGGCCTCCCCCAACCGCTTTACCCTGAATTCTTTCTCCTTCTTGCTTCCCCCTTTCTGCTACTTTTTTAAGATTGCGTTCTGCTCGTCCGGAGTGACTTGTACAGGGCTTACCCAAATCTTTTTCAGGAGGTGCTTAAGCAAACTCCGTCCGGACATCTCTCTGCCGGAAACAGACGTTTCATTCCTGATCTCATCCGCTTCACTCCCCCCTTGGAGTGAATTATTGATCCGTTCCATCTATCCTTTTACGAATCACCCGGGCTCCGAGCTTCCAAAACTGAGGAAATGAGACGTTCCTTTCTTCTCCGATATTTTTTCCTTTTTTTTCTGAGAGTTGCGCCCTATACTGATCCCCTCTCTTTGAGCCTATTCGAGTGATTTCATTTTTTTCCTTTCGCCTGTTTTTTGCGTCGGCGGCGTTGAGTTTCCGGATTCTTGCGTCACGCCCGGCTTCGTTGACCCCCTTAAGTCCCCTTCTTTTCCACCAGTTATGGTCCTTTTTTCCCCTTGTTACTCGTACCCTTGTCTAGCTCGAATCAATTATCGCGTATCTGAGTTTCCCTCTCCGGCGGTCTATGTACCCGTTGGACTCGGAACTCGGTTTTCCTCTTAGAGGATGGACGAGACTCACTTTTTAATTCCTTTCTTCTTCTTTTCCTTTTGAGTCATGGCTTCGCCCTCCCCTGATGATCTGAGACGCCCCAGTTCCCCCCCTTACTGAAGGACGTTTTTTCCCCTAACTTTCCGCCATTTCGTCTCGCGACGAAGGCGAAATCTTTTCTAAGGGTTCCTAGACGACCCCGTTTTTTTGGCTCTCTCGGCGGAGGCGAGTCACAACCCTCCCCTGTGTCTTCCAGCTTTTTCCTCTTTTGCGCTTTCGTGAAGGCCCTTTGTCTAACGGTTCGGAGACGCGGTCGGTCATAACAATTCTCACTTTTAGTCTTGTACTGTTTCTCTTCCTCGGGCTTTCAGCGCGTGCATGTTTTTCCTGATGCCAGTTCCTCTCAGCCGAGTTTTGGTTTTGATTTTCCTTTGACGACGACACACCCGTCTTGGCCTTGACTTCCCACTTTTCCAAGGGCTTCTTTCAGTTTTTTTTTCGGCTTCGTTTTCTCTTTGTCCCGTTTTCCCCTCTGCCAGGCTCTCCGGGTTGGGCTCTCTCCCCGCCTTTCCAGTAGCCTCGTCGGGGTTCGCGTGCTGGACGCAGGTGTTCTTCGCTTGGGATTTTTTCGACGCTTCGTAGAACAAGGCTCGTAATGAGTGTCACCCCAATCATTCTCCCAGTTTCTTTTAGAGGACTTCGGACCCCCCCTCCTTTCCCCCGGTTCTAGGCCGGTTTGCTGGACGAGTCTGGAGCGGATGCGTACCTTGGTGTGAATCCCCTACCCATCCGAAGGTAGCGATCGCGGTAACGGAGTCATCATCCTCTTTTTTTACGTTTTGATGCTTTCCTCTTCTCGGCAATTCCCTACTTTGCTACTAGTTTTCCTTCCTTTCTCCGTAGCTTCTCCAACCGGAATAAGGGGCTCTGCCGTTATTACCTTTGCATTTCTTCCTTGATTTTTTGACCACTCTTTTTCAATCCGTCCGTTCGAATCCCCTCTCCTTCCAGTCACGCGCGCTTCCCATTCCGTAATCCTTTCGGCGCGTATGCCCGCGCTGAGGCGGACTGTTTCCAACCCCGTCGATCGCGCCTTGATCGTTTTTTCTTGGACACCAGAGCAGTCCTCAGCTTTCTTTCCCTTCCTTATGCCGCGTTGGTCCTCTTTTCCCCCTTCGTCCCGGAAACGAAACCCACCCTCGGCTTTCAAGTTTTTAAAGGTCATCAGACCCCTTCGATGGTTCGATTTAGGTCTCACAGTTGCCCAAGTATCCCCACACTTTGCTCCCTTTTTTTGCCTATCTTTATCATCCTTTTCTCTGTCCCCTCTTTTCGAAGCGAATTCCTCTCTCTCCCCCCCACATGCAATCAGCCTCGCGTCCATTGTTCATAGACTCCGCGGTCCCTGACCTCCCCTTCCGCCTTCTCCCACGTCCAGTCGTCCGTTCTCTTTTTTTGTTAATTGTTAGTATCTAACGTAGTTACATCCCCCCCCCCGATTTTTTGCATTGTCCACCGTTTTATCCGGATCATAGTCACGTTTGCGTCGCATCTTCTAACCCCTTCAACCTTCCCATTAATACTTCCTGTCCCAGTTTTTTCTGGCCATGCCGGGTGACTTCACAACGATTTCCGCGTCCAGTTCGGCATTTGCGGAATTTTATCCCATTGGACGACGATGCGAATGGATTCCTATTCTGAAACCTTTTGTCGTACTTCCCCCCGAGGAACCCCAGTTTTTTACCCATTGTCTGCGGCCTTGACCTTCTAGCGAGCTTGCGCTGTCCTTCCCCCTCCCCCGCGCTTAAACCTCTCCATTTTCCCTGGATTTATTTTTTCCTTTTCTCTGCCGATCCTCGAAGATAGAGATTTTCCCGGCGCGTCTAAGTAGGTATGGTCTTTTTCCACATGGTCCTTTCAAAAACTTTTCCAGCAAGCGGCCGGCAACGCGCACTTTTTTCTTTTTCAGCGGAACTCCTGTTGTGATTCCGGTGACTCCTTTTTCTGGTGGGAAGCAAGTGGATTAGTGCCCTCTCTCCCCCGATCGGTCAGTTTTTTCCCCAAGCGATTGGCTGAGTACGGAACCGTCGTTTTTTTCATGGGTCGCTTCCTTTGACGGGAAGGGGCTTTTTTTCCCCCGCTCCGCACCTGTGTTTTGATTTTCTAGGCGTAAGTCACTCGACTGGACTGAAAGTTCCTTTCCAACTTCAAGCCCTGAAATCCGCAGCCGTTCTCTTCCCCCCCCCCCCTTTGGTACCGGTTGGGAGGCCCGCTTTTTTTTTTGATTTCTCCCCCCCACGCTTTTCGTCCTACATTCTTAATTCAGGATTTCTAGATTGATTCACGTTTTCCCTCTCTTGCGGGAGGCCTCATCAACGATTTGACCCCTTACCTGTTCCGAAAGCCGGCTTTGTCTCTTGAAGCATGCCCACTTTCCACCCCCCCCGCTGCTGATGCGGTAGTCACGCCCGGCCATGCTTGCTCTTCAGGCAGAATGTTCGCGCGAGGAGCCCTAGACCTGTGCCAGTCTGGCTCCCTTCTCCTTCCTTTCATACATCTTCTTTCCTCCTCCTTTTTTTTGTTTATGTTCTTTCGTAGAGCATTTGTCCGCCGATTTCTCTCCTGTCTTCCCTCCAATTCTCCCTTTTTCTTCAGGCCTTTGATGAGAAGCCCATCGGTGAGCAGTTTTTTGTTTCTTTTCCCCCCGTGGCGAGTTGGGTTTTTTTTCAATGGGCATCGAACCCTTTTTGAGCCGGGTTTTCATTGCTTTCCCTTCCGTGGGTCGTTGGTCTTCAGACCTGCTTCGGGTCAAAGTTTCAATCCCTTCCCTCATCCGTGAGTGGTTCGTTGGGTTCTTGACTCTGCATCAACCCTGGTACTCCTCTCTCCAACACGCTACCCCCTGTCCTTTCTCTGCTGCGTCCCCCTTTTTTTTCCCCCCCAGTGATCCCTTTGGACGCTGAGTTTGCAGTTTTCTCCTGGATTTGCCGGTACAGCCGAACTCCCCCTTTTTTCGAGTGAAAGCAACTTCCTTCGTTTTTTGATGGCGTTTAGCCCTTTCCCCGTTCTTTATGTCAAGGTTCAGCCAATCGTTTCAATTTCCTTGGGAGAGCCATAATACTTGTAACCACTGATCTTTCCCCTTTTTCATCACCAGTGCGACCCTTCTTCCCCCTAGAAAAAGTGAGAGTGGACCGCGTTCTTCCTCTCTTCCTTTTGGAAGTCCAGTTTTTTTGTCGCGTTGAGCCACGAATCTTCGGCTTTTCAAGCTCGATCATCATTCGTACCTCTGCCTTCGTTTCGGGATAGTTTCGTTGGACCTTAAAGACAGATGTTTTCTCTCTCTTAGATATTTCCCTCATGGCACCTGCACGGCCGCAAGCCCGTGGTTCCCTCTTTGGGTGACTGTATTTCCTTGGTTTTCTACTGATGGTTTGACCCCCCCCCATTAGAGAGTAAGGGCCTGCCTCTTTTCCTCCCTTCAGTCGCGTTTGGTTTTTTCCCTCCTTTCCTCATTAGCTTGCATGGCCGAGAAGTTACTTCCGTCCCCCCCCTGATGGAGTTCGATGGATTTCTTTTCGTACCACCCCTGGGCTCTCCTTACTTTTGGACACTCCTCCCTTCATTGATTTTCTGTACCTCTTTCTCCCTAACGTCAATTTCCGTATAGTGACTCGACGGGACGTCGGTTGAGAGTTCTTCGGTCGCGACGACCTTTTCTTCCGGTATGGTCCTCCTACCCCCCTCCTTGATGTAGATTTCCCTCCCTTCGACGATGGATTCGAATTGTCTAGACCGTTTAAGTTTAAAAGTCTCGCAGTAGATTCTACGCCTTTCTGTTAAAATTTCGTCAAAGTGGTACGCGACCTGGCACTGTGAGAATTGGCTGGGTTCCAGCCTCCTACTCTGTTCCTTTTTTACCGGGACCTAAGGGTGATCTTTAGCTGTTTTTCTGCCCCCCCATCAAGGGAGGACTTCCCCCTCGCAAGGAAGTAGATCTTTTTCCTTTTCCTTCTCTGATCTTAACTTTTCCCCCTCGGCGCGGAAGAAGGGTGGGGCGAAGAGCACTTATTTCCTCTCTTTCGCGGCGTGCGCATTTTTTCTTTTGTCCAGGGGACGTCCCTACATGTAGAAGGTTCGTTGTCCCCGGTCGAGTGTAACCCAATCATCCTTTTCCCCGAGTGACTGGCAGGAGTCCCCCGTGTCTTTTCGCGGGCGGTTTTTTCTTCCCCTACTTTCTTTATCGTGAGCCGTAGTGAGAATCCAGAAACTCTCTTGAGGTCGCTCCTCGTTTTAAAATGAAATATATTTAATCGTTGTTGTTGTTGATCTCTCTTCTACAGACCGGCCCCTTTTTCCGCTCCCTTTTTGCAATCATGCTGTTTTAGTTGATTCCTCTTCTCCGTTCTCAGCTCCGCACCCCCAACCCGCCGCCTAATTGTCATGCCATTCCTCTTTTCTTCGGAATGATTGGGCACTCGGACATATTTCCTTAAACTCTTCGAAGACAGGTCTCTCGGTCCCCTTCAGATTTCACCGTTTTCTTTCCCGAGAAAGCACTGCGCAAGGGTCTTTCGCCCCCCCCGTTTCCCTATTCCTATCCCCTTGTTTTTTTCCTTTTCCACTCCGACAGCGAAGCCTCTTCCCCTTCTTACAAAAGGCCTTCGCAATTGAGGGAGCCGCCCTGGAACGTTTTCGGCCCTTACATTCACTACACTTCGACCGTCCCTTCCAGTGAACCATGGCTGTCAGCCAGGCGTTCTCCCTTTTCCCCAGCGACCCCTTTCTGCAAATTTCTGCCCCAGCTCGTTTTTCTCTTCGCCAAATGTTTTGCGTCTCTACGCCGAATCGAAATCCCCCTCGTTCCCCCCCCCGTTGGTCAAACCCCCTTGTCTTCCATGAGCCGGATTGCGCTTGGTCCCGAGACGACGCCGCCCCTTTTCCCGTCGCTTCCCTGCGCCTGCTCACCTTTCGACCTCTTTCCCTTTCCGAAATCGTAGGGATATCCCTAGAACCCGTCCCCTGCGTTTTCTTCACTTTTTTTTTCCTACGTATCAGTCACCTTTTTTTTCACGACCCAGTTCCTTAATTCCGGCAGATCCCCTGCAGAGCTTTGCCAGGGTACAACGTTAGGCGAGAATGCACACCGAGTTTTTCCCCTAGTCCCCTTTGCACGACCGCTCCATTACACCTCCTCCACTATCGCGCGAAGTGTTGCACTATTAGACAACCTTCGGTTCGTAAATTTCACCAACCCGTTCCCATCTTGAGGGGCGTTTTATCTTTTTCCTTCCTTGCGGCTCCCCGCCGCGCTCAACGTTTTTTTCTCCCGAAGAGTCTCGTCACGGGGCACGATTCCTCACTCCTTTTTCCCCTCGAGGTCTTGTCGCCCCAACCTGTCCGCTTACAAGCTGCCAGGCGGAGGCAGGACTTACCTTTTCGCCATTTTTGCCGCGGACGTTTCGTTGGTTCCCGACGCGTGGTCTCTGTTTCTCATTAGTCTGCAGTTAAGGCCATTGACGACGATTGGCGGGAAAGTTTGAACCGTCGTCCTTCTAGAGTTTTTTAAACGTTTTTGCCCCGTTCACATGTCGCCTTTCCCCTTATTCTTGTAAAGGAGTGAGTTCAGGAACGCACAGTTCCAACGGCAGATCTCCATCTTGTATTCAAGTTGTACTTCGGTTGGGCTTTTCCCATTTTCGGGTTGACTGCAGCGTCCCACTGCGTTCCCCCCCCCCCCCCCAGACCCCCCCCTCCTAATGTTCTCGATGATTCACATCCCCGGCCGCGTTTTCTTGCCCCCGTTTTCGCCGCCTTACAGCGTCCCGAACCTAGGGCTTCACTCCATCTCCCGTGACCCCTTGCGGTTCCTTTGACCACCCCGTCTTCGTTCCTTCGTTGAGTACCCAACCCCTCCCTTCCTTGGATCACCATAATTTTGGTTTCCTTGCTTCTGGGCACGGCAGTGAATGATCTCCCTCAAATCGCTTCGTTAACTCGCTCCTTTCCTTTTGTTGAGAATATTCACCGTAGCGCATTGGGGGTTTTTAGCCGTTTTTTCCTCCTTTTCCCGTGCGTGCTTCTCGCAGTCTTCATTCTTTTGTGAGCCAAAGGGTCCAT
>Ga0179593_1580294_pt1 | contig 13534 bp, 12 predicted proteins | sample CZODoug2_1_08_16_FD_185931 | JGI IMG/M metagenome (GOLD analysis project Ga0179593, IMG submission 185931) | Vadose zone soil fungal communities from Angelo Coast Range Reserve, California, USA - CZODoug2_1_08_16fungal (PacBio error correction) | ecosystem: Environmental > Terrestrial > Soil >... | reverse complement strand
TGGATCGTCGTACAAATGTGTCCAAGCGACGGGACCGCGTCAACAAAGCCCTGCCACTCCGTTCAGGCATACGTCATACGGTTTTTTGCGCACTGAACTCTTCCTCGTTGTCGGGATTTTTCCGGACTCATTTTAATGCCCCAAACCACGACCGCCTTTGGTGGTCTGCACACTGGTCCTTTATTCCGCTTTTCGGACTTTTCCTTCTCCTCACTCTTTTTTCTGATCGGATTCAAATCCATGATGACGCTATGTTTTCTTGCTCACTGATCAGGTGATCCAATTGCGAGCGTTCCACTAGAGAGGATCTCCGTGTAATCTTTACTTTCGTAGCCAACCTTTGCCCAAAATTTCCCTTTTCTGCCTGGTTCAGGTCTCCAGTGAAGTTATTCATGATGTCCAAAACCATCGACCTGAACTGTCCAAGCTCCTTTTCTTATTTCATGCGCGACCATTTTTTTTTTTTCAACTTTTCTGGGGTGTTCTTCCCCCAAAAATGCAGATAGTTTCCATTCGTGCCGCAAAGGATCTGGAGAGTTTTTCTCGGGCTTTCTCATTGAGACCGATTTCCCATTTGTACGCTGTTGTGTTTTTTCCCCCCCCCGATGTTTTTTTTTTTGAAAGCTTTTTCTTCCTAGTTGTAGGCCTGTGTCCGCTCTTAAGACAGTGATTGTTTGAGTCCATGTATCTCTTTTCAGCTATGCGCGTTGTCCTCCCTTTCCTTTTTATCCCACCCATTACGTACGGTGACTTTTTCTTTGTTGCAGACCGTCCCTTTCATCTCTCTGACTTATCGAGGTCGCATTTTTTTGCAGTTTGTAGTACACGACGGCGTAGCCTGGAGTGACTTTCTTTTTCGAGCTCTTTTTCTTTCCCGGAGAAAGATCCTTCAGAGGGGCCTTTTTTTTTTGGTGGGGGTTTGGTGTGCGTGTGGCGGGGGGTTTTGTTTTTTTGGAGGAGGGACGCTTGGGATTTTTCTTTATGGTTTCTGCGATCTCAAACCTTATTGCCCATCCTCTTCAGGATAAACTCCAGAAACTTTGAGGAGTACCCAAACATTTTTGTTCCTCCCCCGCTTGAGTTTGGACCCTGCCCGTCCCTCCCCACTTAGCGGGTCCCGTCACGATGAGAGACGTCCTGAGAAGCTGCCTTTTTTGCGGTTGTTTTTTTTTTTTTACAGTCTCCACTCTCCCATTGTCGCGGGCTCTCTTAGAGACTCATTTCTTTTTTTTAAAGCTGAGAATAATTGCCTTTTCTTTAATAGCCGCATGGTTCATTGCCGTTTTTGTTTCACCCCCCCCAGCGGTCATATGGATGATACCAGCATTGGTCGGAGCGGGACGTTTTTTCCCCTTCCCCCCATCATCATGATCCTTCGCAAAAACTCTTTTTCCTTTAACGCACGAGCCCTCCTACTTTCCCTAGGATAGAATGGTCTCACTCCCCCCCCTGATTGATGTCCCCTCATGCCATAAGATCCCCGCAACCTAAAGTTGCGCTTTCTATTCCGTTGTGCCGGCGCTTTTGACCAGCCTCTTTGCTTGCTTGACATAGAAGCGTTTCTTTCTATTTTGCTCTCCGGTTTTAAGCGACGTTTTACTTTTCCACCTTCTTCTCTTGAAACCTCAACCCTTGGAGATGGAAACGAGGTCAGTAACCACCCCGCATACTCATGCACCGGTCCTTGCGTCTGGTTTTTTCCATCTATTCTGGGGCGCGGGCCAAAGGAGGCGGCGTCCTGGGACCCACTTTTTCACCTCCAATCCCCCTTACCGAGCCTTTGGCTTTCCGGGCTCCTCTAAACATTTTTTTTTGCGAATAGTTCGAGGTTCTCCCCCCTTTTGTTTTACGACTCCTCAGTAGAGCTGATGGTGGGATTGTAATTGTTAGAACCACCTTTTTAGATCCGGAGGCCCCATCGTGTCTACGTCTCAAGGCCTCTAGGAATCGTTTGCCGCCGCATTACAATTGTTGTTTTTTCGTGGCCATTCATGGTAGGTGATTTTCTTCCGGGAGTTCATCATGTGGAGCCCCCGTCTTCCCCCCCAAAAGCCCCCCCCTCGCGATTATCCCAAAAGCACCGTCTCCAAATCATCTTGCACTTTTTTTTTGAGCATTTTCCTTGTTCCCACTCTGGTTGGTTGACAGAGGATACTCAATCCCAAGAAGGAGGCCTTCTCCTCCGTGTTGTTTTTTGAGATTTTGCCGTATCCCCAACTGTTTTCCAAGGAACCGGGCCACCCATAAGTAGCCGATTTTTCTTTGTTTCGGTTTTTTTTTCCGGCGAGGATTTCATCCGGAATATATGGGTCTGAGTAGGTTATTTCGCCCTCACGTCCCGGTGCCATGACCTGGACCCCGTAATGTCGTTCCCCCTTTACGATGCCTCCTTTTCCTTTTTTTGATTCCCCTCTGAGACACGCCCCTCGCCGAAAGACCAAGAATCTTTTGCCCTATGAAAACCCCCCCCGGCTCCTTCCTCGCCTAATAGCTGTCTGGTACGTACCCCCCTCCCTGCATTAGAAATGCTTTCTAAAACAAAGGACGAGTTCCCTGTTCCCCAACTGCCCCCCACGGGTCCTTTTTGCTTTTTTTTTTCAGCTCCCCCCCCTCCGTCTCTTGGAGAGAACTTAGCGCCGCCGAAAGCTTTTACGCGTCTGGAAAACCACACGTTTATTTTTTGGGATGATACGCAGATTTTCCTGCTTTCTGCGTGAAGGTTCCTATCCCAGTTAGGTGGATGTTCGGTTCCTTCTACGCTCCCTCCAGGTTGGACGCAGTATCCCCAGAGGCTGGTCCCTAGAAGAAATTAAACGCTGCTATGTCACCCGGCAGCCCAAGAGTTTTCCGGCACCCCACCTGATAGCCCCACCTAGATTGGTGCAACTTTATTTGCCTGAGAATTGATTTCTTAGTCCTTCCCCTTCTTCTTGGGAGGGAGCCTTCTTGTGGAATCTCGTTTTCTTTTGCTCTGTTTAATTGTTGCAGTATAAGTATGACTTGCCTATCTACCTGCAAGCTGGCCTTTGGATCACGTTCCACAAGTATTGCCTCTGGCTTTCCGGAAATCCCGTCAAAAGGACTGAAGTTCTCATTGCCCTGGGGTGTGCATCCCCTTTCCCCTGCCCATATTCGTTTTCCCCTCACCCTTGGCCCGGAGAGTCCCCTCAAGGATGTCCAATTTTTATTGAGTCCCGGCCCCCCACCTGCTACGAGCGTCCCGGATACCATGCCGAGAATGTTGATGCTGTTCGGGCTTTGTTATTTTTTCCCCTCCTTACCCTACGCCGTCTTCCTTTGATCTCTCTCTCTTTTTTTCGTTCTCCCCCTTGCTAAAGTGGTTTTCCCCCTTACTCGCAGGGCCCCCTTCTCGCGCTCGTCCCCCCCCTTTGGCCCTCTGCACTTTCCCCCTCTATCTTTTCTGAACCTTTCTTTCTTCCCCCCCCCCCTTTTTTTCCTTGAACCCCAATAAGGGAGACGGCATTCTACTACAAAACGTGCAGATGACCCCTTTCTTCTGATACTATTAGGGCAGCTGATCCCCCCCCAACGCTCCTCCGCAACGGCCGTACACCTGGGCAAGTGGTGGAGGACCCAAAAGGGAGAATTCTCCCTTCGTCATGATGGCCCCTCGCCCATGGACCCCCCCCCTCTTTTCTTCCAGGTTGTGAAGTCTGCCGCCGGTGCCTTAAAGCTTTCGGAAGAACTCCCCCCGCGCGCGAACATCCGAAACCGCGGCCAAACCTGTGTCATTTCTTTTTTTTTCCCCTTAGAATTCCCGCCCCCCTTTTCTTTTCTGCGGTTCCTTTCTGCCTTTTTCCTGCAGAACACACCAGCCCCTACGAAACTTTGAAACAAAAACCCTTTTACCCTGGTGGAAAACACTTTCCTTATGAAATCTATCCGTCTCCTTTCCTTCTTCGAACGCTCGTTTGAATCATACCGCATGGATGAACTTTTGACCTCGGCACATTAATCAAATCTTTCCTGCCCCATTCTTCCCCTTCTCCCTGATTGGATTTTTTTTCTTCCACGGCCTATGGCCTTTCAGTGAACCCAGTAAGGTGAAAAATTCTCGTTTTCCTTACTCCCCCCCCCCCACGTCTTCCTGTTCAACGAGCGACCACTTTTTTTTATATCTGGAGCGACGTGGAAAGGACAGTGGCAATACCGGCTTTAGTGGTTTGGGGACATTCCCCCTTTCTCTTTCATCCCCGCAACGACTTCCCTCTTTATACCATTATTCCACAAAAACATTCCCAACACGCCAAGGCAATGTCTTTTTTTTTTTGGGGGGGGGAATCTGATTGATAGAGGAGTGAGTTTCTCTCTTTCTAACGTTATTTGATTTCTCCCCCACCTGTACGAATCCCAGACTCTCCTCACGTTGTCTGTGTTGATAGGGATCGGCGTACAGGTTGGATTTCCCCCTCTCTGTCGACCGCGTCCCTCAATGCCCTGCACTACGTCCTAAGTCTTCCCGTCATAAATTTCCTTGTTTGCGCCCCTTTTTAGAAAATAATTTAGTAATACTGCTTCGTTGCGGTCGAGTCATGGGAATGCCCAACCCAAAGCCATCTGTTTGGTGGCTGGCCTTTCTTTTTCCCACCTCTCCTGCCCAGACCTTGGACTTCGGATTGTTTTTTGATTTTTTTTTATCGGACGTTTTGTGTTTAACGTTAAATGATGACGCGATGTTTCCTTTTCTCCGATCAGGTGATAAACTTCGCGAGCGTTCCATAGCTTTTTCCCCCTTTCCATAGGAAATTTCCCCGTGGATTTCCTTCCTATCCCAGATTGCTTTTTGGCATTCTCGAGGTCGCGAAGGTTTAAGTTCTACTTGATGTCCCCCCCCCCCCCCCCCCTCCCCTTTTTCGAATCCTTCAAAGATCCTTTTTTTTCCTTTCATAAGCCTGTGTTTCCCCCTTTCCTACTTTTTTGTTCCATGGTGTTCGTCGAATTTGCTGTTTTTCTCGGGGAGCCTTTTCCCCCCCATACAAAAGATCTTTTTTCTCCAAGTGAGAACCCTCCTCTTTAGTTGGTCATTGACTCGATGCTTCTTTTTTTTTTAGGAGGTTACGCGCTGGCTTTTATTCGACCTCTTTTCCTTCGAGGTCGGCGCCCTCTTTCTACCAAACCCTTTTTTCTTCCGCCGGTCGAGGTGCTTTTGGGTCTTTCCGGCCCCTCCTGGATTAAGTTAGAATTCGGACTCAACCCCTTTCCCAGCTTCTGTATACGGCCCCGTCTCCCCGCCAGCGGGAGATCCCTTTTCTTCCCCCTCATACTTCCGCATCGCCCCTTCTCCCGCGAGTGATTTCCATTTCTTTTCGCAGTCCCTGCTTTCTTGCCGGATACTTCAGATGAGTAGATAGAGTTCCTGAGTTTCTTTGGCAACCTGGGGTCGCTTTTTTTTGCGGTTCCCCCACCTTTTTCCCGACAGCGTTGAACTAAAGAAACTGGAAGCCGAATTAGGGGCTTTGTTTTTTCTCAAACACCGCAACTCCCGCGTGCCTTCCCTACACCCACCCGAGCACCACCACTCCATTCCTGGTAACAGGATTGTCTGCTGGAGCAGCGGAATGGTTTCCCGGTTGTTGCACTCTGCCTTCGCGCTCCCCCAATTGGACTTGGACTCTCCTAAAGGTGAACCGTCCGTTGAATGAAGTGATTTTGTAATAGTTTTTTTCAAACCCCCAAGGTGTTTTTCCACTTTGTCAGATCTTCAACACAACCCTGGCCCATATTTCCGTGATACTTCCCTGCGAGAGTGCGGTATCTCACCTTCATGTGGCACCCCAGGTCATTCAACAAGAGCGATTCCCCTTTGTAACAGATGCTCCCATTTCTCTCTCCATCTCATGGTTCCCCAAGTACTGATTCCTTCTCTTTACTCAAGGCCAGCCCAAGTTGAGATCGGTATATCGATAAGTTTTTTGCAGGAAGCTCCCCCTCCAGTAGTTACCAGCCTCTTAGGCTATCTAAGAGTCCATTTGATCCATTTTCCTCGGGATACTTCGTCCCGCCTCTGTTAGCAGTTAATTCCGGTTCAGAAAATAAAGTATGGACATTTCCCTCTGTTGGTCTTTCACCTCTATCCTGCACACCTTCCTTTTTTTCGAATCCCACCAATATTCAGCCCTTCCCCGTTTTAGTCGAGTTTATCGCCGGAAGGCGGCGGATTTGGCCCCTCGGCTGCAACCCCCCCTTTTTCCAAATCTGTTCATTCTTTTTCAAGTTGGCAGGGACTCCTTTTTCAAATCATGGGTGTGGCCTCCGTTCGAGGTGATCTTTTTGTGGTCGTGTACGCCTGACAAATCCCGATCCTTAAGCTGGGGGAAGATCAAGGCTTGTAATAGCGTTATTTATATTCTTGGTTCTTCGTGAATCTTGTCCAGGACTTCGACACACCCTGACTTTCGGCCATTCTGATTCTCCCTACGGTCCGCCCCCCCATTTTCAATGTTTTTAGACGTTGATGCTTGAGACTTTCCTCATCAGGTGCATGATCTTACGGATTTCCCCCCCTGCCCGCCCCGGCCACTTTCTCCTCCCTTTGAGAATCCGGTCCCCTTTTGGAAGAAAAACTATGCTGGTTGCCAGATGATACTCCCCTCCCCCCCTCCTTATGGTCTCCCTCCTCAGTTTTTTTTCTGAGAGCGTTTTCACAACGATACCAGTGTTTTCCTCCCCAAGTCCCTTTCAGAATCAGTCGTCGTCTCGCCGGGGGATTTCTCCGGGCGCGGCTTTGCCTGAATTCTCATGGCCTATTTTGGACTTCTTTCAGAGCAACGCACCCTGGCCTTTAATTCGGGGCCCTTAAGATTTCCCCCTTTCCTGATGCGTTCTTTCTCACTGTCCCTGGCTTCATTTCGCTCTCTACGATCCCCAAGAGTGGTTCTGGCCCTTATGACATCAACCCCCTTTCCTCCAGCCGCCTAATCCTTTTTTTGCGGCTCTGGTTTCAACAGATCCCCTCGAACTGATCGCAACCCCCTTCTTCCGAGGAGTCCCTCCCCAAACCGGCTATTCATTTTTCCTTGGATTTGCAGCCGGCTGCTTTTGCCTCCGCGCCTCCTTGGCTCTCGCGCTTTAACCCCCTTGGCAACAAGGTTTTGTTAACCAGGGGGGATGATTATCCCCTTTCAGGATTTTTTTTTTTTTTCTTCACCAACTTCGTGTGCCTATCTACATATTTTTCTTTGTCCACCGGCTCCATTTGCAGTGGCGATTCTTCCCGCGTCGGCTTCCCGGCTGGAGCCCACCTCTCCCTTGCACCTCCCGTCTATGTCCCCAAATTTTTTTCCCGATTTTCCTGACTCTTTGACAAACGGCTCCACCAGACCTGGAGCGCAACTCCTTTTCGGGAACTTCTTTTTCTTTTTTTTTCCATTCTTCATCATCTTCTTGGGACTTTTCTACCCGGTTAGCCCATCGGAACTTAGTCTTAGTCTGCTCGCTTTTTTTCTGATTTTTGCTTCTTTTTCCCCCGTCTCAGGATGATGGTATCTCCAGCCGCGCGCCAATTTGTAAGATGATTTGTTTGTTGACAGTTCCTTCGCGCGCCAACCGCTTCTGTTCTCATTTTGGTGTTACATCAAGACCCTTCTCCCCCTGCGTGTTCTCCTTACCGGCTTGCGCTATCCGCCTGATTTTTTCCAATGGTCATGTACTCTGAAGGGAACAAAAATCCTTCCCCTTCAAGTCCTTCAAGAAGTGTTCAAAGTGACCCCGTTACTGGTTGATTGAACTCTTTTTTTGTTTTTTTGTTCGAATTACTTTCCTCACGCGGGGCTTGAACGAAAATGTTTTCCTCAGCCGATTCGTTTTTTCTTTTCTCGCTTTATTTTTTTTCCTTTCGTTCGAAATCCACTTTTGCGGAACATTACTCTCCAGAAAAGCTCGCGCCTCGAAACCCTTTTTCCCCCCCTCCCTTATCTTCTCGGGTTTCACTCTCTCTTTCTCAGCTGACATTTTTTCCCCGCTCGAGCGCGGTCTCTTTTTCAATACGGCTACTCGTCAATAAAACTTGCCTGCACGAAATGCGACTCGATAAGTATTCTTTCCCTCTTTCTCTTGTGTCGGTCCCGATTTTTTCCTCCGAATTCGCTTTCTCAATCTGAATTTTTTTTATGGCAAAAACTTTTTTTCGATCTTACGAACTTGCCCCCCCCCGCATGCTGGATGGGTTTGGGGGGGTGGGGGCCCCACGCGCTTTTTCCCAAAACTTTGTACATTTCCTTCCTAACCCATTGAGGGAACGATTCCGCGACCGCGGACTTTACGCCTTCCTCCACTAGACAGCTCGAACCTCCAAACCATACCCTCTTTTCCCCCCTTTTTAATCATTTCTCCCGATTCCCCTTCCTGACGGTTGCCTTGCACCCACCTCTGAATTTGTATTGTTTTTCTCCCCGCCGGACAACCACAGCCTTGACGACACCGCGTTGACCCCCCAGGAGGAAACCTTTTTTTTCCCCCCATGCCCACAGAGGAATTTTTCTTTCCTCTATGGGTTTCTTCAATTTCATAACTCACGCAGGATTACCGCGACCTCGGCCCTTCCCTCTTATTCTGGCCCCCTGTTTCTCCCCCCCCCCTCCCCTGGTGTTTTTTGTTGGCTTTTTCCACCTTTCTATGGAACCGCCGACGTTCCTTTGATCACTGATCAGTGACAAAGGCGAAACTTTTTTTCCTCCTGGATTCCCCACCACCACGTCCCGTTCCCCTCCTCATGGTTTTCTTTCAAGATCTCGGGACTGGTAGTCCTGGCCGCGATGGAATTGGCCATCACCAAACCCTTCTTCTGTTTTTTTTCTTCCGCGATCTTTCTCCAGCAACTTTTACTACCCCCCCCCAACCATTTAGCCAACCGCGGTTTCTCAAGGCCATGTATGATTTACTTCTGGCTTGATCGCCCCCTGTGCTGGCTTTCGGTATTGACGTTTTTTTTCTTTTTGAGATCTTTCCCTATCTCTCTATTTTCTCTAGCGCTCTTGATACTTCAAAGAGGTCGACGAGCACCGAAAGCCACCACTCTCCATCCAGACTGCGCATCAAGTAATTTGCTTGCCCCCCTCACCCTCTGCATAGTCCCGACTTTTCCTCCCTCTCTCTGCCGTCCCGACCCCTTTCCCACACTTTCCTTCAGTTATCGTTTCCCCCCTTCTTCTCCCCCCCACGAACCTGCGTTTTCCAATTCAGTCGGCTTGTTTTTTCTCCATAATGTTAGTAATACTGATTCTTCCTCCCTTTTAGTCCACCCAACTTTTTTTCTTTTTTTACGGTCTGCCCATCGCAGATATTCCCCTCTTCGGACTTGTCGGGAATTTTTCCTTTTTGAACCGGTTGTCTGAGTCGTTTTTTTTTCCTGATTTTTCCTTTTCTTGCTTAACTGATTCTCCACCCTCCGCGAGCGTTCCCCCTTTGGAGCGTCTCCAATTGCCTTCTCATGCCAGTCGTAGCCACTCCCCCTGTGAGCGGGATACCTTTCTCCCTTTCATGCCTTCTCGAAGGTCCCTTCGTCCATTGATGTCAACCCCATCGCGTTCCTGAAAGATCTTCTTGCTTTTTTCCATAACGCCCCTGTTTTTTCCACAAGGGGTCTTTTTTTTCCTTGGGGTGCGGCTCCTTTTTTTTGTCTGGGCCCCCCATAACCAGGGAAATTTGCGCAATGGCGAACGTCACCGGGCGATTTTTGTAAGTCCCCTTTCTGAGGATCTCTGACAACTTTTTTGTCCGATGTCATGTGGTTCGGATGTTCTTTTCCCCCTCTTTTCAGACCCCCGGTCAGTCCCCCCCAAATGGTGTGTCCTTGCGAGCAGTTCAGCTGATTTTGGTTCTTTCCCGCTCGTGCCCTATGAGCTTTTCCCCTTCTAGCCACCCTTTTCCCTCCCTTTCCGAATTCGGATCCATCAGATTTGCGTTGCAGAAGTCTCCCCCTGTCCTCATACTTATTCGTCTCATTTAGGATCTGCAAGTTTTTCGTACAAGATTTTCCCCCGATTGACCCGGCTCGCTTTCTTGAGAAAGATAGCTCACGCCGAAGATAATGTGCGAGTTTTCTTGGGTCGAGCGGCGACTTTTTTTTCTTGCGATTATTTTGCAAACCACGTTGCTCCCTTTTTCCCCCATCTGCCTGCTACCTTCCCCTTGGAGTATCCCCCCTTTTTCAAACGCCCCGTGTGCGGCGTCGTAATCTGGCCCCCCCTCCACCAGCACGAGAACGCCCGTTTGCATCAAAAGTCGCTTTTACCAGGAGTTCTTCGAGTAGGCTGAGTTTTTGTTCCGCTGACCAGAGTCCCCTACCAGAATTGGTACTTTCGTCGTCTCGGACTGTTTTTCCCCTGTAAGTCGCCTGCGATTCCGGCCCAAACACCCCCTCGCACCTACCCTTACGGGTTGGCGCGCGGTCTTCTTCCACACAAAAACTTCTCTTTTCCATCTTTTCCCCCAGCCTCGTGAGGTCCATCATCTGGTACGGCGCCGGACTCCGCTTAATTCACAAAGCCTCTTCCTTGACTTTTCGACCGAATGACATCGAATTGCTCACTCCCAATTAACTTTGATGACGAACCCTTCCTCTTCTACCTCCCCTTCCAGTTGCTTTTCTATCATTTCAGCGGCGACCGACTTTGCTCGCCGTGTCTTCTCTTTTTTTCCCCCCAATTTATTCCCCGCCGCTTGTCCCCCCCTCGACGACTTGACTTTCCCCAAATTTCTTCGGTGGACGCGTACTCGGTCCCGCACTAACCGGATTTTGCCTTCAACGCGTTGGTCAGAAAACACCTTGCAATTTTTTTTGCTTATTTTTTTGTTGTCCCCCCCCCTTGTACAGGGGACGCTTCACTAGTTCGGCTGCGCCCTGCTGTTTCTCTTTTTTTTCCTTTTTTTCCGGAGGCTTGCTGACTCTTCACCATCGCACATCTTGCCTATGGCATTAACGCTCGGTTTCACGTTGTGCAGTTGACTAAATCGGTTTTTTTTTATCTTCGAGGCTCTTTTTTTTCGTTCCTCCCAGACACAGTTTTCTTTGGGATTGAATGTTCTGAACCTATTCTTGGTCTTTCGATCGTCCCCTCGGGTCTCGAATTTTGTTCCATTCGGCGCATGATACGGCCATCCTTCGCCTCCTTACTTCCGACGACATTACCTTTTTTTTCAGGGTCCCAGTTCCTCCTCCTCCTCCCATTGTAGAGTCCGGATTTCAAGCCGCCTCGTCTAAACACCCGGCTCCCTAACTCGGTCCGAATGTTTTAAACTGGCCCAAAGGTGAACTTTTCCCTTCCCCTTTCCTCGTGGTTGTTTCCCACACAATCTCTTTTTTCCCTTTTTCGTTTGGTTGTTGATCGGATTGTTTCTGGAGTATTCAGCTGGAACCCCCCCTATCAGAGTTTCTTAACCCCTGGAACCTGGCCCCCGTTATCCCCCCTTTTCTCACGAGTGTCTCCTCCCGTGGTGTTTTCTACTTTTTCCCCTGAATCTTCTTGGGATTATGAGGGAGTTCCCTCCTGCAACGTCGACTTACATGACCCCCTTCATGCAAATTCTTCTTTTTGGCCGGTTTCCTTCATGGAAAAACTTCTGCACACGATGGCCATTCCGTCCCCTATTAAGACCCCCCCCTCCTATTGTTTGCATATGGCAATCCCTTGCTTCTTCAGCCGCGCCTTCTTTTCTGGATTTCCCCCACCCTTTCCTTCCGCCAACCCCATTCTGAGGAGTCCTTAACGTGAAACCCAACTGTTCCTTTCTTCTCTTTATTTGAAGACTCTGTTGGCTCAGCAGCCTTCATTGGCGAGCACGCTGCGACGCCGAAATCAGTTTCTTTTCCACAACGTTGTTTCCCACCAAACCCCTTTTCCTGATACCATTTTTTTTTAGGTGACCAACTTGTTCCTACAGACGGTTATGTTCGGAACCGGCATTTAAGCGTCCGAGGACCTTTTCTTCAGTATCACCCCAGCCCATCGAACTTACCTATGTAAACTGCCCCCTAAGAGGCTTGTCTTCCTTGACGGAGCTCCCCTTTTCACAATCGCCTGACCCCTTTCCATTTATTTGCCGTTTAGAAATGATGTCATTCGTCATCTTTCTTGGGGATCCCCCATTCGATGTCTCTCTTTAAAACTTTTCAATCTTTGATGATTTCCCCTCTCCCTTCTTGATTTGATTGATCTACGCCACCTTCGCCAATAAGATTGGTTATGGGTTTTTGTGTTTGCCAACTCCGCCTGCCAACCCCGGCCTGAAGGGTTTGCGCTTTTTTTTTGTGCCGCTGAAACCCGGCGGTCCACTTCCAGGAGGCTAAAGAGATGATTCCCCGCGTTTTTTTCCTCTGTCCCCCTTTGATTGAGCTCTGGAAAACCACCACGACGCCATTCCTCTCGAGCTTTCGAAATCCTTGGTATCGCCGTCATGTTTTCGGTTATAGGGTTGGTCCTCCCTAAAGAGGGGCCCTGTCGACCAACCGTATACTCCCCCGATTCTTTGCCAGTATTCTTTTACTTTTCGCAGAGTTCGTTTCGTCCCTTCCCCCGGTTTTTCTCCCGCCTCGACCCAGGGTCTCTCCCACATTATCTTATAGTGGTAATCTTTATCAGCTCCTCCCCCTTGAAAGCGGGTCTTTTTCTCTTCTCCAAGAAGGCCCCTTTCCCCCCGCCGGCTTGTGCTTTCTCGATAAGTATGATTTTGACAGGAGTTTGCTTCTGAACGCTCCCCGGCTGGATCCGAATTCGCCTTCGTACTCGGGTCCAAGTGTTGAGTTCCCCCTTTTTCGGAATTCTCCACGCGCATGAGTCTGTTTTACCCCCCCCCCCTCCCTTCTGCCAATTACCTGCCGGCAGTCCTACACAGTTTGTTTAGGACCCGCTGACGCGACTTCCTCATTTTTCCCCACGTTTCGGAAGAATTCCTTTTTCCCATTCCTTTCCGCGTCTATCCTTTCGCTGACCATCGAAAGACTTACTTGCCGTCCAATTTCCCGCCATCTTCCTTTCGTAATGTTATCCTTCCCAGCCCCCCCCCCTCGTGCAAAACATGGTGGTTTGTTCCCTGGTGGAACCCTGTAGTCTATTGTGAACCTCCCCCGCGGAGTCTTCAGGATTCGAACGTTATTTTGTTTTTGAATACACCCCGTCCTGTCTCTACATTCTTTCTGGATTGCCCATCCTCCTGGTGGATTTGTTACTACAGCCCCCCTGCAATGTTCCCTTCTTCCTGCTAGCGGACAGCCCTTGATCAGGGACCTCTTCACCCGATTACCCCCCCACGTCCGACCAGCATCCCTGGTTTCAAAGCTCTTCCCGAAAAAGTCCCCCCCCTTCCTTGTATCTCTGGCCTCCCTTTTTTGGCAAAAGACCCCACCTTTTGGTTTGGGCCCGGCTGCCCCGCAACGAATCAGTATCCCATTATTTCTACAAAAACCACCCCTCCCTAATTGTGCGCCCGCGGTTCGTCTTTTTTTCTGACTGATTCTCTCCTGAGTGGTGGTCCCCGGTCTCCCGTCTCTTTCGGCTCCCCCCACCTGAGACGGACG
>Ga0179593_1499448_pt1 | contig 13534 bp, 13 predicted proteins | sample CZODoug2_1_08_16_FD_185931 | JGI IMG/M metagenome (GOLD analysis project Ga0179593, IMG submission 185931) | Vadose zone soil fungal communities from Angelo Coast Range Reserve, California, USA - CZODoug2_1_08_16fungal (PacBio error correction) | ecosystem: Environmental > Terrestrial > Soil >... | reverse complement strand
ATTGTGCCATCTGGCAATTTTCCTTAGCCTTAATACCACCAAATCCGAGAATCGTTGCCGCCTCAGAGGTCATGAATTCAAATTAGTTCAACACCTCCCCCCGGATACTCTTTTCGGTTTTCATAAGACTAGCCCAGAAGATACGATATGCTCTCTATTTCCTCGAATGTGGGTGTGCTTTCTAGTCCCTTGGGCTATTAGGTCTCTTCACTGCGTCCGATTTTTGCCCCCTCCATCGTTTGCCGTCATTAAGCGCGGGTGCAACCTAGATAAGATTTTGTTACGTATTAGGATCGCTTCATTGCCTTGGTTGGCGCCGTCCAATCTCGTCCTTTTTATCTCCATCCTTTTCGGACTTGATTTCAGATTTAGACCCAGTACATATCGTTTCGAACATCCATGGATGTGTCTTCGGGAGGATCCTCCCGATGCTACTCCCCATCTTCCCGAGCGTTTGCTCCTGCTTTTCTGTTTGGTTGGGTTTGTTATGCATAAAAAAATCTTTCCCGGCAACCCTTTGACAAAAGGCCCGCCGGCCGCCCCCCTGCCGTTCTTTCGATCCCCTTATTGTTTTCACACCCACACTCTTCCGGGTATTTGTTGGCACAACTTTTTTCCTTTGGCCTTGTTCCATCCCTCCTTTTCCCCCCACACCCCCCCACATAAGATTGGCTTACGCCAAACCAGTAGGTTCTCGTTCATCGTTGTTCCTTTGCTTTTTTCATTCATTACACAGACCCCAGTTTCCCGCCACTCCCTTTTACGTAACGTTAATGTTTTCCAAGAATCCCATGGAGAGCCCTATCCCCAGATACCACGCAGTTCCGTGTCATTCTTGTGCCACATCCCTCTGCGGCAGTCGCCGTCAGTCCCCGCGATTAGAATGAAGTAAACTAATATATGGTACTTCCCCTAATTTCTACAGGCCCTCATAGTTACTCTTTTCCCCTCCAACTATACAGCTGTCTGGACAGTTCCACGTTTTACCAGTCCTACCCCCCTATTTAGGCTGAACATGGTTAGTATCTATTCCCACTCACCAGAAGTGGGTTGGCTTTATAGTATGTTTTTGACCCACTCCCTGCCCATTTCCTTACTTCATCTCAGTCACTTGTCCCAATCACGGACCTTATATCTTTAAGATGTCCATCTAGGTGCCGAAGGCGTTAGGTTACGGTTCCTTTTCCCCTTTTCACCGTCTAAGGAGTTTGGCTCAGCCTCCCTAACGCGATTTTTTGCAGAGGCCTACCAGTCCGGTGAATCCAAGGAGACCTTTTGTGCCGGGTTTCCTTTTCCTCTTCTTTTTCATCGCTGGGATTGTTCCCCTGCCTTTTCTTCTGCAGTTTTTAATTGGGGCGCGTGACACGGTGAGTCCTACTCCCCATTCAACATTGACTTCCAACCTTTTCTTTTACCTTCCCTTCCTTATGCTTGGCCTCCTACATTTTTTTTTTTTGACCTTCATTGAGGGATGATCTCTTTGTGGATTCTCTCTCTCGGACTCGCTTTGATTGAACTTCAGGGTTCCCTGTCCTGGAGATTTTTGTGCATCGTCCTTGTGACGTGGCTGAAGTTCGGCTTTCGATCAGTTCCTCCTCGCCTCCCCCCCCCCTCCCCCGTTTGTTTTATATAATCCTTAGTGCCAAGATCCATGTAGAGATATAAGGTTTATTCAGGCTTTTCGTGCTTGTGGTACGAAATCTTTCGGCACTTTCCCCCTTCCCGATTTGTTTTTGTCTTTTGTTTTTCACATCCCTGATGTGTTGGGGGTCAGTTTCTAAAAAGAGTTTAAGGCGTTACCCACGGCTTTGATTCCCCTCTTCCCTCTGCATTGTGCTTGTTTTGATTTTGGCCTTAGTAGGGGCGACCCCAAAAGTATTGCTGAGTTCTTCATTTTCCCTTCTCCAGTCATCCGTCCGCCCAATCCTGCCGTGCCAACCTCAAACTACACAATCCGAGGCGACGCGCGGAATGTCCTTCTCTTTTTTCCCTTAGCTCGCTGTTCTTCACTTTGGGCACAAGTTTATAGGTAGAAGCAACGTTCTTTTTCGGTCACCGAATTACATTCCCCCGTCTTCCCCGTCCTTCCTCATCCCCGCCGGCACCTTGGCGACAAGCGACCAAGAAACAAGAACAAATTCGTGCCTTTTTTGTGTTTTTCTCTCCTCCCCATTGAACCGCTCTTTCCTTGCATTCTGCACCGTTTTGGGAACCCTAGGATGATGTAGGAGATTTCCTTACTCCTTTCTCAATCCACACCGTCCTCCGTTGTTCCCATACTTTTGATCAAATATATTCTAGTTCATAGACGTTGTGGTGGAGATCACAGTATTTTTCACTTTCCTTGTTTCCCTTTTCCTGAGTCTATGGCCGGAATTTTGTTCCCCCCATCCATGTTCAAAATTGTCCTCGCTTTTCTTTTAATTCCCCTTTCATGGTTGCGCTCAAACACCACACCAACGTGGTCCTTCTGGGTATTGTTCTGCTATTCGCAAGTTTCGGCAGTTTTTCGTCGTTTTTTCTTTCTTGATGCCCGCTAGGTTTCGGCCTGTATTTTCTCAACATCCCCCCGTACCACAGGAGCTTTTGTCCCACTGGTCCATCAGAAAAAGATCGAGTTGGAACCAGAGAATGAACCCCCCCCCAGGTTTTTCTTTTTGTTCTCCCTTCTTTTTTTCTCCACCTGGATTCCTTTGGCCCTTAATAGTTGACGGTCCGAGCATTTTATTCCCCTTTCCTTACCTTTCTCCACTACCTTTTTCAAGGTTCTTTGCCTTTCAACCCTCCAAATGCGTGTGGGGCCGCCCTTGCTAATTCTATGGGGAGTGAACTTTTGGCCCCCCTAACTTCCGCGCTCCCACACCCCTCGTTATTTGTAACCTCCCCTGTCTGACCGTAAGATTTAGGCCCTTAACCCAAACTCCCTCGCTTCTGACCAGTGGGAAATCTCTCTTCTTCCTTTCTCCCTTTTCCCCCCTCTTCAGGCTATATAACACCTCTGCCCGGTTGCGAGTGACTATCAGGATAGTCAGTGAAATAGTACGAAGCATACTAGCACCCCCTCCGCTCTTCATTTGCGTCCCTCCTGTAATGTCAACCCTCCCTATTCTTTATGAAGACCCCCTATATCCCCTCACTCTCGCTCCATCCCACGCGTGCATTTTCTATGGTTCCACCCAATTGCGCCCCTATAGTGCAAGCCCACCTGGTTTCTCCCGGTTTGTTCAATCAAGGATCCTTTGACCTTTTTTCTCGCAACCTCATACGGGAAACTTTCGCCTGCAATGACCTCCTCCAGAGACTCCCCCCCAACTCCCGAAGCCCGTGCACACCGAACCTGTTTTCCCTTTTTGAGTCACCGCCTTGTGTCTGCCCTTCCTCCCCCCGCACTCCAGACTTCCCCGGTTGGGGATGCAAAACCTACGGGATCGCCAACCTTTCGTCATCAAGGCCTCCCCACTTGTCCCTGTTTTCTCTTTGCATCCCGGCCTTTCCTCGGAATATGCTTTTGTACAACGCTCAGTTTCCTCTTTCTTCCTTTTGTTCGCCGTCTTAAGGTTAAACCCACGACCCCGTTCCCCTTCTTCTTTCGTGGTTTGATAGATTACTTTTGACCCCCCTGTTCCTCCTCCTCTTGGTCCTTCCTTCCCAGAAACAGTTGACAGTACTGTCCGGAACTTTATCGTTTGGATTATCCTTCGGACCCGGACTGGATTCCCGTTCCTCCATTCTATTCTGTTACTCTTCCTTCTCTTTCCGTTCCTTCTCCGCCCATGGGCCCTCCGTTAACTTTCCTGCAAAAGTCTGATATGCTGAGCGGTATCGTCCTTGCCATTTTTCCTTCCCCAAACTTTACCTTTTTCTTACCCCTTTCCCCCCTTCCACGTCCTCATTCACCTGAATCGCAAGAGGATTTAAATTAACACTTGAAAACCCGCCCTATCGTTTAATCCCTTTTCTTTTTTTCCTTTCACCGGTTCGTCCTTTTCCCCGAAGGCAGGGGAAAGTCTATTTACCCAAACACCCGAGCCGGATCTTTTTTCTTACCTCGTCCCAATACTTTTTGACTCCCTACACGTAGAGAAGGGCAAGGATTGTGATGCCTTGTTGGGTTTGATGGTTTTGCTGGAACCCCCCCCCCAACCCGCGGTCCGACCACCCCTATCTTCTTCTTCCTTGCTTTATTCTCTCATAGTTACTAAGTCACACAGCACCAAATTTGATTCGAATAGAGATTGTTCCGGTCTCATTCAATTAGAATCCGTTTTTTTAGCTACTTTTTGTTGTGCTGATATTTTGTCTTCCCCCCTCCTCCTCGTTTCACTTCTTCCGCCTTCTCGACAATATGATCGAATCGGACAGGAAGCTCTCTTCAAGACCTAAATCCTTTCGGGCCACCATCTTTCCCCCTTTATTGTTCTCTTTTTTGATCACATCCTCGTTTTCCCTCTTTCCTCTCTTTCAATCCCTCCTTTTTGTGGTAGATTCTCGCCCCTTTGGGTGAGTGGCTAACTTGAGGTGAGATCTTGTTCCTCACGTTTTGCATTTTTTTTTCTCTAAAGCATTGTGTGAACTTCCCTCGCAGCTTGGGGGTACGATGCTGATTCTCGCATTTTGCCCGGCTGGCAATACCATCTCTCGTCGCTCCCCATTCTGTAATGTTTCAGTTAGAACGGAAATCTCTCTTGACAACCATCTGTTGGACTTTTCCGCCCTGTTCTACCCGCTTCCAGGTTGGCCTCTTTTTCTTGTCCGCTTGGTTTGTTTTTTTCACCTGCCCAGAAACCCAATCAGAAGGCACATTAAAACGTTCCCCTTCCAACGTTTTTTATCTCCCCCCCTGTCCCTCCCTTCACAACGATGGATATTCATTTTTTTTGGCCCCGTCCTGTCTGGCATTGTTTTCCCCCCTTCCGCACCTTGTTCCCCACCCCACATCGGGATTCCGCAACATCTTTTGCTTTTTCCTCTTTTTTTCCTTTTTTCTTCTTCATTCTCTCCCGGTGTAGATGACGTGGGTGAGTTGGACAAGACCAATTTTCCCCATAATGTCACTGATCTCATATTCCTAGAAATCCTCCCTTGCTAAGGTTGAGGATTGGCACACCCGGCTTGTAATTTTCTGCACCATGCCTCTCTTCTCCCTCACCTTCCCTTATAATTGGTATGACACTCCTCCCTTAGATTGGAATAATAATTCAACCCCCGAACACGAAGGCTCCTTAACACCCTAAGTCCTCACCTTGCTTTGCTGAAACCAGGTTTCTTCTAGTCACCCTACTCTTTTATTATGTCTGGGGGTGTTTATCAGAGGACCCAAAAGAGACCCTTGAGGATCTCATCCTCTTGGATACCGGGTTATAAAACCCAAAGCATAGGATTTATCTAGCATTTTGATGAGCTATCCACCTTTTTAGCTTGTGAATCGAAGTATGGAGAAAGTGACTTTTGGTGATTTAACCGGACTGATTGCCCACAATTCAAGCAACTGATGTTTGCATCTCTCACAAGCTTTGTGAAAGAACGAAGATCCTTTTGTGTCGGTTGGTTCCTCGCTTTTTTCGCTTGTAGTGCTTGTGCCGTAATGAGCGTTTTAGTTTCTATTCTTGTGATCTTCCCTGGTCGTTCCCCTACTTACAAAAACGGCCTCTGCAAGTTAGCCTGGCCCCTCGATATGCGGGTTCCATTGGTCCCCTAATCGCCCTCTTTCTCAATGGAGGGGATGATAGGTTTTCGAGATCAGTTATCATCGTCGTGTCTCATTTTCGATGGCCGCGCTTTTTTTCTCTCGTTTTTAATTTTGTCTTTTCCCGAGCGAAGAGTTTTTCGGAGGCTCCTTGATACTGGATTGCCGCACCCTCGTCCTGTTTCCTCTTGACTAGATTGTCACCCCGGTAGTGATAATCTATTAACGTTGGCATCCTCATTACTTTCTTTTGCGCGGTCCGTCTAGCACGTCGGCAAATATAACTTCCGAGGCCCCCCACCAATCGGTTTTTTCGGGAAGTTCGGTTTTGTTCCCCCACCGTTTCATCTGCGACCTCGGCGGAATGATAGAAGCTCCTGTGGCGTAAGGCAATCCGGCCTTATTCTGCTTTTCTATCCCGTTCTCACCCTTTCCAAGACTCCAGGCCCGGACAAATTAATAAAACTTACAAAACTCACCTTTTTCCAGTCTCGGGTTTTGACCCTCCTCTTTCTACTTTGTGTCTTGAATTGTGACCCCAGCTAGGTGTAGTGTTTGACGTCATGTCCCCCCGGAAACGATCCCCCCCCCCCCCTGCCCTTCCCGACCACCGGAAGATCCCTACATGTTACCGCACCTTTTTTGGGACAGTCTCCCATTCCACCAAAGAAAGGCGCCAGTTTTGTGTTGTTTGCGCGCCCCCCAACGTTTCACCTTTCCTGAACTTCCGCACGGGGAAACTAATTGTCTGATTGATTTCCTATATCCAGCCGTAAACCTCGGTTTTTCCACCCTCCCTTGATGACTTTCTCTCGTAATCAGCAGAAGTTGGTGGTTGGGTGAGATGAGATCCCCCCATTATGTTACCCCCTTTACCCTTTTCTTCTTATCCCGGACTTTGCTAATCAAACGATTTCTCCAAACATTTTCTTCAGCTTTTCATTGGCCAGGAGGTCCGTAAAAGTTGGGGCAACTGAGGGAGCCTGAACAAAACAAAAACAAACCTAAATGGCTCCGTGCATGGTCTTTTTTGATCCGGGAGGGAGAGACCAGTAGGAGATCCGGCAGGTCATCGTTCGCTGGCATTGGTGATTCGGGGAAAGGATTTTACAACCGAGGCACCGGATTTCGTCCACCCTGTCAGCTACACACTACGAAAGATCGGGTAAAACTTCAGATCAAGGAATTTTTGTTCGGGGACAATTGGATTGTCCTTTTTTCCTACGAGGATCTGCTGAAGGGATGACCATTCCCGGACATCTCTTAACTTCTTACCCCCCACCAATTGCTTTCTTCAAAACTTTCACTTTCACAAATGAGTTGGGAGATAGTTGATCCCCGCGGCTGTGAGAACCGTTGGTCAGCCCAACTTTTCCCAACCCACAGCGAGTAGGGGAAAATTGAAATGGTAGAAGGGAAGAACCAGGCTTTTCGCCACGGGAAGCCCAACAAACAATCCCAATTTGTCCTGGTTTAGAAAACAAGTGGCAAATTCTCCTCTTCATGTGGATACCTTGTAACCCTGATAAGTCTACTTAAAACATACGTTGCTGTGGTCCCTATCTTGATCGCGCCCCCTCCTGCAATTCAGCCTCGTAAGCAAAGATTAAGTTCTCACTCTCATTCGGCACCACAGAATCCATTTTCCCACCCCCTCCTTCGGCTTCTGACGTAAGACCATAACAAACCCCAGATCGCTCTAGCGAGAATTGGTCCCCCTTCTTTTTGCGCCCTCATCCCTAGTTGACGACTACCCCTGGTTGATGTTGAAGTCCCGGATCACTATTTGTCTCTCCTTGCCTCCTACAGTCAATGAAGGACCCGTCCCAACAATTCCCCAAGCTCCCTAAAATAATTACCACCCAAGCCCTTTCCACAAAGAAGTCCGTTTTATTGTACCCCCGCACTTTATGAATATGACCCAACACACTAATGCATGCGGGGATGATATTCACCTCCCATTTTCCTTTCTGATAGCCCACGTCACGTTAAGAAGACGGCTTCACACTGATCAGCAGAAGCCCTTTCTCCGCGGCCCTCCTGCTTGTACTTTTTTTTACCCATCATCAGTGATGAATCTAATGTGGTAGAACGCCTAGCCCAAAGCCCCATTCCACTTTTTCTTGGTGCAGTCCGCCCCCCCCCATTCGCCCTTAGCACGGTTTTTCCTTCGCCAGGGAAATGTACCTGTCCAACTGTTATAGTTGAATTTTTTCAAATTCCTCTATCCGGCCCCGGGAATGTTTCCATTATCTCTTTTACTTTTTTTTTTCTTCGCCGTCCCTTCCCGTTAGACATCTCGCGGTGTGAAAGCAGTAACAATAAAAGGTCGCGTAGGTGCTTGCCGCGCGCACTCCCTTTTGTCAACATTTGTCCGTGCCCTTAACACTAAAAAGAAACGGTCTACGGAACTCCCGGCAATTAACCCCACTGCCGCAAGCCCCTCTGTTTGATCCGGACCTGTAGGGTTTTGGGAACTCCGGCATGACAGAGCATGCATTTCCCTTCTCTGTTGACCCCCCCCCCCCCCAATTTTTCCGCAGATCCGTCGAACGTAGACCAGGTTGCTAATCGGACGGTGAGCCGGCTCCCGATTTTGTTCCCTTTTTAATTTTTTTCTCACTTTGTTTCGTGAAGTGCCACCACCCAACACCACGGCTTCCCCTGCCCGAGCCCACCGACCTTCATCTTCGAGATAGCATCGGACGCATACGCACAGAAAAGCCCTGGTTGAATAGATGGGACCCTGCATCCCAGACCGATTTTAGCTTCATCCGAGATTTGTTCTTCGTCCTCGAGTATGAGAAACGGATAATACTAGACACCGAACTTTGATCAGAATATGCCCAAAAGAGTTATTGTCATTAATTACCCCTTCCCTTCACAAACTTTCCAACTCTTTCCGGCGACTGAATAGAAAAGACCGAGAGAATACTCATGTTACTCCTACCCACATTGTGTTGAGAGATATTTCCTCCCCTTGTGGGAGTTTCTTCGCAACTTCACTTGCGAGCGTTGTGAAGTAATCCGTGGACCTGTCAGTTGTTTTTTGTTCCCTTCTAGCACGTGGAAAGAGAGAGGAGATCGGTTTTCGATGCTGAATCCCGGTCGCCCTTGCTAGTGCTGGCCGAAAATCTGTTTATCACACCTTTCATTGCCTTTCCGATCTTTCGTACCTAGATCTTCACCATTTTTGTGATGGGGCGTATTAGACGATGTCATCAAGCCGACAAGACGTTTTTTTCGCCCGTCTGTTTTTGTTCGTTTTACTTTAACCCAATACCCGCTTGAAACTAACCACGTTCCCCTCCCCAAACTTCTCCCTTCCTTTAGACTAAAATATTAACATTTTAACCCCCAAACTCTATTCCAGTGACCTTAGTTGGCACGATTTCCGGGCTTCGTTTCCCATTTCACCGCACGGTCCAAAGAGACTAAACGCGTGTCCGACCAACGCTTTGAGGGCGTTTCATCTTTTTGAATCCTCCCCCCCTTCTTCCCTGAGGCTTTGTACTATGGAAGGTTCTTTGCAGTGTCAATCACGTACCCACATGTGTGGTTACCCATGGCAATGTTGCCGCACTCCATAAACATACGCTTCTTGTCAGGGACGGGACGGTTTGTCCCCCCCCCCCCCTCTCGGACTGTCCTTCCCCTGGTAGTGGAGAATCGAACTTACCTAAAATCACCTTCGACCCGATATTACGCATTCCTTATTCTCTATTCAAACGAATCCCCCGCTTCTTCAGGTACTCTTTCCGTGTTTCAAGCCCGCCCAGGGTTACCCCGTCCCAGGTGCTTTCACCCCTACCGCCTTTAATGGGGTCTGGTTGCGTCCCTCTCCGCTTCCTTACCACCCCCCACTCCCCACTAGAGGAATAAGGCCGATTGGGTACCCAAGCAGTATTACCTCTCGCATTTTCCCCTGCATTGGCATCAATTAGATTTGAAGAACGTCCTTTTCGGTTTCCTTCATTTGGAGATACCGCAAGGAGTTTGCCTCACCGGGTCAGCGTCTTCTTTTATGCATATAAAGACGCGGTTCCAAAACCGGCTTCTTTGCTTGTTGTGGGTTTCTATTTTAATTTCCTGGAGTGTTTTTCTGCTGACCCGGTCCTTTCATTAGGCTGGTCTGGGTGTCATTGACTTCAAACCCCCCTTTTCTCTGCCCCCTGTTTCTGCACTCATGATGGGTAGCATACATGACAGTCGGCCTCGTTCTGGTGTCATTTTGTCCTTTTTTTCTTTTGATCTCTGTTTTTCCATCCCGTAGAGATGTTTAAATTTGGTCGTTGGCATTGTATGTGCGATCGTACTTCTTCGACGATGCTGAAGAGTGACTTTTTCTGACTCCCTCTACGGAGCCCGCAAAGTTAGGGTTTATTCCTCGTAAACGGGAGTCATGATCGTCCTCCCATATCCTTCACCGAATTGCTTTTGGTACGGACCCGAAAGCTAAGTCTCTCACCAGGGTCCCCAACCCAGTGGGTGCTTCCTTCCTTGCCCCCTTCCAACGTTTCCGGTTCAGAATGCGGTTGATCGTCGACCGGACATTAGCGGTGACTTCAATTCTTCCTTTTCTCTGGAAACAGGTCTGTAGATATTTTCCTTTAATTTCGAAGTGTTCATTCCCGTCTCGGTTTAGTGAAACCCCCCCCCCTCCCCGAAGCGGACTCCCCCCCCCCCCACACCCACCAACCCCCCACCCCACCCCCCACCCACACCCACGCAACCCCCCCCCCACCCCCCCCCCCCCCCCCCACCCCCCCCCCCCCCCCACAAACAACATAAGGAAGGGCTCCAGATAGGTGCCAAAATTTTCGAGGATTATTTTTTTCACCCCCCATTGATCATAATGTGTTGTTCTTTTCAAGCCACCCTAGACACCCCCCCTACTCCCCCTACCAGATTTTACCACATAACTGCCGAAAATGGGACCTCTCCTGAACCCCTTCCCCCATTTTATAAAGTTTTTTGAAAGTTGTTTGTGTTTCGGCAGCATTGCCCAGGGGCTAACTCCTTTCCCCTTAGCCTCCAGTTTGTTCCCTTCATATGTTTTGATTCCCGACCTCTCGGTCCCAGTGTCCTCAGCCCCAGTAACATCCCATTTCATTTTGATACTCTCCCTCTTCCCTTCCCCTCCCGTGTTTTTTTTTTTGCGCGCCATTCTAAACCGTAATATGTTACTCCTTTAATTTGCTGGCTAGAGCGGACTCGAGTAAATCTCCCCCCCCTTCTTTTAGCCTACCCCTCCTCGTTGAAGGCTTTCCACATGGCGTTGCAAACCCCAACAACCCCATGTTTTCCTAATTTACTTTTGGGTCGGATATTTTGTAGTCGGCAGTTAATCGTCGTTGTCTATTCTTTCATTGTGATAGGTTGGCCTTAGTGGCCTCAAATGACCCTCCCCAGTCTTTTTTCACAATGGTAATCCTAAAATAGCTTTTCAGACTTCGCAGTTCCGCTAAGCGTCGCTCGGTCCATTTTGTGTTTTCCCCCCCATTCCCGCCAGACCGGGTGCCCCCACCATTAACCCTAGTTGATCCCTTTACAGTGTGGTTGCAGAATCTCCCCTTTCTTTCCCTATACACTAGACCTCCCCTTTACAATCAGTCCACTTCTTTTGTATCGCGCAGACATAAGGCCAAGCGACGGGACTTCTCACCAGACCCCGATCTCACAAACGAAGGACGTGGGTGCCGAATTGTTTCGCCGGCTAGCCCTTCCTCCCAGGGACCACGACCCGGTCCCAAGGGAAGTTTAGTATTGTAGGATCTCAGACACACATGGGTGCAAGAACCCCGGTGCTCCTATAGAAACATCAACCCGGACGGCGGGGGGAAACAGACTCGACCTATCTTATGAGTCGTCCCTGAGAGGTCAGACCTTACCCCCCCAGGTCTAGGACATGCGTTAAGTTCAGACAAAACTCTCGCCGCAGCATTTCCACCCCGTGGATGAACAAGGTTTTCCCCACGAATAAGGTCAGTTGACTGCCCCCCGTTTCAATCTCTAGCACTATTCTTTACCTGATGCCCTTTGATGGGATATTCCGGGAGCGGCAATCTCCACCTCCCCCTTCTTCCCACGCACTACGGATAGACCAAAACCTCCCCACGAATGACTCGCGCCCCTTGCCTGTTTCCTTCCCAATCCACTCCGTCTGAAGCCCGCGATCACCCCCCATTTCTCCCCCCTAGCTTCATTGGTCCCCAAATGTATCTCCCCCGTCCTTGAGGCTGTCCATCAGGTGCAGAGGCGTTGGGAAGTCAATTCAATCCATAAATGGCGCTAAGGTAGACGCGCAGAAGGCAACTTTCGGCTCAATGCCGCACGCCACCAAGCCAATTCCCCCCTTTCCCCCCCTTTCAGTGAATAAACAATTCTCTCCAAAGGAACCAAAGTCCCTAAGAAGCTTGCTGTGTCCGTTCACGCCGGGTAAGGACTCACGACTAAATTGCAAAAACGCCCTCCCCTCTTAAGAGTGGAAGAGTTGCGGCATAGAAGGGACTCTTTACGAGCAAGCTTTGCCCCCCTGAACCGGGCCACAAAGCATGTTTTACCCTCTCAAAATGATTGCCAGCCTCTCCCTTTGACTCAGCCTGTGAAATCCCTTGGGTTCTGTATTTCTCAGCCCCATCTGACCACGAAAGTGATCATCCAGCATAGGTTTGGGCCCAAACTTTTTCGGATTACTTCGGGCACACCACAGCAATAGTCCCCTTTCTGTCGGGTTGGTAGATCTAGATAGTAACCCCCGTCCACGCACTACCTCCTTTTTTGATGATCCGCCAAAAGTGGGAACTAGTACCACCAAGCTTATCTTGGGGAAGGACTTATAAAATCTATAGGAACGGTACACATTAGAGTACATAAATTCTATTTTCCTGCTACATTCAGAGACTCCAGGACGTTATAACGATCCTCCCTTTAACAGAGGCCTACACTCCCCTTCTGGGGCTCTTATCATCAATACCATATCAAAGGCCCCATGTACGCCTTCATTCGTCCCGGTCAATTGGTGTTCCGAGGTCTTGCATCCTTTTGCACCCGTCTTTTCTTCGGGCCCCGGTCCCCCTCTACGGGCCCACGGTACCCTTCATTTTTAGACCTGCGACGTGCCGCAACCAGAAAGGGTCCTCTGTTCTGACATCGCTTCAAACTGGACCAAAAGCCACACTCTCATGCCCACTGTCTGATCCCCCGTCTCTTCTCCCACTGTACGTACCTCCACTTAGCAGGCACCTGGTTATACATCTGATTTCATCTTCAACACGCCCTAATTTTCTGTCGAGCGGTTGTTGAAACTTCTCGGATTCGGGGAGTTTTGGGCACCCAGGGGTTGAACATGACTCCTTCCCCTTCATTGCCTCGCGCGTTTTTCCCCAACCCTAAATAGTCCCCAGTAGCCGACATCACGGGGCCACTTTGTGAGGCAACGAGTCTTGAAAAAGTGTCCTGCAACACTTCCTCCACCCCCACGGCAGGATCGAGAGTGTGTGCCCATGTTGATTGCATATCTGGATGTTTTTCCTGTGTGACACAAACCCCACTCCCGTTCCGGCCCCCTCTCACACGTTGAAGCCGATGATAGCACTTTTTCTCAGCACAGACAGAATGTTAAGGATACTTGCTTACATTTTCCATCGCATTGAAGATTTTTAGCTAGCTTTATAAGAAGTATGGAATATCTTGTCCTCCATAAGAGCCCAACATGTCTATAAGATTGAACGCCCTTGAGCTCGAGTTCTACGTGACACGCGTTAATACCCCCACGATCACTCCTCGCGTGCCGGACCCCCACCCAAAGTCAGGCCACAGAAGCTCCCTCTACCATGCCCTCCGCGC
>Ga0179593_1288761_pt1 | contig 13534 bp, 17 predicted proteins | sample CZODoug2_1_08_16_FD_185931 | JGI IMG/M metagenome (GOLD analysis project Ga0179593, IMG submission 185931) | Vadose zone soil fungal communities from Angelo Coast Range Reserve, California, USA - CZODoug2_1_08_16fungal (PacBio error correction) | ecosystem: Environmental > Terrestrial > Soil >... | reverse complement strand
TCTTCATTTTTTGTCTCTGGCCCTGGGTATTATTCCCCAATCCTGATCAGCGACCTTGGGCGTCAATTATTTTTCGTCCCCCTTAGGATGCATCCCCCCTGACCTCTCGTTGGTACAATTAATCTCTTCTTGGTCTTTCTTATTAGGCGTGGTACCCTGAGACGTTTGACTCGATATGATTTCGGCTGCCTTCTTCCCTTCCCGCTGGACCCTCAGTTCCAGAGAAAAATGCACTTGTGCAATGCTCCTTCTTTCTCGCGTTCACGTCTTTGCAGTGTCCATTTTCTTTCGAAGGCACGTCGTATTCTCTCCGTCTTTTTATCTTTCGCTTCTGTCCACGCGTTGCCAGCCCAATGTGATTGCCATCGATTGCGTAATCCTCCCCCATTCTACTCGTTCACATATTCTTCGACAGCGTGGCCTGTTCCCATAGAAACGGTCCTGCAAGATCCCAGGCTGTCTAATGCAGAGAATAGTAAGTTTTTCGAGGGTACATAGTCCCCCATTACAGATTTACCACCTTTTGTAGGGGGAATTTATGCAACCTTCTTCCTAGCCTCAACGCGCACGGTTTTTCCTCGGCCCCTTGGACCGCCCGGCCTGATTCCTCCCTAAACTCTATCCCGCTGCCCACTTTTCCTTTGTTCAAATCGTTCCTGCCTATCCGCTCCAATGTTATCGCAGTAAGCCGCCTCCATGTGTCCGCCACGAAACACTAACAAGGAGACGTTTCCACCTCCGAAACCCCCCTGTCCCCACCCCCCACAAGTGGCAAAGGCAATCCCACTTCCCGCCGATTTTTTTCACGCTTATCGTCCCCCCAGTCTTTTCTCCATGAAGTCGCCCCCCCCCTGATATCTTCTTGTAGTAAATGGGCTCTACTCCTCCCGTGACTCGAAAGAATTTAGTTAACCATAGTGTTCTTCATTGTCCTCACTACGGATAACCCCCCCAAATCTCGATCACTGCTATGAGTGAGATAAATTCTTCCTTATTATTGGTTATGTTCCTATCTTACCTCCTCTCCCCTCTATATTTTGAACTAAGCCCATGTCGGGTTCAACAGTCCGTTTCCTTGGTAGATCAGGATACACCGCCGAAATTCTGATTCGGTTCCTTTTCCTGCGTATCTCACCCCTCGATGATCAATCACTGGGCCGCCGGCAGGTCCTCTCGGGCCAAAAGATTCACTCCAGCCGGTGAGGTCTTTTTTATCTACCAGTCCGGCTTTCCTTCGTTTTATTGTTGACCTTCCCATGCGGATTCGATTTGATTGTGTCTTATTCCGCACTTTTATGGATGAGAATTGTTTGGTTACTCCTTCAGCGATGGGGATTTATTGCGGTGTCTTCAATGATGGTATTGGTCTCCGGCGGGATACCGTATTCCAACACACCTTCCCAGTCCTGTCCTCCAGGCACCATTTTTTCATCAAGCCATACCCGTTCCAGATTTCATTTGCTTTATGGGAATGTGCCAGTAAGGAAGTTTCTCAGTGTACCGTTTGCCGCTGCGTAGTTTTTGCCCATCAGCTCCATTCATAGAGCCCCTCCGTAGGGTCGCTGCTTCTTTGATCAGCTTGTGCCGGTGAGTCTGTTTTTCGAAAGTTCCTTTGTCCGGGTAGGCCGGGGCAATTTTCACCCCTCCGTATTCATGTTCTCTTGAAGGTCGTTCATATCCCTTCGATCTGTTCCCCTGACTGATTCCGTCCTTCCCTTTTCCCTCCTTATTTTGAGATCTTTCCGTACACCCTCCACCTGTATTTATTTCTAGAGTTCGTATTCAGTGAAGAATTTTTTCACAACACCTTCTCCAAGGCATGCTGCTTTTTTGTTGAAGGGCTCTTGAATTGCTATTCTTTTACTTTCGCGGAAGCTTGCGCCTTCAATCGTCCCAGTCTGGGTCGAATTTGTATGAAATTGACTTATTTTCGTCCTCCCTCTTTCTGTTTCTTTCTCTTCATTCTCCGTTTTGTTTCTCTATCCCACCCCTTCATGTGAGGAGAAGGCTTTATAAGATTTCCAGTCTGGGCTGATAAGCTAGATGCTTTAAGCTCGCTATAGTCATTGCCTTTGTACCTCTACTATACACAAATTTATTCGCATGCTTTGATCCCGGTTTTGTCAAATGGATTTTTTTTTATGCCTCGGAATTCAAGGTTCAGTAGAGCCCGTCCTTCTCAAAGACCATAGCACGTAAAAGTCCCTCTCCGGAGTCCTACACATCTTTCGCCCTGAAGGACTCGAAGCCTTTAATGAGATGTTTCGTCGGATGCCCTCTATAGGGCAGTACGTTTTCAAGCAGGACCATAAGCACCTTTGCTTCCACCGTCCCTGTCTACCCTCCGGAGATGAGGAGTTCGAGAAGAATTTGCGTCCCCGTCCCGTCCGATGGCCCCCCTTTTGACTGCCATGCTTTAGCGAAGACCATAATCTTTTTTTTTTTGTTCTTAATGAAATTCGTTTTTGCGACGTTAATCGCCTGGGCCGCTGGTCCACTGTTTTGAAGCTTTTTCTATGCCATCCCATCTCTCTTCCCCTACACGTAGTCACCCTTGAGGTCTCTCCCTTTTTGGGAAAGAATTTTATTTCCATCCCTCTGCCGTGCGAATGTACCTCCACATCTAGGTCTATCTCATGCGCCCATCATCCCACGTCAATTGCCTCCGTGCATGTTCGCTATCGAAACTCCCGTCGGGATAGTTTTTCTTTTGTCCTGGAACGGAAATCCGCTTCCTCTGATTTTTCCCTTTTTCCGATTTTTGCGTTGTGGACTATGAATTTCTCTTCATGGTCTCTTTGTACTTTGATTCAACCTTCCCCTGTGTTGAAACCACAGAACTTTTCCTTCCGTGGACCTCTCTGAGCGGCGAAGCTCGTTCCTTCGGCCATGGTCATGTCCTTGTGACTTTTTCTTTCAATGATACTGGATAGTTCTCACAAGTAGCCCCCAGCCTTCACCCAATTTTGAAGTAGCTATGGACGGTTATTTATTCCTTATCCAAGGTTCAGCACTTGCCCTTTTCGAGTTGATCCCGCCCTTCACACTTGGGTCTACCAGTTTCCCTATTTTACGAGCGGCGTGGAGGGTTGTTTGTTGACAAGGTGTTTGGAACGTTTTTTTTTCCCCGGTGGTTTTCCCCTATGCTTTTTGTCGTTGGCTTCCACATTGGAGGAGGGTGAGGGCCTCGCATGCGGCATCGTCCAGGTTAGACGCTATTTCGTGCTCTCTTGACGTGCGCATGCCGCTGTTCTGGCCATTCCGTCCGATCAATCCTTTTGGTCTGGGGCTATTCCGCTGTTTCTCAGTACCCAACACCGCACAGCTCTCTTGTGGGTTGTGGTCTTTTTTGCTGTCCGGCTTACACTTAACGAGCGCCTTCATGTCCTCAAACAGTTCCTCTTTTTCGTGTCCCTTTTCCTTAGAAGTGATGTTTTGTTACCGGCCCCCTCTTCTCTTCTTTTAGAATGTTTGCCCGCTTTCTCTTTTGGTACGAATCCTGAATTGACCAAAAATGGCTCCCCTCACCTCTTGCTCCGAGGGCTTTTATATGAAGACTGTTTGATCCCCTTCTCAGCAATTTACACCCTGCCAAAGCGGAACTCTTAGCAGCGTTCCCGTTTAGGCCATTTTTTCTTTGTCATGGGCATCACTGTACTGTTGACCCATAATACCCCTGGAAATTGCAACGACCTCCATGCTTCGAGTGAGCTGTCGTCTATTCGAACTGATCGCTGTACAGGGAGTTCCAACTTCATCTCTTCCTGTGATTCCCCCCATAGGAACTTCGTGACGACGTATTCTTGATCGCACATTTCGTCTGGATTGCCGGACGATCCCTTGAAGCGGAACATATTGCTTTCCGGGTTGAATCTCTTTTCCTCTACATACGTTGTTTTCTGATCCGTCCCTCGCGTCTCTGTACTTTTTTTTGAGTTCTGTTTCGGGCCCTGGCTCCATTCCTTCCAAAAATCTTTTCCTTCACGCACCTTGGTGTCCCCCCTCACGTCCGGAAACGTTTGCGGGGGCCCCACCCGACAGCTTTTTTTCCACGTGGCTCTTGCTTTTAGAGAAGAAGTGACCCCGCTCTCTCAAAGTTTATTAGGTGGTTCGTTTATTACTTGTTTTCCCCCTTACCGATGTTGACCCCCATCTCCCCTCCAGCAAATTGGCCGACTTTCGGTCCGATGTTGACAGGTCACGCTTTTCATGTCTTTGAGGGTCTACCGATCCTTCAATCAATCTAAAGCTCGTTGTAACACCTTCATCTTTCAGTTCACCTTTCATTATTTCTTTTTATCAACAGACATAGGGTTACTCTATAACATTGGCTGGAGGTAAATCCCCTTCTAAGAACTTTGAAATCCCCCTGACGGAGAGTGTTTCTCATGCATGCGCATTCTTTTTTTTTTTTTTCGGGATCAGACCCATACCGATTTCGGTGTGCCGTGTAATATTAGAAGGAGTAATATTCCGCACCGAACCCTCCATCGTCGGTTAGCTTCCGACGTGTTCTGACCGCGGCATGCTGTGACCCTGCGCTACCGATTCTGCCATTTGCGCCCGACCGGCGCCAACCAAGACGCCCGAATGGACCCCCCCATTCTCTCGCGAAGCAAGCCCAGAAAAGTTCTTTCGCCACCTTCAACGAGGGTGGTAAGATGTAGCTATCCTGTCCCCCCCACCCCCTGTTTTCCCCCCCCGCTCCTGCGTCTCCTCTCTCTTCCCTCCCCCAGGTTGGAGTTCGGTAATACATACCAAAAAGACTTGTCTTGCGTACCATTTGATATCTTCTAGACGACGTACTTCGATGCACCCCTTTTCGGGTTTTGCACTCCCTTGGTGGGGAGACTTCGTTCAATCATTTGCATCGTATTTTCTATAAATTCCTTCATTGTGGTATGGTCTTCTCCTAAGAAGCTCGAAGCTCTCGCTGTTTCAAATTACTTTCTTTGGTTGACCACTGTCCGATACGGTTGATACCCACCCTATGTTTCGACGGTGTTTCTCTGCACCTCGTATGTGCGGACCATTCTCTTTCCCTCGCACGGTCCTTTTCTTTTCTTTCCCCCCGACTGAGGTCGGTTCGCCTCTCGCCATGTTGGGAGGCTGGGATGTATTTCGGCGGCCCTGTCTATGCTTCATCTAACTAGATTTTATGTCTAAGTAGTACATGGTGTCTCTTGCGTCTTTCCCCCGAAGCGTTCCCTATACTTTGACGTCTAGTTTTTCCTGACGGAGAACGGCGTTCTCCGTTCCCCCTTGACCAGGCGGTCCCAGATGGCCCCCTGTCTTCATCCATCCCACACGAAGCCCTCTCCTGATCGCTTCTCCTTTTTTGCAGGTCATTTAATTGGAAACTCGTCCCCATTCGCATTGTTAGTTTACTCCGCGTTCTCGCTACAGTGCATCTCGGACTCCGGAGGTGACAGGCGGATTTTTCAGCGAGGCTAGCTTCGTATTGCGGTTGCCGGAGGCCTTGTTCTGTAGTTAGTCGTTGTCATTCCGACGACCAAGTCAGGGCGATGCGCAGTGTATTTTTACCGGGCTCTCGTTTCCTGTCGGCCGCCCGTCTTAGTATGTTCATACTGTGACTGATTTTGAGTTCCCGGGCTCCCGATTGACCCCCCAACTTCTGTTAGTTCTCTCGCGTATTCCTCCCCGAAGCTTCTGGCCCCACAACACGTTCTGACTGCCTGCCCGTTTTATCGATACTGAGTTTCAATTGCTGATCGTGAGCCCCCGATTCCTAGATGAGCCTCACTCTCTCCAAGCTTGCTAAGTGTCCTTCTCTGCCCGACGGCCTCCTACTCTAGGTGGATTATCTCTTCCTTTCCTTTCTCTTTTGTTTGCGATCAACCGACTCTTTCTCCGCGACTTTCTTAGGCTTTTTGCCATCTTGGGCGACTATTTGTCCTCCTGTATGATGAGCAGCATACGTCTCTCAGCCTCGTGGGTTTTCCTACCCGGTCCCAACGCCCGTCGGTCCTCCTTGCGCTTTTTTGTCCCCGCCCTCTTTATGAGAGCCTCTCCCGACATCCCCCAGGGGATGGGTCGATCGAGAAAGCTTCCCGACATTCGTTCCCCGTCCAATTAGTTTTTCGTCCGCTTGGGGCACAAAGATCGGCCCTTTTTAGGTTCCCCGCATCCCCCGTTCTCTTCCCTCTTGTAGTAGGATGTCTACCCCGTCACCGGTCGACTCAGTTAACTCACGCATCGATAATCCTGCCGACCTTTGCCCTTATGGCGTTCGTTCAAGGACCGCCCGCTCTTCCTTACACGTCGATGTAATAAGGCATGACATTGCACCTCTATTCCCTCCTTTTTAGCGGGTTTTTGTTCTTTCTTTTGATGTTCCACTGGTGTGCCCTTTTCATGCGATTGTGTCCTCTGGTTCCCACATTTGCCGTCAGGGAGAGATGCTACCATCTTCTATTACCCTAAACTTCAGCCGTCTTTCTCTCGCTTTGGTATCAACCAATTTTTTTTTCTCCCATCCTAAAGCAGTGTATTAGAATCACCATTTTTTCGGGTATAGGAATCCGCTCCTTCCCCTTCTCATAATAAGTCCTCCATGACCGCGAATTTGAGGAGACCCTCCCTTCCGTTGCTTTTGAACTTCTGTCTTTTGAGGGACTCATTCTTCGGTCAGGTGCCCGATCCTCCCTCTGCCGTGCCGCAGACCCTGAGTGGTGTTCCGGTTCTCTCACCCCCATTGATTTTTGCCTTTTACCTTGAATTTGACTGAGAGCGGAGTCTCCTGCGTTATATATACAAAAACCGAAAATTTGCCTTTGATACCTCATGGATTTCCTTTACTTTTTTTAGCGCCTACGCGTTAAAACCTAGTGCAATGCCCCACTGTTTTATTTTCGCGTCGAATCGTATTCTCCAATGTCAGTCCCCCAAAACTGATCTTTGGTTCTCCCCCGGCGGCGTCTACAGGTTGTTTTTTTAGAACTGTGCCGTTGGCGGGCGGTTTAGGCGGGGGGTAAACGTTTGGTGGGGTTGCTGGTTTTTTCCCAGGTTTTTATCCCTCCATCTTTTTAGGAGTGTTATGTGGCTGCCACAATTTGGAGTCTGTCGCGGAGTTTCTCATCGCATTGGTCGCGCGGTTACCAATCGCAGTTCGTCGCTTCCTCTAGTTTCTTCTTGTTCCTCATCCCTCCTTAGCGGCCAATTCGGCGAGACACCGACGCTTTTTCGTTTGGCGGATATGAGACTGGGTTGTTCCCCCGAGTTCCCCCTTCCCCACAGAACTGACTTAGTGGTCCTGATGTCCCTCGCGTCCACCATTACTGATGCGCTGCTTGAAACAAGGATCGTGCGGGGCCCGTTTTTTTAGAAGGATGGTCTCTTTTTTTCACTTTTATCACTCCAGAACTATGTTATACCTGGAGAGTTATATTGGAGAACGATACTCTCTTCAATAACATGGAGCAGACACTTCGTGATGCTAGCTGCTCGGAGCGCTCCCTTCCTTCGGGTTTTCCTCCATAATACCATTTCACAGGTTGAAATAGTTTTTTTCCTTGCCATTCGCCATGGCCCTTCGTTCTTCATGGCCCCCCACTACCTACTTCCCAAGGTCCTAGATTTTTCACCTACTCATCCTCGGAGCGTCTGATCGCGTGTTAAGCTGCAGATCTTTGGCGTTTTACCATCATAGCCTGAGTTTCCGTGAGGCCCTATCCATTCTGAAGACACGTTCGCAAACACTTATTCTCTCCAATTATAAAGTTCCCCCTCCTCCGCCAGCTGCACCATCGATCTTTATCATATTTTCTCCTCTCCTTGTTCATTGGTGATCTATATACTTCTCTGATTATGTTCCGTTCCTCTCCTATTCCCTGGATAAGTAATTAACCCATTCATCCCCCTCCCTTGTCATTTCCCCGTTCAGGAAAAGGGCGGGGGCCTCACCGACCATATCTTCTTTTTGGAACCGGCGTAGCGGCTTTCGCCGAAGGCGACCCTACGTCCCCTTTCCCCCCCCTAAACTGAGGCATCTCCCTGAGGATTTTCCTAATTTCTTTCTTGTACCTTTTTTCCCAGCGAAGTTTTGGCCATGAGCTAAGCCACTTCGTCCTTTCGTGCGGCCTAGTTACCCGCTTTTTCCGTGGGACCACCGAAGGTTGCACCGAGGACAGATAGGAGGCCCCCAACCCCGCGCATTCACGCAGTCCGCTGGATCAGCCATGTTTCCTTCGTTCGTTGTAATCTACCCAACTTAGACCAATCTGGCCTCCCCCCTTTTTTCTCGAGTAACTTGCTAAACAGAAAGCAATACCTTCTGCAACATCTAACTAGTTTTATTCAGGCCGTGTACTCCGACGCCGAGTTCCTCATCCCAATACGATTAGAAGTTCGGTGTTTGGGATTACTCTAGGACCACAGTCATAGAGAAACAAACCCGTACTCGAGGCGTTAGACCGAAGGTCGCCTGAAGCGGTCCATTTTTAACAGACGGAAGTCCTGTGACGTTTTTAGCCGCCTACCGGCGACAACCTTTCCCGACTCTTCTGCCCATTCCTATTTAGCCTCCGCCACGCCCCTTCCTGTTGGGAGCACAAGAAACACGCTCCCCCCCTTGAGTCCCCCCCTCCCACACCCGACGTTCAACCACCACCTTGTCCACCCGCAGCGGAAATCCTGTAGCGGCAGTCCCCAGGAGCCGGCAGAGTTCCTCCCCCCCCCCCCCCTTCCTTGGTCTGGTAACATTGGATCCTCTTCGTTCTCCCTCCCTTTCCTTGCCTTTCCCACGATGTGCAGTGTTTCCTTTTCCCTACCCCAAATCCTATCCAATTGCAGTATTCTCCTCTCGAATTCCTTCCCTCTTCCTTGTGACTTGGCCACTCAACGCCGTTCGCGCTTCTCGCCTTGGTAAACCTCTTTGTGCCACCCCGGACCCTGAGTGAGTCACTTCCAAAAGCAGAAGAGGTTTTTGGTATTCTCAGGATTAACGAGGAGGATCATCGGGCTCCTCTTCAAAAGTCTCTCTCCTTTCTTCGGTTTCAGACCTGCGGCCTTTCACGGTTTCGTCTTTTTCTTGACCTTCTGGCTTTACTCCTAGAGGGCTGTCCGGTGCCATTCGCCTGTCTTTGGCTTACTTGTCATTCTCCAGAGGGAGCGAACGCCGGGTTGATTGATTTGCGCCGGTTATGGTAAAGAGATTCAGCAACTTCTGGGCTAAAGTTTAAACCTGTACCAGTCTTCCCCGCTGAACTACACCAATTCCCATACCTCTCGCCAACCCCCCGCTCCCTTGAAGGCGGCGATTCTTGAGCCTTTTCATTTTTTCTCCTTCGAGGGGAATAGATGTTCCCCCGTTTACGCTGCTTCCTCCTAACTTCCCTGGAATCTTTCCGTTGTTATGTTTCATTTATTCTTCTGCTGAGGTCATCGAGGTCCGGTTTTCTTCTATGTTATGTGGGCATAAGACACGTCATTTCCGATGTCGGCAGTGCTGATAGTAGGGTATTCTTTTTCCGTCGGCAGCCCATTCTTTCGTACTGTCAGTTGACGATGTCTGTGAGATCCGCTCGATTCCCCTGACACTCAAGTTCAGGTTAGAGGTATTGCGAAGTTTTTTTTTTGGCACCCCCTTTTCTTCCCCCTTAGGTTGACTGAGCCGTGAGCGAAAGTTGGGCAATCGTCGCCTCTGCGAGCGCATCTATCTCTCCAATCGCGCCAGTTTTGAGCTGGCGATCTGCTTTCGCCACGGTGCCGCCGCCGGGTCGGTTCCAGGCTGCGGGTTGGTATCTCTATTTTTTCCCACTCGTTTTTTTGTTGATCTCTCCCCCTCCGGCAGTGCCGACGACTGCGGGGCGTCTCTATTGAGAAAGTCCTTTCTTGTGCGAGATGAGGCTCAGCTGAGTCCGTCTGCGCGAATTGGCCCTGGATCGCCCGTCACGCTTTTTTTGACCTTCCGTGACCGTTTTGTGGACGCCCTGCTTCTTTATGCTCGCGCATCCCGACCTAGTCGCTCTTCCGAGCTCCAGACACGTCATACACCGTTTCCGCGGGGAACAGTAGATCCCGGGATTGCTGAGCAGTTTTCGACTTAGTCTTCTCTTCTTGTCGTTTCGTATGCCCGGCTTACTCGGAACGCGTGTCCCGGTCGAAGCCCTCCCGGAAGCTCCGATGTTGTTTTGCAACACGCCTTCCCCTCTCATTCCCCTCTTTATGTCTGGGGAGTTAGAGCTCTCACTTTTTAATTCACCTTGTGGCCCCTTCTTCAAATTCACTTCCATCGAAGCCTTCTCTTTACATGTCGCGTGGGTGGCGTTAATCCTTTTGTGCGCCGTTAATGCTATGGACGCCGTGTGAAGCTGGAGCACGTTCCCCGGCTACCCTTTCCTATAGTAACCAACTTCCCTCCTAAATAGGAGTTCGCTGCGCTTTCTTTCCCATTATATCCATAATCCCAGTGAAGACATACCCCTCTTTTATATAAGCCCCGACGTTTCCTGCTTTTTCAAAGATCCTCACTGACCGAGTAGATTTAACCCCGTCCCGGGCTATTCTTGCTTTTAAGAACGGCGCGCCGCGATTCTTTCCTAGTGACGGGTGACTCCCTTCTGACCGCAAACTTTCAGGTCTGATTTTTCCTTTGTACCTCCCCTGGAGATACTTTTCTTTCACCGACCTTCGACTTACAGCTCCTAGATTTGCTTATTGTTTTTTCGATACAGTACCGTCCCCATCTCAGATCAATACTGAAAGAAAGGACTTTTCTTCTTTTACCCACCCTTCTGTTCAATCTTCAGCGACACGCTAGTGGACCAATGTACGAAAGACCATTGATCTGGGGCTACGGACTTCTATCCTCCCGGGAGGATGTTTTACAGCTGACGCGTCCCTCTCTTCTTTGAGTTGCGGGGTCAACCCCAGTGTTTGTCGGGTTTTCAATGCGGGGGTTCGCTTCTTTTCTTTCTATTTTCGGAGGGTTAGGTGCGGCCACCTTTAGGCTGGAGGTTCTCTGCCCTTTTTCAGACTTATCACATCGGTCTTTTTGGCTGCTCTCTTTCGGTGAGGGTAAGCCTCCCTTTCGAGGCCCTCTCCCTCTGTCCCAGAATGCTTAGGGTGGTGGGGTATGTAGAGTTTTTCACAGAGTATCACACGACCCCCCCCACTCTATCTGTATTTTTCCTTCCGGTGTTCCACTTCCTTTTGGACTTTGAGAAACAAGCTCATTTTCTTTTTTTTTCCCGTACCTGAGTTTAGCGGCCAGTCGTCGCCCGCTTTTGAGCCTTTTTTTTTATTTTCTATTACAGCGAGGCCCCCATAAACATGGGAGCCCACTGCGAAGCCTCGCTGCTGCCTCTCTTAAGATACTTGATCATTGTCATCCCGACCCCTCAAAGAGAAATAGGCATCAATCGTTAAAGTTAGGCCATTTTATGCAGGCTGCATTTCCAATTACTCGGGCCACAGTAGCCTGGGAAGTAAGACCTCATTCGCGGATCTTGCTCGAGTTTGGGGTAGAAGTCGACACGCCCGAGCTTCATTACTAGATATGGTCGTGCCTTCCCTTCGTGGAAGAAGCGTATCGCCCCCCCCCCCCCCACCGTTCAGCTTTGGATGGTGAAGTTTCCTAATTCCTTCTTACTCCTCCCCCCTACAGGAGGTGACCTTCCTTTTACCATCCCTCAATTCTGGTTGTTCGTTAGACCCTCGGGATTTAGGTAGGTGCTGTAACGGCTCCGGACCCTTCCGACAATCATTTGAAGCCGCCCGCGTGTTCCTATACTGTCCCTTCGGGGATGTTGCTCACGCACCAATCTCTTCGTTGGTCCCCTCCGAGAGCTCTTTGTCGATACTTCTACCCGCGCTGCTAAAGCGCGAATTCTGGTCTCGGGCCTTCCTGCTGTATAAATTGCGTTCCTTTCCGCCCTCACTTGAGTTACCCGACAATGGCAGTCAACCTTAAGGTCACGTCGCAAGATTTTTACGGTCTTTCTTTTTATTAGCTGTGATCACCGTTCTTGCGCTCCAGACTTGGCGACTTCCGCCAGGGTCTTCCAAGATTGTCGCTTCGTTTTTCCACCGAGAAATGATTTTTCCTTCTCCGATTTCGTTCCTTTTTTCCTCGTTTTTCGCTAAACCACACTTATTGAAAACCGGCCACCCCCCAGCCTTGCGAGGCTTTTTTCAACGACCTCGTTCGTGCGTAGATCTTGACCATAAGTACCCATACCACTAGCGAGTTCGGGTAGTTTTTTCTCAGAGCACCATTCATTTTTCATTCGCCACCGAAGCCTTGTTCTTCGCTGCCCCATTGACAGAGACCATTTTTTTTGTTTTCCCCTTGTTCCTGCTCACCCGAAGCCAGCTGCGAACTGCTTATGCCGTTGCCGGCCTCCCGCCCCTGAAGCCCTAAGCCCAGTTGCCCTCCCCCCCCCTCCCCCTCTTGTGAGCCAAAAAGACCGTCTTTCACCCCACCACCGTCCCCACCCCCCTGAGCTCCTAATGTCATTGTTCAGCCTGTGGAGAGGAAGACGACACCTCTTTTTTACTTTCTAGATCTACTCCTTCTTCGACGACCGCGTCCATTCGACTGTCGTGGTGGCCCTGAACCGACGTTTAAATAAACCTAAGACCATTGACCCATTTTTTTAATCTTACTTTTCGCTTTTTATGGCCGACTAATCCGCTCGCGTTCGCTTTAAAATCCTTTCGGGTTCACGAAACTAAAGGAGTTCTATCACCGTCCAACCAGGTCACGTCTTGCTTCCCGCTTAACCCCCTATGAGCTTACATCTCGGGCGGCCGCAGAAGGTCCTTTACCAGAGCAAAAAGTTGACCTCCAGGGCCTTTCCCCCCCTATTCTCATTAAGAATCGTTGGGATTATAGGCGGACGGCTTATGAGCACCTAGATGTGGAGGTCGCCTTATCCTTTGACTGCTGGAAGATTGCCCCTCTTTCACCCTTTATGCCTTCACGTCGGTTCTTTTTCTGGCTGCGGTTCTTTTAATGGGGGGGGGGGGTGTTCAGTGTTCGCGGAGACCGGCGGTTCTCATTCTTACCACAAATGTCCCTCGTAATCTGCCTCTTGAACTGAGAACACCTGTTAGTCATCCACTTGATCCTGCCCCCCACGCAATTCGGGCGGAGTCTAAACATTTCATTTCCAGGTTTCCGAATGTGGAAGAGTGGATTTTGACTTCCTTGAGATTAACTCCAGTTTCTAGGCCTCGGCTGAAGTTGGATGTTTGCATATTCGTTAGGTCCTGAGTAAGTTTCTTACCTTCTTTGGTGGACTTTTCTCCACGAACCCCATGCATGTCTTCATTTTCTCTCATATCCCCTGGCCTATCGAACTTGTCGTCACGTGCTTTCCTATGTATGTGAGGCTTTCTCCCCCTCCCTGAATGGTTATCTCTTATTCAGCTCCTCCGCACGCCAAACTTCTACACGGCTTCCCGGAGTTCGCCTTGTAGACATAGTTCCCAATTCGGCAGCCTTCCTCTCATAGAGCTGAGCACACATCTTCATGGCGGGGTTTCGCACTTCTAGCCCCGCAGGCTTCGA
>Ga0179593_1755186_pt1 | contig 13535 bp, 15 predicted proteins | sample CZODoug2_1_08_16_FD_185931 | JGI IMG/M metagenome (GOLD analysis project Ga0179593, IMG submission 185931) | Vadose zone soil fungal communities from Angelo Coast Range Reserve, California, USA - CZODoug2_1_08_16fungal (PacBio error correction) | ecosystem: Environmental > Terrestrial > Soil >... | reverse complement strand
TAGAAGCCCAGCGCCGTGAACTTTTTGATCGCATTTTCCTCCGTTTAGCAACCCAGCCGCCCCCCACACGGATTGAAAGAAGAACATACCCTAAGGAATAAACAGTTATTATCTTTTCGTCTGGTCCCTGCCTTTCCAAGCCTTCGGTCCGCTTTTTTCTCTTGCTCAGCGCCCTCAGACAGGATGCCGAAGGTTTTTTTTCCGGTAACAGCAAAAACTACGCGATACCCCTCTCCCATTACAGCTCCCGCCGCCTCCGTCGCCGACATCCCTTCCGGCCGTCTTCTTGTAGAAATGCTGGGCGATTTGGGGAGAAGCTCTTACGAAGTTGCCTTTTTTTCCTGATGTCGTTTTTGTACTCCTGTTTCTCAGCCGGGTATTTTTTGTGATGTCGATTTTCCTCCCTTAGCAACATTTATGGAGAGAATCTCCTTCTTGGAATGAGTTGCACCCCTCCACACCCCTCGGTCATTCTTCCCCCCAAAATTGCTTACGTCGCAGTTTTTTGCCCCAAACTTTCCTTGCCGGAGCGTCAATTTTTTTGGTTCGCGTTATAAAGGAGACACTATTCCCGCACGGCCAAAGTGATTCTTCCCTTCCCCTCCCGAACTGTCTCCTCCTTTTTCCCAGCGTTGTTGACGAAAATTCTGAAATGTCCCCTTTATGGCTTACAGAGACTTCCTTTTTCTACAGAGGTTGTTGTGAAAAGTGAAAATCAAGCTTGACTCCCTCGTCGTGCCCCTGCCGCGGGTGCTCCCTTCCCTAACTCCCCTCTCCCCCTCCTCTGATGCTGAAAATTTTTGCCCGACAGCTTCCCCACCGAATCCCGGTCCAAGATTCCCCCCTTGATGCTATGATCCGTCTCTTTGCTTTTTTCTGAAGGCCGCCACCGCTCTTTGCCAATATAGAGCGTCCTCCTCTCTCCCCCTCTTTCATGCGATGACGCGCACCCTTCAAAGCATGCGGGAAAACTTTCTATAGGACCGCAGAGATAAAGGCCGAGTCCATTTCCCCCTCTCGTGCCTCCCCTCCCCGGGTTCGTCTTCGTCCACCTAGTGCTCCCTCCCCCCCCCCCTTTTTTCCACACGAGACGGACGGGTGCGCCTTCCGTAGGCGCCGTGTTGAACAACATTTCCAAAGCTTTCCTGGCCACGGCCTCTTTCCCAAGGAGCTTTTCCTTTCCTAACCTTCCTTGTGGATCCAACCCTCTTGCTTTCGGCGATTTACCTATTCGTGGAAAAGAAGGCAGGCTTTGAATAATTTTGCGGATAGCGCTCCTCCCCTCGCGTACCCCCTTTCTTTTCCATCCCCCCCCTCTTTCTTCGCCAGAGGGCACGTCCCCCCCTCTTTTGCGAAGATCTTCTTTCATTTAAAGCAAGGCTTTTTCATCTGCGAGGGGAAACGTGGCGTTCTTCTCCCCTTCCATCTAGAACTTATTTTTCTTTTCAAAAACGTATCTCCGCTGGAGGCCAGATTCCCTCCTTTTTTTCTTATTCTAGCAAAGAACCCTTTCTGCTTCACCATGTCACGAAGTTTATTATTCTCCTCCCCTGGTGCCAGTTTGATGTCCCCGCGCACCCTTATGCGGCACGCTCTTGTGTTTTTTTGAGATTGACGGCAGTGTTTATCAAGAAATAATGGCAGATATAGTGACGCCCTCCAAGACGCGTGGGAACGACCTGGTCTTCCTCCTTGAAGAGTTGCCCTTAAGTTGGCTCCTCTTTTTTCTTTGACGCCAGCTACGTCTCAAGATTTGATCACACCTTTTCCTCCCCGACGACGCCAAAGAAGTTTTCCTTTCATGAAGTGAAAGCTGCCGTAACCCTGCCCTCGAAGATGACGGCGGTTTTTCGAAGTCCGATCTTCGCCTCCTTTTGCCCGTTTTTTGGTGCTTTTCGTCGGCTGTTTTCGGTACCCTTCCCCCTCCCCTCAGCCGCGGAATCCCTCAAATGATTAAACGACCCAAGTATTTTTCCCCTCCTTGGTCGTTGGAATCTTTTTTCGGAGGTTTTTTTTTTTCTGCGCGTTATCGCCTCTTTGCACCGTTTGAGCTTTCCCCCCCTGACGACGTGGCCCTTCCCCTATTGCGAGACTTGTTAAACACGGAGAATACTCTCTCCCCTGATTAACGGTTTTTCCCAAATATGCTGTCCCTTTTCAGAGCGCCCTTCCCCCCTGGCTGACGTGCTTTTCCCCAGAGATGAAGTGCACGGCCCTTCTTTGATGAGCGTGATCGTGCGGTCTATCGGACTTTTTTAATCCTTCAAGGCGTTATCGATTCTCTGTGCCGCAAGCGTTGTCGGTGGAGGCCTTAAGGAAAAGAGCGGAGGATTGTAGTGTAAGACCCCCTAGCCCACCCCCTGATGGACGGATTTTTTTTCTGGCAATCCAGCCTCCGTCCCCCCTTTTGCTTGTCCTTCCGGTGGTGTTTTTCTTTATTAGAGGATTGAATTAGGGCCCCCCCCTTGAAAGATAGAATTCCTGGCGATCACTCATTTTTTTCTTTACCCCCCCCCTTTCTCTTCCTGCGCTTTCCGGCGCTTTCCATTTAGGCTCGTGATTCGTCAAAGAAGAAATTGGGGACCTGAAGAAGGAGTTTTTTTTTCCTCCTGAATTGGCTTTCTTCAAGTTGAATTTTTTGACCCTTCCACGTACCCCTCACCCTCCTTTTGAATACGGAATGTTTTCAAAAGATGAGACGAATAACTCTGCTTTTTTTCTTTGATTTTGTAGGGTCAGACTTACGCTTCCCGCTTTGTCTTTGGCACTTCTCTTCTGAGTTTCCTTCCCCCCCGGACCGCGCCTTTTTTCGAGTCGCCCAGGTCTCCCTTTCTTATGGCAAAGATCATACCTTAAAAGTGATATCGTGGCTTCTCCCAGCGCTGCACAGCATTTATACAAACTTCCCTTTCTTTCCTTGGGCGGCTATCTGTTTCCACCGGTTTTTTTGCGGCGATTTCGTGTTAACATTTACACTTTCGAATCCTGTAGTCTTGGCGTCTTTTTAGACGATCCCGCGTAACGATACTCCCTCTTCTCTGCCTCTTCCTTCAGGTCCCCCTTTTAAGCGATATAGTCCTTCGTGCTAGGCTATTGTACTCAAATCCAGTGGGGCGGTTTATGCACCTTGAGCTTTCCCGACGAATCGCGATGCCATCCCCTATAGTTTGACTCTTCCTAATCATCCCCTGTTGTTTTTTTTGTTTCTAGATACAGAAAGTTCGTCGAGATGTAGCGCCGTGCCCCATTTCTCGAAAAACGCTGAGTTGTTTCGCTGATAGCCTTTGGCACCAGACTTTCCCTTGGATTTTCCCCCCCCCCCACGGAATCAAAGTTCTGATTTCTCTCTCTTATGGTATGACGGAAGCTTCCTTCCGAGAAGGGATGCCTTTTATCTTTAGAAGGATAGTACGATTTGACTTTTTTTTTGGTAACACGACCTCCACCCCCGGATCCTTTCAAGAGATCGCCTCCAGCATGGGACTTACGTCCGCCTCCTCATCCGCCCCCCCAGCGGCCTTTCCATAAGTTGTATTTGGGGTCTCCCCTCCACTTTTGAAATTTTCCCTTTCCTAGCCCTGTAATCATGGGAGAAGAGAGCGAGCGGCTTAGGGCGGTTTCCTTTTTTTCGTCTTCTTGCCGGTCCCACCATTTTTCTTTTTCTTGACTTTTTCCTTTCCAACTTTTCCCAGCGGTCCGTCTTCCGGAACTACAAATCAACCCCCCCCAGGAAGGAGTGATTCGTCTTTTAGTATCGCAAAAAAGGACGGATTTCCCCCCCCTGCGCCCTTGTGTGAGTTCAGAACTACTTCACTTGATCTTTTTGAGCGACTTCCTTGCCTTCCTCCTGCGGCAGGTTCCGCCTTCCGGATCCCTAAATCCCACGTCTCCTCAAACCGGCATTTCCCAGACACTTTTTTGAAAAGGTGAAATTTTCCCTTCGAGTAGTGAATTCTCGGTATATTTCAACGCGGTTTTTTCAGGCAAGCCGCTAAGAAATTAACCCCCCCCCTCGAAGTACCCTCTTCAAGGGTTTCTTTCCCTGAGACCCCTTTATTCAAGCTGGTTTCTTGCGCGATTTTTCCTGGACACTACCGTCGTCGGTGACGTTTTGGCCGCACAGCGGCAAACCTTTCAAATATCGATGGCGCTTTATGCCCGATTTTTCTTCCTCCTTCAGCCCGGGTTTTACAAACTTAAATCCTATATCTCAGTGAAGATCACATTTCTCTACGTAAGAAATTACCCTTCCTTTCCTTCCTAGACACAGGCCCGATATCCTCCCCTTCTTTTGCGTCCATATTTCCACGACTGATTACGCCATGAACGCATCTGCGTAGGCGCATTAAACCCACAGGTCCCCAGATTTTTTTCCTTTGGCATTTCTCTCCTCAAGGAGGGACTCCGATAACGCGAAGGAAGATACGCCATGTTGTCTCAAACAGCTTGACCCTTCGGGCTCTTCAATTCGTTGCCCCTTTGACCCCCCTTCTTACTCGCCTCTCCTCCCTCGGTAGGTAAAGTCTTCCGCGCAAGCAGGCCGCACCAGAAGCACTTCGTAGGCCTTCCCGAGGACAGTTCTTAGCTTCCCTTTTCTCCTCCTCTGACTTGAGGGCCGTTACTTCAGCTCACTTTCTTCTTTCCTTCCAACTTCTTTGGCGTTCTGTGATCATGCGTGTGTGATAAAAATCCTTTTCTCTTCTCCAGTAGGTCTTGAGCTCTAGCCCCTTTTCCCCCCTTCCCCACCCCCATGACCGGAAGTTCTTCCCCTTCAGAACAGGTCGGCCAGTTGCTACGCTTCACCTAGCTGCCCACTGCTTTTCCCTTCTTCCCTACGTTGTTGTTTGTCTTTTTCGGCCTTTTCTCGCCTACCTTTGCTATAGTGCCGCCGTAGACATCCAGTTCTCTCCGACGGGTGATGAGAAGAACCTTCATGGGGGGGATATGTTACTTCCCCTTTTTTTTCTTGAGATCCACTCCCCAGCCGATTCTCCCACACGCCTCCTCCCCAGATTTGGAAGTATCCTCGTGAAAGCTGCCGGAACCCCACGGTGACCTCGACCCCTTTTGGCGGCGTGCTGTATGGCACTCCTCCTCTTCCTTCGCCTACAACCTCTGGCCTTTTCTCTTTTTTGACGCGTCCGGCTTTGCTTCTACGGTCCCTAGTCTGGAAGCGCGGCTATCACTCCCCCAATGATTAAAAAGACGACTTTCACTCATTGGTCGGTCATCTCCGCCGGGGCCAGCGCCTTCTGGCGGATCGTCCTCGCCGCGAATCCGCGCCTCTTTCCTGCCGCCCGGAAAAATCTTGGGTTAACTGTTGTTCCACGTAGCCTACGTCTTCCCTTCGAACCCGCCACATGCTTTAAGTGCGCATTCATCGTTTTTTTTTCTTTTTTTCTCTGCCGAACCCCTGCTAGATGCTTCGGGAATTCCTATCTGCGTGCGAGCCGGGGAGATTTGCGGTATGGTTTTTCAGTTGCCGTCTTTCGCGGATTTTCTCATCGAATTAGTGCGGTTTTGCGCCGCTCGATATTGCCCCCCTTTTCAGGTGGCTTCCGTCCACCGCTCTCAAGGCGCCCCCCAAGCCACTTTTCCGGATTCTGTTTTCGACACAGCGGCTCAATACATCCACCTGTCCTCCCTTCCCCCTCTTTCCGGGTGTTGTTGTGACTTTCTTTTCGTGACTTAGGGAACCCGCGTTCATAGACCGGCGGCGATTCCCTGGAGATCACGTTGATTGACCCCCATCACACACCTCTGTTTATTCGACCCGCTGCTTTTTTTCTTTCGTCCCCCTCCTCCTTTCTGACCTGCCGCACGGCGTTTGCGCCCCCGTCGCGCGCGGCGACGTCTTTTTCCCCCCAAAAACAGTTGGCAGTGCTAGTCTCCGTTACGCCTCCAATTAATTCCCTTCCTTTCCAAACGCTTTCTCATCTTTTTTGTTGTTTGATTTTGTAGGGTCCCGAGGAGGACGGCTGTGTGTCCCTTTTTTTCCTCATGCCCATGACAAGGAGATTCTCTATGTTGCCCCCGGCTCAATCGACACACTCCCGCGCGGCGGCTTTCTTCCCCGTCTTCTTTCCCACGTCAAAATCCCTCTCTTGGCTTCTCCCCCCCGCGTTGCAACAAGCATTTCTTCCCTTGATGCCTACGGCCATGGCGTCTTCTCGGCGACGTCCAGTTCAGCAATGCTTTTTCGCGCGCGATGGTCTTTCTCTGGCGTTTCTTTTTCCTGGAAAACCGTTCCTTAGTGGCGCTGCGCTCTTATACGCGCGAAAGATATCCCCTGCGCGGAAATCCTGACCTTTCCTTCAGGAAAAGACCGTGACTCGCTCTCCTGGCTCATATGTATTCGGCACTTTTCGGCTGGTGCTTCTTTTCCGACGAACAAGCAAGCGTTTGTAGTTATTCCCCCCGGACGCGACAGCGCGAACTTCTGGATCTCTCTCTTTCCCTTCGTCCTCCGTTCTCGAGCTGTTTTTGCGCCTTCCCTTTTCCTCTTCCCCGCTGGCGTTTCCTTCGCGATAGCCGACACATTGCAGCCCCAGCCCGCCCCCCCGGATTGCCCTGCGAGAAGGCATCCTTCCCTAGCTCTTCACGGTTTTTTCTGACGTCCCTCTGAGGTTTGCCGCGAAGGCTTTTTTAATATCTTTAGAGAGGATCGCGCAGCGCCACGAGAAAGCTGCGACTGATTTTTTTTCACACTCCCCCCCCCCCGAGCTTTCCCTCATTCCAGCGCGCGCGTTTTACTTAGTCGCAAGCGATAATCCTCCAGCGGCAGTAGCATAACGTTGGTCTCTTCCTTTTCAGAGCTTTGGGGAGCCACGATAAGATTTTGAAATTTCGAGCACCCTTCTTTTTTTTTGACATAGATCAGCCTCGGGCGTAGTTTGAAGGTTTCTCCCGCTTTTTTTTTTCGCAGGGGAGAAAAAATCAGACGAGAACCAAGTGTCGCCTTCTTCCCCATTCCCCACAGCCCCTTTTTTTCCCGCCTCTTTGCGGACTACAAAATCCAACACAACCCCATTAGGATTTGACCTAGTCCTTCGTTTGTAGAAATTCATTTGATGATCTTTTTATCCCTTTTTAGAACTACGCCCGCACGGACTGATCTCGCAGCTTGAGCGTTGATTTTCATGAGCCAAAGCCTGGGCCGCAGCCGGATTTCCCCCATTTCACGAGCCTCCCCGCGACGGATGATTCCCCTAGAAAGACCGCTTGTGTGATGAAAAGGTGGAACTTCCTCTTTGATCTACGAATTTTCCTTTTCCCTCCTCAGTTGTCTATTCCACGAGGGTTTCGTAACCCTTCCCACCGAAGTACCCCATTCCCCTCTTTTTTTGCTGCACGTGTTGATTGAACCTCCCTCGACCACGAATCTTTCCAATCTGTGTTCTTACGGTCGCTTTTACGGAGGACGACCCACTCTTCCTTCCCCGGAAGCCCACTCCAACCCCGCTCGGCAATATCGAGAGGGCTCTCCAGCAGAGCCGAGCTAATTTCTACTCCGCGCCTGAAAGAATGAGGGACAACTTCACCCGGTCCTATCCCCCCGCGTATCTCCCCCACTTCCATTCTTGTTTTTTCCGCGAAGAACGCATTCCGGGTTCGGCCAGGGAGGCGCTCCCTTCCCATTGTGCCCGGCACTCCATATTTTCACTAACGAGGTTTGCGCATTTTTTCCTCTTCTTTTTCCTAAAAAAAGGTCGTCGCAAGATACGGAGGAAGTGATAGCATCTCCCCCAAGGAGCGGAATTCGCGGGCTAAACGGCCCTCCGATCCGCCGTGGATAAAAATGCCAACTCTTTTCCCCCGTTAAACTCCTTCCTTTGAATTCCTTTTTCTTCTCTTTTTCCAGAATTGCAGGTCGGATTGTAAGCGAAAGAAGGACGGACACCCCTACCAAAAACCCCCCCCCCCACACAAATAGGAAGGAAATCGGTCCGTGATCCCTTCCTTCTCGCTGCCTACAGTCCTGCAGTCATCTTCTCTGGGAAGTGCGTGGGTACCTCTTTCACTTATTAGCATCCTTCATTCTTTGGCGTAGTTCTTCCGCGTGTGATCACACAACTCTGAGTTTCTTTTCCTTTCCGGCCAGATCCAATCCCCTCTGCCAACGGAAAACGGTGCGTCACCCATGGAAAGGCATTTTCACCAGGTCGGACAAAGATTTCTTGGATTTTCTCCCGGCTCCCCCTTCTTCATTTTTTTCGTAGATCACTGCCGCAATATCTCTTTTTCATCCTTTCTTTTGCGGCCTTTTTCTTCTCTTCCAATCCTGGGGAGCGATAGTGCCCCGCCTTAAAGAATCGGGGCCGACTTGAAGAAGAAAAACTGCCGGTCACTTTTGTGACGGCACGTTCCTTTCTAGAATCCAGAGTGAGTTGGATCTGGCGCCAATTCGGTCGAATTCAGATTTTTTCCCCCTACGATCCCCTCCGTTTTGAAGAATTCCCGCTCTCCCACGAACGGGGCCCTGAGATTCCGGAGGCCGGGATGTATGGCAATTTATCTTCGCATTGAAAAAAAGACGTGTTTCCTTTTCCTCCCTCCTGTAAAGTCATGGTTTGCGTCGGCTGGCGGCTTACACTCTCGCCCCCTCAGTCTTCCCTCTCTCCACGCAAAATTCTCCTGAACGCTTGGAAACGATTGGTCTGAAAATCCGCCGCACGTGTCCTTTTTGGATCCCAACGCTGTTATCGGCATGTCTGATCCCCCCTCTCCCCCCCTGTTTCTCTTCTCATAATGAGAAGTGGCCACTGAAAATATTGCTCCCTGTTGTTAAAAACCCTTTTCTCCTCCCGCAGATTCCTGCGCATAACGAGTTTTTTTCCTCTTTTCTTCTCCATATTTTCTCTCTTCACCTTTCCCTCCCCTAGTGCTTCGCGGAATTCACGATTCTTTGCGGACAGGAGATACCGCTTCGGTGTGCGGTCCGATCGGATCAGTTTGTCCGCTGCCCTTCAAGGTTGAGTGCGCGTCCCTGCATCTTTCTCTATTGACAATCTTTTTTTCCGTGGCGGCCCCTTCAGTAAAAGAGACGGATTTCGTGTCCTCTTAAAAGCGTCCCTTCCTCCCAGCTTGGACTTTCGGTGGTCCTAGGCGTCCCCCCCTCCCCTTTTATGCCCTTCTCGTTACTTGCCCGGTGGTGTTTTTCTTTATTTAGCGGCTTGCCGTTCCCCCCCTCTGTGGAATAGATTTCTCAAATCGGAGAAATAAAGCTTTTCACCTGTTTTTCCCTGCTCCTGAGACCCTCCGGAGCCTGGGACATTTCGGTTTCTTTCGTCACCGAATCCTCTTTTTCGGTACCTGCCGAAGGCGTGGATGCCTCCTGTCGAGGTTGCGGCAGTAGTTCCCCCGTTCCGAACCTCACCGCATCGTGGAAGTACCGCGACTGTTTGAGATACTTCTCTCGACGAATCACTACTGATTTCTTTTTTTTCTTACGCATTCCGAGGCGTACGCTGTGTGTTTTTGGGCACTCATTCCCCCCTCTTTTCTTTCCTAGGATGATGTTGCTCCCCTCCCCCCTTCCGAAATAAAAAGGCACCGTCTCCTTTTGCTGATAGATCGAGGTATCCGTTTCTCCGAGATGGATGGCCCGCCTTCCTCCAATTTCAAAGTCGTTTTTCCCCACGCAGTCTGAAAAAGCTTACCACTCTCTTCCCTTTTGCCTGAATGGGCGGATGATATCGGTGTCCTTTTCCCCCAATGCGTCTCTCGGATGGTCCTGTCGGGTGGGCGCGCCTAGTTTTCTTGTTAACGGGAAACCCTTGAATACTGTCTTCGTGTTTCTCTGCGCGAGACGATCCCTTTTCCCGCAATATAAGCAGCTTTCCCTTTCTGTACGTCCGATCCGGGAAGCGCTATCCATGGGATGAAGGGCCCTGTATGTATTCGTTCAATCCGGTGGGGACGGCTTCTTCACCTGTGCGTTATCCCTCAAGCGTTTTTTCTTGCACGGCGCTACAGCTTCGCGCCTTCGGGATATCCCCTTTTTAATAATACTTTTTGTTGTTGATGAGATCCACTCTATTTAGTCGAAGTTCCCGTTTTTATCTGACGGTCGTCGCTTCTCTCTCCCTTTGAAGAAAAAGGCCTCCCAAATACTGATTCAAGTCCCCCCTTTCCTTGAACGGCTTTTTAGCGTTCACGGTCTGGTACCTAAGATTTAAGGAGGTAAGCTCCCTGCTGGGAATATATTTCTTTGAGGATCGTCCTCCGGCGCCCTCCTTTCGCGCCGGTTTTCGGTAATCATCAATCGCTCCCCATGGAGCAATTCCCCCTCCGTCCCGCATTGGGCACTTCGTCCTGATCATACGCCCTCGGCAGTAGGCATAAAGGTTTTCCCTGCTGGTGCATCTTTCCTCCCACGAGACCTAAGTTGAAATTTCGTCATGATTCCTTGTATTCTCCCGCTTGAGCAGCCGGGCTGAGTGCAGTGTGCTTTCCTTAGACGGGGAGCAACATCCGCTTCAGAATCCTTTAATGGGGAGTCCCCCCCCTTTCCGCCTCTTCTTCCCCCAAAAATCAACACCCACGGTGCTTAGTAGCCTGCTTCTCGCAAAACATTCTTCCCTTTGCATAGCGGGGAGGTTTCTTCTTTTCCCCGGAGCGAACCTCGCCGCCCCAGTCCCATTTGTCTTCTCCTTTTTCATGCGCGCCCCCTTTGCAGGTCGCCCTCCTCCCGGTGACGAAATCCCGTCCATGCCCCGCGCCGGATGGTTCCTCTCCCTCTGCGGAAAAGAATTGATGAACAAGGTTATCAGCTTGATCCCTGTTTAGTATGTACTTTTTCTTTTCAAAGCGGGTGCCCTACTTTCGCGCTTTAAATATCAAAAAACCCCCGCGGTCTACCAGCGCAATGGCATGCTGAAATTTCTTTTCTCCCTCTTCTTAGACTTCCCCAAGTTGGTATTATTGAGCGCTTTTACGGCCACCTACTCCCCTCTCTTTTAAGGCAGCCACGCGTCCCCTACTTGGCAATATCTGAGCCCTGCGCGCGCGCTAATGAGATTTCCACTCGGCGCCTTGACATGCATGCGGTCCCCCCACTTCCCCCTCATAGCGCTCACCGCATCGTTTCTCTCCGTTCCCCCCCCTTCGTGAATTCGCGAAGCCATCCGTCCCCCGTTCGGCCAGGGCGCCTCCTCGTCACGAGTGCGGGCCCTTTCTTATACCCCGACGATACGGCCGGTTTCTCTCCTGTAATCGGCGTATTTTTAACACAGGTAGTAGACAGATTTCTGGCCCCCCCCAGTGATAGCCTCTAAACAGCGCTGAATTCTATAAAAGCGTTGATCCGCCAGAGTGGATTTTCCCCGCTTTCCTTTTCCCCCAGACCAAATTCTGGCCACGACTGCGGTCTCCCTTGCGTGCTACTCCTCCTCCCCCTTCCTTTGAGGTCGGTACCTTCTGTCCTCGGTCAAGCCGTTTTCCCTTCCTTATCGGATTTCTCTGGTCCCCGTAGCTGTTTCAATGCTTGTCTTCGCTGCCTACTCGCCGCCGGCATCTTAGAGGTTCCCCTTTTTTTTACGGCAGCCTTCACCTTGACTAATTAAAAATTTTTCTTCGTATTTTCCTTTCCTTTTTCCTTTTCCCCTCTGGAGTTTTTCGGAACTGCTTGGAGTTTCCAGGATCCAATTTTCCCCCCCACGGTTTCAACAATATCCTGACCGGAGTTTATGATTCAGCCAGGTTCCCCTTCCCCCCCGCTTCTTGGATGTCCTTTTTCCCCCCTTCAACTATAGCTGCCTTCCCGACCCCACTGCCTACAATATCTCTTCCTTCCCCCCGTTGTTGTTTTTTTTTTGCGGAAGTGGGGATCGACGTCAACTTTCAGGCTATAGGCCGCTAGAACCCTGGAGGGAAGACCTTGGTGCTGTCAGACAATGCCGGTCAGGGATCTTTTCCCCCCTTTTTTTTTTTTTCTAGAATCATTTCCTTTTTCCCAAGCAGACGGGCGAATCACAGTCTTTATCACCCCCTCTTCCCTCTTTCCGTCCCAAAGAAGTTGGCCGTCTGCCCTTGGAAAGCTGTCCCCCCGCCACAGGTGCCTCTTTCCTCGGCCGTGCTGTACTTCTTCTCCCCCTCGAATTGATTCTTTTCGTTGGCAGACGCTCGTCATTGCGCGCCGGCTGGCGGCCTCTTTCGGTAACGACCTCCACCTCGCGGCTATCACGCAACCTTCTCACCCGCCGGCCGTCTCTCCTTTGGAAATCGAAGCTTCTTTTTCCCGCATGGGAGCCCCCCCCCTTTCTTTCGCGAGTTTTAAAATTTCGCTGTTTCGCTCCTCCCTTTGGAAGGAAACCTCTCTGCCTACCTGTTGTTCACAACCCCCCGGCTCCTAAGAACGATTATCCCTTCCCGGCCGTATAGTAGTTTTCCCTCTCCTTGCATAGGTGTTTCCCCTGGCAGACCCCTGTTCTGAGTTCTTTTCCTTCACCTTTCGTTCGAACGGAGATACCTCTGTCGTTGCGGTCCTATAGGATGTCCCTTGCAATGACTTTTCCTTTCGGTGCGTTTCCTTCATAGCGCGTCTCGCTATTTGTCCAAGGGCTTGGGGATCGGGAATTTACAACGTCCACTTTAGGATGTCGTGTCTGCTTCTTTTCAAAGCGTGATCACCGAAGACATCCTTTTACTGATTCGGTGGTGCTTTTTTTTTTCCCCATCCAGCCACTTTTTTACCTTTAGATGGTACTCGCTTTTTTTTTTCCTTTAGAGGCTTCTTCGGGCACCCGCGTGTCAATAATCCTTCTTGCGATTCAGCTCCTTTTTTTCCGATGATTTCCCCCGCTAGTTCTTTCTCAGCGATGGTACTCCCTATGCGCTTGCGGACTTTTTTTACGTGATTTCGTCACCGACTCACTTTTTTTTAGGAGCCCTTGCGGTTGTTTTTTCCTCGAGAGATCCTGCCGTGCTTCTCTAGCGTATACGCGAACTCGATATTCGAGACTTTTTGTTTCCCGGAATGTTTTGCGCTCCTTCCTCCCTCCTTTTCCACTACTGCTTTTTTTTTCCGCATTACGAGTCGCCTCCCTTGGCCACTAATCACATCACGGAGATTTCTCTCTTTCTTTTTCCTTTTCTCCGGGGCACCCCCGACATCCCAAGGCACATCTACGGGTGCTCGCTCGATGTTCTTCTACCACGAGATGTCATCATTAAGCCTACGTCGTCCTTGGTTCCCCACCCCGCTGACACCCTAATTTCTACAACCTTTTTAGCTACTGCCGCTGCGTCCTTTTCTTTAGTTTCCGAAGCGAGAGCTTTTCCTGGTGTTCGGCGTCCGTTATGCTTGTTCCCATCCCCCCGTCGAATCATGTCTTCTGTTTTCTCTTCGCGGAGACGATCCTCCTCCCTCTATTCCCAACATCGCATCATGCCTTGAACAGACCGTTAAGCGTATCCGAACTGGGTTCTAGCGATATTGGATGTATTTCTTATTTCTTTGAGGAGGCGTGTTTTTTCACCTGTGCGGATATTTTTTTTTTTCCCTTTACAGCGTTTCCTTCGCGACAGTTTTTTTG
>Ga0179593_1574396_pt1 | contig 13535 bp, 16 predicted proteins | sample CZODoug2_1_08_16_FD_185931 | JGI IMG/M metagenome (GOLD analysis project Ga0179593, IMG submission 185931) | Vadose zone soil fungal communities from Angelo Coast Range Reserve, California, USA - CZODoug2_1_08_16fungal (PacBio error correction) | ecosystem: Environmental > Terrestrial > Soil >... | reverse complement strand
GAACGACGAAGCTTTTTTTCTCAGGTTGTTTCCTCTGGGCTTTGGCGGATTGTTTTCCCCCCGACGAGAGAGCTTTCCCCCCTTTTTCCTCCAGGACTGCCCCCGATCCCCCCCTCCGCTCCCGCGCTCGGATGCGATTGCTTGGTTTTTTTTTTTTTTTTTTTTTTTTTTTGGGGTTTGGATCATTTTCCCCCCTCTGAACATGGACCTCGAGGATCTGACGCGAAACCGGTTCTCCTTGGATTTTTCGGTTGCGTTGGACACCATCGCGACATGGTCAGGCGGCACGCCCTTTTGGTCCTTTCCAACACGTCTCTCCCCTAGCCTCCCAACAGCCCCTGTAGATGTTTCGCTTGAGGCGCCGTTACCTGGGGCTGCGCGCTATTTTCTTCGCCTCGCTCGATTTCCCTTTCTTGCACACCCCAACCCACACATAGTTGACGATTGTAGCTTTCCAGTTTTAGACCCCTCCTCCAACTCCCCCCCAGCCGCAGCTGTAACCCCCCCCTGTTTACCCGCCCTTGCAATCCTTCTTGCGGTTTCAAGAGGTTTTTTTTCCGCCCGTGGCGGCCTGCCCCTCTTCGCAACCTTTTACGTTTGAAGACGTCCTGGGGTCCTCCGGTGTTTCGTTTGGAGCAAGGGGCTACAGCTTTTTAGGATCCTTGGTCCCCTTATTTTTTCCAGTCAGAGGGCCCCCCTGAAGAAAGAGGACTGTGGACTCCCTTTTTTTTTTTTTCTTGAGCGTCAACCCCCCTCTCCCCATACCAGCGGCGATCCTCACCATTGCGAGCCTTTTACAGTCCATCCTCTCCCTGGGCTATGTCCACGCCGTGCGACGCTCCCCTCCCACCGTTACCAAGCAGATGTGATTTTCTTTTTTTCTACGCCCAAGGCAGAGTCGCCATTCCCTTTTTTTGAGATCTCTGGCCCCCGACTCGTGGTTCCTTCTCATCGTCGACCTCAGCCACGGGCGATTTTTCGTCGCCTTCGACGCGCCTGGCATTCCCTCCCCTCCAGACGATTTATTCTCTCATTCTTTTGATCGTTCTTCGTATCGTTCGGGGTCCTCTCTGAGTGGACGCCCGGAGCCCCCTCATCACTTATTCCGGTTTTTCTGCCTCTTTTTTTCCCCACCTAAGCCTCGATTTCTTTTTCTTTCCTCCCTGGGCCCGAAAACCCTCCCTTCGCTTTCCCCAACCACCGGTTCGTATTCTAAGCTTGGTTTGTCGACCGCTTGCTTTTCACGCACGATCCCCTTTCATTGAGCTTTTCTTTTGTACCGTTCTGCGGACGCTGCCTTTTTTTTTTTTTTTTCGTGGTCTCCTTGCTTACAATGGCTACTCGACCTCGTCGTCGATGCGAGGCGTTCGATTTTTTCTCCAAGTCCCCAGGTTACCAGTCCCTTGCAACTTTCCTGGCAGGTCTTTGGACCGTCGCTCGGGTTATTTTTTTGATCCGCCGGTCTTCGTCTCTCCTCGCACATCTCTCGCGACTCCTGCCCAACACATCCGTCCGATACACGTTCTTTGCACGCGCTCAACCCCCCCAGGTGTTTCCCATGGGCCCAGCCACCATTTGATTTCCTCTCAATTAACCGCTCGCTGAGCCACCTCTGCACCAGCGCTTTATGCGCCCCCCGACAACCCTTCATTCACCCTTCTCGACCCATCCCGCCTTCTGGACAAGCTAGCGTCGCTCTTAGCCTTACTGCGGAACTTTTCTTTATTTCGACATTGTATGGCTTTCCCCAGGCCCCTCCCTGTTCCGAGCCATTGGATGTGCGATTTGAGCGCCCCTCTGTCCGGGCAAGAAGCCAATTTCATTTGCCTTAAATATTTCTCCTTAGTCCTTGTCCTGATGCCTGGGTCTTCGGCCTACATTAACCAACTCCTGATGAAGATATTCTTTGGTTGACTGGTCTGATTCTACCGGACCCTTTTTTTTTTTTTTTATTACCGGTTTTTCAGCGGCGCTCTTGTAGTCCCCCTGTACGTCTTCCCCGTACTCCTCACCCCCCCCCTTGATACGAAGATCGCCTCCCACTGTGAACCCGAGTCAGCTGCCGCTGTCCCTTTTCCCCCCCCCTTGGATTTCAGGTCCTTCTCGTCTTTCTGTATCGCGAGGTTGGACCCTCTTTTGCCCGAACTTCTCCCGGTTGGTTCTTTATCCCATGCCTCGCAGGTGACCAAGTCTTCCTTTCCTGCTCGCGTACGTTCCCTTTTCGTGTTCTTCCTTTCGATGTCCGGGCGTGGAGCTTTTATCATGCCGTGCCAGTCGAATGGTACGCCCGTTTAGTCTTCCTCCTGTTTTTTTGAGAGAATATATCCTTCTTTTTTCCAACCTTTCCTTTTTCCAGCCCAGTACTCTCGCGGCCTCTAGCGTCAATCTCCCCCGCCGGCATCCCTTTCAATGTCCTTCCCCTGGCGTTCCACTTGCTGGTTACACAATCGTAGCGCGCGTTTTCCCATGAGAACTTGGGTCCACGGCCATCCCGCACGTGCAGTCCCTTCCTTTGACTCCCCGGGCACCTGACCTTGCTTCTCCCATAGCGGGTGCAGTTAACGAGAAGGACATTTCCTAGTCTTTTTTTGAGGAGCATTTCTCTTGTGGATTGCCCCCAGGGGTCCCGGCGTCGGGAGAAACTTTCTTCTTTCGTTCACTTTTCCCCTGACGTACGGCCTTTGGTCCCGGTTTAAGGTTGAATTCGCTCCCGCTGCACCACCAGTTGGTTTTTCCGTGGGTTTCCGACCCAGGTCACACCCCTCCGACTCGTCGGCAAGCAGTATGCGCTGTTTACGAAAGAACCCCTTGATTGCGATCCAGATGACGCTTTCACTGACTTGATTTTGCCTTCCCGAGCCCATCAGCGCCTTCCTGAGAGGTCATTCTTTTGGATTTCTTCCTGCAGATGGCGAACTTTTTGTTCAGTGGGCTAGCCAGACAATTTTTCAGGTCGGTCGAGGCCGAATGAGAGGCGGTTTTTCCTCCCCTGCACTTAGCACTAGGGCCCATTTCGCCTTTTTCTTTTCTTCTTGCCGAGCCCGGGGAATTGCATTTCTGCCAATTTCCGGACCCGTCTTCTTTCGTTCTTGCTGCCCCCTTTCTCCTTATTTTTTTTAGCTGACCGGCTAGAGGATCGTCCCGCGCTCTTGCCACGACCGGCTTTGGTCTTTTCTCTGATGACGAGCACCGCCACTTCCGTCTGCTTTTTTTCTCCTTGCCGGCGACTCTCAGGCCCTTTTTGGTTGTGTTTTTTGTCTTTGACCTGCCTTTCAGCTCGACGCCTCTAGATGTTTTTTTCCAATTTTCAGGTCGTGAGTCGACTCTCTACCAGCTCTGACCGACGCCGTTTTCTTCCTTCCACAGCCCCCCCCGGTGACGGTCAGTTCTCAAGCCGAGATTGGGGGGTGCCGATCGGCGTTGAAATCTTTACCCTACTCTTCCCTACACGTTTGTCCCTTTTCCGACCCTCCGGTTCTTTTTCGATGAAGCAAGGGGCGCGAACTTTTGATTTTGTTCGATGTCCCCCCTCTGGACCCCGCGCCTCCGCGAGGAGTTGACCCCTGGGCGTCCAAGGGGGTTTGAGCGTCCCGCCGGCGAGACGTTTTTCGGCCTTTTTCTTCTGTCCTTTTCGACCGACTCGCGTTCTTTTTTGCGCGTCCTAAGGCTGCTACCCTATTCGCACCGGGCAGGCGAGGATCTTGTCGGTCGTGCCCGCTTCCAAGGCCTCCTCCCTATTTTTTTTCTCGAGATTTTTCGGTCTTCAACTCCCGCAATCTCCTCCTCTCTAGAGGGCACGGTGGAGATTTTTGTTTTAGGTCCGAGCGGCGTTTTGCCTTTTGAGTGTCGCCTTCATCTCCTTTGCGCCTTTCTCCGCGGGTCGGGTTCATTCACGGGACCGTCCCCCTTGGATTTTCTCGGCCCTCCCTTCCAGCCTCGTTTTCTCCGGATTCGATTCCTGCCCAACCGTCCCCCTTCCCAACGTTCTTCTTCATCTTCGTTTTTTGAACTCCTGATTTTTTGTTCTCCCCTCTATATAGCCCGTCCCTCTATTTCTGCGCGTTTTCAGTTTAACTGACGCTTTTTTTTTTCAGGATTGGTGTTTCGTCCCGGTTCCCTCATCTCTTCTTACATGTTTCTTGGCCACTATTCCCAGCGCCGATGTTTACCTTCTTTTTTTTTTTTCCTCGCTGGACGATGTCCCCTCAACCATTCCTATCAGATGTCTCCGAATTGCCTTTAACCAACTAATTCGATTTCATACGAGTTCTTTCTTGAGGTGCCATCGGTTCATAATCTCGGGAGGGACTCATTTTCCTTTTCAAGAGAAGGGGTCCAAACCCCCACTTTTTCCTTTCTCTCCCCCCCACCCCCCAGATTTCTTACTGGGGAAGCTGTCTAAGACTCCTCCTAATCCCTCATTTTCTTTAGTGGCGAGGTTTCCATCAACATAAATTGGCCCTCAGATAAAAAAGCTAGTTATTTTTTATGAGAGTCATGGAGTATGTTATGGGCCCGGAAATTCCGTCCCCACCCCCGCTTACCCCTTCGCGTCCGGGTCCCCCTTCACTAATGGGAACGGACGCCCGCCCCCCCCCCTTTCTCCCAAGCTGGATCTCCACCGTAATCCTTCGTCCGCTTCTCGGTGTCTGGCGGACCTTTTTTTTCCCTTACTTCTGGTTCCTTCAATCGTCGTTCAGCGGTAGGTTTTCTGCCCTTTTTTCTTCATTGGCTACTCCTCCTAATGCGTTTGTGTTTTCCTTTTTCCTGGGATTTTTTTTTCATTCCACGTGGGCAGCGTGCTTTTTCTTTTCTTTTGAACCTTCGGGTTCGATTCCTATGCCCACAGACCGCTCGCTTGCAGGGCGCTGGCCCGCGGGGAGCCTGTTGAAGATGGTCCTTCTCGTAATGTCCCTTTGAGGAGTTCTGCTTGTTGCCCTGGTCGCTTCTGACAAGAGGGTGGTGATGTCTTGCCCGTCTGCCTGGCTGACCACCGTCGCCCGGTTTTCTAGGTTCTTGCCCTTCTAGTGTTCTTCCTCACTGTACTCTTTCCGGCGGGAGATGAGAATTCCTGCTTGCGCGGTCCTGAGTCAGTGGTCCGCAGACTACTCTATCATTTTACCCTCTTGTTGAGAGACTGGCTGGGAGGAAACCCCGCATTCCACCCGAGCTGGAGAAACCAATCTTTCCTTTTCTTTTTTTTTCATCCCCCCCCCCCCGCCCCGGCCATTCGATTTTATACTGCGGTCCCGCGGAGGCACCATCGATTCCTTCGCGACTGCAACGGTGTGGTCGGCCTTTGCATTCTTCCGTGCTTCGGGCCTCGGTCCCGACCTCGCTTTTAGGTTCGAGGCAGTATTTTATTCCCTCCCGACGCGCTGATCCTTCGCCTGGTTTTTTTTTGAAACAGGGCCTGTTCTTTTTGGGGCACCAGCGTTCATGATTGTTTAATCCCGGCATCGAACACTTTGCTCCGTTGGTTTTCCTCGCGACGTCCCCCCCCCTTGTGACTGTCGTGGGGTAGTCTTTCCATTAACCACCCAGGTAACGCACGTTTGGCAGCTGAGTGCGCTGTCGCCCATGAGCCCCTGACCCCTTTCCGTTTTCCATTGCCTTCGGAGATGGCCCTGACCTGCTGTCGAAAGTGCGCTCCCTTCAGCCTCTCCCAGCGACATGTCTTTTAGGTTTTTTAGCCCTTTCTGCCCTGTGTTTTGTTCCTCGAATGTGGCTGTGGAAGTTCCCTCGGGTCTCCCTTTTTTTAAGAGAATGTCTTCTGTTCGTTTTTAATGTCACGTCCTTCGCAGGCCGGTTGCTCCCTTTTTCCCTAGATGTCCCGCGGCCAGCGCCCCGGCGTCGTTTAGTTTAGATTGACTGGTGTTCCCGCCACAATGCCGATGACCTCGATTGAGGACCACTTTTCCCCTTCTACTAGTGGACCCCCTTTTTGGTCATAATGTTGCTTCGATCCCTCTCTGCACGACCTTCGGTTTTCTTGGCTCGATCCGCCACGATTGCCCTCCTTATATTCGGTTTTGCCGTCCCTCTTCCCCTTTTCTGGTGTCACGTTCCAGACTCCTACGCCTCGGGAGGGCCTGAGACGAGTCGACCGTATTTTAATTTTTCAGCTTTGGTTTTTTTAGCGGTCGCCGCCTCCCCCCCTCACAAATCCCTCGGCCCGCGCAAGAAGCCTTTTTGCCCCGGGGTCCTCCTATCGGGTTTTGAGCCGAGCCGTCCGTTCGCACGAATGAAGAAGACGACCCCTTTTCCTTTGGACGGCTCGGAGTTGCCTGTCTCCCTACTAACAGTGATGCTCTGTGTGGTTCCGATCCATACCGTTCTCCCCGCGACATACGGTTTAATCCGGTGCTTCGGGAGCTTTTCCCCTACACGATTTCCCTGGCAAGCGCTGCGCCTGCGTGATGACGACATACTCGCGTTTGCCCTCAGTTTTTTTTTTTTGCGCCCTCTCTCCACCGGGACCCTTTCGCCTTTTTTCCTTGACTCGTTGAGCTTCACGTCGCCCACTCTCTCTCCTCCCTACATCGTTGTTGTGTCTTCTGGACCTTCCTCCGCAACTCCTTTCAAGGCGATTTAATTTGGGTCCCCGTGGCCTGGGTTATTCTTCTCTTTCCGGCTTTCACTGCACGCCCTCGCTTCCTCTCCTGTTTTCGACTGTTCGTGCGGATTTTGGTTTGGGCCGTCCTTTACGCACCGTCGTTCCCGTTCCTTTCTTTCTCCCCCTGTCCGTCGCCTCGCGCCCATCGAACCACGCGCATAGTGTTCGCCCTTGCTCTCTCACCTCGTTTCACGGTTCGTCTCTTAATCTTCGTTGGTGCTTCCCTCTTCCGGGGTAGACGAAAAACGATTCCCTGTGCTCTTGGTTATAACGTTATACTGGACCGCGTTATTTTTTGTCGTCTGTGGAGATGTTGTCCTCTTCCCTCGACCCTTTCCTTTTGCCGCTTTCGTACATCGAGCGAGTGGGGCTTCTTTTGGACGTCAAGCCGCTTCACCCTTTTTTTTACCGATCATTTCTCCTTCCTACCCCCCCTTCCCCCTTTCTCTTGGCGGCTTTTTTCTTGCTCCTTAGATCCCGTCCCTCGCCGCCTTCTTTTAGATTCTTTCTATTGCCCCCCTTTCTTCCCCGCTTCTCCTTATTCCCGCGAGAACGCGGGTCCGATTGGACCCGATCTCGAGGTTTTCGCTTCCTTTGGGGACTCGCCACCATATCACCGTTTTTCGCCATACCACTTTTCTGTCTCGGCTCGTGGACCCTCCCTTTCAGTATTGCACAGGCTGCCGCTTCGTTCCTCGCCCTGAACCTCCTTCCTCGTACTTCTGCGAGCGCCCGACTGGGTAACGGACTCCGCTTCTGCTTATGTTTGCGCATCCACAGTTGAGCTCCTCGCCGGCTCCCCCGGTGCTGTGGGCGCGAACAATTTCACTGGTCCAATTCATGGTGAATGCTCGTAGAGCTTTTTGCGCCGGATGCCAGGTTTCTTCGGGCACAGCGCCCCCACTAACTCGCTTTCCTTCGTCTTTTGTTCTGGTCGACTATTTCCCTCACTGTTGGGGCAGCGTGCTTTTTTTCACCACGGCCCCCGGCCGGGCCCCCTTACACTTCCATATACTTTACGATGACCGCTCGGTGCTCCCTAGCATGTTTGTTTCTCCTCTTCTTCAGCGTGTCTCCCTCCGGTCCTTCTTACTCGTAAGTTTCTCGAATTTATGTGTCTGTTTTCCCCGAAGTCTCGGCCGTCTGCCCTGTGTTTTTTTTTATGGACTGGACCACCTGCCGTTTTGCAGTACCTGTTTCTAGAGGTTGTTCAGCATCGTTGTTCACGGACTTGGTAGCTGACCTTGGTTGTCCGGCGTGTTTTGATTTTTCTTCGCTGGATGCCGCGGTCTGGCGCTTCCTTCACTCCCCCTTAGACCATTCCCCGTTGTGTTTTTTGAGCGATATCATGTTTGCGGCGTTACAACAAGCCCCTAGCCACCATCGGCAGATTCCGGGCCCCCGGACCGACTGTGTGTACACAACTGGCCGTTTTCCAACTTTCCTCCTTCGTTGTCACCCATGAGCGTGAGGGTCACAGCAACGGGCAGTTTTTGTCTTCCCCCCCCCCTTCCACGCGCAGACGGATTTTTTTTTTCCTTGAACCCTTTCCAGACCCTCTTGGTTTCGAGAAATTTTCTCCGCGACTTCTCCCCCGCTTGGGAACGGACCATTTACGTTTTTGGTTCCCACAGAGAGTAGGGTCCCTTGCGAACCGGCATCGGACCCGGGCCCCTTGGTTTTTGGGACTGACCTCGCCCTTTCCCCACATGTGAAGTCGTGCGTGTAGCCCAACAACAGGTACCATTTCGCTTTTTCGGCTTTTTTTTGTAGTTTTCCTTCCGCAGAAGAATGGTACGCCGCCCCTTTTTCCTACGCTTTTCAACATGAAACTTTGTTTTCGTCAATCAGCACCGAGCCCCTCCGATTCATTTTTTTTACCCTGTTTTTTCCTTGAGCTGGTCCCGATGTAGGCATTTTGCGTCTCTGGCGCTCGCCCGACGCGAAGGTCCTTGAGGTTCCCCTTTTCCGACCTCGAGCAGGCCGTTCTCACTCTTCGGGATGCCCCCTCTTTCCCGAGCCCGCGCGCGTTAGGATGGTTCGGGGCTGGTGTCGAAGATCCCCACCCCCTGCTCTCTTTCTTTTTTGCAGCTGAACCGTTTACTTCGCCCCTGGGTCTTTGGTTAACTTCGAGATATTTTTGAGTTTTATTCCCGGCTGCCTCTGACTTTCCGGGAAGTTTCAGACTCTCGTGAGACAACCCTACTTTCAGAAAGGGAGAGGATGGTTTTCTGCCGACGGCGCTAGCCTCGGCCTGTTTTTTGACCCGCGAATTTCGATCGAATCTCTGATTCTCGCGGCGACGATTCCCCCCTGTCGCTGGTACTACGAGGATAGTTATACCGCCTCCCCTCCCCACTCTTCCACAGCCGTCCCCAATTTTTTCGTGTAAACGCTCCCCTCAGTTAAGTTAGTTGGGACGGACTTAGTGATTCATTGCGTTGACAATCCGCTTTTTTTGCCTTTTGAACGCGGCCTCGTTAGAGCTAGGGAGTTACGGTCGGGCCCGTTTTTTCTTTCGTTTTGAATCATGAGTTTTTTCCCACGACGACCGTTTCTGCAGGATTTTCCGTGCGGTCCCAGGGTGAGTCCCCCCCTTCTCCCGTCCGGCGACGGGACCAAATCTAGACTTCTTCTTAAGGACTCCCCCTCGGGATGCGCAGGACAGAAGTTGTTCCCTTGCCCCTCGCCCCGGACCCGAGCAAGAGTTTTCGTTCTCCCTTGAGTTGTTTCCACGTTTCCTTTCATATCCCCTCTCCCATCCTGTTACAGAGAATTTCGACTTTGGAGCGCAACTCAGTCAATTTCATCAGTCTCTTCACGGGGCCTAGTTGGATTTACGTTGCTGCACTCCGCCCGAGTCTTCTCAGATTTTTCGCTGGGTGCGCGCTTGGTGAGGGTTGACGCTTTATCGTAAAACACCCTTTAAGTCTCTTCGTCTCCAGGCTAGCCCGGTCATTCGTAACCCAAAGGAGTTCGATCATGTAGTCCGCCACCTTTCATCCTTTTTCCCTTAGCAAGTCCAAGTGTTCGTGGTCTTGGTGCTCCTCCCCTGAGGCGATCTGCGCCCGCTATTCAGAAAAAGCGATCTCTATTGGGTACATTAACATGTTCAGTGCTTTTCCCTTTTGGATGATTTTTTGTGTATGAATGTCTTACTTCACCATAGTTTCCGTCCCTCCAGAAGATTCACGAGTTTTCTGTGTAGCTATCGCGAAGCCGATTCCCATGGTAGCCCCTTTCTTCACAACTTCCCCCTCCCTCTATTTGGGTCCCCGTGCGTGCTCGTGCGCAGTTTCCGCCCCACTTGTAGATCAAATCCTCCCCCATGCTCTCGCTGTTCACCCGGGCGCTCCTCTTCTCTTTCAGCTACGATCCGAGGTCGGCCCTTTGATCTTCGCCCCCCCCTTGCTCCCAGGTCCCCAGACCTTCACACGTGAAGAGGCGTTTCTCTTTTTATTTGTTAACTGCACTCTCTTCGTTCCACCCTTGCACGCACAATTTTCTTTTTTTTTAGGCGTCTAGTCTTCCTCCTGGGAAAGGATTGCTTCCTACCTGTGCATCCACGGGCCGCTCCTGGGCTTTTTCTTTTCTCGAACCCCCTCGGAACGGGCCCTTTAAGGCAATCCCTTCTTGTCCCCGGAGTCCTGTTTTGCTTAATTGGTACGACCTCATGTTGCTTCTTTCTAGGGTGTGTTGATCCTTCCCGCCCGGGGTCGCTTTTTGTATGAACGCCCCGGAACTGGTTTATTTGACGTTTAATTCCACCCCCCCCCTGGACGATCCGCCTTCCCTCCTCCTCGGGAGCCTTTTCTTTTTTTTTTAACCTTTTTCCCGAGTCATTCGGACCAGTCCTAAGTTTTTTGGGCCCCCCGGTGCTCCTAGCGTATGCCAGCTGTGTGGCTTTGATTTCCCGTCTTCCCACACGAGAGAACCCCATTTTTCTTTTCCAGTGTCCTTCCGTGTTCGTACTCTGTTATAATGTCCCGAGGTTTTTTTTCTGCTCTTGCTGTGAGTACTTGGAGAGGCCTTGGTTTCCCTCCGTCTATCTCTATTTTTCCTACTCATAAGTGTGTGTTTTTTTCTGATATCAGTTTGCTGATGGTTTGACTACCGCCAGTTACCTCGAGGTTGGACCAGATTTATTCCACGCCCGGCCATCGACCTTCCCCGGGGCAACTCGCGAGCTGGAGAACCCATCGAGCTTTTTTTTCCTTGCAGTTTTTTTCCACGCATCATAACGCCCCCCTCTGGCATTTGAAGGAGCGGCTTACGGGCACCGAGGTCAGTTTCCCTCAGCTGAGCGTACGAGGAAGACCTGACTTCGCCCCCTAAGCTTTCCCGGGCCAAGTTTTCGGCTGTGGTCGCCCCCCAGAGTCTATTGGGCAAAACCTTTGCCGTTTTTTAAGTACGGCCATGCATATTTGTGGCTGAACCCTTAGAAGCTTGCCCCCATTCCGTGGTCGGGAGATGATTTTCCTTACCACGTAGAGAGCGAAGCCTTTTTGGGCTTTTCCTTCCTTTCCTCAAGCCCCTTCCCCTGAAGACCTCTCTCCTATGTTTCCCATGTGAACGTTTCCTTTGCCGATAGCTCCGCATCAGAACCATCGCGACAAAATGGTTCCTATTATCCTTTAGCGTGTTTTATTATTTTCCTCCGATGCAGTTCGTCGAGTACGTCTCCACCAGACGGATTTAGAAGCCGCAGATTGTGACGTTTTTTGCCTACTGAACCCCCCGTATAATCCTGCAGGCCGTTGAACCTTTCTCCCCTTTGATGCACGATTTTAAAGAGCAGCTTTTTCGTTTCTGATTGCGATTTTCCTTTACGGCGAAGTGCACAAGGCCGACGTACCCTTTTTTCTTTAGTTGCCTTTTCCCCTCTCATCGGGATGGGGTGCCCCGTTTTTCAGGCGAGGAACGTCTTTACCCGGCTTTTTTTAGGCTCCTGGTGACGAAGATCCCTTCAACCCCCCGCCAGTAGTGCTTGTTTCGTACGCTGGTCGGTACATGCTTTTTCCCGAGACCCTTTTCCAGAATTTTCTCTCGCTCGGCGGGAAGAGGGTCTCTTCTAGTAGCTTTTTATAATTCAGTTTCCCGATCCCTCATTGCCACTCTCACAGCCCTCGTGGTGAAGCCCTTTCCAGCCTAGCGGTCTTCCCGATCCTTAGCACCCGCTGCTCTCCCCCCCAGACTCTGAGAAGAGTCGGGCCCTTTTTTGAACGCGGATTTTCCTCGCGCGTCTTTCCTACGAACAACTTTCCTCTTTTTGGTGTTTCGATGACGCTCTTTTCCCGGTCCCGAGTCGCAGGGAGGTTTTTAACTAAGGGTTCCGGTTTAGCACGATCCCTCCCTACCTCGCCGAGCATTGAGGAGGAGTCCTCCACACTCGCGGTTTTAGGTTTTACAGCTTGCGCGTTTTTTCCAAGGAGCCCCTTTTATGCAACCGGTTTCCCCCGTTTGACCTTCCCCCTAGATCCTCCTTGACGGCTTTTTTTTAAAGGGAAGACCATCCCCGTGTGTTGAGAGAGATTGGCCCCCGACTCGGCCCGGAAGTCCCTTTGCACTTAGGATTCACTCAGACTCCTTTCTTGTTTTCAGGGGGAGATTTTGTTCCTTCCGTCCCCTTCCGGCGGTTAAACGCCGCCCTCTTTGCCTCCCTTTCTCTGGTCGGAGCATTCTTTTGAGTCCTTCGGAGATTCGTGTTTTGGAGCTAACGGGGTCAGTCATCAAGTCAATTCCCCGTTCTTCCCGCGGTTTTCTATATGGAAACCACCGTAATCTCCGTACGTTTATAAGGCTCCGCGCCCTTCCCGTCCCCACGTTTTCGTTCTTCATTCGTGGTGTTTTCGAACCTAAGTTTTTGTTAGGCTCCCCGCATTTTGCGAACCGAGAAACTTGCACTCGTGCTTCTTGAGGGCTTTGGTTACCTTTCACTTACCCAGATGCGTTGGTAATAGGCTGTTGTGTTCTGGTTTCTGCTCCCTATTCCTTTTCCTCGACCCTCCGCTCGAGGTCCTTCGATTGGAGTTCTGACTAAGTAGAGGTCAAGTTTTCCCCTTTCAGTCCTCGCCTTCAAAACTATCCCCCCCTACCCCTGGAGGTATTGGCGGATCTGTCGTGCCGTTGTACCTGTGCCTTGTCTTTAGAGCGCCGGGATACTGGTCTCGCCGCTGGGTGAACTTCAGGGCGCATCCACGTTTTTGAAAGGGTTCAGTCTTCCCCGTACTCTAGTCGGTGGGGGTCTAGCCCCCCCTGCTTCCTGCTTTTTCAAAGGATCGTGCGCGGTTCTGCATCTGGCATTAGTTCTGCCACCTTTTGCTATACGTTCGACAATGCCCAAGAAGATACTGAATCTCTCTTCTCCCATAACGGACGCCGCCGACCCCCTAGATGTTTCTTTGGCTCCCCTTTCATTTTCGCTGTGATTTTTTTTTACTATGTTTTCCAGGTTTTCCCCCCCTTTCCTGTTCGATGGGGGCGTCGTCGTGATGCAGGTCTTTCTCATTCCTTTTTGAGCGCCCCCTCATCCGCTGCCTCTTTTTTTGGTTTTTTTGTGGTACTTTTTAAGGCCTGACCTCCCAAGGTTGGGCGCGGCTCCCTTTTGTATGGCCGGAAAGGACCCTGTTTTTCATCCGCCCGAAATCTCTATGGTCCCTTTTCAGCTTTTTTTTCTGGCCCGGTTACCCGCTACTCTTAAGAGTTCCCTTCCTCTCAGCGTCGTAGCCGCCGTTCGTGCAGAGCTGGTCTGACCGAGGTTTTGATTCGTCTGTCTTTTGGTTTTCCGTGGACAAGTTCCTTGAAGGTTCCCCTCTCCTGGTCTCCTCTAGGCCGTTCCGGTTAGCGAACCGCCTGTCGTCTTTCGTTTTTCCTTTTCCGATCGTAACGTTTTTTTTCCTGGCGACTGTCCAGCAATGTT
>Ga0179593_1383533_pt1 | contig 13535 bp, 18 predicted proteins | sample CZODoug2_1_08_16_FD_185931 | JGI IMG/M metagenome (GOLD analysis project Ga0179593, IMG submission 185931) | Vadose zone soil fungal communities from Angelo Coast Range Reserve, California, USA - CZODoug2_1_08_16fungal (PacBio error correction) | ecosystem: Environmental > Terrestrial > Soil >... | reverse complement strand
TGTCGCCTCCACGGACCCAACAGTGAGCCTGCCAGCTCAAGTGCTAGGTTCCAACCCCAACTCAAATGTTTTAAGGGCTGGTGTAGCAGTCCGCTTTGTTCCCTTCCCCCCCGTTCTTTGTTTAGTAAGCATGACTCCTCCACTTTTACTTTGCCATGGTATCGCCCAAGGCTCTTAACGACACTGAACAGAATAGCTTTTCGTTTTCCTGTCCCCCCCATCGCATGTTCCACTTTGCTGAAACACAGGAGCGGGTCGCTCACCATTAGGAGCTGCGCCCCAGTGAGTTTCTCCTCCTTTCCTTATTGACTCTATTTCTCGCTTTAGTTTCTTCGACAACGCCCTAATTCACTCCAGACTTGCAATCTAGGGTCCTGTTACCCTCGTTTGTATTGCCACCGAGTCTTTTTGCTTTTTTGGAATTGTCTATACTTTCGTCCCCTTTGCCGATTTTCCCGCGAAGGATGGTGACGCACGCGTGTTCGCGGTAGCGAGCGATTGCAGATTTGCCGGCACCTTCGAACTGGCTTGGGCGACTCTGCTGGCTGACAGCCGCTCCGGTCTCTAAACTTTATCGTCGTTTTCTCCCCCCCCCCTCCTCTCCCAGCCACCGTGCCCATCAGAGGAGTCCGAGGTGCGTGTTGACGTCCAGCCTTCAAGAGGCCGGCATACTCCTTCGCTCTCTTTGTGCGGCCCCCCGCAAAAGTGGCATTCGGTTCCGCACTTCCGTAATTTCATACCCTTACTCCGCCCCCTTCTGGTCTCCGGTGCCTACATAGAGTTTTTAAAATTCAAAATCTTGCCCCTTTTTGAGTTTGCTGATGCTTTTCATTTCAGCTGCACTTTACGCCCAAAGGGTGATAAAACCCCTCTGCCTTTTCGGCTGTTCTTGAGGTGTGTGGAGGTATCCCGATTCCCCTGACTTGCCTTACGAAGTCGTCACATCCGACCTTTCTCACGACTGTCAGGTATTTTCCCCTGTGTTCCCCCTCGGGAGCCTCTTTGGAGCGCTTGCCGCGGTCTTAAATGCTCAATTGGCTCTTTTTGGCCCTACCCGGTCGTCCGCAAGTGAAACCCAGTAAAGCGGTTCTTTTCCTGTCGTCTAGAATTCTCCCCACCCCCCCCTCGCGTTGACGGGCTTGATGCACCTTTATTTATGTATCCCTTCCGGTAATCTTGAACATACTAAGCTTCTTTTCTGACTGCCCCCACTCCCGTGCGTTGAACTTTCTTTCGATGACTCCCCCCTTCTTCTCAATTCAAGATGATCGCTCGCAGAAGTTTTCGTGATTTGTCTCTTTCTACGCGATGGACATTTCGGGTGTCCTTTGGCGAAGGTTTTTTAATAGAAGCGGTGCCTTCTTCTGTTCGGTTTTTTTTTGCTCTGCTTTCGGGTTTTGCGTTATACTCTTGTCCGGACGTATCGGCCGGCGATTGTGACGACCCCAGCAGCGCCCGTTTGGGATCTCTCGAGGAAGTGATGCGCTTTGGACCCCTCTCACCTGACATCAAGCCAACGTGAGAAATGTCCCCCCCCGGTACAAACACAAACCGCGACTGAAATTTTCCGCGACACGGTCTACCCCCCCCCAAGCATCCCCATTTAGAGACCAGTCCAGGCTTTTTGTTCCAATCCACCATTTGGGTTATTTCCTTGGCCGTGCCCTTATGTCACAGTCCTGACCGGTGTCTGCTATCCCCAGGAGATTTAGGATCATGTGACACAGCCTTTTTTTTTATTGAGCCGCTCGGTACTGTCTTTTTTGGCTATTCAAATTTTTTAACCCTTGAGTTTCCTCCGCTGAGTCGCTCTCCCAACCAACGCCTTAGCCTTTACCGGCAATCGGCCAAACTGACAGGCTTGAGTTTTTCGATCTAGCCTTCTACCGCCGTAAATGCCCCAGGCGGCGGTCTTCCTCGTCTGCCGGTTGCGTCTCACTGTGCTATGACCAGCCTGGATCAGATTGCGGTCCGGGTCCGTCTTTCCTTGCCTCCTTTCGCATTCCCCCCTTTCCGGTTTGGCTAGTGTGCCCATTCCTTTCTCCGGGTGCGTTTCGCCTCTGCCCAACCCGGCAGTCGACGCGGTCAAACATAAATCAGGAGGGGTTTTTTGATTCCTTTATGACGGTTTCTCGTCCTTTCAACCTTCTCTCATACCAGCCTTACTACTTGTTGGTTTTTTGCTATATATGGCGGTTTTGTGTAGATCTCGGCCTAAAATTTACAATTTGTCCCGGGCACTTAACATTGAAGAGTTTTATAAGGTTACCATAGATCTAGACTGTCTTCGTCAGTCGTTCGGTGAGAAACAAGCCTTTTCCCATTTCCTTTTCCTCATGTCCCCTTGACTTACTCCTTCCCCCTTGTTGATCGATTCTTCAGGCATCTTTTGTTCCCTTCCCGAATTCTTGGAAGCACCATAAGTTTTTTTTCTAGGGAACTAGCCGCCCCTCCTTTCCTTTCCTCCACTTTCCCCTTCGGCGGTACTCTGACTACGCCACGCCGTTTAGATCTTTTTACTCGAAGGATTGGTTGTTCCCCTCCTGATTGCCATGCTCATGGACTCACGCCAATTCCTCTTCCTACATCGCCCCACCGACTTTACCGAGAATTTCCCTACCCGATCAAAGTTCATTTTTCTGATGCAATTCATGTGTCCCTGAAGACGCGTGCCCTGCGGTTTGATCGAGCTTTCCTTGATGCTTTCTCATGCACGGCCGGAGCCAGAAGACCCCCTGGTTTTTATCCCCCCTGGTAATATGACGTGCTCTTGGGCTCTTATTCTGTCTTCTGAGATGGTTCCAGCGGTTTTCACCGTTTTGGTCTTTTGTCTCGGATGGGATTTGGATGGCGTATTTAAGGTTTGGCCCGCTCTGATCCATCTCCGCCCTTTTTGCCACAACCGGCTTGCGAGGACTCCCCCCAGCGGCCGCCCCGCACGGAAAGGATGTCTAAGTCACTGCACTCCTTCTCCTCTTCGCAACCCCACCGCCCCACGAAGAAAAGCCCAGAGGACTTCTTAACCACCCACCCACCTCAGCCACACTTATTAGTTTTGTTCGCGTCGACCGGCCCCCGGCCCCGGACCCCCCTTTCCCCCTTCGGCCCTATCTGCTGCATTTTTTTCATTCTCCTCCCCTTTCGTCCTCGCCAAGGGCAACGCCCAACTGGGGCGATTTGGTTTCCTTAGATACCACGAGCTGCTGGGAAACTCTCTTCCCCGATGGGGTCCCAATCCAGCCGGCACACACGCGATACACCTTTTTTCCGCCGTCCCCCGGCTTTACGTTTCTGCGTTGAAAATACACGTCGGCAAGCCTGGCCTATTTAGGAACATGTCTATGGCCCATAGTCCTTCCCTGCGCTCCCCCCCACAGTAACACGCTACAACTTTACCACCCCCCCGATTTCAATAACCTCGCTCCAGACCACTCTACCGCCCCCCCTTTCTGTTATCGAGTTCTACCCTCCCGACTCCTTCACTCCCTCGAGGACCTAGTTTATCAACGTCTATTTTGCTGACTGTTAATGCGCATGCTGACGCAGCCGATTGTGCCTCTTGTAGCTCTTTTCCCCGTTTCCCCCGCTGGAGGTTCCTATTATCCCCCTCGTCCATTTGTCACGGGCGAGACACTGTCGGTGCCCGCCGCAATTTGCTCCTGTTTTTTCGCGAGGACGGCCCTCAGAAGGAACTCTGAATAGGGGACCACCCCAACGCTTCTGCTTTCCCTTTTGGCGGGGCTTTTTTTTTTTTTTTTTTTGTGAGGCATCCTACATTATCCCCTCTTAAGATATCGACTCTTTAGCTGTCCTCTCAATATGCGCCCCCTTGCCTTGTTCAGAGGATTTCTCCCTATCGTTTCTCCCCCTCCTCCTCAATTTCGGTCACTAAAGCTGCGCGACATTTAAGGTCTCGTCCTTCTACCTGCTGTGTTCGGAGGCCTGTGGCATCAAACTTTTCTCAGCCTAGAAATTTTCGTTTGCTCCCTTCCCTTTCCCCGTTGCGACGTGTCCGCCGCAAAACTATCTATGCAGGCTTCGGATTTACGGCTCCGCGCGCTTTCCGAATCGACCAAGAGGGTCTAGCACTGGGGTTTTCGCGCCCTATGGCTTTTATGGCGGTTACATCACCAATCGCGCTTTTCTAGACCCAGGTTCCCCTTTCCCTTTCCCTGGGCGTATACCTTTCACAACAGTAGAGGTAGTCCCTTGCTGTGTAAATCGGGACCCCACCCCCCCCACCCTCCCCCCCGTTCTTGTTTGTTTTGTCGCGACAGCGGCTTTGGTTTCCTCCCGCCTTACCCCCCGAAATGGGGTTGGGTCCCCCCTCTTCCTTCTTTTCCTCTCACTTTTCCGGACGTCCTTATCTCTCTTTATACCTTTCCTTACGTGTTTTGCTTGATTCTCGTCGTCCCGGTTCCCTTTGAGAGCCCACTCCCTCGTCAAAAAAAGTGTCCTTATTGCCCCCCTTTCTTTCTTCTCATCTTTTGCCTTTGCGACACAAAGTACTGAGGTTCCCCGCTTTCGCAGTTTCTCCATCTCCCCTTCCCGTTGTCATTTTCTGATCTCCCAGGTTTTTCAAGTCACCTTACCGTGTTTGTCCCTCGATTTTTTGTGCCCTGGCCCTAAGCGTCGACCATTTCCCCCCTCCCCCCTCTTTGTGCGATTCTTCGAGATGCTCCAGGGCGCGCATCGTTCCCAAGCCGGCGAGCCTTTTTTATCGGCCTTGCGGCGGGAAACAAAGACTTCATCTCATGAGACCCCCCTGTCACGTACCTCAGTTCCTTTGATTGCCCCCGTCGTTCTGCGCTTTTCCCCCTCTGTCGCTACGCTCCTTCCGACCTGCTCTTTTATTCAGATTGATGGTTTTTGCTTCTGGCGCCGGTTATAGACCCGATACTCCGTGAAGGTCTGGGACCAGGTTCCCCCTTTGCGCATTTACTTCTTTTATCAGCGAAGTATGAGGTCTTACTCTCTTTCTTCCTCTGTTTTGTGTCTCAGCGCCGCATCACCTTGCCATTTTTTTTGTTGGGGTCGATGGACGCGCTTTTATTGCCGCCAGAGGAGAAACAGGCCCCTATATGCTCCTTTTTCCTGGCGGCCACCCCCGTACAACCCGGGAAGAGTTTAACCTGTGTCATCTTCGTACTCCTCAGCGCGGGCCGCCGCAGAACTCAGACTCCCCCGCGGCAAGCGCACCCCAGCGGCGCGGGTCTTTAGTTCTGTTCCCTTTTAACTAGCCTTGATCCTCTCTTTTCCTCCCCGGAGTTCTTCTTTGACGGTTCTTTGAGGCACTTTCATTTTCTTCGTAGTTTCTGTCATCGAGTTGACTTTGGTGATCGCTACTGCTTTTATTTTCAATGTTGTCGTAGACTAGGTGTCTTTTTTCATTTGATTTCGCTTTTTGTGGCTTCCCATGCCCTTCTTGGCACCTGTTCTTTTTATTGTTTCTGAAACGTTCTTTTCCGCACTCCCCCCTTTCCCCGCGGTGTATGGTCGAGGGGTAGTTCCTATCATCGCGTGCGTTTAGTATTTTGTTTCCCGACCCTGTTCACGTGAGGCCCCGGTAAGCTCGGAACGTCGCTATCTCTCGCTTCCCCCCACCTCCTTTGGCTTGCCTTGGTGATGCCGTATTTCTTCGCTCCCTCTTTTGAGAGGTCGCCGACTTGTTTCGTTCCATTTTTCAATGTGTGTTCCTTTAGACCCCTAGCTTGCGCCCTCATTGCGGTGGGCGTCGACGTGGGTGTGGAGAGATCGGACGATTTGATTTTCTTATCGGGGTATTGCTTTTGCTTCGGCCAATTGCGAGTGACAGCCGGGTCTGCTTTCGCGGCCGGGATTGTGATTTTTTTCCCTCGACGTTTCTCTCCACCGCGAGCTTCAATTCTGAGCGGCCAAGCCTTTTTTTGCAATAGCCCACCCGTACCCCATCCGTGGCGGAAACGCCCAACCGAGCCGAGGTCTCCGAGACAGGTCAAGCCTCCCCCGCCAAAGCGATCTGCCACCTTTTCCCCCGACCTTGTTCTTCCAAGGGCCGTGCCTGATTCCATCCAGTCGGCACCGGTGTTATTCTTCCCTCCTTTTTGTTCGTCCCATTGACAAGTTCTTTTCTGTCCTTGCCCGCTATGTTTCCCTTATGGGCAGATTCGTCCGATAAGGCAGAAAAAGTTTTACTTTCACTTCGATAGCACCCAAGTCCTTCTCCACGACTTAATCTTCACCCTTTTTGTTTTTCGACTTGCTCTCCCTCCCTCCAGGTCCAGAGGAGGAGGATGCCAGCCCTTTTTATTTTACTTGACCAGTCTTCTTTTGTTTCTGACTCCTTCCTCTTTTGTAATTACTTCTTACCTTCTCCGACCCAACAATAGTCGGAAGCCGGCGCCTTGGCTGCTGGGCTGCCCGCAATCTTTTTTCACCCCCAAACACCTGCAGATCTGGTCTCTCCGCAGGCGTTTTTTTTTTATTGTCTGCTAGTGCCTTGCGTGGCCGATCCCCCTAATTTTCCGATCTCATTTCCCCCCCCCCTTTTTGTTTTGATAAGGATCTCCGGGGTAGAGACGGCCCGCCTTCCTGACCTCCCATTTCAAAGCCCCCAGACGTTTTTTCTTAGCATTTTAACCGCCTGCGCTGTTCTGAAGATCTTCGCCACCACGTCCACTCTCCTGCCGTTCGAGGAGTTTCTTCCGACCACCATTTCCCCTTTTCTGATTTGCGATGCAGGGGCATACCCCTCCAGTACAGCCATCTGGGAGCTGAAGGTTGGCGCCCATTTAATTTCCCCCCTCCCTCTCGTTCCAGGGCCAGTGTACGACACAAGACTCGTTTTCCCACCTCCCCCCTCCTTCCCTTGCTTTGGTTTTTATCGCGCCCGATCTGACAAAGTCCCCAAATCTCCCCCCCGTTGCCGATGCGTTATTTGGAGAAGGTTTGGTTGTTCTGTTTCACTCCTAAAATACCACCCTTGTTGTTCTCCTTATTGCTGCATACGCCCACGATTGACAAGTTTCCCTTGTCCTCCCTGCTGTTCTCCCCTCCCCTTCATGGTTGCCGACGTACGCGCCCTGCGTTGATTAGCAGCCCAGACTCAATGTTTTTGACATCAGTGACACGGCCCATGGAGAATACCCCCAATTATCTTTTTTTAACCCCCCCCCTGCTTTTGAGTACAGTTTTCTTTCCTTTTTGACCTTTCTTTGGGAGTTTTATGTTGGGATTGTCTTTCTTATGGGATATGGTTTTTTTTCTCGGATGTTTTTCAACCCCATGTACTTTGCTTTGCAGGATAATGCCCCCTGCGTTCACTTGTGCTTCCCCCCCCCGGGGCTGACGCGGTGCCCTTCGACTGCCCTTGATTAGTTTTTCTTTTCATGTCCTCCCAAGTACCCTAGACTGAGCAGAGCGCCCACCCCCTCCCCCCTCACGTCAAAGAAAAGGGTCTCACCCCCCCCCCTCGCCCCCCCCAGGCTCAGAAAGCGCCAGGCGCCGACTCCCCCGGTCAACCCACAGCATAAACATTCGGCCTTGACCCTCTACACGCTGTGTCTACGAAAGTCGTCTGCCCCCGCTTGCCACGCCACCTTTTTTTCCTCACCCCCGCTGATTCGATCTTTATCTTGGACCAGCTTGACGACAAGCAGCCTCAATTCCATTTCGGCAATTGATGATTTTTTCTCACCCCCCCCTCGAACGACCCGACAGCTTCGTTTCTTTCGGCCCACTCCCCCCCTTTACCCCGATGCCTTCGATCCCAACCACCTCCAAGGACCTTGCGACATGTCCACTTTCAGCATATTTTCGGCTCACAACGTACACGCGGGGTTACCCCCCGAATGTTGCCAATATTTTATTCGCACCCCCTTTCCCCCCCCCGATCCAGTAAGAAACTCTAACGCACTAAAGGTTCATCGAGGAATACCTCAACATTCCCCCATCACAATGTGTTTTTTGGGTCTGGTCCGTACAGTCGTGATATGGTGCAGCTGTCCCTTTTCTTTCAGTGCTCCTTTTGCCCTCGTTTTTTTGTTCCTTGATCGTTCCCTCTTTTTTCCCGCCCTCCTTTCCCTGGTAGTATATATTCCCTCTCCCAATTCCCCTGCCCCGGGGCCGAGGCCCAAGGTTTCTGTGGCCTCCCTCCACCTTCTATTTTTCGGTAGTCGCCCCTTTTTGGACTCCGGGGGCACGCTTTTCGTAGCAACCACTCTGCTCTTTTTTCAACGGTGATGCGTCCTCTGAACGGTCTCCCGAATCGACGAGAAGTCTACATAACTCGCGGCTGTTTCTTTTATTTTTTCTACCCCTCTTCTCAAACGGCCCGGGTCGTCAATTCCCTTCGGCGATGTTCGGCTCTCGCCAAGCAATCTTTTTAACATTCATCTTTTTTTCTTGCGACATTTCCAAGGTACCGGCTCTGATCGACACGCTTTACTCTTGCGACTCCCTCTTTCGGCATAACTCACTGTGACGCGTGCGAATCTCGATGATTTCCGTTTACACGGGCGGGTTTGCCGACGCCTCTTTATGATTATATAGACCCACCCCACTTTCTCCTCGTGAGCGGAGAACATTTAGCATCTTCCGAATGTTCTCCCTAGCCTTTTTCGCTCAGAGTTCCCTCCTCTTGCCCCGGTTACACAACGTGCACCACTCGCCGCTGTCAGAGACACTTCAGGTCTAGGCAACGATTCTTGTTTTTCCCAGCATGGTAAAGTTAATTGAGAGTGTAAATGCTTGAAATTTTGGAATTTCCCCAAAGGAAGTTTTTTTTTACGTCCCCCCTCCTTTTCCCTACCTTTATAAATGGTCAACGGTTTTTTAAGAATCGAGTAGATGATACTTGTCCGGGACTAGACATTTTACCTACCGTTTTTTGTGAGAGCTCTTCCTCCCCTTGACCCCATGAGAGAACCTCTGAACGTTTTTTTTTTTCGGGACCCCCCCCCAGATGTAATGTTAAAGGATGTTATCCTCCTTTTTTCCGACCACCCCTTCCCCTTGGTGGGTCCCCGTGAAGCGGGACGAACATCTAAGGTTCATTTGGTGCCTGCTGTGCCATTCCCGAGAAGAACCATTAAAGGGTGTTCTCGTTTCGACTGCGCGTTTTCGAATCTGTCCCTCCATCGGATGGCCATCTTTTTCTCCAAAAGAGTGGGTTTTCACTTTCTTCCACTCCAAATTTTTCTCCGGATAGTCCCATTCCGGCATTCATCTATTCATTTCCGGAGGGGAGGGCCCCCATCCCTGTTATCCGCTGCCGAGTTCCCTTTAAGAATTATTTCCACCCCCCCTCTTGGTCGTTTTTTTCTTACCTTTTTCACCCAGTTCTCCCACTCTCTGATGACTTGCTATGTCGGCGAGGATGGTGGTCACGCGATTGATGGTCCCAGTTAGCCGACTTTTTAGGTTCTCTCGTACGGACTTGTTTGCGCATCATATCGGTTTTTCTCAGTCCCCACAAACCCCCCCCCGCCGAGGCTTCTGTAGCCGATGTGGCCACAGTCCCGCCAGCCCCTTGAAATCGCAGATTTCTTTTTTTTGTCCTCTTCCCTCTCTTCCTTCTGTCCGTCCTCACCAAGGCAGCGACTTTTCGTACGGTCGGGCTCAAAAAGTGGCGCCGGTGCCCTAAATGGCCGAGGGACTCATTTTTCCTCGCATCCAATTTCTCCCCCCCCGAGGCCCCAGCGCTCCTCCGTTCCAAGCGTCCCACGTAGTAGTAGCATTTATTTTGCTAATTTTCCAGCGGCACCGGAGACGTTCTCACGAGCTTGTCCTTTCTTCGTGGGACGGCTTCCTCTCCTCTCTCCCATGCCTTCCCCTTCCGAGTTCTTTAGAGTGTGATTTAGAGCTCATTATGTCATGTTTTTTTAGGTAACCTTCGACGAACCAGAGGCGTAGTTTCCGATTTGCCCCCCTTCATCATTGTTTCTCTGGTTTGACCCCCTCCCCTCCTTCTTTTTTCCGCCAGACACGTAAAGCCTGGGGTCTCCCTTTGTTTTTCTACGTTGTTTGACTTTTTCTTGTGACATGTTCCTGACACGCGGTAAGAGCTTTTTTTTTTTTCCCGACTTATAAATTTCTACTCTCATCCAACTCAGTTTGCTTTTCCATTGGAGAGGACGAACTTTCTACTCACCCCCCTGCATTTATAGGATCTTAAGAAGGGGTTGTCCCCGGTCTGGAACGGTTCGTTGGAAGCCCCTTTTTCTTGTAGCTCCCCTTGAGTGCTGCTACGGGATATTTTGTTTTTAGCGCTTTTTTTCCTACCGGAGTGTTTTTGAGAGGGTCTTTATTTCCCTGTCCGGATCCCTCCTATAGAGCCGCGGCATCCCGATTGGCCCGCGTTTCCCCACTCGGGTTGAGTCCCTTCCATCGCTCTTGTTTCAGGAACCCCCTTCCAGCTCACCGAAACTCCCCATCCTGGTCCCACTTCCCTCCGAGACCCCGCAACCCGAGGACGTTTCACCACTCGACATCCCACCTGCCCCACAGAAATGCCCCCACCCCAACAGAATTCCCCCCACAAGGACTTGTTAAACTACCTTGAGGTATTATAAAGTTAATTGCGTACCTCCCTCGGTCCTGTGTTATACCCAAGAAGTGTCGGCGTCTTCCATGCCCAGTTCCATTCCATCCCTAATTAGGGATTTCCTCTTTTTTTCTTCGGACACTTTTTTGGTGGAGACTAGTCCCCCATAAGTAACCAACCCACCCAATTGGATCTTTCCTGAGGGAGATTCCCTAACCCCCTGAATTCCTCCCCTCTTGACCCCATGTCCCCTTGGCACAGTTTTGTCGTGGTCGACTCAGGCCCCTATTCCCCCTTATCCCCCCTTGGTCACCCGAGGAGGAGGCGAGCTCCACGTATGACCTTGTATATGTTTCCCTCTTCCCCTCTCTGGTGACTGCAGCGGCAGCGGTAAGCGTACGATTCTCATCCGCAAAACCCTACGGTTTCTATATTAAAGCCTTCCTTCTCGGCATGCTCTTCGTTTGCTCCGCCTTTTATTTTCTCCAAACAAAGAGACCAATCTTTTAGAGATCCCCCTTCCTTCCTCATTAGGGATTGACTTGCTGGCACTTGACGGATCCAACCTTCATCTCTCTCCCTACCAGCTTTTTTTATGAGTGAACGTTGGATTGATAAGACCCTAGTTTCCCCTGCCAGCAACTAACTCCCCTCTCTTTATCCTTTTTTCTTTATGTTTGCGTTTTTTTCTCCTCGGCTTTTCCTCACCACGCATGTTCCCGTTTTTCCTCCCATTTTCTTTTGGATCGTCACATTATGGTTGTCTCTTCTTTTTGATTCCTTTCCTCGTTATTCTACCCGCCTTGCGCTGCAGTTACCCCCCCTCATGGTAATTATCCACTTAGAAGCACCCCCCCTCTCTTTCCCTTCCCCTCGCTGGGACATTTCGGCGGTTAGTCCAGATAGACCAGACCCAATCTCCCGTCCCCCATTGACCCTCTTGCCCGTTCATCTTTTTGGGCTGAGGAGTGGTTGGCGATTAGTCTCCATTCCACTCTCCCCCCCCCCAATTTTGTGTTAATGCCTTATATGGGAAGCGCCCACCTCATTACTACCACTGCTTGCTGTTACCACTTTCTAACGGAGACTCCTCAAATGTAATGGGAAGACAACCCAACCACTACTGTGAGCCCTGGTTTCTATCTTAAACTTTCCTTTACTTCTAGTTGACATCCGTCCCCTCCCTTGATCACCAAATCTTTTACACCAAAATTTCCTCTGGTCCTTCGATTCGCTTGGCTATGGCTGATTTCCCCATTTCTAGGCGTCCGATTACTGTTGGGAAGGATAGGCTGTTTCTTTTACTCTTGATAGTTTGGCTTTTGTTGAGCCTTTTTTTTTCCCGTCCCCTTTCGATACTTAATAACGTTTTAGACTGTTGTCAGATCCCAAAAGCGATTCTGCGGTCTTCCTCAATTCTTCTACTCAGGCCCTGCTTGATTGGGATCCGACAAAGAAAACAAAGACCCACTAATCACACCGACGGAACCCCCCCGCCCCGTCCCTTTTTACCGCCGTCTTTCCACGCCCTTTTTGCCTAGCACCCACCCTCGCGCCCCCCGCGGCAGCCCCAGACCGGGCTCCCTCCTTCCCGGGTTCAATCAGACCCGAGGCGAGATTCCCCACGCTGGATGTCCGAACGAGACACCTACCCTGCCCCGCAACCACGGGTATTTTGGCCTTCGCTACGGCTGCTCTCTTAGTCCCCCATTTCTCTGACCTCTGCGACTCCAGCCGGGGAATATTCCTTATCCCGAAACTTCCCCCCCTCATGCTTTATAATCGTACCCCTGACACACCGGACTTTACGGTTTTTCTTTCGGGAAAACCTTTCCTTCGCATTTTATCCAAATATTTCGGGTCACTCGACCGGAATGATGCATGGGCAAATAGTCTTGTAAAATTGCCGCCGTGTAAAAGAGGGTATCCGACCTGGTCCCCTACCACTATTCTTATCCCCCATACCTCCTCTTCCCCCTAACCTCCCTGTGAAGCAATTACATGTTATCGCGACACTTTTTCACCGTCCACAGTCCTCCCTCAGTTCCCCCGATCAGTGATACCTTTTTCTATTTCGTGAACTTAGTCAAGAATAATGCTCAGACCTCTTTTTTCAGCCGATTTGCCGGCGTTTGAGTTCTGCGGCTCGATCGTGCGGACCGTCCGGTTCTATTTAAATTTGTTAACCGGCGAGGAACTTTACCGGGGCCTCCCCCCCTCCCTCCCTCGTGCATATCGATTTTAGGAGAATCGGTCCCCCTTACAAAATTCAGATCAACGGACATCCCCACCCTTCCGCCCCACCAAGAGTTTATGTTTGACAATGTGCTTCTTTTGCGCTGAAAGGGTCCTAACGCCTCGTCCTTTCCTCCTGACCATCGCGTTCCTTTTCGCGCCGCCGACCTGCTACAACCGGCCAGGGTCTTCAGATTCCCGGCCTTGGCTCTCTCCTTTACTATCCCCAGCAATCGTTTCCCCATCCCCTTGCTCTCATCGCAAGGTTGCGTAGGTGCGTTCTTCTCCCTTTTGTTGGCACCGTGCCTCCAAACCATCGGTTTTGACAACCTCTTGACGCATTTTACGACCTAGTCCCCCCTTACTTATGCAACTTAAAGCACAGCAGCCTGACGAGATCTATGCAAGTTTGCCGCCTTTTTTTACGTTTCCTTCCTGCGCAGAGCATTCTTTCTCCTCATTGCTCCCCTGCGCCCCCGTGTTTTCGCTCCACATATTATTTCAGATGGCGGTCCCTCTCCACCACCTCTCCTAATCTCATGCGACCTCCAGTGTCTTTATGCGTTGTTGAACTTTTCACCTCCTTCCCCCGTCCATTGAGAGGTCCTTTCCTTTGAAAAGGGGCCCCCCCCTCCCCAAGGCGTTGTAAACCCTGTGGTCTCTCCCCCCCAAAGATGATGATACTCCTTTTACCTTACCCCTGGGACAACTTTTTTTGTGGTAATTTTATCGCTTTTCTCTTTCTCCCCCTTCCTTTTCGGGTGACCCTCCCGATGTA
>Ga0179593_1280854_pt1 | contig 13535 bp, 13 predicted proteins | sample CZODoug2_1_08_16_FD_185931 | JGI IMG/M metagenome (GOLD analysis project Ga0179593, IMG submission 185931) | Vadose zone soil fungal communities from Angelo Coast Range Reserve, California, USA - CZODoug2_1_08_16fungal (PacBio error correction) | ecosystem: Environmental > Terrestrial > Soil >... | reverse complement strand
ACCCCCATCTTTTCTCGAACTCCCATAGAACCGGCCCTCCGACTGCACACCCTTTCTGCCGTGTGCAGTGTCCCCCCCCGATTGTCCCCTTCCTTTTCCAAGCCTTTTGTTTCCGAGTCGCTGCGGGGGGCTTTCTGCCCCCTTCGAGGGACTTATTCTCAAGATTCAAGGCTTCAGTCATTGCGGCCTTTTCGTCCGGTTCGTACGGCGCCCAGCTTCCGATGTCGGTCCTGACGTTCCTTCTGGAGGGCCTTCAACACCGACTACGGGCTCTTTTCATCGTGCTTCGGATACCGCTCGTTTCCTCTCCTGACCGGTTGCGGAAGTCGCATGCCCCCTCTCTGCGATATTTACGGTTCCCCGATTTTCTCTTTCGCCCTAAACCTGGCCTCTGGCATCCCCACCGTTTTTTCCCGTGATCCCGATCAAGGAATCCTTTGTTCTGAGAGGTGGCGTCCCCCAGGACCCCCTTGACCGACCCTTGCTCGGCCGGTTTTCTGTTCTTCCGGGATAGCTGGACCTCCCCGACATATTCTTTGCGGAGTCGATTCGTGGAGCCTTCGGAAGCAGAGGAATCCTCCTAGGCTTTGGCGCCCTGCACATGAACTTTTTGAGGTGTAATCATTCTATTGACGTTGGAGTTTGCAGACCGAAGAGAAAGAGCATTCCTAGGGTACAAGACCCCCCCCCCCGAAGTCTTAGAAGGTCGAACCCTCTCCTTGTGGGAGATTTTCCCCCCTTTGACTTTCTGCTCCCTTTTCTGACTTTGGCAGATTTCGTTTTTTCCATTTGTTCCGGTCATGACCCAGTGAGGTGTGATAAGAACTTCCTATTAAGTAAATAGCCTCGGGGGGTAATCAGCCACGGTGATTTTAGAGTGCAGTCCTCCTCCGGACTTTCGGACACCTTTCGTGTTCCCAACACTTTTCCCTGTCCGTTAGAAGGCCCCGACGTTTCGGAACCACCCTCTAAGCTCGAGTCGGCCCGCTTTGACATCCGATTCTGTGCACGATTATGTCGAAGGCTCCCGTAAGACCTCCGTCCCCAACACCGTGCTCCCCGGAACCCCTTCCCTTTAGTCTGTCCAATCTTTGTGTCCAGGGCCGCTGATTCTCGCCCTTCCCAACAAATCCTTCCTTTACGTGACGCCACGTAAGGTTCTACGGCGTGTACGTGTTTTTTTCCCTGAGCTGGGGCTCGGTCGTTGGTTCACAGCGTCAGGTGGCGGCCATATGGCGCTTCATGAGGACTCTTTTTTGACACCTTTTAGAGACCCCTCATGTGAGGACGGCTCCCTTTTTTCCCTTGATGGAGATAGATTCACCTCAGGAACGCCCCTTTCCAGAACTCCCCTTTTCTACTAAATTGTGCCTAGGGGGTCGGTGCCGGCGTACTCTCGCGTTTCGGGTGGTACACTCACTTCGTGTGGGACAGTTTTCATCCTTCCGAGCCCCACGCCTGCCCCCGGCGTTTTTGGCGATGGTGGATCTGGACCCCAACTCCGTTCGTTTCCCCTCTCAAGCGGACCGCGTCGAGCTCCTTTCCGCTGGGAGTTATCTCTGCCAGGCAGCCCCCCTCATCCAATTTTTTTCCAGTAGAAGTGACTTTTTTTTCAACTTTTTCGGAACGTTAATCCAGACTTTCGGCACTGCTGGGTATCCTAAGAAGGGTCGTCGGGCGACAGACGTTTTCCTAGTATCCGGAGTTTGGACACTTTCGCAGAGGGCGCGACGGAAAAGTTCTTGCGACCAAACGGCAACGGCGAATCCCCCCCCGGTACGTAGCCCTCTGAAGACACCAGGGTTGACGAGATGCAGATTTCAAGGAAACTAGTCAACTTGGGATCTCTCCCCTTTCACCATGCACATTGGCGTTGGCACCCCCCCACCTTCCTCCCCCCTTAGAAGAGAGGCTCGACAGACCAGTTGACCCCTCTATCGACGGTAACTGAGCCCGTCCCCTGCGGATCTTTACCGTAGGCTTACCCCAAGTGCTTCAAAGGAATCACTTGGCCTTTTAGATATAGGAACAGCAGGACCGTCACCCTTTACTCACTCCACGATACTAGGGAGAATACGCGGAAAAAGTTTACCAGCGCTATCTGTCCCAGCAGGAAGCTACCACGCCCTTAATCACCCAGGAGGCCCTTTTCTGGTTTCGGGAATGTGCATCTAACACTCCCGAGCCCATACGCACCAACTTTTTGAGGCTTGCCCACCTCAAGCAAGTCACACCCCCACCTCCTGTGCATTTCTCAAGCGCCCATCCATAATCGACGTCCTCGACGGCTCGAAGATTCTAGAGGCAACCAACCCTTCCCCCCCCACCATTCAAGTTGACAGCAACCAAAGAAGACAAACCCCCCCATCCCCACAAGCATTTACCATGCACCGCGGAAAAGTCTCCCCCTCTATTCTCTAGAAGATCACACGTTTGTGGAGCGCAGTTCCGTGAGGTCAGTCCTTTTTTCCTCTTGGTGGCTTTGCGGTGCCAAGGGGGAGGGGGGTTCCTTCCGCTGGGGCCCCTTCTTTACGTTAGCTTAGGTCGGATTGGTGGGGATTGGCTGATAGCCTTTTTTTTTTTTTTAGAACGTTGATCGAAAGGGAGTTTTCCTTCTTTTTGAGAAGGTTGAGTCTTCCGACGTCGTGGGCCTCTCAGGCGTGTTTTGCACCTACCTTCGAGCTTTCGTTGTTCTTCGTGCCCTCGTCTCCAGGGACGAGTTAACCCCCCCCACATTTCCTACTCGGTTATGCTCTTTCGGGTGAGTCCCTGCGGACCCGCTGAATGTTCCTACTGATTAGGAGCAGAGGCCTTCATCTGAAATCCTCGGGGTTAGTGAGGTAGCCTCTTACAGCTTGACGTGACTCCACCCCCAGTTTATCTCCGGGGAGTAACGATAGGTTGTCTCCGGGAAGGGACGGCGATTTTCACCGGTGCTATGACTTGCGAGCAGTCGTTAGTTTTTTGCATCGCAGATTTTTTCGATCTGCCCGCACCCCCAAGACTCAGGGTGCAAGGGTTCCCCGGGCTTTTTTCCCGGACGGTCGCCTCTCCCTTTCTCCCAGCCGTTTTTTTCCCAGGCAGTGATGGCGATTGGAAGTTTTTCCCCCTCCCTACATGTCGAATCTCGGCCGTTTAGAGCACGCCCCCTGGGCTTTTCTCCTGCCCGTCGGCCCTCTCCACCCTCTGATGCGAAATGCCGTGATCGGAGACACGTTCGCGCGATTTCTGGTGCCACCTTTTTACCCTCTCCGGGAGCAATGGCGTTCGGCGCCGGAGCTTGTCCCCGCCCCCTTTTCTGCTACTTCCGCCCGGGAGCTTGATTTTTTCCAGCACGTTTGTTTTTTGCGTGTGAGTCATCCCTTTTTTTTTCCACTGCGCACTACCCTCCTGTGTTTAGTCTTAGCATGTTGGCCTCGTACCCCCTCGAAGGGGATTTTTGCACCTCCTAAAGCGACAGAGAGTAAAGAAGTTCACCTCCCCGACGATGCTCTGAAAGGGTCGTCGTTCTTTTTTTCCTTTGGTTCAGCGTTCGGCGATATCTCCCCTTCTTGAAGTCGCGTCTCTTGACTCATCCGGTCGAAGAGTACAGATGCTTTTGCGAAAGTTTTTCCCCTTTCCAGAGTTTGAACATCGAAGACAAGCCCTTGCAATTAACCCCCAGATCGGGTCACCCCTCGGTTTTACGTTCCCGTACCGTCCTCCTGTGATCTTACCGCCGTATTTTTACCCGTTTTTTGAGTTTTTTTCCAGCCGTCCGTGTGACTTCGACTGGTTTCTCGTTGCCGCTGGTTTTTGATATTTACCGTCCTTAATGGCTTCGTGCAATGGTCTTTGTTCGGTCATTTCCCCCCCTTTCTGCTCGGAGTTTTTCCGAGTGCCTGCCCCTCTTTTGCGGTCGCGCGACCTGGCTGTTTTTTTTCAAAACCCCTCTGTTGCGGCCAGGATCTTTTTTAGCCGTTTTTTCAGGGTGCATTTTTTGCACCAGCGCGAGTTCTGCATGTTTTTAGCGCCGCGACTTTCTTTACCGTGGTTCCCCCAGATCCGGATCGGTCAGTTTGACGTGCCGGCCCAGCCTTTGCTTTGGCCGCATCCTCCAAAGCGGATTTTTTCCGACGCCAGGGATGTTTTGTTAGTTTCCCTAGTCGTGTTGCTTTTTCCCTCGTTAGTTTCGTACAGAGGAGTTCAGATCCTAGAAGAACCATTCCCCGTCCAGACCACGACATTTTTCGACGATCTCTTCTTATCGCCACGTAGTAGAATACCTTTCTTACGTAAAATCCCCCCTAGTTCCTTCTCAGGAAGTAGGACCCTTCCGTCTCTTCCCCCTTTTTCTGTCCTCTGTTTTTGGGACCTCCACGTCGGCTGCCCTCCCCGCCTTTTGATTCCTTCTCGATATACAGACCCCGTCCCTTTTTTCTGACGTAGTTTTAGGAGTCCTGTCGTACTGGGCCCGAGTACTTCCGATAGACGTCCTCGGCTTTCGCGCCCCTCATTTTCGGCATAGAGAGGTCTCCTCGCCGATCCCCCCTTTCCGGTCCGGGCTGGGTTTTTTTGCCTGTTTATTAATTTTAGCCCGGTTATCCTAGGACACGACATCTTCCCTTTCTTGATTTAACAACCCAAGGACCCGACAAATATTTTGCATGAGCTGGCCGCAGAGGTCCCCCCCCCCTCGACGTCCAGAGGACTCACTTTCTAAGAAGCCGGACACTGTTTCCCGACTTGGACTCTCACGTCCCACGGGCCGTGAAGCTTTTTTTTAAGTTTCCTTGAAGTTCCTCTCTCGTCAATTCGCAGGCTTTTGTAAGTCTCTTCTTCTCCCCCTTCTCAGGTTTTTTTAGAATTTTCCGACCCTGCCTCCTGCTACGACACGACCGCCCTGGCACTTAGCTGCAAACCCCATCCGAGGAATCCCGCTGTGGCGATTCCCCCGAGTCGTGGGACGTCCCTGAATGCAACCCCTGAGCTTATCAACCCAGTGAGTGGCCCTTTTTGTTTTGAGTAAGCTGCTATAACTCCGGAGGATTTCTTTTTTTGCAGCGGATGGCCTTTAGGTTTGGATTCTGGCCTCAAAATGTTTTTTTTTACCTCGCTTCCCGAGTCATTCCGGAAGTGGCTTGCCCCCCCCCCTCCGAAGATGCCAGGTTGCGAAGGGACCCCTTCCCCTTAGTCGCGCCCTCCTCCCTAGGGTGAGCTAGAGTCGTTTTTGTCGATCGGAGGAACCTTGCACCTTCCTGTAAGGTATTTTTTTTTATTAAGGAGATTGGCGCCATACCTTCGGGGATTCTATTAAGCGTTTTCATCCCTTCCCGATTTGCTCGTTTTAGTCCGTGTATCAGTGTTGCCTTCCCCTTAAACAGCTCCCCCTGCCTTTGCTTTCCAAAGCGTTCCCCTTGCCCCCCGTCGTTGTTTTTTTTTTCCGAAAGCCTCCTTCCGTGGCCCTCAGTCAGATCTTGAGGCAGTCGCCTTGTTCTCTTTTTAAGCGAGAGATTTAGGAGTTTCTGTTCTGATGAACATTTTTTTTAGTTAACTCTTTCTTTTTCTAGGACTCATTTTGTCCCAGCGAATTATGGCATTTTTTTCCTCGGGTGAGTCACCTAACCTCCTTTCCCTGCCCTTCGACCTAGCGCATATGGTTGGTTGTGGTTGTCACACGCAACCATTTTATCCCCCCCCCTCCCTCCCCCAGCAGCCTCCAACCCTAGTGCGTCATGTTTTTTCTTTCGACAGTAGCGTTAATAACGGACTGACCAGTATATACGGTGAGACCCCCAAGCCAGTACACTGTGTGATAGGCTATTTTGCATGATTTTCAAGATAATAGCATGGCCCACACTTGTGTTTCCAAACCGTGACCCATTGTAGATCCCGGTGAAACAGAAGCATCCCCCCACAGCTCAAGTCCATGAGCTTTCACGGGACAATAAGCTCCAGTTCACTATTATAACGTTCCATACGACGCCCCAGGGCCCCACCCCCCAGCGCTTGAACCTCCTCAACCCCTCAAAGTCGGCGGCCCCTTATAAGAGGACTTAGACCCGTCTTAACATCCAAGCAAACAACTTCTTTTCTACGGCTTTACACATCAAAGTACCCCTGGGCCTTTTACCTACAGGGTCCCCCGATCTTGGTGATAATTTCTTTGGGATCAGGGGCGGGGGTTCTTCTATGGGTTCCTCTGGCTCGATTCCATCCTGATTTCTACGGAGGCGCCATCTGGTAGACCCTTTCCTTAATGGCAAATTTTTCTTCGGGAGATCGGCCCCCCCCAGACGGAACGGAATTAACGCCTGGTCCCCCCCCCGGCAAGTGATAGACTCGGCTTGGCATTTTCGAGGTTCCCCTCTATCAGAGTTCTGCTTGGTTCCCACACCCCATTAGTGTGTGAAACCTACCCTGTTTCAACAGGCAGCTTCCTCCCCTAAGGCGTTTCGCAGGGGTGCAGAGTTACACTCAACCTAAGAGGTCATTTTGATGGCAAAGTGCCGCTTCCTAGACCCCCGATGGGCATTCCGAAAGCCACGTCAGCCTTTAATGAGATTCAGAATTTTCCGTTGTTCACATCTCATCCCTACGACACATACCCCTGTTTTCCCCTTTGTTCGTTCATCATCCCCTGGGTTCCGGCTCGATCCTTTTTTTTTTTTTTTGAGTTCCGCCTTGGGTCCCTGACGCTTTTTCTTGTCCTGATTTACAGTAGGTCGACAACTTCCCCCCTTCCGAATAATGTCAACGGCCTTTTTACTCACGGCCTCCAGGCTCAGGAATTCAAGGTGACCCTCTCCTTTTGTCCACCCGCTTTTTTGGCACGATCCCCCGAATTATTTTCGAACCTTGTCATAAGATCCGGCACTTTTTCTCTGACAGGAACGGAGGTCAGTATTCACCCCGGAGAGAAACCGCTCTGTACCCCTCCCACCGACCTACGGTTTTTCCACGCTGCCCCAGCCCTCCCCTAAAGCAACTATACGCGTTTTTTGCGAGTTCCCCTTCCTACGTTCTTCGGGCCGAACCCTCACGCCCAGCATCCCGTCTCTGCCTGTTGCGGTTTCTTTAGTCCCCTGCCCTTCCAAATTACACAAAAGCGACCCTTTCTGGCTCCCACGACCCCCTCTCAGTCCAAACCCTACTAGCCGCCCCTCTCATCAGACGTCCTGACGTCCTCTCCGGCAACCCCTCCCCCGCACACCCCACTCATCGCAGCAGTGCAAAATCAGCCCTTTACCTCCCATGTACGACCCGCACCTCGTCCCCGCCCTAGAAGTTCCGCTAGTACGACATCATTTGGGTTTTTTTGAGCTCTCTGCCCGTGCTAGGATGCGACCTTCCCCTTGTGCGATGAGAGGGGTGGACTGGGGTTGGTACGGGGGTGTGGTTAGTCATTGATAGGGCGCGGGGGGGGGGATGCGACGGAGTGAGGCTGGAATGTTCGCTTGGTAGTAGTTCCTGAGTAGCCAGAGGGTCGTGAATTTTGGTGTTAGATAGGTGGGACCTAAGTCCTTCTCACTATTCTCGTGGTATAGCTTAGCCCTGTGAGTATTAATTTGAAAGACAAGCACAAAACTTGATGTCTGATAGTTCGGTGCGGCCGGCGTAGTGATCCTCCCGTTATACCGATCCTTTTTTGTGTCCGCCCTCGTTTGATTTTAAGTACGTTCAGCGTGTGCCCCCTCTGTATCCTGTGGCTTAACCCGCTCGGTTGGGCTGCCATATTAGAAGGCAGGTGAGAATCTGCCCGAGCGTCAGCCATTGTCCCCTTTTGCCCCTTCCCCCCCCCCCCTAGCGATCCTGTGACGCCCACTAATCGTGTTGTCCCTTTCTCCCCCGATTTTCCCCTTTCGGATTTCTTCTTCACCCCCGTTTTTTGCCTTTCGACCCTACGGGAGGTTCGCAGGTTTTGAGGGTGGTAAAGACTGTTATCTCCCAGCGACCCGTCCCAACTGGCGTAGGACTTCTCCGATCCACACCGGGCTGTTATTCCGCCCACTTCCCCCCCCTTATCTGGATGAACGGTCCTCGGGACGTTCCTTTTGCCGTCCAGTTTACCCAGGGTTAGTTGCTTGGCGGCTTCCGGCGCCCCTTTTAGTCCCGCGTATCGTCACGTAAGCTGGGCGGTGGCTTGTCGATCTCGCATCCTCTCCGTTTGTGGTTTTTTTTCCCTGATTCTTTGTCCCAGTCTTTCCCGAAGTTTGATTGACGCACTGCGAGAGGTCCCCGAATTAACCTCCCCCGCTTAATTTGTCTTTCTCAAAGCCCTCGACCCTAGTGATTCGTTGGGGGCATTTTGCTTTGTCTCTACCGCATCATGCCGTTCTCGCCGTTACATAGATCTCATGAGACCTAGATGACCCGTTCGCCCCTTAGAGTCATATACCGACGCGCAAATGAAGTTAAAACAAACAAGAAGTTAGAACCCATTAGAGTGGTAACCCCGTGTCTAGGAACGGTTTGGCCCGTATACTAACAGGGATACACCGCTAAATTTAAAGTTTTTGCCTTTCCTAGCTCAAGTCTAATTGCAAGATGAGACAGACAGTATGGATCTTTTATCGTAATCAAGAACGGTGTGACGTGCTTTTTTTTTTTCTCTAGTGCCTGAAATGATAGGGATGAACATAGTTGCACTTCTCATCTAACGAGTTCAGGATGCCCCGTGGGTTACGGGAGACTGGAGATAACGCGCGCAGGTTGACCATAACGTGACGGAGAGGACGCTCTAACTACAGACGGGCACGAGTTCGCCCAACTTGAGTCATCACCGGCCCCCCCCCCCCTCCTGTCGAAGAGCTTGCGAATCTTCCACTGTGTAAACAAATGTAAGGATTTATCGACGGGAGCGCCAGCGTCTTTTTCGCGGCTTTCATCCAATCCAGGAGCGCCTTTGAAAAGGACCTTCACGCTGTGTTAGTTCGCCGAGTCTTTTTAGCATGCCTTAATCGTCCAGCCAGGACGGGATGAATGCCCCCCCCCCCCAAGTGGACGAACAAGAACGACGTACTAGACCTTCCTTTTAACCTCGTCGAAAAGCCTGCTGACCAAGAGCAGGACGTGCGAGATTCATTCGCTACAGCCGAGTGGTAAGTTTCAGGTCCTTGTGTTTGCCGGCACGCGAGGATTTGACGAAGTTTAAAGTTATAGATTTCTAATTAACAGAAGGGCTTTCTCTTAAGTGTTTTCGGCGCCTTTTCCCCTAAGGGTGACCCTATTTTCCTATATCTAGAAGTTAGATTTCCACTTTCTTTTTGAAAACCGAGTCTTGCGAGCCTTCTCGAGGTTTTGAGAATTAGCAACTATCCGAGGCTTTATTGGGGGCTTTTGGAGAGGGTACTTTAAGGCTAGGGACGAGGTTTTTTCCGAGATCCAAGAGATTTCCCCGACATACTGCTTGAGTCCCGTCCTCCCATTAACCCGCCTGATGAGATGCCAATATTTTTTTCTGCATCATAGAGTACGCTGGCCCCTCCCCCCGTTTTCGGAACTAGAGTCAATGAGAGTTGGCATCGCAGATCTTTCATCCGGGAGGGTTCTTTAATGGACTCTGGAGAGCCATCTGGCAGGCTGTCCCGTTCTGATATTAGACACTTTGTCTTCAGAATTACTCCCGCTATTCAGAACCCGCGCAACGGCTTGACTAAGTTTAAACGCCTAGAAAGTGAATCCCCCCCGATTGCCCTTCGGGGACGAGGCATTGTTAAGCGAAACTGCGGGTGCTAGACCGTTTCCGAGGCCTAAACTCCGTAACGGCTGGTTTTCGCGGTACTGTGTACGTCTCACCTCATGATTTGTTCCTCCATGCAGCGTTCCCCCAATTCCGGAAGGTGACCCTTCCACCACCCTGACTCTCGGACTGTGCGCGACTTGACTTGGCGCGCTGTTATCGTCCGACGGAATCGTTTTATATGGCGTCCCGTGAGTTCGTACAAACCTTTCTCTCACTTACACTGGGGCGAGGGGCTCCTGGCCTCTCAAGGCAAGACAAGAATGTCGAGACGTCGATTGAAGCGACCAACAACAGAGGGCCCTCGGACCGCGCTGACGGCCTATGCGCCCTCCCCGCTCTTCGTGGACTACGAAAGATCTGGAGGTGTTCCCCCCCTTTTTGGCGTCTTTACCGTTAGAGTCGTTATCGTTTCTGCCTGAGCCCCGTTGGGTCGTAATTCACTTCCTCCTTCTTTCTCGGACGTTCGTCACGGCGATTGTACATGCGCCCCTTCTCTGGGCGAATTTTCCCCACCCGCCTTGCCATTTTAAGCGCTCCTCTTTTTCGTGTATGAGGCAACTACTCCAGATATGCGCTCGTTCGATCCCCCCCCTGGGCCATTCCAGCGTCCATTTGGTTGTCCACTGACGTACTTGGACGACTCTCGAATCTTCCGGTGTTTAAAAAAGCAGATCACGTAGGCGAGGGCGATCCTCCTGATCCTGTTCCCCATAGTTGTTCCCACCGTTTTCCGGTCGAGGACAGGCTCCGATCCTTACGATAGAGGGCCTTTCACGTGGCTCCTGAGCCAGTGGGTGCAAGAGGCTTCTCCTCTCCCGACCTTGAGGTTGAAACACCGGAGAGTCCCATCCTCTTCCAGCAATGTATCGTCGCCAGCTTTCCCTTTGAGCAGTGAATGGAACGCACCCATTCCGGAGACGATATCCTGGATACTTTTTTTTTTTCACTACGAGCAGTTGCCCCGAGGCTTGTTGCTCCGGCTTTTGCTGCTACAGTGGACGTCGGATTACCTTGACCTTCTTCACGATCTCTGCCCTCCACCCGCGCCTCGACGTTTACCGGACGGCGAATGCGCGCTTCCTCCCCCTACAGAACCGCCCGGCACGTTTTCACAGCATTCTAAGTTCATCTTCTCATGGGAAGAGGTTTGGCCGGAGTTTTTACGTTTTCTCGTTCGTTTGGTTCGGGAACAACAACTTCTCTGTGGAACATCGGCTTCCCTGAGAGAAATAAGGAGACTTTTGGCGTTGCGGAGAGCGACGACCCCTCCCGCGGTTTTTCGATCGACATTAAGAGGATCAAAAGTTCTCTTTTCGACGCCGATCCCCGGTCCCATCTCCACGTGCTTTAACCGTGGACGGTTTGCACCGCGAAGCTACTTTTGTCCCGTCATACAGATTTCGGGCCATGCCTTCCTCAGAAGGTATCGGTTCCCGACGAGCGCGTTTCGGCGTGGTACCCGACGCTCGCTGGCTCTTCCCTCTTTTCGGGCCTTCAATGGCGAAACAACTGTTTTTTCTCGGCCTTTGCGCGTGCGCTTCCCCGGTGCCCCCGTTAAAAATCTCTATTGTGTCCCAAGAGGTCCCATCTTGTGAAGACAAATTTCACTTGCTCCCGTGAAAACTTATCTCCTGGCCAAATGTTATCCTCAACTAACGTTTCGCCCTCTTTGATTTGGCGACATAAAAGAAAATTGGGGACTCGCTGTTTCATAAAAGGTTCCCTACCCACAGGCCGTAACCCATTCCTACGTTCTCACTGTTGAGGTCTTAGTACCTTAACCTAAGGTGAACAAACCCCGCCCTCCCGACCAGACCACGACCCCCTTGTTTCTTCCCACCTACGAGCCGTACCGAGCTCGACCGAGTCCCTTCCTCCGTTTCGCCTTCGACTTCTTTTCTCCCTATAGACCCGCCCCTAAACCTACCCCCTCGATTTGAAGTATGGGCTAAGACGACCATCACCAACCCGCTCTTTTTTTTACCCAGACAACCCCATCGTACCGACGAGCAAGACGATATATGGTCCATGTTTGTTGTTTTTAAGAGAGATGTCTTGCAGTTTTTTTATGGGCCTTTCTCTGGTGGTTTTTCTTTTTTTTCGGTCGTCGCGTGCCGTGGTCGGGAGGGGGTGACCACGTGCTGCAGTCTAGGCGTTTTCGTAGATTCGGGCGCTTTTGCACTTTTCTTTTTGGCCGGGTTACGTCCCTCTCGCCGCTAGTTTTTTGGTCTGGTTTTTTGTTACAGGGCAGCGCCACGCAACTTGCATTCTGTAATGTTTTTTGATGGTTGGCTTTTTCCCTCGCCTTAGCCCTCCCTGGACGTAGCCCAGCGTTCGTTTAGTTTAACTTGCAGGTCACCGTTTTTTATCGCGGAGTTTCAGATTGGCCCGTCCGGACGATCAGCGGGGGCCGGTCGCATGTCCGCGCCTGGTCACTTGCTTTAACTCATTGATGGCCTTCTCCCAAGCTTCAGAGGGCTTTTTACCGTATTTACCCGGACGCGCGCTGCCCACCTTGTCTTACTGAGTTACTTAGGGTGATGGTCTCCCTGGACGTGTGCCCGACAACTTTATAAGCTCGCGACCCTTCCCATTCTTTTTCTATAGAAAATGTCTCCCCGATTCACGATGATACATTCCTTGATTTGGACCCCCCCCCCCTTTTTATTGCCTTCAGTTCGATCCGTACAAGAAGCGCAGTTGGCCTCATGTTCTTCCTTCTTCCACCTTCAAGTGAGCTCTATCTAAGTTATCTGGAACAGATGGTGGTGTTTCCGAGTCTCCGCGAATTTTCGTTCGCTTTCTCCCTCTTTTTTAGTTTGCCAGTTCTTTTTTTCCACCGTTGATTGTGCCGCTTCTTCGAAGAGGTGAAACTACCAGAGACTCCTTCTCAACTCCTGGACCTGTCTCCGTGCCTAGGTGCTCTCTTCGAAGAAGCACAATTTCCGTACCTTGGCTGAGCCGCGATCGGGCGGGCGCTCCTCCCCCGTCCCAGCCCGAAGCTGACCTTTGCCCCACAACGCTTATCCCAAAAAAGATCTTTTCCCCCCGTGATCGAGTAACTCCGATGATCGTTCCTTATCAGCATGTTTGCCTTTTCTCAATGTAAAGTTCACATGATGATTGCGACCCCCATTTCCTATTCCGCAGTTTTGCACGATGCCCGTACTCTTCCCCTTTTTGGGGGGACAACCTTCTTCCCATTTGATGTCCATTCCGTCTCCACTCTCTGATTTAGGCTGCTTCCGGTGACCGTTCGCGTTGAAACTTGGTTCGCCAAACCTGTCTCTTATTTTATTTGCCTCAGTAAAAGGATACTCTCAACATATCTCACCTTTAGGGCCTGCTTTAGTCTACTAATTAAAGTGGTGACATTTACGCACCAGGGCCTGGTTATCGAACTTATCAGCTTGGTGAGTTCCCCGAAAATCTTCGGTACTTTCTTTCTTCGCACGGTTTTTTTCGTCCCCCTCGTCGGGGAGCCTTTTGCACCCCGCTTGCGAGCTTCTCTAATCAAGATGCTGCCTCCCACCGTGAGGAATTTGCACCGACCGACCCGTTTCGACTCCCCTCTTCACCCCCTTAAGTGCGCCCTCTATGTAGGCAAAAGCGTCGGTTGAGGGTTTTCAATTTATTCTTTCTTAAGGTTTTTCCTTCGTAGCGGCCCCCTGAGGATCGACCTACCGACTGCAACTGACCCTCTCTCTAATAAAGTTTTCTGAGATCTTCTGCCTTACTCTTAATGACGGGCAAGTTTCCTGCCTTATGCCCCTCGCGGCACTTCGAAAATACGCTTCCCTGACATGAGTTG
>Ga0179593_1255695_pt1 | contig 13535 bp, 16 predicted proteins | sample CZODoug2_1_08_16_FD_185931 | JGI IMG/M metagenome (GOLD analysis project Ga0179593, IMG submission 185931) | Vadose zone soil fungal communities from Angelo Coast Range Reserve, California, USA - CZODoug2_1_08_16fungal (PacBio error correction) | ecosystem: Environmental > Terrestrial > Soil >... | reverse complement strand
TTTTGATTCGCTCAGTTTCGGTTTTTCGGTGCCCCCGGTGTGATCTGGGTTTTGTCCCTTCCATGGCCCTCTTTGAGCCTTGAGTGCCTTTTCTGTGGTACAAAGACGGTGTTACCATTTGTGCCCCCGCCGAGGTTGGCTTCTTATGTGTGCGTTAAAAGAACATTCCATTATCCACTTGATTCTGACGAACATGTTCTGATTTTCAGCCAGACCCCCCCATTGTTCCGTCGTGTTTACTGACTTTCTTCATTTTGTGCACCTTCATGTGATGTTTGTCTTACGAAAACCCCAGACCCTCTCCCCAGTAGGGACGACAGGTCTTTGCATTTTTCGTCGGTTTTGCGACGAGGTCATCCAACACTTCGCTGTCAAAGTTGTTTTTCCCGTGTGACACTCTTAACTCGGAGTGTCCATGGGCCTCTCTCGCCACCCTTGGGAACAACTATACTCCTTACTTTTACAAACAATACTTACCACTTCCACTCCAGAAACCTTGAGCGGGAGCCGCTGTACAAGTGTGCCCAGCTGCGAGTCATGGATGGAACAATTTCTGGCACCCAACTTGGAGAGACGTTATTCCACCCCCGGAGTAGGAATGTATCGTTTTTCCTTTTTCTCTTAGAGATTCCGGACCCACGGAAGTGAAGGACGAAATCTCCAGTTGGTCATAGGACAGCGGAGTGAGACGTAGGACGGGAGTGAAACTTGGCCCCGACACTGTTCTCAGAGCCAGGCCCTACTTCTAGGTGCGCTCCCCCGGTCTCTCGGTAGTCTGCTTTCTTTGAATCACGCCAATAATCTACTTATCCCAAGCTTTTCGTTCACTCCAGGCTGTCATGAGGGATTACTATCTTGGTGGGATCCGGAGTGACCCCTTTTGTCACTCCACTTGAACCGCCATCCCGTGAACATGGGCGCATATTTTTCTTAGATTCTGCAGGCAAGGAGTTACTCGCGCTGGGTGTATCACTGACCTGTGGCCGGCCAGCGGCTTCGTTGGAATTAGATCTGATCGTGTTTCGTGGAACCCCCCCGAGACCCACGTGTAACAAGCAACAACGTTGCCCAGCGTGACCCGCTCTTCCGTGTTTTTGGCTCCCCCTTCCTACGTTGATAAACCCCGGAGTCCTCGGCACTGTACCAAGCGTCGTTACCCGGTTCACCACCTCATCTGGGCTGCCCCGGACGTCATACACCTCTCTGTCTACTTTCGTGGTGGGGACCCCTGTTACTGAACAATAAATATTATTTCCTTTTTACTAGGTTGTGGTGGTGGATTCGATCCGGCGTTAACCTGGCTTCCCCCCCAGGACCCCATCGGACGGCCGTTTTGACTGATTTTGTTTTTGGGTCCCCCCCCACAACGCCAGTTGTTTTTTGCCCTCAGTTTTTTTGAATCGCCCCCCTCTTCCTTGCTTTTCGGCGTTACCCCCCCCAGTGCTCGTGTGCTTTGCTCCCCCATTTTTGCTCTATCTTCCTGCCCGGCCCCCTCTTTTTTTTCTCCTTTGCTAGGCTGTGTTTGTCCCATTTTTTTTTTTGCCTTTTTTCAGTAACCCGCCCGGCTCTTCGGGTGCCTTCGTAGTGGGTTTCTATGCCTCGGCCCCACCGATTTAGGTCTCCATTTAAGTATTTTTTTCCTCACCTTTTGCGTCTTCTGTGTAGTGGCTTCCTTCACCCCCGTGTCCTCCCGATGTTACTAGGGCTTTTCTCCGACGTCGCGACCACGTTTTTTTTCTTTATGATCTTTTCAAAGGTCCCCCACCGGGTTTGACTTTTTTCACCCTTGTTTTTAAGTCTGCCCTTTTGGGCCTTTGACAGGAGACGTTAGTCTTTTCTAATCAGCTCCCCTTTTTACACAATTTTTGTTTCCTTTTCCAGCCCGGCTGCTATTCATAGACTCTCTCCATGTTCTCCAAGATGAAGTCCTGTCCTCTTTTCCTAATCTGTCTATTAACTGGTACGGCCTCGGCATGGGTTCTCGGGGCACGAATTAAGTTTTTTTTTTTTTCAGTCCCCCTTCTCCCTGAGCTCAATTTCTTCTTGGCCCTTTTGCCAAGGCAATTTTTTCCACCCCCTAATAAATGTCGCCCTCGCCCACCCCAATCCCAAGGCTCTCTTTTTTTCTACTTTTTACCTTACTAAGTGGTTTTTGTGATGAGATTTTTTCTGGTTCCCATTTGATGGTGACCCAGGTGATTCCAAATTTTTTGTTTTCATTCCGTTCTTGTTCGTCAAGAGGCTACCTTTTTTCCTGGCTTCTTTTCTTGTTCACAGCCCCTTTTTTGATTTTTTTGCTTCCCAGCCCCATGGGGGCGTGTAGGCTTTTCCCCATTGAAGCTGTTCTCTGCCACTTTTTTTATTCTCTTTTTTTTTTCACTGCTGTTTTATTTGCCCAAGCTCTGTCGTCCCGACTTTTGCGTATTTTCCCATGTTTTCTTGAGTTCGTTTCACGTTTTTTCCCACTCAGCTTTCACAGGTACCTCGCCGTCCGTTTCCTCCAGTTGGACAGCGGCCCCTGGTTTGCGATCATTAATCCACTCCCCTTTTGCTCCTTTCCCCCCTGAACCCGTTCCTTTAAGCTTGGCCCTGAGGTTTCCCCGGTTTTTTTTTCCTTTTTGCGCTTTCCCGTTAGGACGTTCACCCTGATGGAGGACAAAACTCGGTTCTGCGAGTATCTTGTCGTTTATCCCCCACCCCGTTTGACGTTTGATCGTGTCCTATGCCCCGCGGTCCACCCACCCATCACCTGAGAACCCCCTACTCAACCCATTCGGCTCGATGCCTTCGGACGTCGGCGTAACCGTGCTCGGTGGTGGCTTGGTGCCAGTAAAAAACACCACACACCCTCCAGGTTAAGGAGTGGGTTTTTCTTCGCAGGACCCCCCTGGTGTTTTTTTTCTTTAATAATTACCCCGACCTTAATGGGTGATTGCATGTTTGGACAGTTCCTTTGATTCTTTTACCGCTCATCCCCACTCCTGTTTTTGTGTTGTACCCGTACATTTTTCCCACACCTCCCTTTGTGTTTCGTTCGGCCCATTTTTGCCCCCCCCGAAAACCTTTTTGACCATGTTATTTTTTTTTGCCTCCCCGAGCCCCTCCTTGTATAGTGTTCCAGGGATCTCGAATTGCCGGCTCGTTCCACTGCTTCGTGGCGCCAGACATTCTGCCTTTTCTTCCTGCCCACCGGTGCGTAAGTGTCCCTTTTGCACGTTTTTACTCCCTAACTGACAAAAAAGTTTTATTGCTTCGTTTTTTTTAGTTGGTTTAACAGTGCCGGGTGTCTTGGCTGTTTCTCCCCGAGACTCGTCACCCTGTACATGCGTTTCTTCTCTGTGTTCTCCGGCGGTTCCGTGTCGCGCGCCGGGTTGGCAATCGCCTTGTTTGCCCTCTTACGCTTTTAGGGTGTTTTATGCCAATGTTTTTTTTGTTTTCCCTGTGACGTTCCGGGTATTTGGGTGTCCAAACCGTGCTGGCTTTCCGGCGGCTGTTTCTTTTGTTTTAAACTTTTCGTTCAGCGTATTTTTTTCTTTTTTACATCTTCAGTGTCGACCCGCTTTGCTGGCACCCCTGATCTCGGTCTTCCCCCATTGTGTTTTTTCGCCCATTCTTTTTTTTCAGTACTCCTCCGGATGCCCTCCTGCAAAGTACTTTGCCCTCGACTTCGAAGATGTGCCTGCAAGTGGCGGCCCAACCTTTTTCCATCCGGATTTAAGGGCCGGTCGTCCCAATTTTCCCCCCCCACATCTCTCATTTTTCCGATTTCCCAAGGGAACCGTCTCCCTCTCTCATCCACCCCGTCTGTGCGCCCCCCCCGGAACAACCCCCATTCCTTTTTGACCGCTGCGTTGTCCTTTGCCACCCCTCTTTTGACGTTTCACACTGTTTTTTTTTTTTTGTCCGATCCCCCCAAGTTATTTTTCCATGTGGCACTTATTTTTGTCGTTCCATGGACACCGTCTCCTCTTATTCTAGGGTGTGACGTTGGTCATTTCGTTCCTTTCTTTACTTTTCCACGATAGGCCCCCCCCCGTCCCTTTCGTTTGAGCGTTTTGTCCTAGCGTTCCTTTCTTCCCAGGTTGATTTATTGTTTTGTCGTTGTTTACATTTCATTTTTGCCGTTTCTTAATGTTGTTGGGATCACATTACTTCCTTCTTCTCCCCACTACTCTTATCTTTTTTTTGTGATGGGGCCCCGGCTCTTCTTCTTTTCCTGCCCCTCCCCCAACACTTCTCAGGACCCCTTTGTTTTTTTTTTGACTTCCTCCCCGTTTTGGTTCTTTCCTTGTGTTTTTCCCCAAATCACACTTTTTTCAGTAGCACCAACCGTTTTCGTCTAGCTTCGTTTTTTCGTATACCCCAGTTTTGCCTTCGAATTTCGGCACAGCTTCACTTTATGTTCCGCTCTTTTTCTTTTTTTTGGTTTTGTCTTAGTTTTTGTTGTCATTAAACCCATCTCCCGGACCAGGGGCTTCCAATTTTCACCGGTCAGTCTTCCCTCTATAGCATTTGTCCGTTCCAGGATGCCCCTCTCCCCCCTTTTTTTGGTAAGGTTTTCCCACTACCCTTTGGTGACTATCCTTTTTCCTTCACCAGACGGACACCTGGCCGGAATCGTTTTTTCTCCAGCTTTTGACCTCATTTGTTCCCCCCTTAAAGTCAACTTTTCCCCACAACTCGGGGCCCTGGACCCGTCCGAGTTTTCTCCATTTTTACCTTCACTTTCCCCCCATTTTTTGACTTCTTTGTTTTTTTGGTTTCTCTTCTTCTTGTTCCGTAGTCGTCAACACCACCCCTTTTTCTCCCAGGAACGTAGGTTTTTTTTTTTGGCCCTCCCCTTCCCTGTTTTGCTGCCCAGCGCGTGCTGTTTTTCCCCTGCATCCAGTCCCCCCCGCAGTCGATGCGGCGTTTCTCCCTCCCTGTTCACGTTAAAGGCACTTTTTCATCTTTGGGTTTGTGGTTTTTTCTTTAGCACCACTCGATCGGCGGAATTCCCCAATAGATTTCAACAACTCATTTTACGGCTTTGGGCCTGTTTTTACCTTTCCCACGCTTTTTTTTTGCGGGACCCTGCTGACTGTCATGGTTTACCCCCGACCACTTGAGTGTCCCCCCCCCCATCGAATTGGACCGTTACCCCCTCCCGTGCCGTTTTGTCCGCCGCGCCTATAAATCCTGATTGAGATTTGTTTTCATATGGTTTCCCTGGTTTGTTGTGAGTTGAAGATTTTTTACTTTTTTTTTTTATTGCCTGCCCCTTCCCGGGCAAGAATTCTCAGCTTAGTTTTTGGGCTTTCTAGCGCATTACTTTTTTTTTTATGCCATTACACCCCCTGCCCTTAATTTTTTTTTGTTTAGACCGGAGAAATCCCCGGACCCCGGTTTTTCGTACTTTTTTTGAGCAGTCCTTCCCCCGTTTGTCAATCGGCAACCATTTTTTTTGTTTTTCGTCCCCCCCCTTGGAATGTTTGCAGTGCGTATGTTTAGTACAGGCCTTTTTTTACTGTGTCCCCGAACCTAGACGCCTAACTATTTGACGGCAGGAATAGATAGTTGGGTTGGTCCGCGTCTCTTGTTGGAGCCTGCGGCAATCCTTTTGGGCCTTGTTTCCCTGCTTATGGTGTTGGTTTTGAGTTTTTGTTCAATTCCGGTGTGTTTGCCCCGTCGTTACTGCTTTTTTCCCCTCCAATTGCCTTTTTCACACCCTCTGCGTGATCTTCACTTCGCTGTTTCTTTTTTTTTGATCGTGCCCTGAAACCCTTTCTAAGACGTGCAACTCCCGTGCGGTGCCCTTATTTCGCACGTTTCCTCGCGCTCCTTTTTGGGTTTGGAGATTTCGTCCCGGCTTTTCCAGACGCGTCTTTGGTCCCCGAGCTTTTTTGTCTTTTTCAATTCCTTTCTTTTTCCTTTTTTTTTTTCCACCCTGCAAAGAACCCACAATCATCAGATACCGTTTTAGCAAGCTTCTGTCAGCCTTATTGTATTTTTGAATGTCTTTTCTTTTTTTTTTTCTCTGGTCCAAAATTTTTCTGTTTTGCTCCCGAGCGGGTAACTTTCCCTTTTTTATTTTTGGTGGCCTGAGTTTTGACCTTTACCGCCCTTTCAGAAGATTGTTTTCTATTGGCCACTTTTCCCCTTTTAGTTTTCAGTTATTATTTCCCAACAGTTTTAGAGTCAGAGGGAGTTTTTTTGGGCATACCCTCTTTAATTTGACTTTTCTTTTTTCTTCATTATGTTTTCCTCTTCCAGGAAGGTTTGAGCTTGTTTCTGGCCCCTGTTTTTTTTCCGAAACCCTCTTGTAACACTTCTGAAGGGAACAGTAAAAAAATGGCGACCCGACCTTCTTTTTACCTTCCCTGTGGGCCCAAACCCTCGCCATTTTTTTTTCGGGCACGTTAATGTTACCCTCCGGCCAGCCTACGGGGTTGAAGACCATTTTTTGGGCGCCCCACGGGACTTTTGCTTCCATTTTTTTTCCGTTTCCAAGGGCACCCATGACCTTTTCCTAGTTGGTGTTTCCCCTCAGGCGTGCTCGTTTCGGCAGTCTTGTTGGTTCTCCTCGCTCCCCCCCGTTCCCTCCTTTCGTTTTAGTTGAATCTTCCCCCCTGTGTTCTCGTGGCCCTTTCCCGTTTCGACCCGGCAGTTTTTGGCCTTTTTTTGCCTGTTTGACCTTTTTTTTCTTTCCCTAAGTCGCTTTGCCCATCTCGTGGTCGATTTTTTGGTTTTTTCTTCTGTTTTAAGTCACGAATTTTACTCCTCCCTGAGTTTTGGGTCGGTCCCAACTTTGAAGTTTTTGGTCAAACCTCTTTTTTGGCTTTTAAGTGTTTGGCACGCCTCCGCCGCTTTAAAGGATGATGGACTTTTTCGGTCCAGCTTATTCGTGCCCAGGTTTTTAGAGGGGGTCGTACGCACAATCCCGGGTTTACTTTTTTTGCCAGTTGGCGCTAGTTCCCCACACTAGGGTTCACATGTCTTCGTTTGTTTGGTATTTTTTTCGGTTTTTTGTGGCTTCCTCTTTCCTCTTCGTAAATGACTTTTCCCCAATGTGTTTTTTTTGCTTGTTCCCCCCCTTTAGTTCCATACCACGGTCCTTCGATTTGTTAATCCTCCTCCTTTTTCTTCCCCAAACCCCCCCATGCCGCGCAAAGGTTTAACGGAGGCACCAGTATGGGTCTCTCTTAAGGTTTTTTTGCCTGCTTTTTTGTTTTTTTCGTTTCGTGGCTAAACCCACCTTTTGTTCGTTTGCCCCCTGAACCCTCTCCCGCAACAGCTGGTATTTCGAAGGTGTTTTTGGTCAACACCCCCAATGTTTTTCCCGTAGTCCCATTTCATCAAAAACCCCGTTACCGCGTGCCCATTTTTTCTTGATGCCTTAACTCTTTTGTTCAATTTTTCGGGCTTTCGCCGGTACCCAGTCTCTGTATTCACGGGAGATTTTCCAGTCGTTTTGCTAGGACGATCCCCTTTGGTCAAATTCCCCTTGAGTCATTTTTTGCCCAAGGGTTGGGGAAGGACAGTTCAGACAGTGTCAGATTGACCCGGTATTATTTAAGACTAAGAAACGTCCCCTGAGCTTCCTATCCGTCCCGGCACACTTCCCCGCCTTACCCCCCCTCTCCTCATTGGCAACAGTCCACCCATACCGGGATACATCCTTTTGACAGGCACCCACATCTCAGAGCTTCCCAACAATCTCGCTTACTCCACTACCATACACGACCCTGGGCCCTTCTCGGCCATCATCCTCCTCTCCGCCCACCGTATATCCCACAACCACCTGGTTACACCACCTCCCCGTGGAGCCCCCCGTCACTCCCAATACCAGGACGACTACCGAGGACGTGGGGAACCTTCTTCGCCCATCAGTAGCGCTACACCCCCCTCGGGGCTCTCCAGTCCTACCCCAGTCGGTCACCTGGAGTCCGGCCCTCTGGCGGGGTTCTCGGTGTTCAAATTGTGTTTGACCTTTTGGTAACCTTTGGTTCCGTTGGTTGGACTTTTTTACTGACCCACTAGTACCGTCAGGATACCTTGAACCTCCCGGACAATGCATGGGAACCATCAGCGCTGCGTCTAGGTGCCCCTTTTCTTTCCCGGTGCCCTGGACGACTCCCAGCAAAGAGGCCGAGGGTCAACACTCTATGCCCTACCTCCTCACCTGCTGAAGCTTGTTCGGTCGTTTGGGGTTGGGGTCAGGCATTCCTTCCCCCATTCTATCACTTTAAATGTTTTTCGTTGTATTTTTTAATTCCCCCCCCCCTCCCCCTTGGGTCATCGACAGCGTTTCACCCGACATTTGTTCGCTGGGCGCTGACCCTTGAGTTTTTTTGGCAAGTTTCCCCCTCCTGAATTTCCCTTATTAGATGCGCTGCTTCCGGTTCTTTTCGAAGTTTTATGAGGGCAGAGAACTTCACCCAGTTTGGTCTTCCCTACATGCATTTGTGTGTCCAAGTCTTTCGCCACTTGCGTCTCGCCACTGTTTTTTTGGACTGTGCGAGGTAGTTTGTGGTTCTCGCAACATGACCCGCCGGGCCTCGTATTGTGCCTTCTCCTTTGCGCCCCCGGTTTTTTGTGCGGTTTCCTTAAATGACCCCCCCCCCCCCATGTTCGACCCCCGGTCCCACCCACTGGCCGGATTTTTTGGTTAAGGCCTTTTCTTTCTTTTCCCTTTTTTGAAGGATTTTTTTTTCTTGTTTTTTTTTTTTCTCGTAAGTTTTTTGATTCACGAAACACCTGGGTCCTTCCCACCCCCTTTCCTCCCGTTTTCCGCTTTTTCCCTTCCCCTCGGCTTTATCCCGCAGTTTCTCTTTTCTTTAGCGAGGACCGTGTCGTTCGACCTTTCCCCTGTTCAGTGTCCGCATGGGTCCGCGACATTACGTGTTTTCAAAACCCTCCTGAGGTGCGGTGTCTGCTGGCCCCCCCCCCTTCCTACTAGGGTTTCAGAAGTGACCCTTTATTCCGCACTTCATTGGAATTCTCCAGTTTCTGCACCAATCAAATGTGAAAGATTCTCCCTTTTTATTTATTTTTTGTGTTGTTTTGAGGAAGCTCTGTGCCCTTGTTTGTTTGCTCCCCCCAAGGATTTAATTCATTTTTTGTCTCCTTTTCCTTTTCCCTGCTTCCCCGCTTTTCTCCTGTTGTCGCTCTCCTTTTCGATGGTTTCCCTGCCTTTAATTCGTCAGGCCCTGTTTGTTTTTTGTCCTGACGATGTTAGATCGCCCCCTCTTTTTTTCCGTCTTAGTCTGCGACCTTTTTTGCGGGGTTTGCTGAAGCTGAGGGTTGCTACTTTTCCGCTCTAGTTTCCCTGTTGTCGGTTTTCTCGAAGAACTTCAATCTCTGTCCCACAGGGACTTCCCCTTTCCCATGGTTTCCCCCTTTTTGGGGGTATGCCGGCGTTTTCTTTTGGCTTAGAGATCATACCATTCAATTCCTTTCGGAGGCTCGTTTTTGGGGGTTGTTTTGCCAATTGTTTTTTCTCCGCTGCCCGCGCCGTTGGCGAATTTGTCTCCCATGAGTTTTTTTTTTTTTTTTCCACTTTTTTTTTTTTTTCGATCCTTTTTGTGTATGCTAAAAATTTTCGACCGGCCTTTTTGTTTGAATAGTTGGCGTCCTCGATCCTTTTGTTCGGTGCCTTTTTTCTCCCCCCCAGACGATGGGTATTGTTGGGAAGAAGAACTCACCTTTTTTTTTTTTTTTTTCCTAGGTTTGTCCGGCTTCTTATTGGATGGCTGTGTGGTCCCCTATTCCACCTTTCACTACACGTTTATTCTCTGTTTTTTTTAACGAAGTTGCGGCGTTCCAGGCACCTATTTATCTTGTGATGTTTTCTGACCAGTCCCCGCCTCGTCTGCCGGTGCCCCGGTCCCTTTCAGTTCCCACTTCGCTCATCCCCCCGAGACCCGTTTCCCTTTTTGCCATCTTCCCCCAATGCCCAGCCCCGCTGTTCCGCGTTCTTTTCTTTTTTTCCTGTTCGTGTTTCAAGAACTTTTTTCCCCCGCCATCCGTTTCCAGGGGCGGCCCCTTTTTCCCTGCTTTGACTTCATTGTGAATTGCCTGGTTTTGAGAACTGGCTCTTTTTCCCCCCTGGTTCTTGTTCTCGATGATCTTCCACCTAATCTTTTTTCTCTTTGTTTGGTGCCTCGTAAGGTGTGGCCCTCGTTTGGTCATCCGTTCAGCTGTGTTTTCCTGGATCTCTTTTACATTTTTGTTCTTGGTGATCCCCCGGTTTCTTTTTTTCTCGTTGACCGTTCGTTTTTGACCCCACCTTCCCCCGCGTGGTGACTTCCCAGGGGCCACCCAACGAGTTAACTAGGGAGTTATTTTCGACGAGTGTACCCTTCGTCCCCTGAGGCCCCTTATGTGCGGTTTTTGGCTTTTGCCGCCGCCGTATGCACCCTCCACGCAACTGTTTCCCTTTCCAGCGTGTTTTCTTTCATGCACACCTGACTGGCCATAACATTTTTTCCGTCCTACGGAGTCCTGGCACGTCCTGCAAACAATACTACAAAAATCTTTTCCTAGTTGGTGGAAAGCGGTTTGTTCTCTCATTCAAATGGTTTTAGCAACTACTGCGTTGACCCACACCCCTCGGACCCGGCCCTAAGCTGCTAGCCTCAGCCCGGTTTCTTCTTTCAGGCGTCCGTAGGAAATTGGCCGACAAGCTCGTCGAGATTTACTGGATTTTCTTGCCCCTTTTCTTGCGGCCTGTCCTCATGTACTTACCTCTTTCCCCCGACAAACCGATCTTCGGCCAGAGTTTTTGGGCCTTCGTGTTACATTTCTCCCGTTCGAGTTTGATGCCGCACGGAATAAGATTTTCCCTGGGCCTTTACGGGACGTTTCTCACATCTCGCATTGATGGCACTCCGAGGAGTCTTGATGGACTTTGCTTTTCTTTCTATTAGTGACATTTACTCCACGTCTATTTCAGGCCCACCTGTAAGGTAGTTTCATGGTGACGGGAGTGCGGTTGACAGTCCCACTTCGTTTCAGTCTCACCCCAGTGGTTTTTGCTCAGACCTTTTGCTCCCCAGACTAGCCGTCTGGCCCCCCCCTCCCACTTTCAGTTGCAGACTATGTTATGTATCTGGGTTAGGTTTTTTTTTTTTTTCAGGCTCTCCCCCAGCCCATAGAAGGGCCACGGCTTACCATTCACTTTTCGACGTTTTCACGCTGAATCGAGGCCTCCATTTGGGAGTTTTTTTTTTTTACTCTCGCTGCCGGATCCCCGGTAGACACCTTACCGACACGATCTTTTTGTCCAGGACCACCTTCTTCTTCCCTGTGCGGATTCGAACTGGAACACTCACTGTTGGCCCCCTTTCCACCGTCTTTATGACCGCGCACCCGGCCCTCGCCGGTGTGTCTCCAAGGTTCCCACTGGCACGAACACTTCGCTTAATCGTCTTCTTTCGAGTGCTCGTTCCCTGTCCCACGGCGCCGGAGAAGCAGTGGTTTCCGGGCGTGAACACTGCTGTGCCCATTCAGGATGAGATGTAAAGACGTTGCTTTTTCCCTTGCCCATTGCTCCCCCCCTAACTTTGTGTCGCTCGCGACCGCCCCCGCACCCGGTCGTCTCACTTTCTGTGGGATGTGATTTCTTTTGTTTTTCATGCGAGCACTTCCCTTCGGCGTAAAGTGGACCGCGGAGATTCATGGGCAATTTCGCTTGGGCGGTTCCACTGGCATTGATGGCACTGGCTAACACCTGCCTTGCCGCCCCCAAACAATTTTCCCAGCCTGGCCCCCCGTGACAAACCATCAATCAGGGCGACCCCCCAAGGCCGATCTGCTGATGATTTTTATCTTTCTTTGCTGTCGAACCTCTTTCTGACCAAGTTTAACAGGGCCCCCCCTTTTGAAACTTCATGACGGTTGGTACGCCTACTCTTTTTTCGTAGGTGATCGCCAAGTTGACAGAGGGAGGACTAGGAGAGGTAAACTACTCTTTGTGTCTTTGTTGGTATCTGTCGTGATTTTAGTTCCCTCTTTTTCATTTTCTTTATCAACCCTCCCGCACCTTGACCTCTTTAGGCTGTCTGACCTGGGATTAATGGTCCGGTTTCGTCTTTTTTTTTTTCCCTGTTTAGAGGAAGTATTTTTTCCAATAACAAGAATTGGGCTCATTCAACTTTTCTCTGATTGCGTTAGCTCCTGTCGTGGAGTATAATGAGATTTGTGGTGCGGTGGATTTGAGGGTTGTGGTTTTGGCTGTGGTTGTCAATTCGGTTGCGCAGTATGTTTTGGACAGGGCCCTTTGTGTCCTGGCCCATCTGCACATTGCCACGGACTTCCCCCCCCCGCCCGGCACTTTTCCGTGCGAGGACATTGCCTTTGTGAACCCCAGTTCCCCCCCCCGCACGCCTTTTTTTTTCCCTTCGGTACGGTGCGGATTTTTTCGCTTCTTCCCGTTTGTGTTCTCGATTGTATTTCACTTCCCAGTCCCTCCGCTATTTGGGACCCCGAGCCTTTTTTATGTTTTTTTTCATTCGTTTTACAAAGGTCCCACCCGCGTTCCGCATTTTTTATACCATATTCCTCGCATCAAGCCATTACCGCGTTTTTTTTGCCTAATGACCTGTTCTGCGTGTGGTGACATTGGTTTGCTCTTGAAGGTCCCCTCGCAGGCAGCTGTCCCCCCCCTCCCACGCCCCACGCCACTCTCAGCGTTTTTCTACAGGCCCAACGTGAGTGGGTACGGTGAGGGGTCGTATCCATTCACCCCACTTGAGAGGAGATTAGCTCATGGTAATTCCCAGATCTTAAGCGATTCCTCCTTGATTCCCTGTCCCAGCCGTTTGTTTGTCAGGTTACCTCATTTTCGCCTCTTTTATTTTGGCGATTTGGAACTTCTTCCCATTGATCGACCCCCCGGGGAAATGCCGGTGGCGGGCGGCAATTTGAGTGCCCACGCTCAACACCTCGGTGTTTAAGCAAGGAAAACGAGACCCCCCCTAGGCGGATCTGTATTTTGCCCTGTTCATGCCTTCGGGCCCTCCCCCCCGAGATGCCTGAGGTTTAACAGTTTTTGGCGTGCCCCAGAACTTTTTGGTTCCAACAGGGCCCTTTTTTGAAGCGTGTTATCCCTTGATGTCCCTTCTTCCTTTTGGTTTTCCCCCGACCCTTTTCGGGTTGGGCAGTTTTTTGTGTAGTTATATGAATGCAAGTGTACTGCACTCCCTTTTCATAACTATTTCATAGTAGTTCATCTTACCTGTGCTCTCGATCTTTTCTTTCCCCAAGGTCCACGTTTTTACTGAACCGGCCACTTACTCCCTGGGCGGACTTCCATTGAACCTTCGCATTTGACCCAAAAGCCCCTATTGTCCCCACCATGGGTGCTTGGCGTGCGATTCTTTTCCCTGGTTGTTCGTCTTTTTTTTGTCTAAATTAGTACCACGAGAATTGTCCCGCCATGCGCCGGAGCACCTTCCCCCGGGAACCTTCACACATTTTCGATCGCATTTGTCCGTGGGTCCACCACCACTGTTTAACGTACTTGAACGCCAATACTGGCACCCTTTTGAACCTAA
>Ga0179593_1534129_pt1 | contig 13536 bp, 21 predicted proteins | sample CZODoug2_1_08_16_FD_185931 | JGI IMG/M metagenome (GOLD analysis project Ga0179593, IMG submission 185931) | Vadose zone soil fungal communities from Angelo Coast Range Reserve, California, USA - CZODoug2_1_08_16fungal (PacBio error correction) | ecosystem: Environmental > Terrestrial > Soil >... | reverse complement strand
CCTTTTCTATGGGCCCTTTTCCCCCCCCCTCCGTTTGAATTTCTTCCATTGCTCCCCTGCTTTTTCCGTCGACTTTCCTCCCCGTGTTAAATTCAGTTAATTTCCTGTCTTTTCTTGGTAGCTTCCGTCCGGGTCCCTTCCTCCCCATTTTGATGGCATATGTTTCACATTCCCTCCGTTGGACTCCCCCCCCCCCCTCCCCTTCAAAACCTCCCCCCCCCCACCCCAACTGCCACGGTCCTCGAGAGGCAAACATTCCTCGTTTTCTATCTCGCATCCCTCCAGCTGCCCAAGGTTTTTTTTTGACTTTCTAGGGTCTATCCTTTTCCTTTTGGTCTTTCTGGAGTCTCCTTTTCCTCCTTGGTTGAAGCTTTTTTCAATTATGTGCAGCAGGCCGCTTTGGGAGTGTGAATAATTTTTCCCACATGGTTTTTCGCTTCTTATCTGCCCGGCTCCATTAAGGAACCCTTTTCCACGGGCTCTCCCCCCATTGATCTGCCCCCAAGAAACCACCCTTTCCACTTTCCCCCTTCTTTTTTTTTTTCCCCCCCCTTCTTTTCCCCCCCTCAGCAAGCCCCCCCCACACTTCACCTCTTGTGCCCTCTCTTACCTTTCTCAACCTGTACTCCGATTCCTTTCGTTCCCCCCCCTATCTTGTTTCCCTCCCCCCTTGAGAATTTTTACAGGGAACCACGCAGAAATTGATCCCCCGATTCATTTGCTTCTTTTGACACGTTTTTTGTTTTTCCACCACTTTTTCCCTTCCTCTTTTCCAATTTCCCCCCTGCTCCTCAAAGGGCAGGGTCCACATGGAGAGGTTTTTGACTTTTAACTCCATTTTTTGGGCCTTTCCAATTCCGAATTTTATTCCTTTTTTACTTCTTCTTTCACTCCCTTCCTCTTGCTGAGAGTTCATGATTACAATTACCTTTTTTCCTTTAATTTAACGTTTTTCCATTAGCCACCCCCCCTTTTTTTCCCCTTCCATTCCTCCCTTTTCCACCTGGAAGGTGAGGATCTAGGGCGTTTTTTCTTTCCGCGTTTCCTCACGATCAAAACTGGCTTGTGAATCAGAATATTGTGATCTCCCGACCACTGTCTATCTCCTCCTTCCCGTCCCAGAACAGCCGCTTCCTCGTCGATACCTTCAATCCGCGTTTCCTGAGGGCTCCGCAGCGCGTTTTAGTGTTAACGGGCTCGTCCAACCCCCCCAACAACTTTCTTTCCCCCCCCCAACGTTTGTCGGCTCGATCTTCTTTGCTCCCAAGCATTTCGACCCCAATATAGACATTTGACCCCATTAAACATTCAATTTTTTCTTTCTTTTTTCCTCTTTTTTTCCCGAACCTTCCCCTTCCCGCATCCTGGTGTGGTAACGGTTGTCAATCCCACCACCCGTTCCCTGGTTTCTTTTCCTCCTTCCTGGGATAGCTTGGTCTGTTGTTTAGTAATCATTTTCCCCTTTTCCTTTCCCTTTTCCGTTTAGCCCTGACTTTCCTTCGTCTTCCCTCGACCGCCTTTTTTCCGTGCCTTTTTTTTCTTTTTTGTCTTGGCTTTCCAACGGTCACACAACAACAACACGGAATTACTCTGTCGCGAACATCCCTCCACCGCGTGTCTTTTTTCCCCGCTCCTCCCCTCCCCCCCAAACAGATAGTGTTTTTGCGTACTTTTCTTTTTTCGAGGCTTTTTTTTTTTTGTCTGGAACAGTGCCTCCCGCGGTTGAAATTTACCCTTGCCCCGTTCCTTTTTTTTTTCCGTCCCTACATTTTGATCTCTCCGCAGGCTAACGATTTTTTCGGGTTCGCGCGTTCTCCCACCTTTTTACAGGCCTGGAGTTTTAGATTATTCCTTCCCCCTTCTTCGTCCTTTTTCCTCCCTTGTGAACGTCTCTTGTCCTTTGGTGGATCCCCCTTTCGTTCCATCCCACCAAGAGTTTTCCCCATTTTTTCCCCCCTGCTCGATGGCCGGCGTGCCGCTCACCCCCTTCTTTTTCCTTCCCCCTGCGTCTTCGTTTCCCCAATAAAACAAGTTTTATGCGCCAAGTGATACCCCCCCCCCCCTTTTTTTCCTTTTTCTTTTCTCGCTTAAAATCAGGTTGCTTTCCATGCCCACAACCCCCCTCAATCGGACTTGTCCCCCCTTTTTTTTGCCCCCCCTCACTTTGTAGCCTCGCATTCCTGTGTTCTTGTTTCTTTTTTTTTCACTTTGTCTTCCCACCCTTACCCCCCCCAAGGTGCACTCAGCCCCCCCCAGCCAGGAAAAGTTTCTTTGGCTACAAAGCCTTCCTTTTTTCTTTTTTTTCGTGTTCTTTTTTTTTTCCCCCGGGTTTGTTTGTATCAATGACAACGTATACTTTTCCTCTCCTCCTTTTTGTTGCTCTTACTCCCCTTTTCATTTTCACCACAAAACCCCCCTTACCCAACCCCCCCTCCCCCCCCCTCCCCCCCCATTCATGCTTCCCTTCGCCCAGGAGTTTCTTTAACTTACAGGTATTTTTTTTTTTTTTTCCCCAATTCCACTTACCCCTACCCACCCCCCGTTTCTCTTGACTTCTGATTTGTGCGACCCCACCCCTACCCTCCATTCCCCTCTTTTCTTGCCTTTTCTTTCTTCTTCCCGTGCAACTCGAACCCCCCGATCGTTTTTCCCTGCGACTTGCGGTCCCCAACGCCCTGTTTTCCCCCTTGTTGAAGTCACGCTGGTTGACGGCTTCCAAGCTATTCCCTCCCCTTTCCCCTCTTCAAGTGGTTCTTTTTCAACATTGTGGGGTCCCGCCGGTCCAAAAAATCCTTTTCTTCTCCCCCCAGTTACTGGCAGATTAACCTCTTCTAATTCTCCCTATTTATGTTTTTTTTTCGTTGCCTTTTTTTCTTCCTTCTCCGGTTCTTCCTTTTTTGTCTTCTTTCCTCCAAGAGATTTCAAAATGGGTAGCAATAAGGCCACACATTATGACCTTCAAAGCCCTCTTTTTTCTTAAGGTAACTAATTTCAGCCCTACCCCCCCCAATTCCCAACCTTCTTTTTTTCCCCTTGCTTTTTTTTTTGAGATGATGGTTTCGCAAGCAGGCGTATTCTGGATTCTCTCCCTTCCTATTTTCCGTTTTTTGTCCGTGAAACCTAACCCCCCACAAAGAAAGGACAACCAACGGTCCCTTCTCCCTTCTTCCATTCTTTCTCCCTCTTCCTTTCCCCAAGGTGAGAATTTGAACTCGGGCATCCTACCATACTTTGGTTTTGACCCCCATTGTCTGGGAGAATGGTTCTTTTGATTCTCCAACCTCACTGGTCGGTTCTTCTTTTTTGAACAGGTGGCGCTCGAGCTTTGATCTTGAAGCGTTTTGGCCAGCCTTTACCTTTTTTTCAAATTTTCTTGGGAAGGAAAAGGATAGAGCTTCTTTGAGAATCCTCCTTCCGATACGTCCCTCCCCTTGAGGTACGGGGTTCAGTTGTTTTTGCCCCCACGGTTACAACGCCTCTTTTCCCTTGTCTCCATCCGACGGTTCGTCTTTCCGCGCCTCTGGAAGACGGCTTTCTTTTACTTAAGCCGTACCCCTTCGTTCCCCCCTTTTTTTTATCGCAAACGAGGGCGTCCTTTTCTTTCTTTTTGACCCTTCTCGGTCTGAAGACCACGTCCCACCACCTCCTGCAAGTCACCCCCTTTCTTTCCTGTGAGCGGGGAGGGTTCAATTGTTTTTCCTTTGGCTTCGTTACCAGTACCGGTCAGTTTTTGGCATATCTCCGGGGGGTCCCATCTTTCTTTTTTTATCATCAGAGGTTGGGATAATTGCCTTTTTTCTACCAAGCACCAACCAAATGGAACCATCGTTCCCTTCGTTTTTCCCCCTTGCCTTTGCGTATCCTTTTTTTCATTGAGTTTTTTCCAGAAGGCCTTTTCTCCTCGCCGTTTCTCAGAACCTCCCGGTGTGCGGGTGTCCTACTTGTTTCCCTCCCCCCGTCCCAATTCCTGGGAGGGAGTCGGTTTTCCACTTGTCCGACTATGACATTACGGAAGCTTGTACCGTATGATTGTGTTCCTTTCCCCTGTCCGTTTTCCTCTCAGACCAAAAGAGTTTGAAAGTTGGCCTATCGGTATCCGTGGAAAAACCCTTTTTTATGCAGTCCCTTCCCCCCCCCCTCCTTCTGACCCAGTGATTTACCCCCCAACCCGGTCCCTTCCTTTCCCCCGTTATAACGATTTTTTTTTTTGCTACCCTAGACACTGTTTTTTTGCGAAACACCGCATCCCCCTTTCTCTTTCTCTTTTTTTTTTTCCTTTCCCCCCTTACTTTGAAAACGGATGTCGAACCAAAAACCCTGCTGCCCTTTTTTTCCCTCAGGTTTTTTTTTTGAAAGGTCTTCTTTTTTTTTTTGATTCTTTGTTCTTTCCTTGCTGAATGTATCTTCACGATTAGTTAAATGCGCCCCCTTGTGTCGTACCAGGGAGAATTTTATTTGACTGTCCCTCCCCTACGTCAACACTCTGGCGCCCTGAAATTATTTCTCTTCTACTTTGTTTCCCCCTACCCCGGTCCTTGGAGTCAGAATTTTTTTCACCCCCCCTTTCTTCAGCTAACTCCCCCTATTTCCGTTTCCCGTAGTCTGCCTTTGCTCGCCTCTGTTCTTCAAAAAGTCATGTCCTGTCCCTCTCCCCCCTTTTTCCCCATTTCCCCCCCCCCCGTTCTCTTACAGGGACAGGTTAAGAGTGTGGTCCCCTCCACACCCCTTCGCTCTTGTGATTTCAGTCTCCCTTTTTTCCTTTTTTCCCCTGGTCCCCTAGTACGCTGTTAATTCGTCCCATCTTCCCCCCCGAGGTTCCTGACCCAATCGTTTTCCGAAATGTACCCTTTTCTTTGTAGCCACCTTTTCTTTTTCGAGAGAGATTTTTTTCCCATACAAGCCAACCTTTTACGTTGCCCCTTTTTTTTTCTCCGGTGTTCGGGAAACTTGTGCCATCAATTTCCGTCCGCTGCTTGCCGGCCCTTTTGCATAAGATTGACGGCCGGCGGGTCACCTGTTTCTCGGTTTCCCACCCCATGTTTCGATTTGACAAAATTTTTTTTCACACTTTTCGACGAACTTCGACACCCCATGGCACTTTCTTTCCTTCCCCCCCCTTCGAGAGTAGACTTGTGAGGGATTTTGTCTTTCCTACGCTTGTTTTGCAAGTGACTTTATCGTCGTCCTCCCTCCCCCCCCCCCGCCACTTCTCCTCCCCGATTTCAGAGAACATCTTCACCCCTTTTTCAGTTCCCCTTTCTTTCCAAGATTAACTTTTTTGTTTCCTTCCCCCCCCACACATGTCCTCTGCCCTGACGATTTGAGGAGTTCTGCCGTCTTTTATGCTCCATTTTTAGAACAACTTTTAACCACTCTCGCTTCCCTCCTCCTTCTGTGGGCATGTGTGAAACCGCCCATCTTTCTGGGTGGATAGTTTTGGACGCCATCCCCTCTCCTTTCTTACTTCCTTTCTTCTGCTTTGATTAACACGTTTATTCGATGACATCGCTTTTTGGCCCAAAGTTCAGTGGCTCTCTTCCCTTGCTGTTCCCCCCTTCTTTTTTTGAAGAGTTCAAAAAGACTGGTGTGCCTGCCTTCTGTCGGCTGTTTTTTTTCCTTTTTCCCTCTTTCTTTTTCTCAGTTCTTTATCAATCCTTTCTTCCCGTTCCCCTTTCTTTTCTGGAGGTAAGCAGAGTACTTTTCTGTGGTTTTCCTGGCTTCATTTTGTTTCAACACACACCTTAATATCCACCTCTTTTCCGGTTTTTTTTTTCTCCTTTTTATTTTCCCCCATTTTTTCTGAGGGGGACGACTCCTTTACCCTTTTTTTTCCTTTTCGAGCCTCAACCTTTCCTCCCCGTCCGGAGTCCTTTTATTTAGCCCGTTTAATTGCGTCCCTTCCCGCCCCCCGTTTTATATTCGGTTTCTGGACCTTTTTTCCATATTTTTTGAATGGGCTACTCTTCGAGTCTTCCCAGCTAATGCTTACCCTCCCCCCCCTTTCTTCTTTCCTCTTCTTTTTTCCTTTTCATTAATCCGGTTGTGAAGTCTCCTCTAGTAAGTTCCCCAAGGGTTTTTTTTTTCTCATTCGGTTGTTTCTTCATCCTTCTCTTTCCTTCTCCCCCCCCCTTCCCCCGATTGAACCACAAAGTTTCGCTTTCCCCCCCTCCTTATTTTTCCCCTCCCCCCCAGATTAAAGTAGCCCTCCCAAGAAACAAGAACTCTTCAAAACTTGTCTCCGTGAGATTTCGGTTTACGGCTTTTTTCTCTCTTCCTTTCCTACCTGGTGAGGCTTATTAACTCATCCCACCCATGAACTCCCCTCCCCTTAAATATTTTCCACCCAGGGGTTTTTACCCGCTTTTTTTCTTTTTCCTTTTTTTTTCCACCCCTTTTTTTCGCGAAAAATTTGAAGGGGCCCCCCTGGCGTTCTTTTCCTTCTCCTCTCCCCTTATCTTGTCGATTCCTTGACCTGCTGTAAACGTCCCCTTCTTGCGCCAAGACCCCCGGAAAACTCCTCTTCCTTCACCCGGTCCTTCTTTTTTTTCCTTTTTTACTTTATCGCTGAAAAAGGGATTCCGCTTTCCTTGGGGATTTCGCCTCTTGGGTCCATTTTCTCTCCCCCCTCCCATTCTGCTCCACCAGCTTTTTTATTGGTGTACCCTCCTTTTTTGACCCTCTTGCATGAACCCTTAAGCAACACTCGTCCTTTTGCTTTCTTGGGACAAGCGGTTTTTTCTAAAAACCCCGTTTGATCAAATTAATTTTTGATTTTGTGCTTGCCCTCAATTTGCCGAACTCTCATCCCCCATTAGATTAGTTTCTTCTTGTTCCTTGCCTTGTCCCCCACCCCCCCCCAAAAGGTTGATTAGGTTGAAGCATTTCCTTTCGCAGGGTGTAACTTCTTTTTCCCAGAGGAATTTCTGTCCGCCCGAACGGTGTGTTGGTTAAGTTTTTTGAGCGATAAGTTTCCCTTCAAAATTTTTCGTAATAATGTACACTCCCCCCAGCGCGCGTAGACACCCCTCATTTTGATTAACAAGAGGGCTGCTTGTCTGCCTTTCAGTTTTTCAAATTTTTTCTGTTTTTTTCCTTTGACAAGTTTTTGGGTGATCAACTTTCCCAGTTAGAGCCGCCCCCCCCCTATTCGGTAAACATTCCCTTTTTGATCTTCCTTCCGAACGTACCCCCTATTCACATCCCTCCACCCCCTCCTCAAAAAACTTTTCCCCTCCTTTGATGTTTTTAATTTAACAGTACCCTTCTCCCCCACCTTCTCTTTTTAAGGATTTTGCATTGTAATGATTTTTCTTCCTCTTGGTTTCTCCCTTTGGAAAATCGGTTTTTTCTTTTTGAAACTTTGTTCGAGTCAATTGTTTTTTTTTTTTTTTTTTGGCTGAAGCGCAATTCGATGTCGTTGAATTCACCCCCGGTTTTGGCATGCTTCTTTGATGGATTTTTTTTCTCGCCCCTCCTACCCCTTTGATTTGGAGTGAGGCGGACTTTCCTTGCCCGTTCTCGTCCCCCTAAAAATCAATTTTTTTTCTTGAGTCTCCCCCTTTTCTTTTCTGCCGTTTGGTTTCCTTTAGGGGGGAAGCAGTTATTTGCAGGTGTGAAACTTTTTTTGACAAGCCGGGTTGGAGGTCTGTGAGCCTTTCCCCGGCCGCGTCCACCGAGTTAGATACCCTTCTGGGTCATTCTTAATCCTTTTTTTTTTGAAGTCGAACTTGCTTCTTACCCCCCTTGATTCCAATTTGCCCGGTCTTACGCACTGTTTTAGAATGGTCCTTATTTACCCCCCTTTTTCACCCCACCCATGCTACTTCCCCAGCAGTTAAATTTTTCCACCCCCCCCTCCATTCGTTTCCCAAGATAGTTCCCCACCCAACCAGACACCCGCCCAGTATTTTTTTTTTCCCTTCTAGCATCCCCGTTTCCCTGACTTTTCTTGTGCATGGATTTCATACGGCTTCCCTGAATGCTTTTTCCTTCTCTCCTTTTTAGTCTAAGGTAGACTTATGTTTCTTTTTGCCAGCGCCGGCCGTTGACCGGGGGATGATACGAATGTAGTTTCGCTGTCGAGGGCTTGCAGAGAAAATTTTTCCACAAGGGCTTATATTTCAGAAATTGAACTTCCCCCCCCCCCCCCCCCCCTTATTTTTTTTCCTTCTCCTTCGTAAAGAATTGGTGAGTAAAAATCTTGGGTAACAGGGGGCATTCTTCTAGTTCGCCGTAATTAGACCTACTTTCCGCCCCCTTTTTTTCAGTTTTTTTCTGTTATTTACCCCAGGGGACGACCCAAGGGTTTTTCCCCCCCCCCCCGTCCTGACCAACTTTCTTTCTTTTTCCTTTTCCAGATTGCATGATTTGAGGACCGGGTGTTCCCCGGTCTTTCGCTAATTCCCCAGGATACCCCCCTTGCCCTTCCCCTTTACCCCCATGAAGGCGAGGTTCTTTTTGCTTGTAAAGCCATTCCTAACGACTATGCTTATGTGTCTCTTGAACCCATCCTTCTTTACGGTCCTAAGCGATATACATTTGACCTGCATTGCAGAGTCGAACTCCCCACTTTCCTCTCCTTCCCCTTCCACCGTCGTGGGGTGGATTCACTCTGGGCGTTCTCGCGGCCCTAAGATAACTTTCTTTGAAATCGCCTTTTTGCCTTACCCCGACCCCTTTTAGGAAGCTTGTTGAACGAGTCGCAGACCTTTTTATCCCCCTTTCGCCTTACAGTGGGGGGGTGGGAGCAATTCGCTTTTTTCCTGGTTTTTCCTCTTTCCAGTTGCTTGGTACCTTGCTTTTTGTGACACAACACCAACTTCCCCCCTCATAAGGAGGTCAGCTCCGGGTGCGCGACAAGCCGAGAACTATAAAGCCTAAAACTTCCTTTAGCCCAATTTTGGGGGAACTCTTTTTTCCGTACCCTCCTTCCCCCTTTTTTTTCCCATATACTTCGCCGGCATCCGTATCACTCCCCAACCACAAACCGGGTTGTAGTCCTCATCCCCCCCCCCCCATCGGGCTATTGTATGATGGTTCAGCCCGTGATGAGGGAAATTTTTTTGCAGCATTCGCACGGTTCGCCGTAAGCTCTTCCTCTCTCTTTTGTTGATTCTATTCCTTTGTGTAGAGTTGCGTGTACTTGCTTTCACGGTTTGCCCCAACCCAAAAAAAACACCACACGTATTACCTTTCTTTATCCCCCTTACTCGGCAAAATCCGCGCGGCTCGTTCAGCCAAGCAGTAACACAACCAAACCCTCTCGGTGTAGTTGAACACCCTGGGACAATTTTTCGGGCTTTTTTGCGTATCGAGATTTGAACGTGGCCAACCTGGGCTTACCCCGCGGTACAGGGTTGCGGGAAGGGGTCCTTAATTTGCGTTTTGGGTAATTTACTCCTTGACGGTTGTTATATTTCCCATACTTGCATACACCACGTTCTTGGGCCGCCTTTCCTTGCAAAACGCCTTACCTTGGGTGATGAGTTAGCAACGCCCTCTTTCCCAAAGTACTCAGCTAGAAGCTTAAGTGCGGGCGCGATCAAGTAATAACTAGGTGGGTGATACCCTCTTTTTGTAACCAACCTGGTTTTCCTTCCCCCCCCCTTCATGGCTTCGCCGGGAAGGCTGTTTCGTCCACCGCGTCAAAAACTTTGAGGCTTTGGCCCAACAATTCGCCTTTTTATTGAAAGACTCCACCCCACCTTGTTTTCCAATGAGTTCTCAGGATTCAACTCACAGTTTATGTGGCACCCAATCATAGGCAAATCTTGACAATAATTTTCGCCCCCCGAACAGTTGTAGACCCATTTATCTCCCCCAATTTTTTGAGGTTTAGGTCCATTTTGTAAAAACCCAACCACCAAGTGCCCGAAAGGTACCGGACGGAAAAAGCCTTTTCTCCCGCCCCTCTCTGTTTGGGTGGCTTTGTTTTTCTGTATCCTGGACACTGGATCTGCTTCTTATAATCCTTTTTTTTTTTTGTTCTCTCCGCAGTTCTTGTTTTCCACAGGAAACTCACACCAAGTACCCCACGAAACATCATTTTGTCGAAAAGGGTATTACCTTTCTTGCCCTGTTTTTTTTAATGTTTCTCCCCCCAAAATTTTCCCAGAGCAATTTGCCCGGCTGCTCCCCTGTGCGAAAATTAATTGCACATTGCTCTGATTCATGACTGCCGGCTGACATAGAGGCCCTCTGCAAAAACACGTTTTTTGTTTGTCGTTGGCCTTGGCAACGCCGTGCAGGCGTTTTGAACGGACGTTTTTTTTTTTTGGAATTCAGACGCTAGTGGTTTCCGGGAATCCTCTTTGTGGCATTCCACCCCCCCCCCCCCCCCCCCCCCCCCCCCCTCCCCCCCCCCCCCCCCCCCCCCCCCCCCCCCCCCCCCCCCCCCCCCCCCCCCCCCCCCCCCCCCCCCCCCCCCCCCACCCCCCCCCCACCCCCCCCCCCCCCCCCCCCCCCCCCCCCCCCCCCCCCCCCCCCCCCCCCCCCCCCCTCGGTTTTGGGCCGGACCCCTGCGGTCTAAAAAGGGACCATTGTATAGGCTTCGCGATTCCCTTTTCTTTCTTTGGGTCCCCTTTTTCACCGGACTAAGTTACATTTCCTGCGGCGTTTGCTTTTGCGCGCGCTATTGGGGAGTTGGTTTTCGATCGCTATGGTTTAGCGGGAAATTACCGCGCAAATAAGGAAAAAACGCCGAGGGGCTTCCGTTGTCAAATCTCGATACTCCATCACCACACTCTACTTATTTATTTATTGTATCGCTCTCCGCGTTTTGTAGTTCGAATCCGTAATCTTCGTTTTCAAGAATACCTTTCACTTCCACTAACGAGCCGAGCGATTTTTTAAACGCTAAAGGAAAGGTGGCGGCATGCTGCAACTTCTCACGGGCCATGCTCCCAGAAGGAACCCCCAGGAGATGGAGCTTAACTCCCTTTTACCCTTGTGTTTTTGGTTTTTTGTGATTCGGAAAGGTTTCGCTGAATCAATTTTCGTGTTTCCTTGTTATTTTTTTTTCCTGATTTGAAACCAATTTCTGGGGACGTTCAGGCTATAGTTCTTTGCTGCTCCAAGACGCCTTCCTTGCTCCCGGGGTAAACGTTTTTTTCCCCAGTTGGTTCTTAAGGTCCAACCGGACGGTGTCTTGGGGGCTTTAAGTCCCGTCCCCTCGATTGCTCTTTTACTTCGTCGATTTCAGTTCTGTCTGCTGGACTCACCCCCCGTGTGTTTTTGAACGCCCGTTTGTTTTTTTTTTGTTTTTTTTTTTTTTCACAAATTATCGCTTCACAGGATGTTGGAATTCGCGGAGAACCGGTAGTCCTTTCCGACCAAACGATCTTGTTTTCTGGTTCTGGGCGGTTTCTTTTTAAAAGTTTTAGGCGCTCCGGGACTTTTTTCGGTTCAAGTTTGGTACATATTAGGTGGGGCGCAAATTAGGGCGGTATTCATCGCCCCGTGCCCCGACAGCGCGGCCTTACGGGTAGGCTTACCCAGCAAAACCGTACAAACCCTCGCATTAGTTGGAAGGGACAGGGTTGCTCTGGGGTTTCAAGCGCACGCCCTTTTTTATTTTTTCCAGTAACATGCTGGGTGCCCCGTGGCTCAGTTACATCAGGTTCCGTTGATTTGTTGCCTTTTTTTTTTTTTTCCTTGTGGACGACCCCGACCCCACTTTTTACCCGTTGGGGCGGCCCCGTAATCTTGAGAAAGTTTCGACGAAGAAATTTGCTGTTACCTTCATTTCCATGGGGGCCCCTGGGCGATTCGGACAAATAAGGTTTATGGATTTTTGGTCGCCTAAGGGGTGTGAGACCCGGGCCCGGGGAAAAGTTTTTGCCTCCGACCTTTTGTGATTTTTTTATTACCTGACTGATATCCCCCCAAAAATGCGGGACGGATCACGAACTAAGCCTTCCTCGCCCTGTCGTCCCCAGGAAGCCCCCTTACAAAATTTCTGCCATGTTTTTCCGCCTCCAATGTCCACCGACGTACAGGGAACCTGTTTCTGAATCGACAACGCTGATTTGAATTCTTCCCCCGTGCTGCGGTTTGATTTCGGCTTGACGGAAGGGGCTATATTAACGCCTTCTGACCTGCGACCTGGCTTTTCGGCCCAATTTACTTGAATTTACGGGAATGCCGCGACGGTTTCCCCCGGGCATGCCTCTGTATGAGACTCGTCCCTTTGCTTTTTTTTTGAGGTTCTCGTTCAACCCCGGTCTGTAACCACTGTTCTCCATGCTTACCGTACTGTCCCCTTGGAGTAGCTTTTTAACCCAACGACCACCTCCTTGAACTGTTTTTTGCACAGACGTTTGGCAGAAACGTCTCTACGGTGACTTTTCGTCGTTATGCGAGAACCTAGGTTTCGAAATCATTCCAAACATGGTATTCACTTTAATCGATGTTGCATGGTCACCCTTTTGCGGCACCCTCGCATCGCTTCTTTTTCCTCATTTTATTTTTGACCCCAATTCTGAAGCACCACCTTGAATTGCTTGAGCCCTCCTTTCCGTTGATTGAGGGAGTATGCTTGGGACCCCATCCCGTTCAAAGTTTAGCGGTTGAGGAAACCCTGTGAAGATCATGTGGCTCCGGTTATCCTTGCCCTTTTTCATCCCAAAGCTTGATGTTTCGCGAACGGTTTGGGCACCACTTTTTTGTAAGCTTCAACACATCAACTTGCTCGGCCGGCGCCAACGTTTTCACCAACGTAGTTGCGGGTTTTACTTTGGCTCGTTTTGCTTTTTTGCCGACCCTCGTGCCATTGACTCTAGAAGTCACCCCCCCTACTCGGTCCTCCTCTTTCACCATTCTTACCTACTTGACATGCATCCCTCGTTTTTGCTTTTTTTTCGGCCAAGGCATGTGCTATGCTTGTAGAGTCGGGCGCGTTTGATTTGGCGATTTCGACCCCCGTCCACACTTCTTTTGACGCCTTTTTTCTCGCTTGGTCGTCCGTCATAAGCAAGTCTAGTTCCGGATTTGAGCAATTCTCCGAGTATGATATGACCCCTCGGATCTTTTCCTCTCAATTTTTCAGGGTGATTTTTCCTATGACTTTCCCCAAGCTGCTCAGTGCGGTGGCCCATGTCTTGCTGACAGCTTGGTTTTGTCTTCGTCTGACCAACCCCCCCCGGGTGACGGCAGTGATGGTTTCTTGGGCGCGATTGCATTCTCATTTGCATTTTGACTACTCGTTTAACGATATTTTTCTTTTTTTTTTTTTGCTTTTTTTTTTGTTCCACAGCCAAGGTTTTTTTCGTTTCGCTCACAAGGAGTTCCACAAACTTTAACTAGAAATCTTTCTTGGTGATGTGTGAGTCATGGGTTCTCGCAGAAGCATCCCAGTTTTAAGTACATACGCCAGCATAACCATTTGCAGTTCGCGGCAAGATTTTTTCTTTCTTTTTCATATCATCGTCTGAAAGTTGCATCATCGCCCCGCGGGGTTTTGAGGATGAACTTTGGTCATCGGGGAATTGTTGCTCTGCCAGCCAGAAGTTTTCTACCCCCATTTACTTTTTTCCGTGG
>Ga0179593_1363932_pt1 | contig 13536 bp, 15 predicted proteins | sample CZODoug2_1_08_16_FD_185931 | JGI IMG/M metagenome (GOLD analysis project Ga0179593, IMG submission 185931) | Vadose zone soil fungal communities from Angelo Coast Range Reserve, California, USA - CZODoug2_1_08_16fungal (PacBio error correction) | ecosystem: Environmental > Terrestrial > Soil >... | reverse complement strand
AACGGGGCGGAAAGGTAGGGCACAGTCCGCTCCCTCCCCCCTGTTCCGATTCCTGCATCCCGCTCTTTGTCGAATTTTCCGATTTCCTCGTCGCCCATGGACCTGCTCCCGTATGGAGTTACCTCATCTTCGTTTCCTAACTCAGAGTAACGGCTCCTTTCCAAGACACTGCCTGAGCGCCGAATTGAACGCCCGGGGCTGTTGATCACCTGCAAGGAGAATAAGTTCTTTGCTGGGCAGGAAATGCCGTTTGGGAGTTTTCCCCTTCTCCCCCCCCCCCCCCCCCACTCTTCCCCTTATAGAGATTCCACCCTCGTTTATGCTCAATAAATTCCAGTTGTGAAATCCCCCAAATTTCCTCAGCGGACGGGTCCTTTATCCAAGGGAGATTTGCCAGGCGTCCAAATAGTCTGCGTCCTTCCTTTTTTACACCCCCTCGTCTCTTTTCTCCCTACCTCTTCCTTTCAGTTTCCTGTCACCCTCAGGCATCATCCTCTCATCGTTCCCTAACCTCCAATCTAGGCCCCCCCCCGACCCACCCCCAAATGGATATAACGTTTTAATCTCCCTCTTCATAATCCAGCTCGACCCTGCCCCACCTTTTCTTGGACCTCCTCCATCCCCCACAATCCGTTCTACTGTTCCTTGAACCAGCTGTCATCTAACCTTCTTCTGTTGTCCCACCTCGATAACTAACAACTTTGCTTTTAGACCTCCTGCCCCTCAGGAGCTTCCCCCGCCTCCTGTCCCACCCGTCTAAACCCTACTTCGGTGACTCTCGCCCAAAAAATGCGAGCGATCACCCCAGTCACCGGTTTCGACCCGCTCCTAGCGCAATTTCTGAAACACGCCGGCTTCACAGCCCGGATTGCCCTTCTCTTCCTCGGTGGGTTGCTTCACTTGTTTTGGCCTCTGTACGCAGCGCGTCCGTTTTGATGTTAGAGTAAAATTCCCCCCCGCCTCGGTACCCCCCTCCCCTCCAACTCCCTCTCGGTATTCTTCCTCCACAACCTTGACTCTTGGTCCAGAATCTTCCTTCGAGCCTTTCTTAAAGATGAGAGCCGCAACAAACCACCTTCCCCCCTGCCCCCCCCACTAAACAGTGGGCATCGTCTCTCCAAGATAAGCTCCCCGCCCGAAACGTTTCACAGGACATACATTTTCTGTAGGACTGACACCGGAGACCTATGATCCTTAGGGACCCCCAATCCAAAACCTTCCATTCGACCCCTACATCTTTTGGCAGATTCTAATAATAAATAATCCAGTATCCTAGATTACCTCCACTTCCGAAGATCCCCCCATACCGAAAAAGTAGATAGATGAACTGTTCTGCATACTACTTTTAAGCCCTCCCCATCCCCCCTCCATAACCTTTTCCCTCTCTCATACAGTCTGTTTTGTATTCACCCTACAACTTACCGACCTCAGTCAATTCCCCCAGTCTTTCCCTTCCTTCCCCCACCTCTTTTTTTCCCAAGGAGGACGGAGCGTTATGGCAGAGAAAAGATTCATTTCCCCTTTTTTTGGGTCAACCTCTCCCATGCGAACCACTGACTCTTGAAATCAAACTTGGCTCGAATTCTTCTTTACACAGCCCACCCGTCGGGCACCTTCTGAGATAACTAGACCCTTCCCGATTCCCAAGCTGGAATAAGAGGGGCGTCTTAACCATTCGGCTGAATCACACATTTCCCCTCCCTGCCCTGCTGCTGTCATTACCCAAACACCGTCCGCTGACTACTCCTCCAAGGAGAGCCTCTTCTCTCCACTCTATTCTCTTCCTATCCCTCCCGTAATCTATTCTTTTAATGTTTATGTCTCGTCACCAACCACCTTTCGCGGAAACCGTTCCTGAGGAAGCCCCAGTACAAATGGAGCTCCAACCCCTGATTCTCGCTTCTTCCTCAAACGTCCCTCCGTTCCCCCCAATAAGAGTTTATTCCTCTGGCATTTCATGTCTAGTCCCCAAACCCTACGCATTCCTCCCATCCCTGCCCCCTCTCAAAAGGAAAATGCGAACCCCTTTTGATTCTTCAAGTATCGACTATCCGTGATGTTTTTTCACCTCCATCCCCCCTCACCCGTCACGTCTCCTTTTATTCCTTTCCTTCTAGACCACCGATGGAACCTCGCACCTTCTAGTGTAGTAAGGTCACATAAGGACAGCGATTACTTGGGTTCTCCTTTTCCCCACTCCGTCCTTTTCTTTCGATATTTGATTCTCCAGTCGTTAGGTCCGACTATTGTGGATTTTTTCCCTTATAACGCTTAGACCCTTAGGTGAAGATCGTACACAGTAGCCCCCAATAAGAGACCCCAGGGAAAATCCCGTTCACTGACGGAGCGTCAGGTCCCCGAACGTCCCTCCAGTGTTCCTAGAAGGGCGTCGAGTATCGTCCGCTTTACCTCCTTGGTCACACAAACATGAGGGCCACCACACATTCAGCTTGTACCCCATCCCAACGACATCCCCTTTCCTTCAGGTCCGCCGCGCTTGTCGGCAAACCCTTTTTTTGATCCCCATCCATGTCGCGTTTACATTACCTTAGTCTTCCTCTCACCGCTCCGCCTACAAAGGGTCTAAGTCAAGATCGACCGTCTTAGCCGGCCACACAGTCCTTAGTTCACAAACCTGTGCCCTGCACTGCCTTCGAATACTCGCCCTAGCCCCTGTCCCCCAAGAATGTCCTCCCCTTTTTTATGAACTAACCCCAAAACTCTACACAGCCGCGTAACGGATTCTGCCGGCCTCCCCCCTCACCCTCTAGCGAAGTCCTTCACCCGCCCTTGCCCAATTCTTTTGATCTCACCCCGACCCTCCCTCGTTTGAATCCCCCCCCCCCAGTCTTCTTTTTGAGTACCCAAGGCCTGTTCTTTGGGGTGCCCCCCCTCGTATTTCATCCTTCACCCATGACATCGACTGTTGTTATTGCTCCGACCCGGGCCTCTGCTTCCAGCGTGTGTCGAATAACATTCCAGTCTTGGCTTCTCATGACCCGGACTTTCTAAATGAAGAGACCAGAGTTTACTCTGTTCTGGACAGCAGTCATTTCAACTCGACCAGATCATCGCAGACGTACCAGATACCCCTTCGACAACTCTTACCCCGGCAAGTATGGACGGGTTTGTTCGTAAATAATTTGAACGTACCCCTACCCCCTCTCCCCCCCCCCCTTAGTTTGTCCTTCAGCCGCGCTGATACTCTATTTTTTTTTAACTCCGTATATATATATTTCCTCCCTTACATTTTTTTTTTTGAGGAGACGTTGATCTCTTCAACTCCGCTTTATCGCTGGACTTGGCAGGCACCCTACGGATATTGTGGGAGTGAGTGGTTATGTTCTCCAACCCTTTATTCCGAACCATTCCCTTATTAAGACCGGGGTCCCGATGTTTATCCTCTTCCAGGAAACGGTTACGCTCGTTCTTCTCCTTTTTCTGTCAGTCGGGGATAGTTTATGTTACCAATGTACGATTACTACGCGTCTCTGATAGCTCCGGTTTCGATGATACAAGCGTCCAGACTTCGGGTCTTCTTACCCCTGACGTTTAGAGGTTTTCGTTCTTTGATCAAAAACCGTTTCCGTACCTTCTGCATTCAGGATTTTAAACGCCGTTGACCTTTTGATACGCGCCAATTGAGTTTTGTTTTCCCTCAATTGTCGTCCGGGCCTGGACGCCGTTTGTGACGGGGAGGGTGAACGTTAGCAGACAGCGTTCCCCCCCTGGTTTTACGTCAGGAGAGGAGACAGGTTGTTGTTCCTCGGCGGGACGGCACCCCATAGTCTCCTCTTTTTGTTTGGGGAAACGATGTCGAGTTTCCTCACATTCTTTTTATGCCCCATTCTGCGGTCACCCTTCCTCCGGCCTCCTTTTTTGGCCCGTAGGATCCGACGTCGATCAGTTGGACGGAAGTACGACCCCTATTCCCCCCCGGTTTTAGTCTTCTTGCCTGGGACCCCCACACGGCTGGGTCTCAAAAGAACTGACGCATGCGTGCGGAAATTTTCTATCTTTGGTCGGTTTGTGGATGTGCATCCAGCTGTTTCCCGAGGTGGATGGCATTTTCATCGGGTTTACTGTTGTACCCTTGTCTCCCCTCTCGGTGAATTCCCTGCCTTAGTTAACCAATGGCGGGACGCGGGGACATTGATTAACGCATATGGTCCTTCGGAGATTTAGGCCTTTTCTAGAGACGTTTACTGCCTTGCGATCCTGACGACCTTTCCTACTCGTTCCCGATTGTATGTAGCTTCCCCCTCCTGAGACCTGTTTTTCATTAGAGTCCCTACTGCGAGATTGGACGATCCACCCCTCGCCTTTTCACCCCAAACGTAAGTCTTTTCGTCCACGATCTTCTTCCAACTGCGACCCCTCTTCCTTTCTGTACCCACTGCCTTTCCTTTTTCGTAAGTCCCAGCAAAGGGGCGAGTTCCAGTCGGTTTATTCCCTTCCATAGTTTATGAAGTACCCCCCGGCGATCGTTTGGGTCCAGTTTTTTTCCACCAAATTTCTCCTACGCTATTTGTCTTCGTTTTCATAAAGACCGTGTTTGGGCTCAGGTTCACCGGGTAGATTGCGGGGGCTGGGATTCTTCTTTTTCCAGGTTGGGAGTCTCGTGATACTTCTTGCTCCTGTATCCTTTTCTTATAAACCCGACGGGATGGGCCAGATGTACACTTTCTGAAATTTGCGCCTCCGTGCTAGCTCAATTGTGACTTTTTATTCATTTACACGTATATTTTGGTTCCCCCCTACTAATTTCCAGAAGAATTACGTATTCATTTCGTGGATCGAAATCAGTCTCCAGCGGTTGCCTTTTCCTTTCTAGAGGAATTTTCTTCGTTTATTCCGGCCCCCCTGTCTTCTTTCAGCGCTGTTTTCCCCCCCCTTGGCGATTAGTCCCACTCGGCGCGTGGTCAAGGAACAGCGAGGATGCGAGCTGGCTCTCGATATTTCCCCCTGACGGTCCGCGTTTGTTCTTTGTGAGCCCGCCGCTTGTGACCGGCGCTCCTGTTGATGGCGAGGCATTTTCGGCCTTCCCAGTTTGAGACCCCCCCCTTGCCTCCTGCTGTTTCTCGGGAACGGCCCTGGTCGCCGGTTGCTTCCTTTGGTTCTCTTTCCCTTGACCTGCGAGTCTTTTTTCGTTTTGTGTCTTTGTGGATCACCCCCCGTCCCGAGGGAGTTGGGCTATCCTTTTGGAGCGGTTGATAGCGACAGTATTCTACTGACAGTCCTCGGTCCTTTTGATGTTTTTTTTCTTGATCGATCTCTTTGTATTACTTGATTTGGGGTCGGCGAGGTCGCAGAAGGAGGATGTAGGAGTGTATGTGGTTCGCGTTTCCTGCCTTGTTTCGTTACCCTGCCGTTCAGATTCCTCAAGGTTTGAATCAGTTTAAAGTAGGTGGGATGTTCACCTTGGTGGCTGTTCATCGTTTATCGTTTAGGCGAGTACTATTTCCACAGCGATGACCGGTGGTGAACCGGTTTAGGTGGTTGGGTCCCCCTCGTCTAAATGTTTGATTCCGGATTGCGAGTAGCCCTCTTTCTAATAAAACCGCTTGCCCCTCGGTGTGGATTTCCCTCTTCTTGCTGTGCGGGGGGTTACCGTTAGGCTGGTATTATTGTGCCCCCCTCCCCCCGGCGTCACTTCGAGATGCGGTACTTTTTGAGGCGAACCGCTCTCTTTCCTCGCGTCAAAAAAAAATAAACAAGCCACCTCTATAGATTGCAAGCCCTTTGGACTTGAGATTTTACTCCTGAGTTCCGATCTATGCTTTCTGATCTTCTCATGGAATTTTGCTAAGCCTTTTCTAGATTTTTTCCTGCGAGAAGTAGGCGGGGGATCGTTTGATTCCTGTACTTGGTTCTACGAAGAGGGTTTGAGTTGGGGTGGTGGTGCGGTGGGTGTTTCGGCTGGGGTGGGTTGTGGGTGGTGGGTTGGTGGGTGTTTTGGGGGTGGGGTTTTTTTCCGGGTCTTCTGGTGGGACGCGATTGTTGATGTCGTCGGCGTTGGTACCCGGCCTGACTTTGGAGATGTCAAGTTCGTCTTTTTCTGTCAGCAGACGGCAGGAACATGATTGGGATAAGCGGATGGGTCTTCTTTTCATGTGGAGTGTTCTAGCGTGGATGATGACGCTCTATCTGGTCGTGAGAGCAATGTGTTTTTTTCTGAGTTTTGGACGAGAGTGATTTTTCAGAGTTCAGATTTATATTATGTGGATGCGGGGTCGGTGCTTTAAGTCATGTCCGAGTCGTTAGACCCCTTCTTTCCGTTCCTTGCTACTAGCCTGGACTCGAATTGGTCGCCTGCAATGAGTCAATTGTATTCGACCCGTCGTCGATACCTTCTTTCTTTACCCCACTTTTTATTGTAATGGAGCGGTTTGTTCGCGGTCCACACGTGGGATCCTGTGTCCTCATCTTGTTGTCGAGAGTTTTGTCGCCTCAAATATCCAAGCGCTTTCCCTTCCACTTTTCAGTCACCCGGTTTTCGCCAATGTGATTGATATTTGAAGTGGCTAGTCATTTAGACGCCGACTCTTTCTTTGATTCTTCCTTTCCCGGCCGGATGGGTGGTGTGAACTTATAGAGTACCCAAGCCGCCGTAGCAGTCCCTTCTGCTGTCGTGCATCGTCGACGTGTACGCACCCCTATCGGTTTGTCTCTTCAGTTAGTTGTTATATTTTTGGTATTTGGGCAGTTTCCGCCGGCGGGACCAAATCTTCGGACCTCCTCGTTTTTGTGTTGGAGCTCTTTCCCCCCCCTGCCGGCGTCACCGCCCTCCTTAGCCTAAAGTCCTCCCCGCATCCGATCGTTAATTTGAGCCGTCATTCCTTCTAGCCACTTACCTCTTCCGTCTGGCCGTTACTGCTATCATCTTTTCCCCGTTCCGCCTTCTCGTTCAATCCCCCCTCCGATCCCCCCCTCCCACCTCCCATTTTTTTTTCTTTCCTACACACTAGTCCCCTTTCTGGATAAAGGGCTCAAATCCGTTCTGTTCATTACAGGAACGCTGGGAGAGGTGCCCAAGTTTTCCCCCCAGTATAGCGACCCTCTTCATCTGCGATTCAACCGGCGTTAACCCCCTCACTCTCCTGTCACAATATCAGTGTACATCCGAGAGGTAGCGAAGCGTCCAGGGTCGGACCAGGTGCTGCCCAATTCCCTCAACCCGCTATTGACCTGGCTCGTAAACTGCGTCCTTCCGTTTGCCCCTTTTTCCTCGGACCTTCCTTTGTATCCCCTCACGCCCAACTTACGTTGCGATGACAATAACGATCGGCCAGACCATCTGACCCAACTCCCACAGTGGCTCTAGACACCAGTTTGTTCCTCTTTACCCGCGGGATCATTTCCGTCTATCACCGCCAGTCCCCTGCTGTTCGGTTCCTTAGCAACCCCCCCGCCTGTCTATCCGATGCCCGTTGCACCCTCGCCCTTGACCACCGGCGGGGCTCGGGTCCCACCAGACGAAGAAACCCCCTAGATGGGGACATAGAGAGAACTGAACCGAAAACCAGTAGAGGAAATCTCTAAACCTCCAGCCATTTCTGCTGACCAACGCTCGCACCCCCTGTAGGGGAGCTTCACAAGTTTCCAGCGAAGTGCAAGAGTCCGGTCCAAATTCTGGAAAACTTTGCTGCACCCCTCCTTACTTTCCTATTAGTATAGATTTTAGGGTGTCGGGTTGATATATGAGCCTTCCACTTTACGAAGTCCCCCCTTCAGTGATGCTCCTGATGTTTAGAGGCCCACCTCCTCACCCCCGCCTCCGCCTGTGACAAGCCACATCACCCCACCCCCCCCCCCTCCGCCATGGCCCTCCCACACCGTCGGACTGTGTTTTCCATCCATATAGTTCTGCTGCCTCAGGCCTCCCTCATTTTAATTTATTGCACCCCCTTCTAAACAACTAGCTGAGGAATTCGTCTCTTTTCCATACGTCCGAGTTCACAAGCCGACAGCGTGTACGGCCCCCTCCCCCCGCCGTTGGTACGTGCAAACCGTCTTCCCGCTTTCGCCCTGCGGGAAAACGAAAAAACCTCCCTCTCCTACCTTTTTTCTACATAAGTACTTCTCCTGACTTCCCTCCCTCCTTAATCTTCCAAGTCCCCCTCGGTCTACCAACTCCCACTTTTCTTGAGTCACCTTTTAATCCTTCTTTCCTGCTCCTTCAACAGAATCCCCGGCCCCTTCGGACGACTACCCCCCTTTCGTTGTTATAAATTACCACAACTCACCTAAGGACTTTTAAAGTCGCGTCCCCTTAATTCCCACTTTCGTCCCAGGAGGCCCGGCGGCGGGTTCTCATCTGCCTCCCCCCGCGATGCAATGGCGGGTCCACCCAATCCGCCTTGACTACCCCTTCCCTTCCCAATAAACGGCATTTCGGTCCCCCCCCTTCCCCGGGATTCCTCCCCCCTGACAAAACCCTCTTCCCCCCTTCTGGACTCTCAAGCGACTTGATCGCCATTCCTCCAGGGGTCTTTGTTCCAAATCTCCCCGTAGTTTCCTCACGCCATTGTTCAAACTTTGCTCTCGGTTAGTTCTTACCCATAAGGCAAGGTCCTGTCCTGTTCCCTTCTGCTTCTAACTTACTGTTTCCTAGCAGCCGACTGTTGCTGCGGGTCAGTTTCTGAGCGTATTCTTGTCACCCCCCACGATCTGGGAGAGTAAGTCCCCCAAACGCCCTCTCGAAAACTGTCTATCGCCGCCTTATTGTTCCAGCAAATTTAAATCCATTGGGCATACCGCGTCCGGGTCCAGTCGCTGCGCGTCTCTGACTCACCACCATTCCCCCCCCACAGAAAGTCCCTTTAAGTCCCTATCCTGCCCCGGGCCCACTGCGCCCCCAAAATGATGGCTCCGTCCCGAATGACCTCCCCTTTTTTTTGTTGTAACTCACGCCAGCCCCCCGATTTCACCTCCGGGTCAATCTTCTGTTCAGTTTTTTTTTACGACTGGACCTCTCCCCCTTATTTGTCAACGCCCACTTAAGGTTAATTCTTTTAGTCAGTGTTAGCTCGCTCCGACCACGACGTACGTTTTTTTTTCCCCTTTTTTTCTCGTAACGCCCCCAATGTAAGACGTAGGCTTTCTTGAATGTCCGGCGTCGTGATGTTTATTTGAAGATTCCCGTCTTTCTGAATTTTCCTTTTGTCACCTGTACTCGAGTCCTGCCAGACATCTCCCGTCACCTCACATTCGGCGTTACGAAAGAAAGTACCTCCCTGTTTCGTAAAGCCGTCCCCCCCGTTAGTAGAGTCTCTCTAGATCCGGCGAACTTCTTGGCATAACCTTGATTGAGGACCCCCCTCACCCCGTTCAGATTGTCGTTCCAAACCCACCCCTCCCCTCCGAGACAGGTCCGCCCGTTTTATGCCCGTTGTTGATCCCCAGCCTTTTCTCACTGCCCTATCTCCTTTTCCTGTCGTAGGGAACTTTCCCCCACTTTTCTATTTTCGTAGTAACAGTGTGACCCACTTAAGTAGGCTGACCCCGATGTGCCTTTTTCGGTGACCTTTTTCATTAATAGCGAATCGACTAGAACATTGCAGCTCCTTGTGGATGCCTTTCCCCCCCCCCCAACCACCCCCCACCCCACACATACGCCACATCCGGTCCGGCTCCGAGTTTTTCCTTGAAACCTCCTACTTGGTCTAAGCACTTCACCCGTCCCCCGACCCCACCCCCCGCTTGACTCTTACCTTCAACCTCCCCTACGTATTTTCCTTGGATTAGTATCAAACCGTTTGGCCAATGGGTACCACCCTCCCCCCCCGTTTTCAGCCCTTTCCTCTCTAGCTTTTTTTTTTGATTCATACGTCACGACCTTCTGAACTTCTTCTTTTTCGCACCAGAGTATTTTCGCTTTCTCACCGTAGGTTCACTAACCCCATTTGACGTTATCTCTTTTAGTCCGCTAGCACAAGGCGCCCCCCGCAGACATACTCGATCCCGCGTACCCGATGTCCGGGGTCAGCTTTACCACCTTACCTGGCGTCGGATCATTTTCATAGTTCGCCACACTTAAAGTTTGTTGAACGTCCCCCTTTTAATAGACCCCAGAGCCCTATTTCCCCTTTTCATCCCGTCAGCACTTACATCGCAAGTTTTCCTAATACGAATCTCTCTCTTGCACCTCCTTTTTTTTCGTAAGATCAGTCGTGGTTGTTACTTCCACCCTGCTTGTCCTTCGCGACTATTGTAAGGACAACTTCTTCTCTGGGTGCGAGTTCTTGTTTTTTTTTCCTTTCACCACCCCGTTCGAACCTTACATGTCCGACGCCGTTTTACTCCCTTTTTTCTAAGCCGTCAATCTTTGTTACGCTCTTTTGATCGCGGATGATATTTCGTTTTTCCTGCCCGGGGCTGAGAATCCCCCCTTAATACTTTCGTAGTTCGGATGCGTCCGGTTCTATTTGATCAAAAGGACCTTGGGGGATGCTGCCAAACCTAGCAGTCTCCGATCGGATACATCCCCCAAAACTCGTGTATCTATTTTACCTTCTTTCTTCGAGGGTTTCTCCCACTCCGGCAGTTGACGGTTTTGATTACTGCTCAAGAGCTTGTTGTTGTAAAATGTCTTTTCGGGTCGGTTGAATATCATCAGTTGGAAGGGGGAGGGTGCCGGTTTACCTCCTCCAATTTTTCAGTTTAGGGACGTCCGGCTATTTACCTTGCTTTGAGGAGGGTTTCTTCTTCCTCCAACCGGGTCGCATTGTTTGTGACAACCCAGATTGTAGAGTCGCTCCTAGACCTGCCCGGCAGAGGCCACATCTTTCAGCCGAGTCTCCTTTCCTTTAAAATCGGACGACGGGCCCTGATCACGTGTGACCTTGTCCGTTTCAGGATTGGAGTGGAGTCGCTGGCGGAAGGGATTTCTTTGTGATCACCCTAACTGGCAGTAATGCGGGCTTACCTTCTCTTTCTTATGTTGATGGCTCAACTGATGGCTTTTGGTTTTGGGGACCTTTTGGCTTTGTTTTGGACAAGGCAGTTCTCTTTTCCGATCGGGCGATCATAGACTCTTCCTTCTCTTTCCCCCCAACTGGGATGCTTCGGGACATTGCAAGCCCGTGCAGTGGTTTTCTTCGTTTCTTTTCGGCCTTTTTTTGCGCCCGGGGACGGTGTCTAAGTGACGAGCTGCCACCGGTGACGTGGGTCGACGACCATCAGACGTCCCGTGACACCCATTTTTCTCTAACTACGCGGACTGTCGTATACGATTCAACTCTAAGTGCAACAGTTCGTGTCGTCTATCTAACACATCCCCGCCCCCCCCAAGACCTTCCGATTGAAATTTAATTGTCTTTCCATTTTTACACTATCCCTTGGTTGTCTTCCCACGGTTGTCCGGCGAGACTCCGGAGGAAGTACACCTAGACTGTGATCGTGGGTTGCTGGATCCTACACCCAAAACCATCCCACTTCTCAGTTCGTCGAGGCTTCTTGATCGTCATTTTTCCATCAGTTTGTGGCGCATTTTTCCAGGGGCGACGATGCCTTGGGCTGTGAGTTCCTTGTGGGTGTCGGACTGGTTTGGGTTCCTCAGACGCTGCACACTTGGCCGACGTCTTTACGAGTGACTTATTGAACGGTTTTACCAATCCAGGCGTCTAGTGTTATACTAACTCCAATTTTGAGTTTGATTACTCTTTCGGCTCTTTGTTGTACACGGTGAATCACAGTCTGCCGAACCTTCACAGGACTTTACAGTTATTTTTTTCTCGCCGATCCGGGTATCTCAGACCATGGTCGAGATTCATTGCGTTAGAGTTACGCTCCCCCTTTCGCTGCTCAGACGCTTATGACCAACCCCTGGCTCGTTGCTTTGATCATTCGCTTTTAAGGACCGTCCCCCCGGAGGATGCGTCTTTTTGTTAACTAGGTCCGTCTCGAGACCCCCTTTCCGTTCTGGTTTCGGGGGAAGCTCGAGGTAACTGCTATTGCGGGTCTTCTAGGGCCGTGTTCGGAATCGCCTTCTCTTTTGAGAACCCCCCCACCCCATGTCCAGCTTTTTCTCTGGTCGAACCCACTTTTTGGCTGCCTGTTTAATTGTGATTCCCCCCTTTCCTGCAGAGCGAGGTGTTGGTGTAGGTGCCCATTGGTAGGCGTAGGAGGCTCCGGGATTGGGAGTGATGCTGACAGAGAGAGTCCGGTGCAGGATCTACTGGAGCGTTGTTACGCGACGGTTCCCTGAGGAGCTCCTTCTTTAGGGGGGATGTATTCGATTCTTTAACCCCCAGAATATGGCAGGCGCGCGGGCGGCTGACTTCTTGGGATTCGGTTTACAGAATTTTCATTGGACAAAAGACTTTGGTATATTAGCGCTCTGTCTTCTTTTCCTTTTAGTTATTGTACTAGTATTCCTGGTTAGCAGGACCGATTTGTCACCCACCTCCGGTGTTGTCGAACGGTGGTTGTTGAGTTCTCGGGTGAGTTCGTCTATCTGTGCCTATTGCGCGAAGCCGATTTCTGATCCCCTAGTCCGAAGGTTGGCTGGACCGCGTTGAGGTCGCGGAGCTTTCCATGCTGAGATGGTTCTGATGTGGTCCAATTCTGCAGCCCTAGAGGGAGACCTGGGAGGCAGACGAGAAGAGATCAACCCCGTAGACATCAATCAATCCTCCCCCGATTGACTGGTCAGGCTTTCTTTTGAGTCTCTTAAAATGTCGCGCTTTAGCTTCGCATGGACTTTGTTTATGAGTTCTTATGGGTGCAGAGCCGGGAACTAAGTAGCTGTGATCTTTGTCGGCCCCGCGGTGGTCCTCTACGAGTTGCTTTAGGGGTGGGTGTGACTCCTCGGGGTGATGTCGTAGCGGGTGTGCAAAGGTTTCGTAGACGAGAGTCCTTCCCTCTGGTGACGTGTTTCCGGCTTGGGTGATAGCTGCCTCGTAAATTTTTTTTTTTTTTAACGGGGTGGGGTCACCCCGTGTTTGCGTGCTAGCCTTTATGATGCCGGGAGAGGAGCTGGGGCTAGTCCCACTTGGTCTTGTTGGCGGGGTAGCGGATTGATTTCATTCTGCCTTGGCTCTTTTTTTTTTTTGTGAGGTGATACGAACATGGAAGAGTTAGGGTCCGAAACTGGCGCCGAGGTGTTTTGATCCTATCCCGAGAGCCAGCTCTTGTTCCTGGCCCAAGCCACATGTATTCACCCTTCGCGTTTTTTCAGTATTGGAGGAACGTATTCTTTTCCCTGAGAGGTGTTTCTGAGTTCCCCCGACGGGATCGACGATTTGACTATGGGTCATCTTTCTTGGCCTCCCATTCCCTCTCCCAGCGGCTTTCCCTGAAAGAGAACGGCGGGGCGTGCTTATCATTTCGAGAATTGGTCGCGCTTCGGACCTGTTGTGTCCTGACTTCTGAGGCAGTACGAGAGGGTTCGGAACGTAGTATCCGTTACCAGCCTTTCTTTTTTTTTTGCCCTTTTTGCGGCGCAGGGGCCTCCCGTTGTACGTCACGGAGGGCTTCTCGGAAGTGATCTTCAGGTTTTTCTCTTATTTCGGTGGACCGCCGGCCTGGGAACCA
>Ga0179593_1794412_pt1 | contig 13537 bp, 16 predicted proteins | sample CZODoug2_1_08_16_FD_185931 | JGI IMG/M metagenome (GOLD analysis project Ga0179593, IMG submission 185931) | Vadose zone soil fungal communities from Angelo Coast Range Reserve, California, USA - CZODoug2_1_08_16fungal (PacBio error correction) | ecosystem: Environmental > Terrestrial > Soil >... | reverse complement strand
TGAACCAGCCTCGCATCAGGTTTTCCTTCACGGTAGGTGTCGGAATTTTTTTTTTCAGACTCTCCCCCCCCTCCCGTTCGGGCTTCCCTTCAGCCTTCTTTTCTTTTTTCTCCTCCCACGTTGCGGCACTGGCGCCTCTCTTTCGAGGTGTCTCCTCTTTCACCATGTGATTTTTTCACAACTCCTCCGGCTCTTTTTGGCCTGACGCCTTCAAGGACATCTTTCAAGCGGAACCCCTCTGGGTAACGGACGATACGGCCTTTCCTATTTTTTTTAGATTTCTTCTGACAGCTCAAGTCTCCCCTTCTTCCCCGCTAAAGGACGCTCTTATAGACGACTCATAGACCTACCTACATAGTGTTTTTCTTTTTCTTTTCTCTTCTAAGACTTCCCCCCCCGGCTGTTTTTAGGGCACCCAAAGCGCAGAAAAATACGCTTGTCTTGTATGGGTCTACCAACATGCGCTCGGGCAGACTGAGGGGCGTCGTGTCTTGACTTCCAGACTTTCGGAACTGGGGGGAATTTTTTGAGTGTTTTTGTCTTTTTTTTTTTGTTGTTTGTTTTTTTTTTTGGTGTTTTTTTGGTTGTTTTGTTTTGCGCCCATGCGGTCCGCCACAACCTTCCCCCCACAGGCCCCCTTTTCGGTCCCCAATACTCTTTCCCAGCTCCCTGAACACGTTGGGCCCTCCATTTTTCGTTTTTTTTGTTTGACCTTCATTAGCGCTTCCGCCGTCGGGTTGGGCGTTTGACAGCCTTCCTCATTCTGCCTCTCCGTCACGACTTGTTGGCTTCCACACTGGACGTTCCTTTCTGTTATGTCAGAAGGGATCTGCCGTTTTAACCGATTTGAAAAAGGGTCCTTTCAGCCGAACTCCTTTTGGAGATTTTTGGGACCTTTCTTTCCTAGATGCGCACCCCCTTCGTTTCCGAGCGTGGCAGACCTATTCTTCAGCATGCTTTAAAGTTGCCCGATTGGGTGGTCGTCCTCTTCAGCCGCTTTTGCAGGATGGAGATGCCTCATCAAATTTTTTGTGTCGTTTTCTCCTTCGATTTTTTTTTCCGTTCTCTCCTGAGCCCGATGGTAGCTCCGGTTTGTCCGCGGCTGTCCCGGCCACGAATTCGGGGTGTCGAGTACCCCGCTTCCTCCATGCTTTGTCTTTTCATGAACGTGTCTGATTCCACGCAATATTTGGTCCTCCCTCGTCCTATTCCTTTCCTTTCTCCCCCTTCTTGAACCGTGCATCTTCCCCTAGTTATCCTTCCCGGCACCCCCTCCCGCGTCCTTCCCTTGACACGAACCGTGGACCCTTCTTTTTCTGGTTCAGTTTCGCTGAGTCCCCAATCTCCCGTTGTCTCGCAATCCCCGACCGGAGACTTCCCCGCCTCTTATCTTTTGGACCCCTTTCCGTGTCCGCCCATGGCTTCTGGACCTTCTAGTTTTGGACCGGTGTTTTTTTCAACAAAGCTCAGTTTCTGATTTTTCCAAACTCCCCGGCAAGCATTTCCTTTGAGCGTTGTTCCCCTTTCCCGTTCGACCCCCCAGTCCCCCTATGCCCACCCCCCCCCCAATTCATCACCTCCCTAAGCGGAATTTATGGCCGGCTGCCGGCCGGCGGAGTGTTTTGACCCGAGTCATGTGTCACGCCCCCAAAAGCTGGACTTTTTTTCTCTTTTCCCCTGTTATCTTTCTCGCCGGAAGGAGCTTGCGGTTTTTCTACGCGCATGGCACCCTTCCCTGTTTTTTCGGCTGTCGGGGCCTCTAGCAGTCCATTGCGGCTTCAGACCCGCGAATCTTTCCTCGGTACAACCCTTTTTACGAAGGCTTTTTCTTGCCCGACATCTTATGCGATTTTTTTGGCCGCCCCTGAGCTGCACCTTTGTGGCTGGATTTGCTGCTTCCCCTTCACGGTCCCCCCCACACTTTTCTGGACTTTGCCCCGCTCTTACTCTCGACCGGCGTCACCTGGATCGCACCTACCACTCGGTTTGGGTACTGTGTCCCCACCTCCTATTGTTTTCCTGTCGTTCCCGGGTCACTAGAGTAGAGTCACACTAACAAGCGGGTCCTTTATCTCTTGTCTCTCCCTTGACGACCCGTTTTAGGCAGCTTAAGAGGACTTCATATCCCTAGTTTCCGGCCATTCTAGAGATGCCTGATGATTTTTTCCTTGTGCTAGTGTGCCGTTGCACTTATACTAGTTTTCGTTCCTGCCTTTTACACTCGCGGACTATGATTTACGTATTCCCGCGCCCCCCAAGGATTCTTTTCTTTCCTCCTGGCCTTTTATATTTCTAACAAAATCCTCCCGAGTCGTTCCCCGACACTCGCTAATTTTTCCTAGGTTTTGATGTTGGCTTCACAGCCCGCAGCCTTTTTCCGAGTTTTCCTCGAGCTTTTGACCCTTTTTCCACAGTCTCTTCTTGATCTTCGGTCAAGTGGTGTCCCTTGGATTGGTTTAAGGTTCTCGCCGGCGAGGTTTTTGTTAAGGTCTTCACGTTTCCCCCACCCCCCTTGCTTTTTTTTTCCCTGGCTGAGTGACGGCCCCCGCATTCGGGTCTCTAGGGAAAATGTACCTAGAACCCTGGGGCTGTAGGAACTCGGCCTTCTAGTTATTTTCTTTCCCCCCGAGGGCGCCTTCTTCCCTGTTTCGGCCTCTCCGATCTCCCTTTGGCCGACGCCTTCTTAGTCCCCCTTTTTCTGTCTTGCTCCTACCTCGCGGCTTTTTCCCTTCTGTCGCTTTTCCATTGGTCTTGACCGTTGTCATGTGCTTTTCGCTGTGTTTCATTTTTTTTTGTCCCCCCCCCCCCCCCCTGGACCGGGCTTCGATCCTCTTTTTTTAGAGCCTCTCAGTTTGTCAACGGATTTCGATTCTAGTGCGTTTGCTCCTGACAACCCCTTTGCGGTAGAATGTGGTTTTTCCTCGTCATCCCCCCTTTCTCGGGCGTGAAACTGTACCAGGTCATCCTAGCTCTTCGCTTTCGCCCCTGGTTCGTACATGTGAACATTTTTTTTACACCGGTTGTTGGTTTATTCTCTTGTCGGCCCCCTGCAGGTTTTTTTTTTTCGGTCCCCCCCTTTGTACTCGGGCATTGCCCCCCCCAGCTGTTCTGCGTTTGTTGGTGGTACCTAGTTCCCCTGTCACCACACTTCGCCGCCGCCTTTTCTCCAGCCCTGTGTGTTCTTTCTACTCCCGGGTTTTTTTTTCCCCACGGCCCGTGTCTTGATGACTTCTTCACCACCCTTGCGCGCGCATCCAGTTTTCTCTCCCTCATTTCTCTTTCGGGTGCGCCTTTTTACGTCATGCTTTTTTCTCTCTTTATCCCCCCCTCCCGTGTTGGGGTTTGAGAGTCTCCTTCCCGATCCTCGCTGGAAAATTTCCCTTTTTGTGTTGCCTTCCTGTCCTTTCTTTTTTTTGATTGCGGGACCCGGCAAGTTTTTTCTGTTGTTGCCCCCCTCCTTTTTTGCAGTTGGTTTCTCCCCCCCTGCCTTCAAAACCAACCCCTGGCCCCCACCGCGGGTCGGCGCAATATTTTGGTGTCTTTCCCACTGACCCCCACCCCCCCCTCCCCCTGGGCCCGCAAAACACCGGTGCGATGTTTTCCTTCCCTCCTATTTCCCCACTCCTCCACCACCACATCTCCCTGATACTGAAACAGTCCTCCCTGAACAGTGCGTATTTCCTCCCCTGACCGCGACTCTTTCCTTCCTTTGAACTTTTCCCTTTTTACCACACCTCCCTTACCCCCGTGTGTTGCTGGGTCCCCGGCGGTCCTTCTCATTTACCCCCCTTTTCGCAACTCTAGAGTTCGCTCCAGCACACATCAGACCATGCTTGGCTCTACATGGACAACGCCCTCTTCTTTTCCAGCGGCTTCACGACGGGCTTCTCGAATCTCCCCTGACTGTCCCCCCCCCTACATCCAGTCCTAGTCGGCAATGTATGATCGGGCTGCTCTTTTTTCCTTCCCTCGCGAAGTTTTTTGCCACAACTACTGGTCCCCTTTTTTTTCTACAGCCCCCCCTTGCAAGCTTTCTCTGCGCGTTTCGCGTGTGTTCTCCGATTCGCCCCCTGTTGAAGAAGGCCACTCAGATTTTTGAAACTTTTTTCTCACACCCCCGAAACCGCGCTATAGTTCTTACCCTTTACCCCCGCCGACCTGCCTGACCGGCGAGCTTCTCCTTCGCGTTTTGACATCTTTCTTTCTTTACTCCTTTCGGCGCCTTCCAGGCTTCCCCACGCTTTTTCCCCTTTTCCACAGTGTCGCTTTCCGGCTCCCACGAGATCGACGAATTGTTTCCTTCCCCATTCTTTCTTGTGTCTTTTAGCCGTTCGATGGTCCGACGGCAGCTCGGCCATTCTTGTCCCGTTTTCGCCCGGCCGACAGAGGGCTCATCCCCCCCCCCGGCCCGTCGATCAAGGATGCCTCCCTCTGGCAGACCCTGCTCTACCTGGTAGGTACGACTTCGCTCTTGTCGCCTTTTTTTTTTTTTACCTGTGTAATCCCGCTCCAAGCAGCTTGAGGGACCCGAATGGGTGTACGGTCTTCCTCTCCCTATTTCCCTGTTCATGGTAAGAGTACCCCCCATAGGATCCCAAAGTACCTCCCGTTAACGTCACGTTGGTGGCTTTCTCCTCCAGGCCGTTAGAGTAAGGACGCGGCCCATGTCTTTTCCACCAACCCCCCTGCAGTCCCGTGTATCCAGCAGCCGTCCCGCCTCGTGTCCGTCCCCGCCCATACCCTTTTCCCGCCCCCCGCTTCTTTTGAATTCCCTTTTTTTTCTTAGAGTTCCCGTTTCCGGGGTTCTGGCAAGACAGAAACGGTGTTTTTTTTTCCAGGTCTACGCGAGTGAAGTTCCGAGCTTCGGAGCGTGCCCGCCGCGGAAGTCCCCCTGCACCACGTATTGACTAGCGTCCCCAACCCGCCCTGCGGCTCGATGCGTTTGCGCCTTTGTAAGTGCATTCCCCGTGAGTTTTTTGGCCTGGAGGATTTACCCCCTACTGGGTTGGGGAGGCCCTACCCCACGTCTTTACCCTTTTTCACATTGCCTGTCCCCCTAAAATTACACTTGTAGGTTTGAGGTTGGTCCCTACTGGTGTTTTTTTTGTTATTTAGTGACGGACCCCTATCCCGTATTGAAAGAGTTTTTGGCTTTCCACTTTTTTCAAGTCACCCCCCGTCCCCCGTTCCGTCCGATCTCAATATTGTCCCTCCTGTTTTTTTTTAGCGTTCCCTAAACGCTTTTTCTTTTGCGTTTTCGTTGGACTTTCGTTCGCTTGCTTCTGAGCCCCGACGTAGTTGATTCATTTTTCCGTTCTCCAAGACGATTCTTTTTTTTCACAATGAGGTGGGTTCGCCCCCCAGGAAGGATTTCTGGTTTTAGCTTTTTGATCAATCTCTCTGCCGGTTTCGGACCGGAGTTGCCTAGGAAACCCGTGCGGTCCCGATGGCTGGACTACAAGATCCCTTTGGACCGCCCCGACACTCTGCCTCGGTCATCACATAGGATCTAACTCGCACAAAAACCCTTTTCGCGCCCATATAGCGTGCGGGAAACACCCTGACCCTCCCGTTTCTTTCTGCGTGCCCTCGACAGCCACCTTTGATGATCTCCCTCTGCTCCCTGCCCGGCGGTGTTCACACTTCGCGCCGGTCTCCTGTAAGTGCCGCTGTACAGCATCAGGCGCCATCTGCCTTCTTTTACCGTTTGTCCTGACTCTTGTTAAGTCGTGGCAATCCTTCAGGTGCGGCTGCCTGTCTTGTTTCTTCCCACGGCCTTTCCCACACCCTCCGGGCACACTCTCCTGCGTTAGATGTTTGGGTTCCCCCCAACAAGTTCCTGAGCGCCTTTTCAGCCCTAGTCGAGGCTTTCCCCGCCTCAACCGACTTGCCTCGCTTTTAACGGAACTTTTCCTATGGCGACCCCCGTGTTTTCTTTTAAGCCGGCAGGAGCTTGTTTAAAACTCGCTCCGTCCCGTTTTGTGTTTTTTTTGGCGCCCCGCTTTTCTCCCCTCTCAACTTCCCCGATGCCTTCGAGGTGTGCTAGACGGCGCGAGCTTGCACGGACGCCAGTATTGCCGTAAGCGTTTTTTTTCACGTTTTTTTTGGCCGTTGCCGTTTGATACCCCCCCTTTTTTAGCCCTTGTCTTGGTCTCTTCAGCACCGTTATTTAGCGAGGAAGTTTCTTCCCCGGCCTTTTTTCTTTTTTCCCTTTTTTTTGGCCCTGAGGAGGCATCTGTTTTGGACATTGGCTGATTATGCAGTCTTTTTTCCTTGAGGAATTGAGTTTTTTTCTTTTCAGGTACAAGAGGGCGGTAGTTTATTTTTGTTTCGGCTCTTCAGACGAAGTCGTTTTTTTTTTCTTTTTTTCTTCGTATTCTTCTGGCAATCCTTGCTCCTTAGTCTCTTCACCTTGACGTTAAGAGGCCTCCAGATATTGTCTTAAAGTCTCTTTTTCCCACTCGTCCCCCGCCGGCTGGCCCCTAGTTTGCAGACCTCCCCCCTCGGGCTTGTTTTTTTTTCAAGGCACCTGTTTTCCCTGTTGCGTTGTTCGAACTGACTTCGAGGATGGTTCACCCTCCTCTTCCCCCATACTTTTTTTTTTTCTAGTATCTTTTTTTTTCCCTCCTCCTTTTCTCAAGGGTGGGCTAAACGCCCAGTTTTTTCCGTCGCACCCTTTCCTTAGGCAGTTTACCCCTGATTTTGGCCCTTTTTACTCCGCTGCGGGTTCTATCGGATTACACCCTTCGTTCCACGTTCTTTTTTTCGCGCGCGTCCCCGAGAGTTGATATCCCCTTTTTTTTCCATTTTTGGAATTCCCCACCAACGAACTTTGTCCCCCCTTTTGCCGCCCCCCTCGACAGACCCTCAAAGGACTTTCCAATTTTCCCCCCCGCCCTTGTTACCTCGATACGGTCATTCTATTCAGCGTGGCCCAGCAGATTCGACCCTGGCGCGGCACCTTGTCATTTCTTCCTTTTTTTTTTTTCCCGCGCCCCATCCTCCCTATATACCTGGCTGCTGCCTGAAATCGAGTCCCCCCTCCCCCCCGCAATTTTTCCTTTTTCCAAACCCTTCCCTTCCTAGTTGATGCAGATCGCGGGCCCAAACCTCCTTCCGGCCTCTCTTTTTATTCCGCAGCTCAGTAGGCCCCGAAGGCATCATGGTTTTTGCAATTTGATCGCGACCCATTTTTTGCACACACGTTTCTTTTCTACGGACAATTTTCCCTTTTAACAGCCTTTTTTTTCTCCTCCCCTTTTGCGGATAGACCAGCCTTTTGCCTTTTGTTTTACACGCCCTTCTTTTTTCCCGTCCGGGTTGCTTTCTCTTGAAGCTCCGCCGAATCCCCTGCTTGCACCGGAGCCTTCACCGACTTTTTTTTTCTGCCCACTTTTTCGAAGCCTTTCGTGCAGAGTTCTGGGGAACCCTCCGGTTCCCCGCCGCTTTCGAAATACTTCAGCCGCCCTTGGTTGAAGGCTGCGATGTGAGTTTTTTTTCTTTTTTTTTCCTTTTTCCCCCTTCTCCAAGGACTTCTCTGGCGCCTCGCCTTCTTCCCGCAATGCCTTTTTCCTACAGCGGCCCTCCTCATGAATCGTGCGCGGCCGTCCCTTGCGCGGCTTTGTTTTTTTTCCCCTTTGAGTTTTATGATCATTCCCTGGCTGGGTTGGTGGCGGTTTTGGGGCCCCACTGTCGCCCCAGATTGAAAGAACCCGTTTTTTTTTCCCCCGCGCGCCTTTTGAAACCCCTTCACACGAATTAGTGGTTCCAGATTTCGCTTACCCTTGCTCTTTCCGTTTTCCTGAAGTGGTCGGGAGATTCCCCTTTTCACTTTGTATTTCCCTTACATCGTCTCCGTTCCTAGTTAAGCTTTACTTTTGTTCTACCCCCCCTTTTTTCCCCTTCCCCGTTTCCGGTGCCGGCCGACAACGACTTCGTTCCTTCTTGACACCATTTCCTCCAAAGAACCCTTTCGTCTTTTTTTTTTTCGGAGTTTAAAGCTCATTATGCTTTTGTTTCCCCAAATCTCGTGTTTTTTGCTCCCGTCTGCGAAACCCTGGAAGACTTTTTCCCCCGATCACCCCCCCCCCTTCCACGTTCTCTTTTTTTCCCCATCTTCCAAAAGCCAGGATAGTCCAACTTCCTCAGATCGTTGCCCCCCGGACTTACTCTTGTTCACCCTTTTCAAGACGTTCAGCAAATTTCCTAAAGACCCCTGGCCGGAGTTTCCCCAGGCCGACCTTTTCATCCCAAACCATGAAACCCATCACCGACGACATTGTTCTTCGGGTTTTTCTCGTTTTTGCGGCACCCTCGAGATTCCTGGACACGCCAACCCCACCCCTCTCCCTTTCCCCCTTCATTTGCTCGTTTCCCTCCTTGATCGGACCCCCGTTTCCGAATTTTTTTTATTTTTTGACTAGAATTTTGGCCCTCCCGGTTCGATTTTCCGTTTTTCTTTTTTTCACCCCCCCCCCGTTCCGTCGTCCCGGACAGTCCGCCGCTCATAGGCTCCCACCTCAGGCCGCCCTTACGTGACCATAAGATTTCGATTCCGCACAGCGAGCTTGTCTTTTGGCGCCTGTGGAGGCTGTCCAGGATCTATGCTGATGTTTTCACCTTCCACTTTTTCTTATCACCTTTTTTTTGAACCCCCTAGCCTTTTCTGCACGAACCTCCGGGACATGGTTTTCCAACTCCACACGCATGTTTCCTTGTTACGTGTTCCCCCCCCCCCCCCCTTTCTTTTTTTGTTCCGCGTCGTTTTTTTTTTTTGGCCCTTTGGAGGCCCCAAAGACATGTAGTCCCTCGAAGCCTCTTCTTGGTTTATGGAATTTCTGGCCTCCCAGCGGTGCCAGGTAAGAATATTTTTTGAAGAACAGAACTCCCTGCGCTTCTTTTCTTTGATTTTTTCGTTTGTTGTCTGCTCCTGATTATGAGTCTTCTCCGGGCTAGGGAACCCTCCCCTTGATTCTCCAAGTCTGATTGCGTTGCGTTTTTTTTCTGGCGGGCGCGCTTTCAGAACGCTATTGTCTTTTCCCAAATTCGTCGAGTGTGTCGAATTTCCAAGACGCGACCCCCTTTTCCCCCCTTTTCCAGATGAGCAGACCAGTTTCCGCCGGTTTTCGCCCGCGTGACGTAGTAGGAGATAACTCTTTGAATTTTTTCTCCCCTTTCTCTTTTAAAGTTTTCTGTTCAGGTCAAAAAAAAATCAGTTCGTTATCGTCGAGTCTGTTCTAGGCCCCCTTTTTTTTTTTCCCTTATAATTGTGTGCCAGGGGTAGATGCGTGATTTATCACGCAGGAGAGTTCCCCTCCGCATTGATACCCCTTCTTTTTTTTTGCCTGTACCTTTGTCCCGGCCCCCTTTTTTGCGCCGGCTTGCGCTTTGAACAGACATTCTTGGGCGGCGCCTCTCCCGATCTCCCTGTTTTCGTACTTTCTTTTTTTTTGTCATTGCTCGGTGGAAGCCGCAGGACTGCTTCAGGATTTTCTCTTCGTTCGTTTTTTTTTTTAGTGTTTCCCACGGTGACTGGGACCATGTACTTTTTCTGCATTTCTTTTTTTGACCGCCGTTTTCCGTATCCTACGACACAAAGCCGTTGAACTGGATCTTCGGTTTTGCTTTGCGTTTCGGAAGACGCACATCGCAATTGAAGTTGAATTGTCTGGGTGCGTAGTTTTCCATAATCCTCTTGACAGGTTTTTTTTCTCGGTCCATACCCCTCCGAATGGTTTTGGGAGGTATTTTCCCGGCAGTCGATTGGCTTTTTTTATAAGATTGTCTCCTGTTCTTTCTCCGGACCCCTTTCCCCGGACAAAGGTATTGAAGTCCCCTTTCACCCTTTGTTTTTGTAGGGTTAGGTACGGGTCACACCCCACCTTTCCCCCGCCAGGTCTCCCGGCATTTGTTTTTTGGTAATTCCATGTCTACGCTCCCGGGGCTCGCCCGCCTTCAGTTTTTGAGATGAGAAGCCTCCACAGAATGCCTTTCTTTTCCACCAGTCTTCTCCAGTCTGCCCCACGACCTTCTTTCCGTTTGGCCCTCTCCCAGACTCATCTTATTCCCTCCTCTTTTCCTCTTCTTTTTTTGTTTTAGAGATAACCCGCACTTAGATATCTTTTGAGGCAACCCTCCCCAGGGAAGTGCGTTGATTCTTCTGCCTCGGCCTTACCTTAGTTTTGTTTTTACCCAGGTTCTGTGGTTCTTCAAGTTTACCTCCCGGCGAAGGGCTTTTTTAGACCGGTTAGGCTGATTGCAGTTTCAACCCAATGCTTGTGCGCCCCCCTACTTGAGGCAGAAGTGTTTTTTTTTCCCGGGACCTACTCCCCCCCCTCCCCATCGAACTGGCCCCCTTCATGGTGGAAGAAGGCCTTTCCGTTACCCCCCCTGGCCACCGGCGAAAATCTACCCTACCAACAAAGCATCCCTCTCCTGGTTATTTTTCGCATTCTCCCTTTCCCAAGGTTTCCTTTTTTGACATGTGGTCTTTACGATGGAAGCGCACCCCCATTCTCATCTTTTCTCGGGCTTTTTTCGGGGGCACTCCGTCATCTAATTTCGCCCCCTTTTTGCTTTATCTAATATTTTGAGCGCCTCCAACGGTCAGAGCCCTTGAAGTCCCCCCCTTCCCCCCATTCCCTTTTTCAAGGGGCCCCCCTCTCCCTGAATACCTTGCAAGACGCTCGTACCGAGGAAAGGACATCAGACTTCCCCCGGCCCCCCAGGAGGCTCCCCCCCTGACCAAGGACGGTTCTTGTCCTTCGTGTCCGCCGTTTTCTAGCCGTTTTTTTTTCCTCCCCTTTTTTTTTTTCTTCTCTGCTTACATCCCCCCGTTTCCTGACCGACTGCGTTCCCGTCACGCTTTTTTTTACCCTGAGGAAAGCACCTCCCACCTTTGAGGGTTTTTTTGAACCTGCCCTCTCCCCAAGCACAGATCCCGATGAGCTCCGACTCCTCTCCCCCCTTTAATTTGACTCTGATCAAGGAACAGAGCATCTGTATTTCTCCACTGCGTTACATAAGCCCTTGCACCGAACCGGCGGTCTTCTGGTCTTTCCCCGCGCCCCTGGATCCCCCCGGTCTCTTTTTTTTTTCCCACGACTGGACGAATTTTTTTTTTTGGAAAGTCATTTTATACCTTTTATGTTCCGTCTTTTTGTCTCCTTCAAGCAACATACGACATCGTTTTTTTTGGGCTCTCCCTGCCTCCCTTTTAAGCCTTCTTCATACAACAAGACCGAGCTCAAGGAGCCCGTCGCAGCGCTGCTCCTTTTTTTGTTCTGTGATTCCTTGTTCGAGCGGGCGTTTCCTTCGCAGGGACCCTCCCCTTCTCAGCGCTCTTTTTTTAAGGGCTATTTTTTGACCTCTCTATTCCCGGGCCATCGCGAGACAAAACCTGTTTTTTTGGATCAAGTCCCCCCCCCTCCCCGGACTTCCTTTGGTGGTTTTTTTCCTGTTTGTGTCCGCCTTTTCGAGTAAGGGTTGACACATATTCGTTTCTTGTCGGACTGTTTTTTTTCTTTTTTTTTTCTGAATTGAACCGACTTTCCGTTCGCGGCGCTCGCCTTGCCCGCACCCTTCTTTTCCGGTTATTAGTAGAACTTTCCAAAGTTAGTTGTCGGCGGGGCCCAGGGACTTCGGAGATTATATTTCCCCTCACCCCTTGACTTGTCTGATATGCCTCTTGAAGTGTCCCTCAGCAGACCTTTCCCCGGGATTGCCCCCCCATCGAAAGAATGTATAACCCCTCCATTGAGTGAATCCCCTCGAGACCCTTCGTTTCATCCCGAGAAGATTTTCTCTGCAGTTTTTTTGGGCGGTTTCTCATAATCGTTGTAGCCCCCCGCCGGCGGTTGCCCCGCCAGGCACCCCTCCCGAGAGTGTGATTCTTTTTAGGGGGTTTTTTTATTGTGGCTTTCCCGTTTTCCTGGACATAGCTTGCTTTTTCACACCTCGAACTTTTTTCACCGGGGTCCTTGGTTGTCTCGTGAACACCAGTTCCCCCCCCTTGTATTAACGATCCTAAGAAGTTTTCCTTTGAGCACGGGGACTTTCGGGTGACCTTCTTCCCGGATTTTTTTTTTTCGTGTGACGTTTTTTTTTTATCCCGCCCGGCTTTTTCCGCACCCTTTGATTTTATTTCGCACAATTCTCACGGCCCAGACTCTCTTTTTCTGCTTTGTTTCCCCCCCCCCCCTTCTTCAACCTAGTTCCGCCCGGGCTTTTTTGCTCCGGCACCTCCTTGACGATGGCTTGGTTTTATTCTGATAGAGCTTGTTAGGGAAACGGTATGTACGTTAGTACCGATGGGCTTTTAATTACCCCCAAATATCCCTTGCCTAGCCCCGACACGTTCACCCCCAAAGACGTAAGCCTAAGCGGAATTTTTTTCCTATCCCCACCTTACGTCCCAGAGTCCATGCGCGTGGTGGCCAACTCTTCCCCCCTTCCAGGGCTTCTTACTCGCAACCGCCGACAGAAATTTTCTGATCATATCCTTCCTCTTACTCCCCACCACTCCCCCCCTCCTCGGCCTCTCAGATTCAAAGATCAGTGGCGATCTCTTGCTATCTGACCTTTCTTCAAGTCTCTATTCGCCCATTTAGCCTCAGTTCGAGCCGTTATGCGCAAATTCTTCTTTTCAGTTAAGTTTATCTTTGAAGCCTTTCCTTCCAGTGGCTGAATTCTTTTCTCCTGGCGTCTTATATCCCAATCGGCCCCCTTCCCGCTGCAACCCAAGCGAAAACCTTTTCGGTCTTCCGCAAAAAAGGTGGTCTCGTGGTATCCTGTTTGCTTCAAGGGACTTCGTCTCCCCTAACCCACCAGGCCCCTCCTTGATTGGGTCCTTGAAACTGTCCTTGGCATTTTATCCTTTCACTGTGGTTAGGACCCTGGAATGTGCGTTCTGTCGGAAACTCGTATTGTCCCCTGGTTGCTTTTGTTTAGTTTGGTGACGTTTAGTGAGAACCTGGGACGCAGATCTGCACCATGATGACTTTCTTTGAGATCTCCTTTGATTCTTCTCCCTTTTCCTCGGACCCCTGTTAGAAGGTTGGCCATCTCCCCCTAAAAGGCGTAGTTGCGGAGGTTTGCCTTTTATACCCCCCCGGGGTTTTTCTACGGTGCTCTTCCCCCTCTTCCTCAGTATGTAGATAAGTTTTGAGGTCGGCCATTCTCGGAGTAAGGTCCTTCCGCGCGTGGACTCTAGGTCATATTTGTTCCTTATGCTTGGCCACCCCCTTGTAATTAACTTGATTTCAGTACCCAGGCGTGGTTCCGCTTGCATTCTGTCCTTGGAGCGTCGGTCTTTCCTCAGGGCTAGCCTGAGGCCCTCGTATATGCGTTGTGGCAACCCCTCCTTTGTAATTTTAGTCAGAGTTTTCTTTTTCATTTTCCAACCTCATCCTTTCTAACCCTCCCCAGCGAGCTGGGTCCTCTTTTTGAAGGTCCACGGCGGCGGGTTTCGAGGTTTTTGCAGGCACCTTGTGCCGATTCCCCTTTTTGCGACCTGAGATGCGCTTTTTTTTTTTCCCCC
>Ga0179593_1613292_pt1 | contig 13537 bp, 16 predicted proteins | sample CZODoug2_1_08_16_FD_185931 | JGI IMG/M metagenome (GOLD analysis project Ga0179593, IMG submission 185931) | Vadose zone soil fungal communities from Angelo Coast Range Reserve, California, USA - CZODoug2_1_08_16fungal (PacBio error correction) | ecosystem: Environmental > Terrestrial > Soil >... | reverse complement strand
GAACAACAAGTGTAGGTCGGCGGCCAGGTCTCTCCCTTCCCCCCTTTTTTTTCCCTTTTCCGGTGTTCTCTTCCTTGCTCTTCACACCCACGGGATCGGTAAGTCGGTATGGTTGGGGGGGTATTCGCTTTTTTTCTTTTTTTTGTTTTTTTTTTTTGGAAGCGTAGGCCATCCCCACTCTTCCCCCCTCACCCCCCCCCCCCCCTTTTTTTTCAAAGTTCTTTTTTTTTTCCTGATAACCCCTGCTTTGCCAGGCTAGTGAGTTGTTGAAAGTTGAACGGTGTCTTGCCTTTTTCCAATCCTTCTTTCTCTTCTTTACTCCCTCTTTCGGAAGATTTTTTTTTTCTTCCTTTTCCCCATTTTTAGCCCAACTTCGTCGAGGGTCGAACAGGAGGAAGAGTGTTGGAGAAAGGAGAGAAGGGGATGGGGTGATGCCGGGACTCGTGTTGATTCCTCCCCTTTTTTCTTCCTTTTTCCTCCGCCTCCTACTTCCATTTCTCCCTTTCGTTGATGACCAGCCCCTCTATGGCCAGCAAGAGGAAATCATAACGGTCTTATTGATATGAAGAAAGAGAGATTGGCCGAGGATGAGCCCGCTTTCGAAGAGTCTTTCTTTTTTTTCTTTTCCGCGGATAATTTTTTTTTTTTTTTTCTTTTTACTGCGGCGTCTTTTCCGGCTTCGTCAGTCGAGCAGGATCGAAAGTGGATCGGTGATCGTTAGGTCCTAGGTGTTTGCTTCTTTTCCTGTCCTCCTTCTTCTTTTTTTTTGCATTCTCCCCCCTTTTTCCTTTTTCCTTGCTACTCCTTTTTTCTCACAGGAAGAAAACTGGCTGCGTTGGTGCCCGGGCCGCGTTTTCCCTTCTCCCTCCCTCCCCCCGTTTCCCCCTTGTGGTCGGGTAATCGTTGTCGAAACTGGTATCCCTTCCCCTTCCTTTTTTTTCTTCTTCCGAAAGCCTCTCCTTTGTTTGGAAGGCGGTCGTTGAAGATCCCCCCTTTTTTCTTTCATTTTTTCCCCGTGCACGGCGACTTGGCGTTCTTTTCTTTCCCCCGGTTGTCACGAGGGGGGAGGAAATGTTCCGGGATTCGCGACCCAAAAAACCCCCCCCCCCCAGGGTCGGTCGGGAAATGAAGGTGAGGGGGGGGTTGTTCAGGCTTGCTCGCCTTGTCCGCGGAGTCTCTTTTGGGCCCCCTTTCTTTTTTTTTTTTCCCTTTTCCTGCCGACGGGGCAGGAGCTGGTGGACGGTAGTGGGCGTTGTAGTGGCCGCCGACGTTGTCTTGTCTTTCCTTTTTTTTCTCTCCTTCGCGGCCTCTTAATGTGTGATGCGGCGCCGGCGTTCTTCACTTGCCCTTCTCTCTTTTTTTTCTTTTCGCAGTTGTTCCTTCTTTTTCCTTTTCCTGTGTCTCGTCACCGCTTGTGCCAGGCGTTTGATGAATGCGAGGGGCGCGAACACTTCGTAAACAGAGAAGGTACACGGTACTCCTTTTTCCACTGGATTTCCTTCCTTCTTTCTTTCTTTTTTCTCTTTCCCTCCTTGTCTACCCGTTTTTTTCTTCTCCACCCCCCTTCACCCCTGCGGCGGTTCTGTTGACGAAGGGAACGTCGGACAACATATGGTCGGCGCAGAGGTGGACGACATGGACTTCTCCCTTGCCCTCCCCTTCTTTCTTTTTTCCTTTTACTTCGGCCCCGTCTTTTTTTATCGTGAGATAACTCCGATCTGGGCCAGCAAGTGGCAAGAAGTAAGTGATAGGATCGGTCAGAATGAATCGGTATGCGGGAGGGAGGTAGGCGGCAAGCCTTCCACTTTTTCCTCTCCTTTTTTTAAGGCCCTTTTTTCTTTTTTTTCTCGTCAAGGATCTGCCGCAGGCGGTACAATAGGAAAGTTGGCCCGGGTCACAATTTTCTCCTCTTTCTTTCGTTTTTTTCCCCCTTTTTTTAGTGATCAAAAACGGCGTCAAGTTGTCCCATTCTATGTTGACGTGGTCTCGACCCCCCGCATCCTTTCCCCCCTTTTTTCCCCTCTGCGTGCCGGAAAACCGAACAAACGCGTGCAACGGCAAAGCGCAATCTCTATCTACCGCTTTTCCCCTTTTCCCTTCCCTCCTCCCCGATGTTTTTTTTCCATCGTGGCACCGTCAGTAATCACAACCGCGACTCAGACAGCCAAGACCACGTCGGCTTTTTTTTTTTTTTTTTCCGCGCTTTCTTCCTTTCCTCTTCGCCATGCGCACGCCAACATGGGGAGCAAAAAGGAAAGTACCAGCAATCCGCGGACAAGGCGAGCAAGCCACCCCCCCCCTCCCTTTTCTTCTCCTTTCCTTTTCAGCCGCCAGCAGGCGAAAAAAAAAGGACAACATCGGGCTGCAGCCGACAAACGCCAGTCTCCGTCACTCTTTTTTTTTTTTTTATTCCCTTTTTTCCCACCTCGGAGGGCTGGAGGTGCTCAAGTGCGGAGGACAAGAAGGGACCCCAGTTTTTTTTTTTTTTCTTACAACCTTTTTCCCCTCCCTTCAGGCAGCCGGTGTGGGTATCAGAGGGAACGATGGCGATAGGCACAAAGAGGTCCCGTTGTCCCCCTTTTCCGCTTTTTCCTTTCCCAGACCGGCCTGTCCACCCTGGAAAAGATAGAAGCGCAGGAAACGCAGAAGGAGGCCAGGACGGTCAATCTACTACTCCCTTTTTTTTCCATGATCTTTTACCCCCCCCTCCCTGTCCGCCTACGCGGCGGGGTAATAAGGATATACGAGAAGAAGACGACCAATGCGCTGGCCATCGTGTTTTGTCTTCCCGCTGGGAATATCCTCTTTATCTTTCAGAAAGAAATTCTTCCTTTTTTTTTTTTTTTTTTCACCGTTCTTGGTGGCCTGAGCGTTCTTTTCTTCGTCACAGGTCGGGAGAGAACCAAATCGAGTCCCTGGACGGGCCTCACCGAGGTACCCGAGAACTCACCACAGCCCCTTCTCCTTTTTTTTTCCAATTGCCCCCCCTTGTTTTTCCCTCTCCCTCCCCCTACGGTGCAGGATCGCGTACCGATCGGCCCTAATCAGAGCACGCAACACATCACACCACCAGTGAGGGCCGCGTCGTTCTTTCTTTTTTTTTTTTTCACATTTTCCCCCCCCCCAGTGCACCGTGACCACCTAGAAGAACTTGCGGATGCAAGTGTGGCGACCCGACGGTTCCCCTCCTTTTTTCCCTGCCCCAGTACCGTTTCCCTTTTCGCTTTCCTTTGCCCAATGGCCAACACCGAGGCACGGCAACAAAAGAAGTCAGTTATTCTCGTGTACAACGATTCGACGCTGCCGCCGGACTTCCCTTCATTGGAGTCTCTTCCTTTCCCCTCTCCAACTGACTGCCGTTGGTTGATGCGGGACCAGTGTTGGCCATGCAAGCGTGCCGCGCGGTTATCTCCCCTTTATCTTCCTTTTTTTTTTTTCCTCTTTTCCTTCCCCCTTTTCTTTCCCCACTGCCGCACGCAAAAAAAAAAAAAAGTTCGGTAGAGGTGGTAAACAGGTTGGCAATTGGTGTTTTCGAAGTAACCCCCTTTTCTTTTTCCTTCGTTGTAACCTTTTTTTTTTTTTTCCCCCTTCCGTTCGCGATCCTGACGTTCTGCGGCAGCTTGAAGGGAGTGATAGACGGTTAGTCGTCGAAGGATATTGCAATGGAGGCCAATTCTTCGTCTTGCTCCTCCTTTTTTGGTTTCATTTTTTCCCTCTTTTCCTTTTCCGTACGAACAGGAAACGTCAGTGACACCCGACGATGGTCAGGACCGTGATCATGTAGATGATGACCAGCACGCGATGCAGCCGCGGCCCCCTCGCGGTCTTCTTTAATTGCTCCCCCTTTTTTTTTTTTTTTTTTTTTTTCACACAGCCTTTTTCTTCTCTATAGCTGTAGTACCCCGCGTAGGAGAAGGAGTGGAGGAGGGTACGAGACGTACGGCGTCGGAGTGTTCATTTTATTTCCTTTTCTTTTTCCTTTTCGTCATTTTTTCCCGGTGGCCTGCCGCTGCGATATTGTAAAGGGTGGACCAGGCGGGCTGGTCGATGGTGCCGAAACCGTGATTTTCTTCTCCTTTGAGTTTTTCCCCCTTTCTGCAGTTCGGATCGTTCGGGCTTGGAAACTGGGTGGTAGGGTATAGTGTAGAAATGGGTAGCCAGGAAACCGGTGCCCTGCCGCGGTTTTTTTTTCTTTTCCTTCTTCAACAGGTTTTTTTTCCTTCTTTTTACTTTTTCACCGTGCACGGGAATTGGCGTTGTAGAGATGCAAGCCGATGTTGCCCTGTTGGTCGCCTTTCCTTCCTTTTTTTTTTTTTTGTTCGGTTTTTTCCCCTTTCTTTTTTTTTCCGCCCAGGTTGTCGGGCTCTGCGAATGAGGAAGAATGTAATGGCGAAGAAGGGGCGGCGTTGTTCTTTTTTTTTTTTCTCCTTCTGAAGGTTATTCCTACGGTGGCCCACGATGGAGAAGGAAAAGAAGATAACGGACACCGCCGGACCCTCATCCCACTGCATTTTTTTCTCTTTTGCACGCCGTTGTTGGTGGTAGAAAAGCCGCTGTCCTAATCAGGGTCTGGTTAGTCGGCAGAGGGCCAGGCGTGTGCTCCTTTTTTCTCCTTTTTTGTGAGCACTGTCCCTTCTTTTTTTCCGCGACCGGCGCCGACGGGGGAATCATTGTAGAAACGGGCCAACGGGCGATGGGGCGCTGCGGCAGATCCTTACTATACCTTTTGAAGTCCTGTTTCTTTCTCCTTTTTTCTTCCGGTGCCCGGCCTACATCCATACGAAGACGATTCATGCTGACCGATCCGATCACGGACTTCTGTCCCCTTTTCCCCTTCATTTGTTGTGTTTTCTTTTTTCCCCCTAAGCCTTGATGGATCGCGTAAGAAGGAATCGGTCTTAGGGATGGATGTAGGCAGGGCAGCCGTTACCTTGGCCGGCCACCTTCTTTTTTTTTCAAAAGCACTTTTTTTTTTTTCGGTCAGATTCTGCCGACAGCGGTCCCATCGCAGTTGGACAAGGGAGAAAAGATTGCGTCGGCGCCGGTTCCGTTTTTTTCTTTTTTCTTTTTTTTCCCTTTCCCTTCTTTTCCCCCCCCGGCCGGTCCAGTGTCCCATTCTCTGTTGACGTGGTAGAGAACCAAGCATCAGCAACGCCGGCAACTCTTTCTCCACCCCTTCTCCCCTCTCTCTTCGGTCCCCCCCTTCGTGCAACGGAAAAAGAGAAGCTCGAGCGACCGATGTGATCTCTTTTTTCTCCTACAAGATGTCTTCTCCTCTTTTTCCCAATCATGGCCGGCGCCATAGTGACACCGTCGTTCATAACCACCTCCTCCTCCTCCATCCCTCCCCCCCCTTTTTTCCTCCCCAGCCTCTTTTTTCTTCCTCTCCTCCCATTCGCAGCGCCCGACAAACTGGGAGCAAAAGGACCAGTACGCCGTCCTCGTTCCCCTGCTTTTTTCTTACGGAAATTTCCCCCCCCCTCCCCGGCGCAAGTCAGCGCAGCATGGCGACCAACAAGGGCAAACATGGGCTTCAGTCTAACCACCCTCCCCCCTCTTTTTCCCCGAATTTTTTTCTTTTCCCCCCCCCTCCTCGGGGGTGGCGGTGCTCAGTGCAGGAGACAAGAAGGGAAAGGGCCACCGGTGGGCCGGTCTCCCCCTTTTCTCTTCCTCCGAAACTTTTCTTACTCTTCCCCCCTCGGGCGGGCACAACGGCAGCCAGTTTTCATGGTGTAAAAGGATTCGCAGGCTGAGCCGAAACTACACGATTTTTTCTTCCCCATTCCTCCCCTCTTTTTCTTCGAAGGATTTTTTTCTTTCCCCCCCCCTTCCCCCCTCTCCTCTGCTCGACTGACGAAGCCATGAACAAGAAGCAGCGTAAGGCGAGTACACGCGCACCGCGGTTCGTCCTCCGCTGTTGTACTAGGATATAAGAGACGAAGCCGAACAATGCGCTGGCCATCGTTATCTTTAGTTTTATCCTTCTTCTCTCCTTTGGTGTTCCTACTTTTTGTCCGGGGCTGGGCCATCGCGGGGATTGGGGCTGGGCCTCTCTCCCTTCGTTTTCTTTTTCTTTTCGTCTTTTTCCTTTCTTCTCCCTGGCCTCACCAGAGGGAAAAGGAAATAAAACAGAAAAGGTAGAAGAGTACGCCAACCACTCTGCCGCTCTTCTCTTTTTTTTTTTTTTCTCCTCACTTTTCCTCTCCTTTTTCTTCTCGACGATCGGCCCTCATCGCGGCAAAAAATCACAAACCAGTGATGGCCGCGCTGTTTTCTTTTTTGTCAATTTTCCCTCTTTTCGTCCCTCCCCCACCCCAAGTGCCAAAGGTGGAAAAACTCAGAAAGAAATGGCGTGAGGCAGTGTGGCGACCCCTACTTCCTTCTTTTTCGCCCTCTTTCTTTTTTTCAGATCCCGGTGTTTAAACGAGCGAGACAAGCTGGAAATGCCAAAAAACGGGCCCGGCACAAGGCTATTCAGTTCTTCCTTCTTTTCCCCCCCTTTTTTATTTTCCTACTCTTTTCTTTTTTTTTCCCCTCTCGAATCGTTGTACACGAGGAAGAAACTGACTGCAGTTGGTGAGGGAAAGGTGTGGCCATTGCCAGAGGCCGGCGGTAAGCACCGGGATCTTCAACGCGGTACGTTTCTCGTTCCTTTTTTTTTTTTTTTCTCATTGGTGCAACACTTTCCTTTTCTTTTTTTCGAAGAACCCTGATTGCCAGGATAGTGAAGTTGTTGAAAGTGCAAAGGTGTATTGACGTTGTCCACTCCCCAGCTCTTTCATTTTTTCTTTTCGGCACCTGCTTTCCCTTTCCTGCCTTCTCCCAAACGTCGTCGGCGGTTCGAACGGCGGCAGAGTGTTGGCGAAAGGCGGCGACGGTCTGTTTTTCTTCCGTTTTTCTCCCTTTTTTTCCTACGAAACAGCCCCTTCCTTCTTTCTTCCTCTCTCTGTGCCGCCCGCGGCCTCATAGAAGGTCTTATTGATATGCGAAGCGAGATGTGCGAGGATGATGCCCAGCGTTCTCTCTTCCTTTCTCCCCTTTTTTCCGCCGTGTCTTTTTTTTCCTCCCTTTCGTCTCGGAGGTGGTCATGCTTCGTCAGTCGAGAAGGATCGACTGATATGGACGTCGTCATTCGCTTGCACTGTCTGGCCTCTTCGTCTTTGCCTTCTTCCGTCCCTTTTCCCCTCCTTTCGCGTTTTTCCTTTCTTTTTTTCCCTTTGCTTGCGCCATCGCAGCGTGCCCCGCGGATAAAAACCGGTTGAGGAAGTTCGGATCGTAGGATGGAACGGGGTGTAGGGTATCGTTGTCGGAAATTGGTAGCCCGTCCCCCTTTTTTTTTTTTCTTCACTTTTTCTTTTTTCCTTTATTTTCGTTGTAAGAAGCCTTGCTGGAAAGGAGGGAGAAAGTGTTCACGTGCACGGCGAATTGGCCGTTGTCGAGCTTCCTGCCCCGCTCTTTCCCTTTTTCCTTTTCCGTGGACCCATTCTTCTCTCCTTTCGCGGACGGCGGAGTTAATGCAGTTGGAGACAAGGTTGGCGGGCGCTGCGAATGAGGCGTCCTGGCTCCCTTTTTTTTTTTTGTGTTTTTTTCTTCTTTTTTTCTTTACTGACGGTGGGCAACGAGGGAGCGGAAAAGAAGAGAAAGGACAAAGAGATAATCACATTCCCCTTTTTCACCCTTTCCCCTCTTTTTCCCCAAAAATGTTGTTTACACGTTTCCCGCAATCCCTTTTCCCTTTTTTCCCTTTCTCTCAGCTGTCGCTCGAGCTTGCGCTTTGCCAGTTGAAGAAGTGTTAGTTGGTAGGCACGCCGCTGTCTCATTCATGTTTGGTAGTCGGCAACGAGGTGCAGTCTTGCTGTATTTTTTTTTTTTTTTATCACGTGGATTCTCCTTCCCCTTCTCCCCTCCGCAATCATTGTCGACCTGGCCAACGGCGATGGGAAAGCTGAGGCAGATCCTTGAAGGGCCCCCACCCTCCCCCCTTTTTTTTTCGGCGACTTCTCCTTTTCTTACCTTTCCCCCCCTTCCCGAAGCCCGAATTCTGGAACGATCCGATTTAAAGTACTTAGGGCCACGGCTGGCCCAGGATCCTCTTTCCCTTTTGAACTTTTTTCCCGAAGTCATTGATCAGGATAGGTAAGAATGAATAGGTATTCGGGATGGATGAGGACGGGCCGCCGTAGTCTTCACTTTTCTTCGAAAGGCTTCTTTTTTTTCCTTCTCTGCCGCAGAGGTCCATGCCCGTTGGAACGGGTCGAAAATGATTTGAGTCGGCGCAGGTTCGCTTGGCCAGCCCGTAAGCAAGCACGCCCATGCCTTTTTTTTTCTCCCCTTTGCGGGGGGCGACCTTTTTTCCCCTCTTTTCGACTAACCAGAAAATGAGGAGGAAAGAGGAGGGCAGGACCAACGAACCTTCTTTTTCTTCCAGATTTTCTTGCTCTCCCGGGCAGTGAAGGAAAGACGGCGCCGACATCCTCCCTCCGCAGTTTTTTCTCTGGCCACCGTAGGTCATCACCCACCGCGACTCCGACAGCAAGATCCCCCCCTCCCACGCCCACGACAGACACCAGCGCCGCCCCGTCGGCGCCGTCCCTCTTCCCCTCCTTTTTCTTCTTGCCACCCCTCCCTCCTGTCCGCGGACAAGGAGAGCAAGCCGAACAACCCCGCCCCGCACCGGCACTTTCTCTCCAGCAGTCTTCCCCCTTTTCTCCCTGACAACGCCCAAGTCGGCGTGAACGGTGAACAGATCGCCAGCGGGCCCAGCAAGGCTTCTTCAAACTGCCCCTCCTTTTTTTTCTTTCTTTGGCGTCTATTCCTTTTCCCTGGCGGCCCGGTGAAGGGCTACCAGTTCGAAAAGAGTTAACCGACACCCATCCCCTCTTCCGGTTTTTTTTTTTTCTTTCTTCCTCTTCCCCAACGCGGGCCCGGTCACCAACGGCAAGAGTTCTTCTGGGTACAAGGATCGCAGCTGCCGCGAACTTCACCTTTTTTCTTCCCTCTCTTTTTTCTTTTTCGGCATTCTTCGCAAGCCGAAGGAAGACGTCCAGATAAGTAGCTCCTGCTTCGACTTGCCGCCTCCCCCTTTCGCGTCTTTTTGTTCCCTCTCTCTTTTTACTACGGGCTATCCGCGGCCGCAGCCGAAACAAGGCGATCTGGACATCGTGTCGCTGGTGTGCGGCCTTCCTCTCTCCACCTCTTCTTTTTTCTTCTCAAGAAGACTCTTCTTTCCTTTTTTTCCCATCGCGGGGGCGGTCATCAGCAATGATAAAAGGTACGACATAGTAGTGGTGGCACTGAGCGTTCTTTTCTTCCTTCCCTGTTCCCTTTTTTTTTACATCCTCTCTTTTTTTCCCCCCCCCACTCTGCCGCCTTTCGACCCGCCGAAGACGTTGCGGCTCTTCAATTGCCAAATCCTGCGCCCTACCTCCCCTTTTTCCTCTTTGACCGATCCCCCTTTCTTCTTTTTTTTTTTTGGACAACGGACAAGACACCGGGCACGGTAAAAAATGCACGAGCATGCAAGCAGGGGTTCTTCGACAAACCAAGTGCCCCCTTTTCCACCCTCCTCTTTATTCCCGGAATCGTTTTCCTCCTCCCCCCCCCACCAGTACCGGACTGACCGATAAAGCGTTGAAGATACAGGTTGCTATAACAGCGCGGCACGATGGCCAATGGGCCAACCCTCCTTCCCCCCCTCCCTCTTTCTTTTCCCTACACGTTTTTTTTCCTCTCTCTCCCCCCCCCTTTTTCTTTCTTCCCTTCCACGTCGAATCGTGTACACGAGGAAGAAATGAATGACGTTGGTGCCGGGCCAGGGTGGCATTGCCAGCGGACGCTCTTCTTCTCCTTTTTTTAGGAAGCTTTTCTGTTTTTTCCTTCATCACGCCAAGTTCGGCGAGGTGGTAACAGGTGGAAAAAATTGGTGTTGTGAAGAAAAACATGCTTGGCCAGGATAGTGAAGTTGTTGACTTTCCCCTTTTTTCTTTTTCTCCCCCTGGTGGTGCTTCTCCTCCTCCTCCCTTCTCCTTCAGCTGACGGGCTTGCTCGCCGGTTCGGTCGTAGAAGGATATTGGCAATTGGAGCCCAAAAGTCGTCGGCGGGTCTCCCTTCTTCCTCTCTCTCTTTTACCTCGGTTTTTTACCCCCCTCTTTCTCTCCCCCCCTCCCCTCCTTCCCCACGACATGGTCAGGGACCGTGATCATGGTAGATGATGAACAGCCCAGCGATGGCAGACAGCGGCCCTTCCCCCCTCCTCCCCTCTCCAGACTCCCCTACCCTCTTCCCCCTCTCCATTGGTAGGCTGCGCCGCGGATAGAAGTAGTAAACCGCGTAGGCGACCGGCGGTGGCGGCGGGTACTCTCCTCCTTCTTCCTTTTCCTCTTTTTCCTCCTTGATTTCTTTCCTCCTCCCTCCTTCGGCGGTGCCTGCCGCGGCGATCTTGTAAAGGGTGGCAGGAAGGTATGGTCGATGGTTGCCGACCCCCTTTTCTTCCTTTCCAGGATTTCCCCCTTTTCTTTTTGCCATCGCCAGCGTGCAAGAGGAGAAAAAAACGGCTGCTGCCGTTTTTCTTCTCTTTCTTCTTCATTTTCCCTTCCCAACTTTTTCTCCCCCCCTCCTCCCCCCTTTTAGGTGGCAGCGGTGGCACGGCGTGTAGTGGAGAAGACTTGATGGGAAGGATGGGAAGATTGTTCACGTCCCGTGCTCTTTTTTTCTCTTCCCCCCCCCCCCCCCCCCCACCATGTGGCGCTGACTTGCGCCGGGTAGGTAGGGAAATTGAAGGGAGGGGAGGGTTGTTAGGCTTTCTCTTCTCCTTTTTCTTTACCTTTTTTTTCGGGATTTTCTTTTTTCTTTCTTTTCTCGGACGTGGTCTGCTGTCGGAGTAGAGGTTGGTGATGAAGAAGGTGGCCACGATGGAGCGGGCCCACTCCTCTTCCCCCTCCCCCTCTCCTCCCGGCGCCCTTATCTTGCGCTTGGCCGTTGCACGAGTGGTGAGGTGGAGGAACGCCGATGTACTCTCATGTTGGTAGTCGTCCCTCTTTTTCATTCTTTCTTTCCTTTTCTTTTGATACCTTCTTCTCCTTCTTTCCTCTCCCCGTCGCGACTCAATCATGTCGACCCGGGAACAAAGGGCGATGGGACGTGCGGCAGATCTGACAGAGAAACCCCCTCCTCCCTCTTCCTTTTTTTTTTTTTTTCAGAAGGTTTTTTCCCCCTTCCCTCCTCCCGCTCTCATGCTTCCCGATCCGATTCAAGGAATTGAGGCACGGCTGGACCAGATCGCGTTCATCTCTTCTCTTTTCTTTCCCTCCCCTTTCGATAGTTTCTTTCTCCCTTATTCGGTCAGCATGTGAATCGGTATAGGGATGGATGTAGCAGGGCAGCCGTACCATTCGGCCCCTTTCTTCTCCTCCCCTCTTTTCTTCCCCAGCACCTTTTTGTTTTCCTTCTCCTTCCTCATGGTCCCTTCGACGTTGGCCGGGTCGAAAATGCAGTGAGGAGGCGAAGGTTCGCTTGGCCAGCACCTATCCCTTTTCCCTCCCCCCCCCTTCCCCTTTTTTTTTTTTCTGACCCCCCCCCTTTCTCCTTCCCTCACAACTGAGGAGGACAGCTGCGGGGCCGACCACCGACCCCCCTTCCTCTTTTTCTCTCCCTCCTTTCCGAGAAGGAAAACGCCGGAGACGCATCTACACGATTGGAGGATCCTCTTTTTCCCTTTTTTATCTTTTTTTTCCTCATCCTCCTTTTCCCCCCTCCTTCCGGCACACGACAACGAAAACGAAAGAAAAAAGAGAAGAACAGGAGGAGACGAAAGCTGCCCTCATTTTCTCCTCTCCCCCCTCCCCCCCCTCTTAATTTCCCTCTCCCCCCCCGACCGCACCGGGCAAGTCACGACCGAACAGGAGCAAGTCAGCGCAAGCAGGCGACCACCCTTTCCCCCTCCTTTTTCCTCTCCTTCCAGACTTCTCCCTCCCCTCCCCCCCGTTGCCACCGGCTGACCAAATCAAGGGGGATGGAGGTGCTCCAGTGCTCTCCCTATTTCCTTTCCCCTTTTTTCTTACCCCCACCCAGTTCCAGCCCGACGTCCGAAAAAATGCAGCAGCCGGTGGTGTAATCCCGGTTCCCCCTCTTTTCTCTTTCCCCCCTCTTCTTTTTTCCCCTCCTTCTCCCCTTTTTGGTAAAAGGATAGAAGCTGACGACGAAACTACACGGTTTCTTCCCCCTTTCCTCTTCTTTCTGCACCTTTTTTTCTCCTCCTCCCCTCCTTCCCCATATCAAAGTCGATCCTCCTCGACTGACAGAAAACGAAGCCATGACCACTCCGCCTCCGTATTCTTTTCTTTCTCGGCCTTATCCCGAAGAAGAAGAAAAATGAGATGGCCATCGTGTCGCTGGTGTGCGTCTCCTCTTTTTTTTTCTCCCTTTCCTAAGACAGTCTCCCTCCCTTTTTTTTTCTCCTTCTACATGATCACGGTCCTGAAATCGTTAGGGGTGGGAATGAGCGTTATGTTAGTGTAAAGTCGGAGGACCTCTCTTCCCTTTACCTCCTTTTCCCTCTTCTTTCTCTCCCCGAAGTTCCTCTTCTTCCCTCCCCCCCGTCTGCATCACGCGTCAAAGCTGCCGCAGAAAACGAAGGATAGCGACCCTATCTCCCTCCTTTCCTCCCCCTCCTCCGTTTCCCCCCCCTCCCCTCTCTTTTGTCCAAGCAGGGGTTTTCGACAACACAAGTGAAAAAGGTTGACAAACTCGACCGAAATTGGCGTGCTGCAGTGTTTTCTCCCCTACCTTCCTTTCTTCTTTCTCCCCCAAAATCTCTCCTTTCCTCCCTTTCTCTACCGCGCCGGCACGCTGGCAAGGGACAACAAAGGGGAAAGGAGGCACAACTTCTTCCTTTTTTCCCTTCCTTTTTTCCTCCTCCGTGTTTCCCTTTTTTTTTCTCATCTTTTTTCCACGAGGAAGAACTGACTGCCGTTGGTGAAGGGAAAGGTGTTGGACATTGCCAGAGTGCCGAGAGGGTAGAGCACTTTATCCTCCCCCTCTTTCTCCTTTCTTTCTTTTCCTCCAGCCCTTTTTTGTCTCCCCCTCTCCTCCAGTTCGGTCGAGGGGGTCAACGGTGAAATTGTGTGTAGAAGAACAAATGCTGGCCAGGGGATCGTGAAGTGTTGCCTTTCTTTTTTCTTTTCCTTTTTTCTCCCGGTCGCTTCCCTTCTCTCCCGTTCTTTTCTTCTGGATATTGGCAATTGGAGCAAAGTCGTCGGAGGGTAGAAGGAGGCAGAGTGTGGCGACCGGCGGCTCCTTTTTCTTTTTTTTTTCTTTTTTTCCCTACCTGGCCTTCTCCTTCTCCTTCTTCTTTCTCTGATGACCAGCACGCGATGGCCAGAAAGAGGAAATTTTCCCCTCTCCTTTCTTTCTTTTCCTTCTCCTAGGAATTCTTCCCTCTTTTCCTCTCATTGGTCGGCTGCGGCCGCGGAGAGAAGTAGTAAAAACGAGTAGGCGACGGCGGTTTCTTCTTTCTTTCTTCTTCGTCAGGGCTTTTTTT
>Ga0179593_1646692_pt1 | contig 13538 bp, 12 predicted proteins | sample CZODoug2_1_08_16_FD_185931 | JGI IMG/M metagenome (GOLD analysis project Ga0179593, IMG submission 185931) | Vadose zone soil fungal communities from Angelo Coast Range Reserve, California, USA - CZODoug2_1_08_16fungal (PacBio error correction) | ecosystem: Environmental > Terrestrial > Soil >... | reverse complement strand
GCCTCACGTCGGGACAGCACAGCAATAATGTTCAGTCAACTCTCAATTCCTTTATCGCCTCTTGCTGACGACTCACCCCCTCTCCCCGTCGACGGTTTCCCCACTGGTTCCCCCCCAACATTATTCCCTGGCCCTGGCCTTTTTCTTGCCCCCCTTGGCTCTCCGGTAGCCCTCTTCCGAGGCAGATCCGCCGTCTGTGCACCAGGATGCTCGCACTGCGTCCCCTGTTCCCCCGAGAACCCGTTTGGGTCTGTCCGTCCTGGCTTCCGGGTACGCCCCCTCGAGCGAAAGCGTCCCCCCCCTCGGGGCTTAGAATTGCTTAATTCCTCCTCTCGTGAACGCCAGCCTGGTCCCTGCTCGCGCCCTTCGAGCACTGCTCTTGAAAGCCTTCCGCCCTCGGTTTTTTCTACAAATTATGCGCGTAGAAAGACCGGGAGTTTAGCCCCTACTTTTTTCAGAAAGTTCACAGACTGATCTGCGCCACCCCCAATGTTCCGACGAACATGCAGTCAATTCTTTATCGCGAAGTCGTAAGAGTAAAGAGTCAGACCTTCCGCAAGGTTTGTGCGTCGCTGGCGACCGCGCGTCGCCCCTGGTCTCGTCCTTTTGAAGTAGTTCTTCTGGGGCTGGAAGTAAGATCGGAGCCTCAATGTCTACTCCCAATGGCCGCGAAGAGGGTCGGGTCCACTTATCCGCCATCGTAGCTCCTTCGCAAGAATTCTGTTTGCCCTTCAGTAGCCTAACGTGACGCGGATTAACAGCCTCGCTCCCCACACCCAGATGACTCTAGGAGAGTACAAGGAACCTTTTGTTTTATGCTACGAGAAAGTAACGACCTGTTTCCATGTTTTATCTAGAAACCTCGCCACCCGCCGCTTCCTAGTATCCGCGCGCCAATGATCATTAGGATGACACAGGCCCGGTTTCGACTCTTGAATCACGCCGCCCCTAATGGCGCACTCACCCCCTCTTTGATGACTTGTGCTCTCAGGGAAAATCCCTCGCGCCCTTGTCCCTTTTGTCTCGGGAGGTTCCCGTTCCTAAGGGCATTATGTAGTTCTGGACCTTTCGTCTTTGTCCCCCCTGTCTTTCTGTCCCCGGCAACGGGTAGGTAGCTTCTCTTCACTCCCTCCCCAGCCTTATCCTTCTCTTTGATTATTTTTTGCCCCCTTACCGACTAAAGTCCCAGGTCCTCCACCCTTCTGCCCGCGGCTCGCCCCCAACCTGGAGAAAAGTTAATCTCCCTTGAGGTATCAGGGTTGTTCGGTTTCCATCGTTTTTGAAGAGGGGTTTCCATGGAGAACTTCCCCTTTGCGCGTGTCTTTATTTGCCTTTTGGGCCTCCTTGTCGGCGTTTCCCTAAGCAAGTCAACTAGCCGTTAGGCCGTTTTTTTCAGAAGCCACTTCCCCCCTTCCCCGAGGGGCCATTCATTCTTTTTCCTGCCAAGGTATTTTTCGTGGGTCTGACTTCTCGGGATCCGGGCCCACTCGGCATCCCCACAGAAAACCTTCTTCTTATTTCCTCGTTCGTTCGACTTCATTCTTCCGAGCACGTGGAATGCTTTGAACCGGAGGAAGACCCCTGTTTTTGCGCCTTTCCTCCTTCCCATCGCATTGATCTGGTTCCTACGTCCGTCGAGGGCCTTGAAAAAGTTCTCTCATATTAGACCCCGCGCTTGTCCCCCCCTATCCAGAATCCACACTCGGGATTTTAACCAGCGGACAGTATGCGATCACTCCCGCCTACTAAATGTGATTTGATCTCTCTTCCGGTCTTTCTTCTTTTCCTTTCTCCCCCTGATGACCTCAAACGCGACCGTGCCCCCTGTCGCAGTCCATCTATTCTTTCTGCCCTGTCCCCTAACAGAGATGATTTTTCCCCTTGGTCGTGAAGCATCCATACTCATCTCAGCCTTCTGGATCTTCTGTCCCTTAATTGTCCCTCTCTTTACCCTTTTCAGGCACGCGTTCTTTGGTTTTATTGAATAAGAATGCCAGTCCCTTTTTCCTTGAGAGCCGTCATTTTTCCCCCTTTTCTTGCAGGAACGAAGAGTCCTCCTGACGTACCTTGCGCCTCCCCTTCGCGAGGTACACCGGGAAAGATTTCTCTCTCGTCGAGGAGGGTGAGGGAGAGAATGTAAGGGCTTTCCCTTCCTTTTCGGTCCTTCTTTTCCGTCCCTACTCTTGAAAAGAAGAAGGACAGATCGACTCACTCCGCTCTGCCGTGGGACCCCTCAGGCCGGCAGGTCTGGCCCTCGTGGAAACCAACTGGGGCAGGTAGAGTGTCTCCTGATTGGGCGTCCGTCTTTTTCCTTCCGTTTTTTCGGGGTTTGATGTCGAAGCGCCCCTTTCCTTTCCTCCGTACTCCCCAACTCCCCTCCTCTGTAAGCTCTTCCTGTTGTCTGAGTTTCCTCCCTCTTTTTTTTAATCGGTTTTCCCCGTTACTGACTTTTTTTTTCGAGGGTATGTATCCCCCCCCCCTCCCCGCCCCGTTGTTTCACAAATGCTCAAATCTCCTCTGTATTCCTCCGGTCGCGCAGAAAAATGAAAGTCCGTTCTTTTCAGTACCTTCCTTGCAAAGACCTTTTCTTTACTTTCACACTCCCCTGCGCAGTTCCCTGCTCACTCCTCTTAATCCCTTTCCCTTTGCTTTTTGTTGTTTGTTTTGTTCTCGGAGCGGTTGCAAGCGTTTTTTTGTTCATAACTCGAGCATTTTCCTAGTTCCTTCAAGAAGGACCCGTAGCAGAGAAAGGGCGAATCCCTTTGTCCCTTTGAAATCCTAAAGTTCCGTTGTAGTTCCATTTACCCTAAATTTGGCTCGCCGCAATGACCGGTATTTCCCCCAACCTTCCTCTAGATCTCTTGTCCCAATACCTGTGAATTAGCTCATAGAGGTCGTTTCCTTTGTCGGCTCTTCCGACTCCTTTTTCCAACCTCCCCCACCCTGTCATAGCTACTTTTCTCCTCCCCTTACGGGTGTTTAACCACCCTTACCCGTCCCTCTTGAGAGTTACTGCAGGCCCCTTTCCTTTCGAGATGTCGTCCTTCGTTGACCCGGCAAGTCGTTTCGGACGTCTCGATCTTTCCAGGCTTTTTCTACCTCAGTAAAGGGTCTGCTGCTAACATTCACTTTCACCACCTATGGCCCTCAAACCCTTTCTCCTGACCTCTTTGCTACTAATATGCCCATTGATGCGTTACGACGGGTTTGATTTTCTTCCCGTCGACTGAGGCTAACCTGAAAGGCTCTTTTCCTCCGGAAGGGTTTTTTTTCCACCCAATCCTAAGAGGTGCACCTCCGGGACAAAAGGAGGTCAAATTTTATTGGCAAATTATGGCTGAATACTATTCCAACCGGTTTTCGTTATCTTCTTGTTCAATACGACCTGGTTCTCTCTTCGACCGAGATTTGATCTCCCTCTTACTTTTCCTCGAAACCTTCGAAAGGTGTTTTTTCTCTTTTGTTTTTTTTGGCTATAGACCAAGAGTTCCCCTTTCTTGCGCACCTTGAAGATCTCTGAACCTCCTTCGTTGAGTTCGTACCCCCTCGTGCCTGCACCTTCGAGGCGTACGAGTTGTCATTGGTTTGGTATGCAGTCCCTCCTGTCTCCGATAGCACGCTTCTCCTGAGTGATTCCCACGCGTTCGGCCATTAAATAGAGTCCTCATCGAACGGCGCCTTCTCCATAATTACAATTAATCCGCCGGCGGCGGCATTTCTAACTTTATTGCTCAGACGCACACCTCGCCTCCTCCTAGGATCAGTTGGCCAAGGCTAATTCACAGCGACCTATCAAGCCCGGTTAATCGGGGTCAGCCCTTCCATTTTCGGACAGAGGTTAGTGAGTCCCACCGGAGAAGTCTCCCGAAGTAGAAGGAAACCCTTCCCCTCCCCCGCACCCCTCCTCCCTATTTTCCTATTTCCATCATAACCTTCTTTCCCCCCCCCCCCATCTCCCACCGGTGTGTTTGCTTTTTTTGTTTTTGTGTAACCTTACTTCTGGTCAAAAGCTCATGACAGTGTCCCAACCTTCTTTCCTTTTTTTTTAACAGTGTCCCTTCCTTCCTTTTCGTTCCTTGAGTATGATTTTCCGTTTCCCTGCATCTGCCCCCCACGTCCCCCTTAAGCACCACGGACATCCGGTAGTTCTTTTTTCGCTTCCCAGGCCCCCTTTCCCCCAACCTGAGAATTGGGATGACCTATTTCTAAGCGAGGAGATCTTTCCATTTCCCTTTAGGCCTTTTTTCCCTCGGTGGCGGGGCGTTTGTCGGTTGATCCCCAACCGCTCTATTCGTAGCATCGTTCTGAGAGAGCACCCTTTTTTTTTTTCCGTTTTACAGCCTGTAGGTTTTTTCCCTTTGCCCAACCAGACCCCCAACATCCGCTCCTTTTTGTGGCCATCACCCACCTCCCCTTCTTCACGTTCCTCCTCCGACCGCCATGGCTAGTGAATGTTCCCCCTCCTTACAACGACAGGTCCCTGCTTGGTTTTCGACGGCGGCGTTGTATTAATCCCCCTGACTCCCCGTTCTATTTTCCTACGCATTGGATGCCAGATGAAATATTTGCTCCTTCTTGGATGCTGTATAGTCTACAAGTGGGAATTTTCTAAATTTCCCCTATTCCCCCCACCTCCCGCTTTCGGCCCTTTACCGACGCGATCGTCCGGGTGGCGTCCGCTTTTTTGGAATTTTTTCTCCGGGCAGTCTTTAACATTCGGTCAAGGCAAGCGCAATTTTTGATGCTTCCGATGTACGGTGGGTCTTGCCCCCCACTTTCCCTTTTCCTTCCTTTAGCAATTATCCATCTCTTCTGAGACATTCAGACCCCTGTTTTGAACTCCCTAGCACCAACCTGGTTTCGCGCGCTTTTCCGAGAGAGGAAGATTCGTCGGTCCCCTTTTCTTGACGCCCTCCCTCTTTTTCGATCCCTGCCGTTTAATTTTCTTCCCCCGCCGTTTTGTGATACAGCATTTCGGATTTTCCTTCTGAGCCCTTCTTTATCTCCAGGTTTCTCCCGCTCCAATAGGTGTATCACCATCCCACGGTTCGTAACTTGCGCCGTGAGGAGGGCCGGAGCGAGGCCTTTTTGCCCCTTTCTATGCGTTCCCCCTTCTTTTCGATAATGAACTTCCTCCCCCCGCAGTCGTGGGGCCTGTTGCTGGATGCCGCATGTCGACCCTTCGATCAAATGAATTCCTCCCCCGATTCGCCGGGGGTAACGAAGAAGTGCCTTTCATTCTTTTTGCGAAGGGAACCTGGTTCCAGACCCCTGCGCCTGATAGTCAAGTTGATGGCGCGACGCTTACCCCCCGTAGGGAACTTTTACCCTAGTAGGCGATTTGGTGTTCTCGTACTCCCCGAGGAGCCGCAGGCTGGTAGCTTTTGTGACAATTTGAAGTAGCGACTTTTCAAGACCTGGTATATTTTCTCGCTTTTCCAGAAATACCCTTTTTTTTTTGAGAGAGATTCCTACGTTCCTCTAATAGTTTCAAGAATTTTCCCAGGTGCTCTCACCCTGAGAGCCTTAGTTATCGCTTTTCTGTAGCTCCTTACCCATATCCTAAATCCTTACGTTTGATAAACACAGTACCGGCTGTTGGTAATAGTCTCTCCCCCCCACAAATTACTCTAAGTTATATGACTTGGCCCGACCCGGCCGAATATGGTGTTTTCCCTGGCCCTTATTATAAGGAATGCGCTGTGTGAAAATCCCGTGAGGTTTTGGGAGAACGCAGGCCCTTTGCTTCGGGATGTACGCCCGAGCTCAGGCCTAATTGCCCATCCCGACAATGGGAGTCGAAGGTCTTCATTTTTTCTATCCCTATACTTTTTTTCCCAAAAGAAAGCATGTTTCCCCCCTGCTAGTCTGACTGGCCCTTGTCGGGTGCAGGAATCCTCGATAAGTCGAGTACTTCGAGAGCTCCCGCGGTAGATCCCTCATTTTGCTCCCGACAGTTTCCGAATGGCGATTTCCCTCCCTCCCACTTTATAGTTCCTCGCCTTCCTCCTACAGTTATGATCGAGAAGTCTCTTCATACGAGAAGGTGAACGCAAGGGTAGAGGGTACTACCGCTCGCTGTTTTTGGGTTTTTTATCCCACTTGCTCGTAATTAGGATTTATGCTCGGGGCGTTTTTCCCTCCATTCTCCTCTTCTTAGGTCCCTTCTCAATATTGGGTGACTCCATAGTTTTGTTTTTTACATTGTCGCCGCCCCCAGCTTGCGTGAATCAGTGAGCCGAGATGCAAGTATCCTCTTCCCTTATTTCCCCCCCCCCCCTACGTGGTAAGCCACCCCAGAGTTTCCCTGATCTGTTCTTCCCGCGCCGCCCGAAGGGTTACTGCAGAATGAATCTCCCTCATTTCCCCCCCTTTTTAGGCGTTATCCTACATTCTCTCATTGTCCCGTCAGACATCGGGCCGCTGTAGTAGCTTGCCCCCCCCCCGACCTTTCCCCCGTGTCACCCCTTCGTTGAAGACGCCCTCCCAGAAGTACTCAATTTCCCAACCCCTCGTGCCCGGCCTGGCGGCGGTTTTTACTCCCACACTCTTCTCCCCCCTTCCATTTCCGTCTCTTTCTCTTCCCTTGGCTAAGGGCGTTGTTGTCTCGTTCATGTGGATCTCTGGTTGGCCCCCACATTTCCTCTCTATTCCCTGGACAGTGCCCCGCTTTTCTCCCTCTTTCCCAAAACTTACTTCGCGGGATGCGGTGGCCTCCCGACTCCACTTGATTTCCAACCCAGGCGGGACTACGGAGATGCCCCCCCTCGGGACTGAAAAAGGATCTCGCTCCCTTCTCCGTTGAGCACCCTTCCGGCCCGTCTCTTTACTGAAGCTTGGTTCCCTTAAATCTTCACGGCGGTCCCGACGTTCTTCTTTTTTCTTCCTTTTGCCTGAGGGCACTGTTTGCTTTAGGCAGGTTCATGTGAAGGCGGACCTTCTCCTCCCAGACGACCCCCCAGCATTTTTCCCCCTCCTCCCCTTTCCCCCCCCCCCCCCCCCCCCCCCCCCCTTTTCCCTCGTCGGTTAAACGGAGAGCTTTTCCCGGTCAGTTAATTGAAGACGCAGGTTTGAGAGGCAGAAGGTGTTCTCAGGCTTCCCCCCCCCCCAACCTTTCTCCTCCCCCCTCAAACTCTATTACCCTTCATTTTTCCCCCCTTCCTCGTCCGTCTCTAGCTTCTTTGACTTCCTCAGAAAGTTGATGAATGGATCTGACGAAATTGGGCCCGCTCCGTTCCCTAGGAATACGATTTTGCCGGCCTCGGCGTCGTAGCTTCCCTGGACCAGGGCCGCATTTCTTTTTCGTCCCCCGGCTCTCTTCCAGCATCAAAGCCACAATCGGCTTTACCCCCCAGTGTGACTTCCGGGCCGGAACGCGGAACCTCCCTTCCCTCCCCCCCTTCCGGCGGGCGACCTCGTCGGCGTACCGAATCTCGTTGTCCTGACTCGATGAAGACCCCTCCCAGTCGCCCCCTGCTTCAGGGTCTGGAAGAAGCTGCTCGTCTTCCGTGGGGCTAAACTCACTACTCTTTATCAGTTCCCTTTTAATGACCCGGAAGCCGCTCCAAGACCTCCTTTTTTTTTTTTTGTATCCCCAATTGTTAGCAGCAGAGTGGGAAAGACCTTTTGACCCTCCCTGTTTCCAGCGGTGGCCTTTTTGACTTTCCTCCCCCCCCCTTCCACACCGGCTGACTTCTTTGGAAGGGTCTCCTCGTATCGCTGACCGAGTCGATGCCTGCCCTGTCCTCCTCCCCTCGCGATTTTTCCCCCTTAGTCAGGCACGTCGCTTTGTGCAGGTCTGAGGGCGTTTTGCCTGAATTGATCTTCTGATTCCTTCCCCCTGACGTCCGTTCCCTTCTTTCAGCTCGAGCTGTCCCCTTCTCTGAGTTGAACTCCTTGTTTGCTTATTTTTTTTTGCATTCTTTGTTGAACTCCTCCAACTGGGGTACCGGGTGGTACGCAATCCCCTGTCTTTTTTGTCTCCTTCCTCTCATGCGTGGTTTGAGCGCCTTTTCGCAGACATTTCCTTGCAACGACATCGATGCGTTTATGTTTTTTGACGACTGATGGCATCCGAGGTTTGCCGGAAGGAAGGGCTGGCTGATCAGTTTCTGGATCTTCCCCTCCTCCGTCACCGGGTTCCCCCCCCCCCCCCCCTTTTTTGGATTTACGGTGACTTACTACTCCCCTTTTCTTCGACACCAGTCCTTCGCGACCTACCTTCCCTCTCTTGCATTCTCACAAGCCCGTCGAACTCCCCATTTTTTTCTCCTCCCATTTTTTTTTTTTTCTCTCTATGACGGTTGAAGCGCGTGCCATTCCAGTCTCCCTCCAGTCGTACAATGCTTGCAGCTCACAGCTTACTTGAATTTGTCGCAGCGACCGGGCTACCTATTCGCACATGTGAACCTTCCCCGCATTTGACTTTTTTCCTTCTAATAAGTCCGGCTCGCCGAAATTTCAAGGACGCTTTCTTCGCTATCCTCGCTTACTTTTTTTTATTTTTAGCGGCATCGATGTCGTTACGGCGACGCCGATGCCTTCCTCCCTCGGGCCCCTGCCCCCCCCTTATTATCGACTAAATTAGTCCCCTTCCCCCTTTTTTGACAACTGGCCGTGGAGTGAAGTTCCACTCGGAACCGGTTCTTCTCTCCGGCCGGCCGGCGTTGCCACGGTGTCGTCTCCTTTACTGAGAGATCTGACTGTTTTTCCCCTCGACTTTGCCGTCCCCTTTCTTACATATAGTCAGATCAACTTGAAATCAACCAATTCCCGTCCCGCACCCCCTTTCTTTTTCCCGCCGCGACCGGCTTTTCCCTCATCCTTTGCACTTTCCTTTTCTGCCATTCCATTGTCGCACTCCGTACGCGTGGTTGCTTCCGAGGCGAACTTCCCTGATCGCAGGCCGTACTTTTCCCCTTGGCTTGTCTTCCTTCAAACCACGTGCCTCCTTGCCCTTTTCCCCCAACAAAGGCGGCATTTTCGGTCCGTTTGCCTCCAGAAAGGTCTTCCAGCTTCCTCCGTCTTAAATCCCCCGGGTTCTTCATTCGTTCTGTCTTTTCCTTTGCTCGGCTACGACGATTTCTGTTTATCCTAGTTGATGATGGTCTAGTCTTGTGTCTGCGTCATCGACATAACTTTCCCCAACCTTTATCCTCCGTGCTCCTCCCCCGAGATCGCACGCATTTTTTAGATGTCATGTTCTCGCCTGGAGCTTTTACGCTGGGTCATCCCTCCTTCGGATTATGTATTAGGTCCAGCTCTGTCTTCATCTCGTCGCGTCGTTAAGAGCATACGTCTCCTTCCCTCTCCTCACCGATGAATAGAAACTTGCTCTTTCTTCACTAACTTTTCTGAAAAGTCGCGTTCCTACCTCTACTCTGACTGACTGGACCTCTTTTAATTTTTTGTTGTTGCTTCGCGGGTTTTTCCTCTCCCCTTCTTTCCTCTCACGCACCACTTCCTGTTTCTTGGCAACCGCCACCGTTCCCCTCGTTCCCTGGCCCTTGGCTGGAATTTTTCTTTCGTCGGTATGCTATTTCCTTGCGTTCTTCCCCTCGCACAATGCAAGGTCCCCTCTCTTCCCACCCATCCCTTCTCCCGTCTTTTTGATCCTCACACGGTGGATCCTTCAGTTAACCCATATTTTTCCCCACTTGAAGAGACAGCCAAGGAGCATCCCTTCTCCGATTCGTTCTTTACGTTTTCCCTTTTTCTCGCCTGCAGGTGGATTTCCCTTTGAGTAGGGATTAGGACGCCCTAAGTCTCGCTTTTTCTTTTTTCCTTAACCCCCGTGCCGGTGCATAAAGCCGATATGTGCCAGTGACGTTTACACCTTCTCCCCCCATGTGCTAAGATCAAAACTCCCTTGTTAAATGCCGACCCCATCCATTTTCTCCGATTGGTCTTCCCTAGCACCGAAGCCTCGGCGTTCTCTTTTCTACTTGATGGCTTAGGTCTTCTTACACGGTCCTTATGGGACGACTCCTACCGCCTTTTTCCGCTGAACTATGCGATGACTGGATTTTTTTTCTCATGTCCTTGTCATCCTGCTACAAGTTTTCCTCGGGGATCTTTCACGTCCCGCCCCCCCATTACCTCGCGCGTCCTTCTCTAATCGATCTTCTTTTTGTGGTCCACTTCTGGGGAGATCAGTTTTCTTTCTACTGGCAGCGGCTACAGCCTCGCAAGTGAATTCTTTGCACGAGCTCTTACGATCCAGGTTTTCTTCGGCACTACCCCCTTTTTCATTTCCAGTCTCTCTTCCCTTTCCTCCTCGATCACCCCTCTTGTTCACTACGCCATGACCCCTTTTTTTTTGTGTTGGTTCCCGATTGGCAGACCGCTTGTCCGCGACGTGGGTTAGTTTTTTTCCTCTACGCCGTCTGCTCCCCTTACGGCGTCTCCCTTCGGCCCGAGAAATTTTTTGTCCGCTCATTTGATTTTCAATTTGAGGGGCAATGTCTTTCGTATTTTTCAAGGGGTTCCCAGCTGAGGATTAAGCAGGTCCTTGCTCCCTTGCTTTTCCCCTTCCTCATTGCCCCATCTGGCGGTTGACCCCGAGCTGGAGGAGACACTTCGTATCAACACCTTTTCGTGGATGGGGCTTGCGTCCAGGCTTTTTCGCGTATCCCCCGGCCAGGGCCCCCGACCCCGCGCTACCCGGCTTTCTTTATTGTCCCCTCTCCCTTTTTTTTCTATAAGGTAGTTTTTTAAGACGGTTACCGAGTTTTCCCTTTTTCGGCTTTTTTAAGCGATTCGACCCCCTGTCTCCTTTCCTCTCTCCCTATTACACTTGGACGTGTCCCTCTCGGGGATTTGTCTTTTTTTTTTTTTCAACTTTACTAACATTTTTTTCTCTGCCCCACTGTCCGTAGGAGGCGCCTTAGTTAATCTATATTTTTCCCCTTTCTTGTGTGTAGAGTCTTTTTCCCAGGGAAGGGCACGTTTCTTCATCAGGCAAGTTCCTTTTCACCATTTGTCCAGCAGGTAGTGCCCAGATTTGAGGACTATCCCACCGCATTTCCTCTATTTGATAACCCCTGAGACCTTCATTATTTGGCTAGTCCCCCCCCCTCTTGTACGATAAGGTACCTTCTTTTTTCCTTCCCGAAACGGTAAGAATCCTTTTGCCCTTCTGAACTCCCTTTCTTCTGCATGGCCTGCGCGGTTTAATAGAATGCCATTTTCTTATTTTCCTGTGAATGTAGGCAAGGGATGACAGACTCCGCGGGCGTGGTGGGGGGGGGGGGCGGGGGGGGTTTGGGGGGTATGGTGGGGGGGGGGGGGTTGGGGGTGTCGTTGGTGGTGTACAGAAGGCCCGCCTCATTCCCCCCTTTTTTTTTTTCTCCCCTGATCCCCTTTGTTTTTTTCGACCTCCCCACTTGGTTCCAACCCCCCGCCAGTTCAATATCTCCTCCTCCCCGCCACTTTTCGCAGTTTTCAAGTCGAACTAGGTTTTGATGGCGTTTTTTTCTCCCTTCTATTTCTTTTTCTCCTCTTTCTCTCAAACAAGAAGAAAAGTTCAAATAAAGAGATTCCCCTCCCAAATTCTACGTTCTTTCTCCTGAAAGAACTCATTGTTTCTCCTTAGTAATACATTCTACGGCACGAAAGGCTGTATCCTTGTCTGTCTCGCTAACCTGGTCCTTTTTGTGTTTGGTGAGTGCTCCTCATGTGACCCCTCCTCTGTACAGGGAAAATTCGCCGATGGGTATCCCAGCCCGCTTCTTTGCGTACACTTTTTTCCCTCCTGCGTATCCGAGCTGCGTAGATCGGAATGATCGTCCCAAGACGTTCTCACCCAGAGTCTACTCCTTCTAAAGCCCCTCTGTTCAGGGGGGATTACTTTCTGAATTATCCCCGAAGTTCCCACATGGTATGCTCGTATACCTTTCCCAGCCTCAACTCTGCCTAGGTAATCCAGGCTCTCCCCTTTTTCGTCTGACCCTGCCATCTCCCGTTTTGTAGAAGCGTTTGAAAGTCCCCGCTTCACTAACGCCAAAATGTCTTTGTTGTGGCCGAGGCGGCGGATTAGGCGTCCCCAATGGCACCCTTTGGTTCCTCTTTTCCCCGTACGAAGGGCGTGTTTATTTTAGGGACATGTCGCTGTTTGGTCCGCCTGGGTAGTACACGTCCCTTCGGTCCTCTCCCAGCTCTCCTTTTCTATTCTTCTCTGGTTTCCCTTTTCGCTTCCTTCCGGCCCGAACGGGTGGACCCCTTTTCGAGAAACAGGAATCTCCCTTTCTTCTCAGGGTCCCTTCTCTTTTGCTTGCCCTCGTTGGTGGTTAGATGGGCATAATTCGAACGTTTTGCCGCTCCTTGGCTTTTTACTGTCCCTGCCTGGTTGCTTTTTTTTTTTTCCTGAATATCAATATCGGACCCCTACGACAAAGGAGGCATGCCTAACCACTGTCCCATTACGCGAGGTTTCCCCCCCCTTTACATGATCGTTCCCCTGGACGGCCGAGAGGTGGGAAGCTTGTCTCTTTCCGGATTTTTAGCCCCAATCTCAGCTAAACAGAAAACCTCTTTTTTTTTTCCCCACGCGCGTTGTCTTCGTTAGAATGTTACGACGGGAAATGGGAGGATTTTCTTTTCCCTTTTTCTCCAGTCTATTCTCTCTATTCCGAGCGGGACGACGGTAGAGGTTCACTGGCCCTGGACGTTGCATCTTGCCGCACAGGGAAATACCCTCCAAAGAAACCATTTTTCTTCCCACCGAGGACCCCCCGCTCAGGGAGCCAACGCGGACATCCTTCCCCAATGCTAGGCTTCTTTCGGAGAGATCTCTCCCGTTTTCTTCGATGAAGCATCCCAGCACCCCGGGCTTACTTTTCTTTTCGTCCCGCTACAATTCTACTGGACCCACTATTATAGCAAGCCCGGGCGTTGGCTCCCGTCTTTCAAGAAGAAGACTTTTCCCCCCCCCCCATGCCACTCTCTCTGGACCGCCTTGACTTTGGGCCCCGGCGGGGGCTCCCTGATGCCCAAGGTCTGTCTTCGAGCCGGGCCGTCTACAGGAGATTGAAGACCGTCCCCCTTGTTAGATTCTTTCCCTGTGAAGAATTCCCTTCTGCGCCATTCAGTTCATAAGTCGCGTATCGATATGGTGTTCTGGCGTCTCTGACGGTGGTGACCCCGTGCGCTTTTTCCCTAGGACTTCACGGCTTCGCCGCCGCGGCTATCGAGATCCCCTTTTGCCGAAACGCCGCCTCAGCAGTGTGTTAAACCCCCCCCCCTCTCCGTTCCGGGTTTCGACCGGGTACGAACTTCTTCTTTTTTTTTTTATGTGTTTCCCGCAGCGACAGTGAGCTTCCTTCGACATCGATGCCGCCTTTTGTTTTGTCTGACGACGAGGATCTCTTGTTGACCGCCCCCCGCGTTTTTGGCAGCCAGGTCCTCGTTCCCCCCCCTGCCCTGACTACCTTTTCATTCGTTAGGAGTCACAGGTCTCCTGTCGTTACCGGTGCGGTGCAATCTGCTGGCCGGATCTTGCAAGGCCTTTTACTCCGCGGGCTGCACACCGCCGCTTTTTT
>Ga0179593_1587497_pt1 | contig 13539 bp, 13 predicted proteins | sample CZODoug2_1_08_16_FD_185931 | JGI IMG/M metagenome (GOLD analysis project Ga0179593, IMG submission 185931) | Vadose zone soil fungal communities from Angelo Coast Range Reserve, California, USA - CZODoug2_1_08_16fungal (PacBio error correction) | ecosystem: Environmental > Terrestrial > Soil >... | reverse complement strand
CCTTTTCGCAGACCTCATGGGTTCTCAAGTCCTCGATAGCTTTTTGCGTTTGGTCCTTTACGCTTAATCCCGACAATTTTTTTCTGAAATCGTCGCTAGGAGGGACTCTCGTGCCACCCTCTTCTGACCTGTGCGTTTCTCCCCTTTTTACTTTGGAGTTGTCAAATTCTTTTGCTTTGCGGCTTGAGTACACGGCTGGATCCTGCTTTTGATTGCATTCATTATCGCCCACACCCTTGCTTCTTTTCTGCACCAAGTCGTCGTCTCCCTCGCCTAAGGCGTCCACGACCGACGCCCTCGGAACCCCCCCACCCTTTTCGCACGCCAGGACCGTTTCAAGTCCGTAGTAGTATGGTTTCGGAGGCGCCGAAAAGTCGGCTTACCGTGATAGCCCGGTGTACTTCGTTTTCTTGTCCCGCTCCAACTGACACTGGTAAAAGTCTCAGAATCTTCTTCTCCTTTTGTGCAGGCCGAGAGCCGCGTTCTCACCTGTTCTACTTACCTCGACGCTTCCCAGCACCCTCCCCTGGTCGACCCCAACCTTCCCTCCAGTTGTCATGGTACGAAGACACGGCCGATCATCCCGCGGCGAGTAGTTTCTTCCCCCCTTTTCCTTTTTATATTTTTAGTAGCCTGTTTATCACAGGTTCTAGTGTCACCTGTCGATTGAGAGTTATGAGCCCCCTATTTCAAATTCTCCCACCCTCCACCCGCCAGTGGAGCATCTCGCCTTTTGTTGTCCCGTGTTAGTTCCACGGTCGGATTAAGCCTGGCTCTTCTCCTCTCACCTTCTGCCATCGCTATTTTTTGGATGGGATTAGCTCAAAATTTTTCGGAAATTCAGATCGTATTCCTCTCCCCCCCCTTCGTCCCCCCCGTCTATCCGACTATGATAACGAATGTCAGAATTGTTTTTTGATGTGCCCCAAGCCCCCCCTTCATGTAACGCTTGATTTTTTTCTTCCTTGTTTCCCCCCCTTTTTCTCCCTCAAGGAAGCGGGCCAGGTCAAAATTCTCCTTTCACTTTTTTCGAGAATGATCCCCCCCCCTGGATTTAGTAGGGACTAGAAACTGATCCGAATTGTGATTTTGGGGATTCATGAGATCCCTCACCTGACGTTCGCGTCACATGATAGTACTACGCTTTGTCTCCCTTATCCTCTCCTGGTTAGTTTTTTTCTTTTTTTTCAATTTTCCCGCAACTTCTTCTCGTTTCCCAGATTTTTTTTTTTTTTCCTTACGAAATGAGCTCGACCCAAGAAAAAACTCCGCCCGTTAGACAGTCCCCCTTCCCTTCCTCTTGTTCACCTTCCTATTCCAACGTATCGGTCGAATGAACCGCTCCCTTCTTCTTCGGCCCTTCATTTGTGTCTTGCGCGCGGAATGATGGCTCCAGATCGGGTTACCCCTTCTTCTTTTTTGCTGTCTCCTCCCTTGTGGTGATTACACCATTTTCATCAAATCAACCCGACTGCTTCTCTCCCCTCGATCAAAGCTGAGTTGGCCGACGACTCCTCCTTTTCGTTCCTCCCAATAAACCCAATTACTTGGCGCTCCCTTCTTACCCCGTCCCAGTCTTTTCTGAACGGCTCTCCTTTTTTCACCCTTCAGTTCCGAAGCTCGGTTATTATCACGTTTTGGAGGTAATTCTTCCCTCATTAGGAAGCATCCCCTTTTTTTTAATCCTCCCCAAGAGAGTTCGCTCGTTTTTTTTCCTATATCTTTTAATCCTCCTCACCTTTGTCTCTCACCAACAGAATTTTTTCTCCTTTATATTTGCCGCGGACCTTCCGGGGGGTGCTTCTCGTTTCTTCGGACCCCTACATCTTTTTTCAGCTTTCTTGCTCATATTCTGACTTTGTTTAGATACGTCAGCGCGCCTCGGCGTGTTTTTCCCGGTCTTTCCTTGAGTTCCTTTTTCACCTTGGCCCACCAAGTCTTTCCTATCGTGCGCCCCTTCCCCTTCTTCGTTGATTGCTCGATGGAGAGCAGAGGGTCTTTTCCCTCGTTTTTTTCTTTCCCACCTTTCTTACCATCCCCTCATCAAGTTAGCGGAGAACCGCCCTCAGCGCACCCTACGTACCGACATGACGTTCCTTTATCCAATTTTCCCGTCTTTTCGCTGGTAATTGTGGCCGCTTTCCCTTCCCTCAGTTTGAAGCTTCGCCGCCAGTGATGCCGGACTAGCGGTCCCGTTTCTTGGTTTTTCTTTTAAATTCTCTTCCAACGAGAAGAAGTTGGCAAATGGGTAATTTTCGGCCCCCCCTCTTTTTCACCTATCCTCCCCCCCCCCCCCACTTCAATCTTAGTAAGCTATTTCTTGGAGTCCCCCTTGTGGCTCTCATGCCATACCCCGGGTCATCCAAGATTCTCTCTTTTCCAACCCTTCCTGTGATTTTATGTTACCCCCAGAAGTCCGGTTTCCTTTCCCCTAAACTTTGGCAATGTCGAGCAATTCCTTTCGTGGTGCCAGGTCCCCCCCCTCATTCGCGAGGGAACATTTTCTTGTTATCCTTTTTGTTTTGCTTTCTCCCTTATTCTTTCAGGACGGATCAGAATTCGGCTCGCCTCCCGCAATTTTCACCTACTCCCCCGATCCTCATTGAAGCTATAGCCTGACACTTCCGATTACGGCTCTATTAGCCTTTGTTTAATCTTAGGGATCTTCGCTTTTTTCAAGCCGACTCCTTTCCAGAGCTTCAATTGTCCGACTAGCAACGATGGGTCGTGAGTTTACCTCGTTTTGGTGTTTCCCCCCCTTCCCTCTCTCGAGCCGGACGTACGCAGACGCCCCCCTTCTTTGAGCAAGCGGTGCCGATGTCCCATCCCGCGCTGACAGGGTGTCGCTTCTCCGGGCAATTCTGATTTTTCCCGCTTTTTCTCCAGGTTCGGCGATCATACGCCCGGCCCGCCCCGCTCTCGTCTCCTCAATTTGAGACCAGCTTTTTTTTTCCCTTTCCCCTTGTCGCGGCCCAAGCGCTGATCAATCCTACACCTTTCATCCCCTTTTCAACACCGATACGCGACTTCCCTCATGGGACAGTGAACCGTTTTGTCTCCTCGCTTTCATTCCTTTGTCCTCCTGTTATTCTTCCTCGAACTCGACTTGTTCAGCAGACCTCCTTCTGGTTTTTCCCTTAGGCAAGTCTCTACTTCTTATTTTGGCCTTAATTCACGTCTATTCTCCCCATCCTTGAGAAGGCCCCCCGTGCATCCGCTGACATACCTCTGTGAGAAGTCCTCCCTCCCTTTTCTTTGACTCATGAGCTTCCGGCCAATTACAAGCTTATCCCCCCTCGGACGATCCTTTTTTTTTTCCCCATAGCCCCATTGGGACCATTTTGATAGCGTGCTGGTTCTTTCTTCCATCCCCGTCGCAGCTGCAATCTCCTTCGTTTTTAGGAATGTGCGGAGTTCACTCCGGACCATACCCCCCCGAGTTTCTCCCCTCCCGATTGCTTGAGCGTGATCGTCCTTTTCCCTCCCCCTTTTGCTTTGTCCCTCTCTTTGGCTTATTGCTCACTTTTCACTCTCTTTCCCAGGTACCTGGTCTATTTTGTCTTGCAGGGAAGGGAGTCGACGTCTTTTCACTCGCTTTTGGGCCTTTTTTTTCCCTAGGATGAGCCTCTTCCCCTTCCGGTTTTCTCTCACATAAACACGGAAGTTTCATAATCCCCCTTCCCCCATATCCCGTGACGGACCTTTCCTGATCTGGCCTTTTTTCCCTCTAATTTGCAAAGAACGTTCGCCCAATCACCCTTCTTTACTTTTTCCCGTGCTCTCTGGACCGCCCCGCTCCCACGTGACTTTTTCCCGCTTGAATTTTTTCATGCAAACCGTATTGAAGTTGGACAAGTTCGACCCTACCTTCTTTTCCATCCCTGATACCCTTTCATTCAGATGGAGATGTTGTGATTGCCACGAGTCCCTCCTTCGGAAAAACTTTTCCCCTTGGGTGGTGTATCTCTTTTTCTCCCGGATCTCCCTCCCGAACCCCCCCATTACGTAGATCTTCAAGAAGGGTTTGTTTTTCTTTGTAACCCCCCGGCTATGCCTTTCCTAACCCTGGCCACCCCTCCTGGGGTGCGTTTCTCCTTTTTTGGTCTCTTTTGAGGCTCTTTTTTTCGTCTTTCGCCGAATCTTCCCTTCACTGGCCCGACCTTTCCCGTGGAAGAGATGGGGTATGGAAACTCCTCTAACCGTAGGGAGGGACCTCATCTTAACACCAATTTGCTATAAAGTTCTCGGAGAATTACTGGATTAACCCCTTAGGGTTATTTTTGGCGTTGAGTGCGCGCAGGAGCCAGTGCACAGCTCACCCTCTCTCCCCTGTCAATTCAGTGTCCCTAACTTAGAGAAGAAACTACATAATTCTTTTCCCTTTGAAAAGGTTTCCTTCGCCCTCTGCAACGGCCTCCGAAAGGTTTAGAGGAGGTCGTCCATCCCCATTTCCCCAGTTGACCTCCGCCATCTCTTCTCAGATCCGATCACGTTTACCTTTCTTCCTTTCAGTCCCCTCCCAGTGAAATTGCGAAGCCCCCAGCGGGTTTTTTTTTGAATTAAGAGTCTCGTGAAGCCGCCCCTTTCTCCAGTTCCCAAGTAGGTTTCCCCTTAGCCCTCCTTTCCTGCTCGCTGCCCTGAATTCTACGGCAAAGGGTCGGTCCTTTCCTCTAGTTTTCCTTTTTTGTTTATTTGCCTTCGCGTCTCGGCAGATGATTCCGCGGGCCAAGCCGACTTAGTACGTCAAAGGAGGGGGATTCCCCCCCTTTCGCAGGAGACCGGCCCCAATTAACCCACGGCGGCGTCGCCTCTTTCCCCCAGTGCTTTCCCCGAGGTCCCTTCTCCTGCGCCTACATTTAAGAAGAATGATGTACTTTTTGCCAGTTCATTTTTTGTGTTGCGTGACCTGTCTCCTCTGGACCACCCTCAGACGTCGGGCGCTGAGATCTTTTCTAACCCAATCGCTCGACTCCATGAGAGACTTCTTTTGGCGTCCCCCTTAACGCCTGCGCTGGCTCCCTATCAAACCAGAAATCTATCTACTTTTCTATCCCCCCTGTTGCTTCTTCCCTGATAGGGCAGACCTTTTTTCCTTTTTTTCACTTTTTTTCTCAAAATCATTTCCATGGAGTACGATGAGATTGCCTTCCCCTCCCTGTTTCTTTGTTGCCCCCGATGCTGCCTGGGCCGTTTTTCCTTTTTCTGCATTTGTTTTTACAATCCCGGGTGACCTTTTCCCCCCCAGTTCTTTTATCCTTTTTGATTTCCTGCACGTGATTTGGACGCCTCCGTGGTTATTTCCCTGGCCTCCTTTTTGGAAACTACGTCCACACTCCCCCCCCCTTCATGTTTATTGGCCGTCAATCTGCAGCGCGCGCTCTCTTCACAATCTGTTCCGGCGCAGTCTCCTTTTTTTCTGCCGTTATCCTTTTCTCATGCCCCCCGAAAATCGATGTCTGTCACTTTTCTTTCAATTTCCCCTGGCGGGATTTGGCACCGCGTTCAAATCCCTCCTTTTTTCCCGGCACGTTTTTCCCCCCGCAAGGTTGGCGGCTTTGTCCTGCGGCGCTCCACCCTTCCACTTTTCTCTCTGCAGGAAACTGAGGATTCTTTTCATCGATTCCTTCAATGTTGTCCCGACGCTACCCCCGTGCCTGTAGTTGCGTTTTGTTATGGTACTTTTTTCAATCTCAGTATTGAACGTCAGTAATTTAAGGTCGTCCCCAATAGTGGTCGATTTAGTTCTCTGGGAAAATTTGATACGGCGTTTGACTCCGCCACCCCCTCGCAGGTTACCCCATTTTTCTCTTTGCCCCTCCCTACTTTCAAAGAACTAAACGCAGGCCTTCTCCAATCCCATCCTCCCTTTCTTCCCCGGTGACCCCCCCTTCGGACGGTATGTTGTCCTTTCTTTGCGTCGATATATTCCCCCTTTCCCCCCCCCCTTAGCCACACCGTCACCCCAGAGCTGTGTTGCCCTGGTCTTCAGGCGACTTGTCCAATTGAAGAGCCATTCTGAAGATCTGGGTATGTCTATCTCTGAGTGATCTCTTCTTTCTCCTCTTAATCCCCCCCAACCGGTTTTTTCCTAGTATTCCTATGCAACGTATAAAACATCGATTGTTCTCCCTCCCACTCCTCTTTTTTGTCGCCTCCAAAGTTAACTTCCTTTTTCACATTAATTCCCCTTAACTTATCTCCTTACGGGATCTTTTTTTGAATCGGGGATGGCCTAACCCATAAAACTTTCTTGTAGTTCCCCCATGATCTTTCCAAGAGCTCCCTTCCCTACCCCTAAAGCGTTCCTTTTTTCTTGTTTCGTAGTAATAAGTGCACCTTCTAGCGGTGTCCTTTCCTTTCAGGTTTCTCGCTAGTCCCCGCGTTTCCCGAAGAAACGCTCCTGTCCCTCGTCCCCTAACCGAAATCACCATCTCTTTTCCTAGTTTTCTTTTTTTCGGGGGTGACGTTTTCAAGTTCAAAAGCCAATTTTTCTTTCTATTCGGAACCCGACACTTCATACTTCAAAGCAACTTTAATTTTCTCAACGCATTCCCCTCCCCGCTTTTAAACTCCTCCCCCGCCCCCTCCCGCTCCATTTTCCTCCAAGGCGAGGCGATTGCTGCTCCCGACTGAACTCCCTTTAACCCTGTCCACCAGTTTTTCCTATGGTCACTCTCTTCCCATGTACTCCCTTGCCTGCCTCCCTTTCTTATCCTTTTTCACCTTTAAATCCCAAAGGAGTAAAGCTCAGGTTTTGACCCCCCTATGCTTTCTGTTTCGGTTCGATTGGCTCAATTCCTGGATGCCGACCCCCCTCTTTTCCTTCCCAAGGCCATTCGGCTCGAAGTTTTCGCCTTTATGCCTCCATTCGGCCGTTCATCTGCTCCACTCCTTGCGTGACTAATTTCCTCCTTTCTCTTAGGACCGATTCCTTCTCTCCCTGTTTCCCAGGAGTGAAGGCCCCTGGGATTGGGGTTTTTTTTTTTTTGTGTTTGTGGGGGGACAGAGAGTCGGCCACCTGCCCCCACTAGTTTCCCCCGCTTCTTATCCTCATTTTGAAGATCCAGGCGTCAGCTCCTCAGTCGATCCTAGTTCCCCCCCCCCCTTGCCTCCCCCCCCGGAATTCAGTCTCTCTCTCCAACCCGCGCAACCTTTTTCAGAGTACGTCTTTCTTCCTTGTGATTTCTCCCCCTTTGCGTCGCCTATTTCTCGTCTCGGTTCTCCTGTTTTTTCTTATAGCCCCAAACGTTTGCAAATCGGTCCTCACTGACCCCCCCTCTCCTTGATAGGTCGTCCTTTTTTCCCCCTCCTTATGGTGCGGCGATTTTCTCCTCAAAGAGCCAACACATTGATCGTGCGCCCCGTATGTAGGCCTTTCCTCGCTCTCTCTTGCGAGTATCTTATTTTTTTTGTCGCTCCTTAACCTAGCCCCGGCAGAGCAGAATTCTTCGCTATTTTTTTTTTTAACAGATCACTCGATCACCGGTCGTAGTGTCTATTTGGAGCCTTGAACCGGCTTCCCCCCCCCTTCTCAGTTCCATTTTTCTTATCCACCGCCATTCTGTTCGCTTCTCCCGGATTCGTATTTCTTTTAGAAAGCCGGATAGACCGATCTTTCTGATCCAATTGAGTCCCAAGTTTTCAAGCGCGGAGTCCTCTTATGGGGAATCTAATCCCTTTTTCTATTCTTTTTTTTTTTTTTTTTTTTTGCGTCTTCTCTTTGCAGTCTTCACGCTTTGAAGAAACTTCTTCTTCGTCCCCCTTGCTTCGTTTTCCCCCCCCCCCTCCAGTGGCCGCGTGTGACTACAAATTACGCCTTCCCGGCTACGTGGGTCTTCCCCCCAAAGTCCGGTCGAATGAACTCGTCTTTATCCTTTATGAGATTCAAAGTTGTCCCGGTCTGGATGGCTCCTCTTCCTCGGCGGTCTCCCTAACGTGCATCGATATCCCCCTTTTTCAAAGCTCCCTTTACACATGAATCTGATAGCTAGAAGCCCCAACTGGTCGGCTGTAACTCCCCCCGACTTTGGCAAGTAACTTCCATCACGTAGATCTGGCGCATTCCGAGGACCCCCCGTGAATCCTGCCTTTCCCCTCCCCTGACCGACAATATTTTTCCCCTCCGATAAGCAGAGCTCAGTTCTCAGATTTCTGCGGAGTTCCTCTCTTCTGCTACCCCTTTTTCCGAATACCTTCTCCTCGTTTTCCCCTTCCTCTGTTAATCCTCTTTTTTTGTTGTTGGCTCTCCCCGAAATCGAAGTGTTTTTTCAATTACGTCTTGGCTCTTTCAGAAGAGTCTGGCCCTAACGCCTCGAATTTGTGTCTCCGGAGTTTTGTACGTTTTCTCATGTTACAGGTTTACCCCCTTCCCGGTTTCCGTGCCCTTTTGATAGCCCTCAGGAGGACGTTGAGATGGAATTCCTGCCCGTCTTTTTAGTCGGCCCCTCCTCCCCCCGCGGTGCTTTTTCTGATTCGAGGTCTTGCCCCGCGGGTTCATTTTTAGTTTTTTTTGAACGACCCCCTTTGTAACTCATCCCCTTTTTCCAAGCAGATCACTGTGAACCCCTTTTTCGCCCTTAAGCGAGCAGTAATCCTTGAGCCCTCAATTTTTCGGGCGAAGGCGCGCTGGTCCTGACGACCTTTTTGCCGAAGCCGTTGTTTCCTTTTTTCTACAGGCAATTTGGACCCTCGGCCACCCTTTTCTAGAGATTCGGGTCAAGCTCTGTGCTGACCTGTTGCGACCCACAATGAGGACCGGTCCCCCCCTTAGAAAATCTAGGAACAACCCCCTCCTCGAGTAGATCTCATTCACGCTGTCCCCCTCTAGTTTTTCTCCCCCTCTATTCCCAACGCTCAAAAGGAGCGTTTCCTCCTCTTTTTTTTCTAACCCTGAAAGACGAAATCCTTGTTGCCAGAAGTATTCCGCTGTTTTTCTCCTAAAAATTTTTAACTGCGCCCTCCCCTTTTGGCTCATGTACGCCCCATCTCCCCCCAACCCAAAAGTATGATCCGCATCTCGTGTGCTGTGAGAGGGTTGGTAAGACTACAGTTATTTTCTCCGAGGCCTTCCCGGCTCTTTCCCTTCTTGAACCCCCAATGGATAGAGTTAAAATAAAGCCAGCGCGATGACTCCCTTTCCCCCCGGTGCTGACTCTCTCTCTGGTTTTTCTCAAATTTTCATCCCTCCTTTTCCCCCCCTTTTCGGAAGTGTACCGTGCTGCAGAGGGTGCCGATAGCCGGAGACTCTTTCTCTGCATTTTTGGGTCTTTCCCTGCGGCCCCGGCGAGTCGCCGCCGCCCACAGTAAATACCGGCCGGTAGGTTGGAAGAAACTCCATAATGAGTGTTTTCCGACTTTTTGAGGATTTCCCCCACTTCGTGGTGGGTGCTCAGTGGGGTTTTTCCGTTACGCTTAGGTACATTACGACATGCGCCCGGGGAAGAAAAAATTTCTTTTCCTTCAGATCTTTTTCCATTGGCATTTTCTCTGCCAGCGTCCCTCGCTGCTCCCCCCAAGCTTTTGGGCGTCGCCTGACCAGGAAACCCGCCTCTGCCGTGGTAGCTCTCGGTACGATTTACCTTTTTCCGCGCCCGTATTGCCACGGCCCCCCCTCCTTTGTCCAAAGCCCCTCCCCTTTCGGCGTTGTCATTCGCAAGTAGAAGAGACTATTCCCCTTTGAGATTCCATCCTGAGTATGGACAAACATGGCTTTAGCGCAACCGCCCTCATACCATTCTTCTCTCCAGGCCTTAGCGACGAGCTTTTCACTGGTTAGCTAAATCCTTACCCCTTAGGAAACCTTATTCTCTTTTGAGTCAATTCCCCCCTTTTTCCTCCACCAGTTTTTTACATTTTTTAAGCGTTGATGGTCTGGACGCGACTTAAGCCTTATTGTTTGAGGGAGTTTTCCCAAAAAGGTGGATTTTCATCACTCTCCTTTTTCCAGAGCCTCTGCTGAACCTTCCCTGGCGTGCCGACAATATTTTGCTGCCTTTTTTGGAACCCCTTCCAACCCTCTCCCCAGACAAATCAGAGGGACCAGTGATTCCCTTTTTATTTTTTTATTCTCCCCCGGTCTTCCTCCCTCCTTTTCTTGAAAGTGCAGGAATAGCGAGATGAGGTCCTTTTTTCGGCGCACTGGAATTTGCCTTTTTACCAGAAATTCCACCTCCAGAGCTCTTTCGAGTTAAGGGAGCTGTCTGCGATATGTGCCGTCCTAAACTTAAATGTTTAGTACTTTGGTTTGTCGGTGACGCTCATGCGCCTCCCCTTACTTCTGCCTGGCGTCTTTGAACCTTTTGACTTTGATGGTTTTTTCTACGTTTTTCCCTTCCTCGACCCTCCTCTTCCCTTCGTGGGACCCCCGACGGTTAATCAGATTTCTCGATGTGTGATGAACTTTTTTCCCTCCTCTCGAACGCCCCCTTTGAGTGCAGTGTGATTCCTCTCTGAAGACCGGTCTCCCCTCTTATCGACCTGAGGTGGCGCTTTCAAGAAATGGTTGTTCCTCACCCCCTCCTCTCCCCTTCTTTCCCGCCCCTGGAAAAAAGGTTTGTTTTGGGCGCCCTGTTTTGGATTCTTGAATGATTTTCTCGGTCGTCCCCCTCTTACCCTTCCTCCCTGGGGCACCGCCTGGAACGTGCCTGCTATGCATATTCCCCCTTTCGGGAGCCCGCCCTCGCAGGACTTTTCTCCTCTTGTTATTTTAACGCTTTTCTTTCCCCCGTGGTGGTTTTTCGTCCCCCGTGGCCGAACCTCTGCGACACCTGACCCCGCGGAGTATCCCCCCCCCACGCCGGACCCCGCACCTTCCCTCGTGCCCCCCTCGAGTTAAAATCCCCCGGACTAGCGGCATCAGATACAGTCCCTCAGCCACCAGGACCTGTCCCGAGGTCCTTGTTTGCTGCTTGGAAATGGCCCCTCTCGTGGATCGATTGTTCCCCTGACAGCACGCAGAGTTCCCTGCTCGCTTTGGCGCCGGTTGTGTTACGATTAGCGCAGTACCCTCGCTTCTGGGGTTAGATTTTTGACCGCGGAAGCCCTGTCGGCTTGCTTCAGTTGCCTCCCTTTCTTTTTTGGAGACCCTCCGCTTTTCGTGCATGATGCCTCCTTCCTTTACTGTAAGGGCTTTCTGATTTTTCGTGGTTCAGGATTGGGGAAGGTCTGTGTGCGGTGCCCTTGCAGCCCTGCCTGTCGAGTGGACGTCCCTGAATGGGGACACCCTTTATTTCATTGGAAAACCGCCGGATCCTCTCAGGGCCGGCTGCCTTTATTGTCTATCGCTCTGGCTTAGCAAGGAGCCGTTAAGCTCTGATCCTTTTTGGTTGACCGACAAATGCACCTTTAGTCAGGAACTTCCCATGCCCGTTTGCGGTTGGCATTCTGTTTTTTTCCCCAACCAATGTTTCCTCCCCTCGCAATCTCCCCTGCGCGACTTTTGGCGTTCCCCAAGAAACAAAGGAACAAGCGCTTGCCCCTCTTTCCCGATCAAGGTTCTAATCTTTTTTTATTGAGAGATGTTTTCTTAGGCAGAATCCGTGGCAAGCCTACCCCGTGTCGCCCAACTTGCGATGCCCTTCACGGAATTTGTTCTTCACAACTGAGTGCCAACATTGCAGAAGGCGATGGCGGCCTTTTTCTTCTCCTTTTTCCCCTGCCCCTTTCTTTTTCCCTTGGAACCCAGTAAATCAGCTCGGACCAGCTGGATCCTTCCCTCTTTGCAAGCACTTTTGACCTGCTTTTTTTACGCCCCGCCCTTTCTTGGCCGGTCCCTCTTTTTTCCGTTTGATGTTCAAGAAAGGACAAATCCTTGTGTCATCGACAGTAATTTTCTTTTACTCTTCTGCTGCACCTACAACAGACTGAAAAGTTCAGACGAGCGCTAGTGCGGCATACCACCGGCCCTCTAGAACCCTTTCCTTTCTTGAGTGACAAGCAAATATGAGGATGGTGCTCGGCATCTTCAGCTTTCCCCCCTCTACAGAGTCACCCCTTCACCATTTTCTTTTATCCCTGCCATTATGGGGTATCTCCCGTTGACCTCCTGCGATTGTCTAGACATAGATTTCCTTTCGAGCTTTTATGAAGGAACTCTGCTTGGAGCTCAATTCCCTTTATTTCCTTTCCATTGACATCAAACCCGTTCTCCCGTGCGGTTGTCATTCCCCCCACCGTTTTTTTTGCCCCACTCTCCTCCTTCCACGTCATTAAGGTTTTTTTCTTAGTATTTCCCATTTTTTTTCCCACGCCCCCCGGCATGTAGTTAAGCGCCCTTTTCTTTTGTGATTACCACGTCTTTTCGAGAGTTAATAAGGTTCTTATCTGCCGTTAGCCTTTTTTTTTGAGACCCACTTTTCTCCCTTATGGCCATAGGGACCATTCCACGTCACGCGTTCCCGTCCTCCTTCTTCGGTAGACTCTTCCTTCCAATCTCCAAAAACGGGCGCCCCACGATGTTTCCTTTTTTGTCTTGCTCACCTTCCCCGTCTGTGTAATCCCTTGAAGCTTCCACCCAAGGCTTGATGCGCTTCACCGTCCGTTTGGTTTTCGTTCTTCCGATTTGACCGTTTTGTCCACAATATTGATCGTTAAGCCCCACACGGTTGTTCGTCTTCTTCCACACATTTGCAACTACCTCCTATGCACCAGTCGGCGCCCCTTCCGTTTTCCCGACTTCCCCCTCCCTTTATTGGTTCCTTTGACCACGTCCATACGCTTTTGCATTTATCGTCAAATAAATGAAGACGACAGAATGCGGGGCCGAGTCCTACCACCCTTTTGAATTGTGCGGCCTGTCTGCCTCCTGGTCTTGTTACCTTTTTTTTCGCCTCGGCTAAAGTTAATCTGAGATATTTTCTTGTTGCCGTCGTAATCAGTACTTTTTTTTTTTGTGTTGCAACGTTCTATCCAGGCTCATTCTGCTTTCGACTCCCCTCCCCCCCCTTCCTTGTCTGCCCCGCCACCTCCCATGACAATTTTTACTCACTTTTTCTTCGATTTTTCTTTCCAGCCTGCCTTCCCCTAGCGGCTTGCAAAATATTCTCCGACACCCGCCTTGTGTTTCTCTCTAACCCTTTTCTGTTTCCCCTCCGCCACAGTGTGCATACTCTCCCCTTCCTCCAAGACTCTGCGCCCTTCGACTTCCGACATGACTTCAATCCACCCTTTACTTTTTTCTGTCCGCCTTCAATAGACACCAAAACACACAACCCCCCCCCCCCCAACCCCCCCCCCAAAAAAAAAAACCCCCCAAAAAACCCCCACCCCAACTCTTGATTCATTAACTGCGAGTTTTGTCGCTTGTACTCTTGCCGCTCACGCAACCCTTTTTCCAGTCCGGAGGGTCCTTCTAGAAAAGATGGATCCTTGGCTCTTCGCAGGAGCTTGGGAATTTCCCTTTTCTTGTGTTGCCGAGCGTGAAGTGACTGCCGGATTTCTTACCTTGCCTCCTCTTCATCCTTGTTTTGTCTTCTTAAACCCCAGTCGCGGCGCCGTTTTTTCCCCTCATTGACGATCCCTCCGCGGAAGCTTGGACGGACG
>Ga0179593_1526386_pt1 | contig 13539 bp, 6 predicted proteins | sample CZODoug2_1_08_16_FD_185931 | JGI IMG/M metagenome (GOLD analysis project Ga0179593, IMG submission 185931) | Vadose zone soil fungal communities from Angelo Coast Range Reserve, California, USA - CZODoug2_1_08_16fungal (PacBio error correction) | ecosystem: Environmental > Terrestrial > Soil >... | reverse complement strand
CCCAGATTTCCCCCATTATCTACTCGTGACCAGGACTTAGTCTGATTACGATTTAGCTTTGTTTGCCGAAAATTACGGCCTTTGTTTTCCCCGCCTTAATTACCCTGTGCTCCCGTAGACTTCCCTACTCCCATCGAAATTCCACCCCCCCCGCAACCAATGGGTCCTCCCCGTTGCAACCGCGGTCTACCAAACTGACAGTCTCAGTGTAACGCCAACCCACCCCATCTGCCCATATGAAGTCTTTATAACGTATTTAGGTTTTTGATCTTGCAGGGCATACGGTCAACGGGTTCTCCCCACATCATGATTGACAATGTCGTCCTACCCACGGTAACGACAGCACTGAACAAAGAGCTTCTTTTTTCAGATTGGGCACATCTTTTTAACGTTTAGATTTGAATCCCTGAGATCTTTTAAAGCGAACTCTGAGTGGCCTGTGTCGTAGCTTCTGTCACCATGTGTGATACATTACCGAGAAAAGTTGACCCGAGAATCCCCTTTTTTTTTTTTATTCTTTACTAACAATTTGTCCGAATCCTACATTCGGTGATCTGCCAGAAGACCCCCGGATCTCCTACCCTTTTTGTCTGTTCGAGATGAGGGCACCGAGAGTAGTTTTGGTGAGTCCTTGTTCCCAGTCTCCGAGTGACGATTAACGTTGCATGTTTTTGTGGCTTAGCATACATCGACAATGAGACTCCTGACCACCGAAACCTTCTCGATTCCGTTTCCTTCCGTAGCCTCCTCTAGACCCCCGAAGTTTTTTCCCCCCCAACATTTCTCCTTACCCAAGCACTACCCGACCGAGAGACCCCCTCATTCGGTGAGTTTAAGATACACAGTTTACCTTCTTTGTCCACACAAGTTCCTTGTATAGCGAACGGCGGTCCCCCGAAATTCGTCTTTCTTCAGTAGCTTGCGCCATGTTTTTGTTTTTTTCTGTGAAACCTCTCAACGATCCTTCTCTCCATAATATTTGTTTCATCCTGATTGATACACAGACTCGCATTTCCAGCTTTGCTGCTTCCTGCGTTGGGTGTTGGATTCACATAAATACCCACAGACTCAGCAATGCCTATTGCCTCCCCGCCCTAGTTCCAGACCCTCTTTATTCTGTACATTCTGCACTTTTTCCTCGAAGAACAGTGTCACGCAAGATTTGTCCCCCGTTCTCTTTACCCTCGTTTCTAAGCGCTTTTTCAGCCCTATTGACGGGCCTGCGTGACAGAGCATTTATTATTTTCCAGTTCCCCGTTACCGTTCTTTTTGCTAGGATCTTAGGTTCCACAAACCCTCCTTTATTCGTTTGAGATCTACTTCCCCCTGAGAGCCTCATTGTTGGCGTGCCCCCTCCTTGGCCGTGTTTTGGCCCTTTTATTCCTGACCCCCGTGCTTTGGGGGTCCCCCTAGCGTCCACGATTTTTACAAATTTCCTTGTGCCTACGCCCTGCGCCGTTAAAACCGACCTTTCACTCGGACAGCCTTCTACCTTTAAGGTCCAACAAAACCTGTTTGGCTTCGAATACCTTAGGTTTTCCCTTGACCTGGTGGACCCTGTCGGGAAGGATTTGAAGACCAAGGTGCTGGACTTTCCCCGCCCCATCCCACACTTGCTTCCCTCCTGGCGCCCTTCCCACTTTTCCAGTTAACCACCCCAACCGCAATCAAGAGCTTCCAATACTTACGCCTTTTTTGTTTTTGGTTTGCCACCCCGGTTTTATGGTGGCTATCAGAGCAGTGATCTTCCCCAAACTGTGTGTAAAACACCCGCGTCCAGTTTTCCTTCCCGATCAGTACCCAATACAGGCGTTTTCATTCGAGTGGTGTGCAAACCCAAACTGATTTTTTAGGGAGGTAACGGCCCAATGCTCCCACTCCTCCCCCCGTTTCCACTACTAGGTCGCTATGCATTTCTACAACGCTCCTAGTGGTTCCCCTTCGGCGCTCCCGCCCAGCTTTGATTTTACCCACACCTTTTGTTGCGGCACTTTGTTCCTTCAGGAGCAAGCACAACAGTTTCCGAAGAATGACCCCACTTGCATGGCCCCCGCCACCTTGCCCCCACTGCATCAGCCGCTTCCGTCCTCCTCTTTTTTTCTCGTTAGTTGTTAGGGGTAGGAGCATTGATGTGCATTTACGATAATATTAGCCCTCCCGCGTTGTCCCCCATTTTTTTTTACTTTTTGACGCGCTTACCCTCATGCGACGGCCAAAGTCAACGCTTCCTAGAACCGTTACGAAATCGATAGATAGGTTTTTTACCGTTTACCCTCTTTCTTCCCTTGAACCCCATGTCCCAACGTCACTTATAACCCCTCACAGGAGAATACCCAACAGGGATTCCGTGTGGTCCTTTTTATTGGATAGATTTTTTTCATAAACCATTCCTGTCAAGACAGAGAGGGATTATGTTTAGGGTACTTTCGGAGAGGCGGATGAGGAGAGTGCTTTTTTTTTATACAATTTCGTTTTTCTATGCTCTCTCTTAGGGGGGGTCCGTGCATTTTTTGTGCCCCAACGTTCCGTCCCTCCCCCATCGTAACCTTTTTTTTTGCTCCAGCTTGTGACCCTCCACGACCCACTTTCGGGCGCCGGGTTTCTTTTTGTATACTTTCTCCCGGCTCGTTTTGTATCTGCGCATTTTATACCTTCGAACTTTTTGCTTCGTCCCCCCACCACGAATGGTGTTTCAATTTTTTACCCCCATAAGCCTGGCAATGTCCATCCTGAGTATTTATAAATCCAAGTTTTTTCTCATCGCGTGTTTACACTTTTAAGCGTTTTTGTTAAGATCTCACACCCCCCCCTTTTCCCTCAAGACAGCTTACTCTTTTTTCTTTACTTTCCCCCTTAGAACGCGTTAGGACCATGTGTACGCCCTACTTATAAGTGTTTCTTTTTTCCATATTTTTCCATGATTTGTTGTCTCCTTGTTTATTACGAGTTCTTTTACCCCCCGTTTAGGAGATCCCACGCCAGTTACGTCCTCTTTTACTAACTTTTTCGACGGTCCAGTTCCCCTTTGCCGGCTTTGACCCCGTTGTTCTTTCTCCCTCTGAGCAAAATAAGCCCCCCTATCCCCCCTTCCCTTCCTGGTTATTTCAGGGTTTTGAGGTCCCTGCAGTCTCTTCTGCGAAGTTTGACGGTTGCGGTTTGCTTTTTTCGACCTTCATGTCCATCTTGCAAAGGCCAGTTCAGTAGTGCCGCTCTCTCCTCCAGTTTGAACCGTTTTGTTTGATTCAGGCCAATTTTTCTTTGGCTTTTTTTCCTTCCCTTCCTCAATGGCTGGACCTGTGTACCCCCTATTCTGGGCATGAGGCAGGCTTCTTGGCCCGGTCGCTTTTGTTTTTTGGAAACGGTTCGTTGTCTTTCCAGATTGGAGCTCCCCGATGTGTTTTCATTCCTTCCTATGATTTTCCAAGGCGAAGTACCCAACCGGTAAAAGTCTTTCGTACATCCTCGGCGTTTCTTCTTTTAATTTTCCCATGGTCCCGTGTAGTTGGCACCAGCGCCGCTTTCCCAAGGTGGAGATTTCAAGGCTTCTCCAGGCATTAAAGACAGGTCTCTGGGCGGGATTGATCTTGACCTGTTGAAAAAGTGGGAAACAGCTTGCCCACCCCCCCTTCTTGATTGACGGTTTTTCCCCCCCCTCAGTATGAACTCACCCAGGTCACCCTCGCCGATCGATTCAAAGACAGTAACCGTTTTTTTTTGATTATTGTTCTTCCCCAGGCCTTTGCCAGGCCACTAGGGGCCTGACTTTTCTTGAACGCACTTGGGGGCCTTTAGGTGATGATCTTTAGGGCGCTAGCTCCCTGATTTTCGCCTTCCAAAAGAGAAGGGTCTCTGCCCGCGCTTTTTTTGCGGGTCACCCTGTACCGGTTTTTGTTAAACACACGAGACAGCCCTTCAGCAATCAGTTGTTGTATTGGCTCTTGGGACGGTTGGTCCCCCTCATGTTGGACGGTGGAGCGTTGATCCCTTTTCCAGGCGAAGTTGAGCGATGATCCCGAACAGGAGTTCTCCTTCAGTTATACGAAACGGTCCCCTGTTTTGTTCTCCACGGCTTTTCCTTAAACTGTGCCAGAGTATCTCTTCTACCCCTTGTCAGGGTTCATCGTCCGGGCCGGTTTTATTTTCTGGTTTTTTCAATGGCTTTTTCCCCCCCTGGTCATGTCAATAAGTCTCGTCTTTCCTTCTTTGGAGTTCGCTTTGTTGGTTAGGATCCACCCTTTTTCCCTCCCCGTGCTGTTTTCTACCCCAGATAAGTCATGTTGGTCCAGACCTTGGTTCCACCTGGTTCGGTCCGGTGTTTTTCCTGTGGGACCGATCACAGCATTCTTCCCATTTTCCAGTATTTGAACAAGTGCACCGGTTTTTCACAACGGCTAACGCGAACCCGAATTTTCTAATTGGTACGCGTACGACAATCACCTTTAATGGAAGAGCCCAGGACTTCACCATTTCCCGGAGCGGCTCTACATTTAGTTTTCCTTTTTCTTGTCATGTATGGTTACTTTTGCTCGACCTCTATTTCCACCGGATGAAATCATACAGAGCGTAGAGCCTGCTGAATGGAAGGACTTTTTTCCGTTTTCTCCTGACTCCCTTCCCCATAGGGTTCTTTTTAGACATTTTTCTTGTGCCGTTCTGTAAATTATATATCCCTTGACTTACCTCCTAGGGGCGTTTTGGGCCGCCCCAGATCCTCCCGATTTTCCACCGGCCCCCCCCTGCCCCCCTGAGGACATTTTTTTTTTTTTTTTTCCCTTCAACGCGGCAACCAAAAGGGAGAAAATGCCTTGTTGTCTGAAACAGTTTGATGCCACCCCGCGTTGTTTACTGAGTGGTCAGTGTGCTTCTGCCCACCTTTCTTCTTCCCCTCTGAATTTCATTTCTTTTTCATCATATTACCCAGAAATCTTCTTCCCCCCCTCCTCCGTTGTTAGATAAGATTTGTCTGGATCTTGGCCTGAGGAAATCCCTTCTAGGCCGGGCAGGTGGGGCCTTTGCTTGCTTTCTTCCACCTTTTCTGGACAAAGGGTGGGACTTGACCTTTCTCCACAGTTCCAGTAGTAGTTTTTGGGGGGTGGATCCTTGTTTCCTGCCAATTATCAAATACTTGGTTTCTGATGTTCGGGCCCCTTTACCCCTTCTTGGAGTTAAGTTCTGGATTCTTAACCGAAAAAACCCCCCCGGACCCAACCTCCCCATTTTGATACAAACTGGCCGGGCCCGTAGGACGGTCCCATGCCGAGTCTAGTCTATGCTGTAGTAGGTGACTCTTGTCTATCTTTTTGCCTGAAGTGAAAGACTCCCCGCGACGATCCCCCCAAGTTTATGTTGGTTTTGGAAATGTTTGATGTCCGGCCAGTTCATTCGCTTTTCCTTGTGAGGCGTCTTCGAAATTTCCTTTTTCATAGTTTCGTTGGGGGCGTCTTAACCGGGTCAGTTTCAATCTACTCCACAGTGGCGGATGGTTTTTGTGTCGGTCATTTCAGTTTCCCACCTCAGTGGAGGGGATTATCCTTTGTCCCCGCTTATGGGTGAAAGCACGGGTTCGGATAGGGCACCGAGCCTTGCTCCCCCCATCCCAGGATAGGGCCTTCTCCCTGGTCAACCAGGTTTCGTTGTAGTGCCCCCATTAGAGTCCAATCACCCTCTGGAACCTGTCACCTGTACCTGGGCAAGAGAATTCGTGTCCCGAAGTCCCTAGCTCTCCATCCCTGTTCAGAAGGTTGATTCCTCGATTGACTTAACCCCAAGTTGTTTTTGTGTCTCTCGTTCCTGTGGATTCTCGTCTATGCATAGCAAGACGTTCTCCATCCAGCACCAAAAGTAAAGGGCCAGGTATTATTATCTCTTTCTGTATTGTTGTGCTCCCTTTTTTCCCGTCCAGGGGGAAGGTGGTTCTATGTGTCCCAGTGCCCTCTGACAGGGACCCGTGGGCTTGCTGGTCCGCGATATTTGACTAACTAATTCACATAGTAAGGAATCCCCTTTTTCCAGGCGGTCTAGTCTCCTCTTTTCAAGGCGGTCCTTGAGCTTAACCTGGTAGTCGTACAATGTGCCCCTTTTTCTGTATTGGTCCCTCTATAGGAATGTTTTCTGAAGGGTTTTCAGGTCTTCCCCCCCAAGGTAAAGACCGAGAACGGTTCCCCGGGCCGTTTCCCTTTTATGATTATTCCGCCTTTTCTTTCCCCCCCCCTTGCCCTTTTGCGTTTTTTTTCCTGCCATTACTTCGATGACAAGGTTGGGAAGCCTTTGACAGTTTCAGGGCCAATTCCGAGGGATGTCGAGTCACCCTCGCCAAATTTTTTCTTGCATTATGGTTCCCCCCTCTCCCGGGTCCGATTCGGCCTTTCCCGTCTTCCCCTTTTTTAGTCGTCTGTATAAAGGCAGTTTGCTGGCCCTTTCATCGGTTCCAATACCCCCCCCTTTTCTTCTCCTTCTATCGTTCGGACCCTTCCCTTTTCCCCCTTTCCTGCCGGGCGAAAACTTTTAACTTCTTTCCTTCCCCCCGGGGCCTTTTCCCCCTCAAACCTTCCCCCCCTACCCTCCGGTGTAGTGATTTTCGTCGGCCCCCAAACTCTTCTTTTCCCTCGGCCCTCTTTTCCTTCCTGCCCTTTTTCGTCACATCTTTGTTTCTTCCTCTTTATATCTCCCCCGATACTTTGTACAGACTCAACGGGCCGTACCCCCTCAGTTTCGTCTGATCCCTTTTTTCTTAGGAGTTTTCAGCGTTTTGCTGAATCTGGACTTTATCATAGCAGGCTTCAGTGGGGTGGCCGGGTCACCCCTCTTCAACTTTTCCAAGGAGCTATGGGAGAAGAGATTTGTCGTATCTCCTGCTGTAGGCCAAGGCGATGACCTTCACTGCTTTGTTGGGTTACTTGTCGCCGAAAATACCCCCCCCATTATCAGGGTCTAGATTTTTTTTCTGATTGTTTGGAAGCAAACTCCCTTTGTCCGGTGGCTGTGCTCCAATGGGTCAGCGGGGTCGTCTGGTTGAGTGAGGGGGCCCGTTTCAAACTGGCTCTCTACGCTGTCCTTCATGGTTTTGTTGGCTCCCCCCCCTTTATGCGCCTTCATTCGCCGGCCGAGATGGTTCCCCCTTGTTATCCTTTTTTTTTGAAGTAACGGCGTTTCTCTGCGAACTCGGGAAACTGCCCCTACTTATGCATCGACGGGACCCCTGACACGTCTTTCTTTGAGCATGTTTCCGCCTCCGGTAATGCCTGTGGATGCGGGTTTTCTTGATTGATTGTAGAATTCGAACAATGCAATTTTTCATCATTACTCAAATATCAATTACCCCCTCGAGTCTGGTCGTTGCGGATCTGTATGGTGGCGGAGTCGGATAAAATTCCAAATGGTTGTTGAGGGCCATGTTTCCACCCAAATATTTGGAAGCCTTTTCTTTTGCTTTCCGGATAGGAGGAAACTTTTTAGGTTTTTAACCCCCCTGGTTTTTTTGCAAATGACGGAACCTAGGGAGGCGGTTTTTGTCGGCTTCGAGTGGGGCTTCTTGGTCCCTTTACAACCCCGCAACCCAAGCTGATTGGCCCCCTTACACCCTCCTTTTTGCGTATTCTTCAAAAATCTGAGGAAGACGTTTGTTGTTTATCCCTGATTTTGATCGCCACCCATTTTTTTTCTCTTTTTTTAGGTCCTCTTTCCTTCCTAGGTTGGGTTGTTTCCTTTGTTTTTTTGGTGGCTTTCTTTCCCGCTAGTATGTTTGCGGGCAATGACCTCCCAATCATCCACTATTGACAAGAACTCTTCGGGTTAGTCCCACTCTCCCCATGTTTACTTCACGCTGAGTTTCGAAGGGAAGAAGTTGTTTCGGGATCGTTCCCGATGGTTTTTGTTTACGAACTTTGTTGGACTCCCGGGTCTCGACGTCCCCTTGCCCAAACCTTTTTCCCCCAGGTATTAGTGTTCCACCTCCTCGGTGCCGGGACTTCGTTTTCCCTTTTGTAGGTTCTCTCACCACGAGTTTTGGACAAAGGTCTCCTATACCCCCCTGGATTTTCCTGCCGTCCTTCCTTCCCCCCAAGGGTCCCCTAGTCCTTTTTCTCGCCTAGGATGTCTCCCCCCCAAGTTGGCGAGACCTATCCTACGTTTGGTTTACCTCGCGGCTTAATTTGACCCGTTCTTTTTTTTTTCTTTGATTGTGTAACCGAAAACAAATTGGCCGCGGTTGATCGGGCCGAGTTCTTTTCTCCTTTTCTTCCCCCTGAGTTTTTAAAAGCTTTATTGCGTCCCGGTCCCGGGCGGATTCTTTTGGTGTTCCAGCCCCGGTTTTTGCGCAAGATCGCAAAGAGAACTTTTAGCCAGCTCGATCATCTCGGAATCTTTTCCCCCATGGCTATGCGCTTTTCTCCTCACCAGTTATTTTCTGGTATTTTTTAAGTCCATCCTTTTTTTCGGACGTTGGGTTTGAGGGATGGCCCCAATTTTTTTTTTCTGATCGAAGATTTGTGGCTGGTTTCGTCTTGTGTCCTGTATTGGCGACACACCTGCTTTTTTTTCCCTTCGAGGCGAATGAAGGAAACCGATTATCAGCCCCTCCCCGGTCCTTCTTTTCCCTGTCGCGTCTCCGTTCCCCCCCTTCAAGTATCCAATGTTTCGGTCAAATCGGCGTGCGCATCCTTTTGTAGTTCAAGTTCCCTACGAAAGCCAGCTTCTCCCTGACAATCTTCCGTTCCCCCTCTCAACCAAGGTCCCGAGCTTGTTTCGAGCAAATGACGTCGGGTCCTTGGTCGCTGGCCCCCGCCTCAGCTTAACGGCCTTTCATTCCTCTTCCCGTTCCCCCCTGAAATCGTTATTCGGCTGTGAGTTTTGCGTGACCCCCCGACGCCCTGAAGTCTTCCCCTTTTCCCCCCCGTTCATTGGTCCCCATTTTTGGAACTATGTCGATCTCGCGATTCCCTCCTGGTTGCACACAAAGGCTACGCTTTCGCCCTCCCTGCCTCTCTCCTGCTTTTGCTCTTTTTTCCTCTTTGCCTTTTTCTTTGATACCAGTGACATCCCCTCCTCGTTTTTGTTGTTGATCTATTATCCAATCTTTCACCCCAGTGGCAACATTTATTTTTCATCCCCAGCTGTTGCCCTATTTATTGGAGACCACGGGTATCCGTCTGCCTTTCCCCCTTTGGCTGGACGTCGACTCTTGAGGAGAACAAAGTCCCGTGTTTCCCAATCCTGCAAGTCGAAAGATCTCCTTCGGTTGGTCCAACGGCACCTTGTGATATAGTTTTACCCAGTCTCATTGCTCTTTTTTTTTTCTTTTCCCCCAAGGGGGACGCGTCCAGCCTGCACTGGCGACAACCGAGATGGCTTTCCATTGAACCCCCTGAGGAAGTGCCAATTGCTCTTTTGTCGTGAACTTTTTTTCTCGGACGATCGGTTTCAAAGTCCTTGTTTGCTTTTTGTCTACCTTTCGTTAAGAACCCACCCGGATCCGTCGCTTATTCTTACTCACCCACCCTGGTCTTATGCCGTTGCCAGCTGCGCTGCCCCAAGTTTTGTAATTGCCCGTCGACTTTGGGAAAAGTCAACTCGATTGGCTGCAATTTTCCTTGGATGAACCTCAGGGTTTCTCCACTTTCCCCGTTCCCTGCTTTTATTGTCGTGATTTGATATGCCATTGAAAAAACCACTTTCCCCTCCGGGACCCCAAGGACCCCTCCGTCGCCAGAGGCATGCAATGTAAACGGGATTGTCTCACTCGCCTTGGTAACCCAAGATTTTCCGCAGGGTCATTGTTTTTCCGCGTGCCAATTTTTTCCTTTTCGTTGCTGCGCCAGCCGGTTTTTTCCCTTTTTGCCCAACAACCCTTCCCCTCCTTTTTATAGGATGTTTCCCATATGCCCTCGGTTTATCAACAGGACCCAATAGCCCCAGAGGCTCCATGGGCATCTGGTCATTTTTTTTCGTGTGTTTTTTTAAAATACAAAACTCTGCGAAGTAACAGCGCTTCAAAGCCCATTACTGTTCTTTATCTTTACGGGGGCACACCCCCATGGAACGATAGTGATAAGTCACCCGTAGAGTGTTTTCTCGTTGACTGTTTCCACAGGGATCTTGTCTGTAGCCTTTTCAAGGAGTCTTTGCAAAAGACACACCCCCTCCTTTGGTTGTTCTTTGATCTTCCTGAGCTTTCCTTTTTCCGCCGGGGCGTTTCAATCGAGGGTTGGCCCCCCCCCCCATTTTTTTCAGACCCCACTTGTTCCCGTTTTCCCCCCCCACTTCAGTTTTTCCCACCCCTTTCAGGTTACGCGCCTGGAAACACGCCACCTCACCCCTCGAACGTTTTTTGAAGATGACAACACAACCCCCCAGTTTCTTGGGTTTTAGTAATTTCTTGGGTTTTAGGGATCCCGTTTTTTTGTCCGGTTTGCTTTGAAAGAGTGTTCTGGGGCCGCCTGGACACATTACAATAGCGGTCTAAGAAGAGGCCCCCCACCACATGACCCCCCCAAGGCCCCCCCCCCCCTACTTCCCTATTTTGGCCGCGAAGGTGCTCCCCCCCGGGGGCAGGTTTGTGCTTCGCAGCTGTCCCCCGAGACCACCCCCTGCTTCCCTTTCTTCATCAAGGACCATCCTTGTGAAAGTTTGGCACCCTACTTTGCGTTTCAGGTGGCCCCAATTGCAAGTTCCCGTAACTTCCGAACTGGGTCTCTCCCCCCTTGAGCGTTGTCGCGTTTCGTTTTGTTACAACATTTTCTAACCGGTCTTGATACCTCTTTTCCCCCCCCCCTGGTCAAGGTTCAGGATTGTCCAAAACATTCCTTCATCTCCCCCCAGGTGTTTTTTGGAACTGTTCCCCAGCATCCCTCCGCTTGGACTTACTCCCTTTCCCCTTTGTGGAGTGTTGATGTTCCTTTTTCTTGAGAACACTTTCCCTGTTAGCTCTCTGGCCTCCCCAAGTCATGGACACTGCGCGGAGCGAATATTGAGGACCCGCCCCCCGCCGTACTTTCTTTTGATACTGCCTTTGGGAAAGTTTTTCCGATTGGTCCATTTCAGGTTCCACGGTATTTATCAAAGGGGTACGGATACGGAAAGGGCCGGTCGTCAGTTCTTTTCCTTTCCAGGATGGGTCCGCACTAGTTATATCATCTTTTTTTTTTTTTTATTTCTAGCAAGTTGACCTTCCCTTTACTCCCCTTTCATAGAAAACGTCGTGGCTGCCCCCCACAGCCAAATGTGAGGGTTGCAGTCCCCCCTCTTTTAATCGTTTTTCTTAACCACCCCCCCGGTTAACGTCATTAAGAGTAACACCAAACTTGAAGGACAGTTTGAATCAAATGATCCAAGGTCCATCCGTTTCATTTTCACAATCATCGCGTTCCGTTTTCCTTTCCCGGATGTTGGAACGGATTCAACACCCCCCCTTTTATCTTAAGCTGTATGAATCGTCAAGGTATGTTGTCCCTCCCCTCGTCTACCCCAAACTCCCATTCCCCCCCTTTTTCATTCCAAGTAGCTTACTGTGCTGTGGGGGCGGTGTACCCCACCGCTTCGTGGCGAGACCTCCAGCTGACGGACCTGTGTCTTTCTGAGGCCACCCTGGCCCTTAGTCCCCGCCCCCCTCTGCCGGGCCCCACTGCACTTGCCCGGCAAATGGGAGTTTTCCTGGTTTTTGTCCCCCTTTAAAGCACTTTCGACGGTTTTCGTTTGTTCCTTTGGCAGGACGTTAAGTTGTGGGAATGCTTATAGTCCGGCCAACCCCAGTGTGGGCGATCATTTGCTCCTTTTACCAAGGCCGACCCCTTTTTTTTTTTTAAGTTTCCCAATGATGCGAGGGCAGGACTGGCCTCCCCGCTTGTGATGACAGGTAGTCACCCCCCGCCTGTCCAAAGGTTTTTATTTTCATCCTCACCCCTTGATGTGAAAGTCCTACACCGCTCCGGGAGCCGCCTTGTAATTTTATCCCCTTTCACCCGAGTTGACCCTTTTTTCTTTTGGAACCTTCTCTTGGACGATGCGCTTCCGAGACCCTCGACAGGGGGGATTTAGTTTTCATCAAACCGTGTTAAAACCCCCCTTTCCCCTCAAGCGGTTTTTTTTCTTTGATTTATCCCAGAAATGGTGGCTCCCCGTAACCCCCTTCAGTTCGTCCCGTTTTCTGGTCTTTTGTTTTTCTCGCTTTGGCCTACACGGTTGTTTTTGCATAACTGAGGGGGGACGACAAGCTGGGATGGTCTTCGGGGTCCACCCCCTACCCTCAGGCGGGAAACAGGGAACGTATTCCGGCGGAGTTTAAATTTGGTCCAACCTTTCCCCCCGGGCCTGAAACCCTTCTCCTCTTCTTGACATTATACTATTTTGTACTCGGCATTTTTGCACATTTAAGTGTTAAATCGGTGATTTTTTTCTTTTTTTCTTTGGTTTCCCCAGAATTGGGAGCCTTTGAGGCATGCAGTCGCGAAGCTCTCCCGGCAGGCCACGAGCCCTTGTTCTTCGTTATCCCTCAGTCCTTAAGATTGCCAGGGGTGACTCTTTTTCTCCTTACTGACATCGACATTCTCTTTCCTCCGTTTTTTGTTACTGTTAAGATTTTATGGAACACCTTTTTCGTTTCCCCCATTTGAACACGTAGAATATCCGGACCTGTCTGGTCTTTCTTTCGGTGCGCTTGTTGTCCTTGTTAAAGATCAGTCCGTTTGGTCACCGAGCGTTTTTCCTCTTTCTGGTCGTACTGTTTCCGGCGGATGATTCCCCTGACCTCAACCCTTTTGGTGAGTTCTATTGGTCCACGTGATTCCGGGAAACCTCTTTGGTTTAACTGGTTCTTCCTTTTCACGGCTCGCTCCGTCACCGTCATTGGCTAGTACCGCATCAGTCACACCCGACGTCCTGTGACATGTGGAGGTGATATGGTCATGGTGATTTCTGCCCTTTCGACTTTTCCCCCCTAGCCCTTCCGAGCGTCTCAGAATAATGGCTGATTTAATTGATTCCAGGCCCCCTTTTCTTTTTTTTTTAGTTGGTTGTGGCATTGCTCAACCCCCTTTTTTTTTCCGTTTGCCTCTGGTTCGGGTTGAAAAACATTTCTTCCCCCTCATTTTTTCTGCCCAATTCCCCCTCCATGGTGGCACTTCCCTCTCTTCCAACAACCCCTCGATCCGTAAGCCGCGTGACGTGCAGGTTCCCCTCCGGTTGCTTCTTCCTTCCCTCCCGGGGTTTTCCCCAACCGGAGTATTTCTAGAATCTTTTTAAGCTTTTCAAGTACCTACGCTGTTGTGTTTTATTTGATATCAGCTTTTTTTTATCTGAGAGGTAGTTAACGGATTAGTAGTCCCTTTTTTCTCGCTGGATGCAGGAGCATTTTTTTTTTCCATGTTCAGTTCCACTCTTGACTTTGCTTGTTACCCTGAACCCATTATTATTGCAGGGGGTCAGGGTTACTTTCCAGCTTTCTGCTCCTGTTTCTCCACGTTTTGTTTTAGGCCGTTTCCTCTCTCTTTTTCAAGACGCCCCACCATCCCCTGGGATAAGACATGGCGGTTGATCGACCACGGGTCA
>Ga0179593_1316072_pt1 | contig 13539 bp, 6 predicted proteins | sample CZODoug2_1_08_16_FD_185931 | JGI IMG/M metagenome (GOLD analysis project Ga0179593, IMG submission 185931) | Vadose zone soil fungal communities from Angelo Coast Range Reserve, California, USA - CZODoug2_1_08_16fungal (PacBio error correction) | ecosystem: Environmental > Terrestrial > Soil >... | reverse complement strand
TTTTGATTTTTCTTCTTTTTTTTTGTCAGGTTTTCCCTTCCACTTCCATACGCCTTTTACACTGATCTTTCCCTTTATGATCGGTTTCTTCCAGCTGATCATAAGTTACTGTCAGTGCTGCGCACAACTCTTCCCAGATCGGTATTTTTTGATCCTTTGCCCCCACTTCCACCCCGGTTTTATTCTTCTCTTCGTCTTTTTTTTTGCCCCCCCCGTCTTGTTCTCGAGGACAGCTTTTTTTTTAAATCGATTCCAATTGGCCTGCTCAAACTTAATTTCCCACCGGTTCTTGCGGCCCTTTTCGGCTCATATAGCATTCTCTGCCACTTTCTGCCTTCGTTCACCGCGAGGTGTATTTGTACACCCGTGCTGGTTTTCCTCCTGGGTTTGTTGTCATTCAACATTAGTTTTTAAGCCCGTTAGCCCCCTCACCGGTTTCCTTCCGTTTTTTTCTTTCTTTGAGCGTATTCAGCCTCTTGTGTACCCCTGATGACGAGAAATTCTCTTCGTTGTTGTAAATTTTTGCTCGCTTGCTTTTACGTGCCGGTTCCCATGTTATTTCCTGAACGGGTCTTGGGTGATCCTTTCCTTACTCCTTGACGATTGGGGATTGCAACCATTCAGACGGTTTCTTCCAAGATATGCGAAACACGATGTTCTAGGAGATTGCGTTTCTTTTCCAGAGCAGTTTCTCCTTTCTACTCGCCCACCTCCTTTCCGGCGCCGTGAAGTCGTTCCGTGCCACAATCGGTCAACCCTCCCTACCCTTCTGCAGCGGGCAGATTTCAGTGCCCTCTACCCTCCCTCACCCCTCGTCTTATCCGTCCTCCCCAATTGGTGTTACTGGTTGAGAACCCCCCGACCTTCACGCAACTCTTCCCGGTTTTTTCCTGTGTAGGGGCTTCGTTCCCCCTCTGCACAGTGATAGTCACCAAACCGCCGGTACAAGCTCCTTCCCTCTGGCCACATTGGACCCATCGCCTATTTACCAAACCGACGAACTTCCCTCTGTTTTTTCGTGCTTGCATCTTCCGCTCTCCCGCCTGCATCTTTCCTCCCGGCCCCCCTGCAGTTCTTGCGGATTAGCGATCGCAGCATGTGTTCGACTCGGCGGCCGCGCTTTTTGATGTCACGTTGCCCGAGGGTTTTTTTCTTGCCTCCTCTCTCAATATCTTTTTTTGTTTTTTTTTTCGTTCAATCTCCCGACTCTGCAATTTGAAAGCTTACATCGCCTAAATCTCCCCCCGATTTTTTTCTCATTCTTCGTCTTCCCATTGCTTCTCTTTTTTTCCCTTTTTTTGGCGATATCGCAGTATCTTCTTTCGAAGTCCATCGCCCGCCCCGCCTTATTTTTCCTAAAGCAGTGTTCTTGTTTTCCGCGCTGATGTTAGGGGGACCCATATATCCCAACTTCCCTTCCCCCGCGACCGCACCGTTCCCTCCGTCCTCTTGTTGGCTAGCCGTGATCACGATGGCGGGATTACTTCGTCACCCTGCTTTCGCCCCACCCACCACCGGCTTCTCTAAAATCCCTAAGGTTCAAGTTACCTCGTCTCCCATCCATGGATTAAAGTAATTTCTTAGCATCTTCGTTTTGTTTTCCTCTTGAGAATGTTATGGCCTTCTGCGGTCAAGCCACTCCCCCATCAGTTCCGTGAGCTTTTCCTCACGGCAAGGATTTCTTTCGTAAGTCCCCGATGAACAATTTACCGGCCGCTTTGTTGCTTGCTTGAGGATACGTCCAGGGTCTACAACCTTGTACAACATCTGGAGGTCCCTTGGACGGTGAAGTCCTCCCGTGCACTCGGCTTTAGGTACCTCCACCATGCGGCGGAGTTGTCTTCTTTCGATGCGCTTCCGTATTGCCCCCTGAGATGGTACAGTACTCCCCGCAGTCCTTAGATCCAGTGTTCTAGTGCCAGCTGCCCCGCACCTTTACGAGGGGGGTCTGTGACAGAAACTCGTCAAGGCCAAAATCTCCTCTTTTCCCCTCAAGGAGAGATTTTTTATTTCTCGTTTTTTAGTCACGCGAAGGATCCCACCTCAGTAGGATTTCCTACCTTTTCGGCCTCTTCCCCTTCAAGTCGCCGGAGGCCTTGGTCCCCGCCCTTACATTCCTCGCCGCTCTGTCTTTCCTCTAAAAGAAAGCTTCATTTTGTGCGTTTCCCAGAGGTGCCTTCTTTCTCCAGCATCCTCCCCCCTGTCTCGAGACCCTCCGTTGGTGGCGTGGGTCGGCTTCGCCGGTCATTGATTCATCAGCCCATCGTCAGTCCAGTCTTTGTGAATTGTCCTGAGGTCCTGTACACCGAGCCTTCCTTGGCCCTAGGCCAAGACGTTTTGGTTTCCGTCCTTATGGCGTCGATGCGTTTTTTCGGCGCGAAAATTCCCAGTTCCCAAAATTTCGGTGTCATTGTCCTACACTATTCTTTATCCCCTCCGACTTCTCCCTGCTGTTACGACTACCCCCCCTTTTACTCCGCCTTATTCTCGTGGTTGTTGTGTCAAAACATCAGTTCTGACATTCCGTGCTCACCCCCCCTTCCTCGTGTCAATCACTTACTATGCGCCCCACTCGCCGTCTGTTGCTCTCCGGCGCCGGTCATAGGTTTTGACGATCTGCGTCCCTTTGGTTCCTTGACCACCCTCCCCCTGAGAGAACCAGGTGCCTGGTGTTTAAAGAACGTTACGTTTCGTTACCTGCGATCGTGCCCCTCCTTTTGGCCTGATATTGAGTATTACCCTCTTTATCCTAGAGTTCCTACCAGGGAGACTCTGTTAATGATCGATTCTAAATTTTTCTCCTTCTTATTGAACTTTTCCCAATTGGTTCACCGAGGAAGTCTTTCCCCAAGAACTCTGGGTCTTTAGACCACCAAGCTCCCGTCCCGGCGTAACTCCTGCCACGTCCTTTTCCCCCTAGGTACGACGACCCACCTCTCGGACCTAAAATGCCTGAATCTTTTGCGGGTTCCTTCCTTGTCGTAGGAGCATTAGATCTTTCAGAGCCCCCTCTTCCCAGCGTTTTCGTCTCTCTTTTTTCCATCTGAGTAGGGTTTTCCACGTTTGGCATCAGTGCCTCCTCCCCTATCTCAGGCAGAGGTTATCGATCTTTGTCATCTCCGCGAAAGCGAATGGCTTCTTTCCTGACACAAACCGGCCATGCGTTTCAGTCTGTGCCCTCGCGTCTTGTTTACCCCATAACCTCAACGCAGTTCCCTCTCGGTCGTTGTTCCTCCGAATACTTGCAGTGATCGATCGTATTCGGTCTTGTCCTCTAATGAACCCTTCCTTTTATGTTCGATTTTGAGCCAGCGACCTTCACGGCGCTTGTCTTATCTGGGCGTCGAAAATGTATAACCTGGATGTGAAAAGCAAACCTGCCTGGCTTCCCTTACTTCCCTCGCACTAGATGTGAGCTTTCTTAGCCCTTCTCATTTTTAGACACCCAAATCTTCCTTCCTGAGCACTCCTGCCAGACCTTTCTTCCGATGCCACATAAAAGCCCTTCCCTTACTCTGACCAAGCCATGCTCTCCAGTTCCCAGTCCATTTCTTGAAGTTGTAATCCACTTCCCTCTTGACATCAGTCACAGTTAACCGCAAAAACGTCTGTCCTTTCTTTTTCCTCCTGAAGCCTCCCCGGATGCCCCCCCTAGAAATTTGACAGAACAAACGCGCGCAAGAAAGGGTGAATCTCTTTTCCATCTTCCCAAGCGCGCCCCCTAGGGCTCGGATGACTCCGCAAAAAAGTATGTGCCCCCCCCATACAGCCTGTTCACATGCCCAGTTCCGATTTCTGAGTCCCGACAATTTTCACTTCTTGCCTTAACTGATTCACTGCCCCTATTTCACAACCAACCATAGCAGTCACCACCCCCCCCCACGCCTCATAGCTCCGCCCCTTTTTGATGTCGCAACTGATACCTCCTCTCGTGACAATCGTTGCAAGTGAGAGTTTCCATCTATTTCTGCCCCCCCCTTAACCCATACGGCTGCCGGAAACTGCCGTGCTCTCCCCGTAGCGCTACTTTGTGCCGGACAACCTTGTCATTCATGTGCAAGCCCCCCTCCCACCCCTGCGATCCCACTCACTCCCAGAAAATTCCCCCCCCCCCCCCTCGGCAACTAGTAAAAGACAAAAACACACCATTTTTGCTCCCCACTATGCACCGAGCCCCTGGATGTATCTTGTCTTCTCTTTCCCAGGGTCACAACCAAACTCGGGGCATTTTCAGACAAGTTTGATTCGTCATTTCTAAGACTTTACTAATTTGCCGAACCCCGCACTTCCTGCAATATTTCTTTTTTTCGCCTTCATCCCAAGAATATCCATGGTTTGGGCGGCTCGAGAAAAGATGGACGACGCCTAGATCGATATTTCATACCCTCCGTTGTGGTTGTGATTAGGAGGATTTTTACCATTCCCTCCCGCCAACAGGCTTATATATCTTAAGGCTAGAACTACCTATTTTTTCTCATGAGGTCGTCATCAGGAGAATGCTTCGAATTCCCTGAGTCATGAACACTAGTCCGGGCCCTCTTTGTTTGACTGGAAAATGCTGCTTCCTCCTCTTTGTCTATAGACATCTTTGGGTTGCACCGATTTTTTTTTAACTTCTTCTTGGTTTTGCCCCCGTTGGTTGTCATGGTTTTTTGTTCTTTTTTTTGTCCTTTGTTTTTGAAAATATCCTCCGTTGCAACTCCTTCCTTTGCGGTTAAGGCAGTCTAAATTGAGTACCAGTCGTGACCTGGCCCACTCATCTTTTGGCACTTTTTCCACTTGGCACAACTCTTCCCGATCGTTTCCCTGTTGTTCACATCCCTCACACGTAGCGTGGTTGTGCTGGTTTCCCCTGATTTTACGGTGGCCCGCACGTTACAAGCCGTCTGTTGAAACTGTAATCGGACCAGACATCGATGAGTCTGTAGGTGGCCTAAAGGACTTGTTGCCGCGTATACCTCTCCTGCTTTGAGCGTGACTGTGCAGCGCGTGCTGGTATCGGCGTTTGTGGTATTTCCATTCGATGTGCCTTTTCTCCCCGTCAGTCTGCACGTATATTTTCTGGCTTCCTTTTGCCCGTCTTTTGGAGTTGATTAATTCTTGATTGTAAACATTGATTTCCTAGAATTCGACCAAGGTGTTGACCTTTATTGCTAGCTGTTTCGCTTGATCTTTCCCGGCGTGACTTTCGAGCTATGATCGTTTCTTGCGGTTTTCTCGAGTAGGCCTAAGCTTGACGATTTTTGGTATCTTACAGCCTCCCCCATTTAGACGGTCTTTTCCCTGCTCTGCGCCCCAATCGTTGTCGTTTGAGATTGGCTGACAGTTTAGGTTTTTTTCAACATGTTCCCGCCGGCTAAAGGAGCCTTTTATACGCTTGCCTGAAAACTAGGACCCCCGCCATACCCTTCGCTTCTGCTTTCTTCCGATCACTCTCCTTTTTCTATAACTCCCCTCCGGCGAGTATTTCTGCAACTTGCCATCGTTTTTCTAGACCGAGCGGCAGGCACATCGCCCAGTTCGGGTCTTCCCGCTGTCCCGAGGAAGATGGGACAGCTTTTAGTCACCAAACCCGCTTGCAGCGCCCTTCGCGTCTTCTCGATGCCCCATTTCCTCCGCCCCCATTTCTTAAAACAGGATATACCGAACGGCGTTTTTAGCTTCCACCCCTCCCGAAGTCCCTTATCTCGACGACGTCAGCAGCATACGCTGCAGCTTTCCGTCTTGACGATCGAAGGGGCGATTAGATGTGACGGCCTACTATGTCTGACCCCCAGCTGTCCTTGCAGAGCTTGTTACTTTGTTCTCCCCTCGATTGTTTGGTTGCGACTGCCCTGAATTTTTTCGCGTTACCCATTTTTTCCCTTGCCAACTGCGCCCCGTGCTATCTAATTCAGAGGTCTTGCCCCTTTCCCCCCTCTGCTTTCACTCTGGTCGATACGATCTTATTCCACGTCGCCCGCTCTAGATCATCCGACGTCTTTTTTCCGGACAACAGCGTATGGTTCCCTTCTGCCCGTTCTTGGGCCGGTTGTCTCCATTGTGTCTCCGCACTGCCACGGCACGCTACCCCGAGACCCGGCGGCTTTAAAAAGAAGGACGATGTTTTCCCCCAGTGTATCGATCGGTCTTTTCCTTTCTTTCCCTGACGACCCCCCCCACCTTATTCTAAGCATGAACTTTCGCGCTACCCCGGTAAAGGTTAGTTGACTCTGTTCCAATCACTTTCTCTTCTTAGGGGTCCCCTCGTTTTCGTGTTGTCTGCTTTAGGGTTCTTGTTTTCGGCTCAAAAGCCTCGACTCCTCACTCCTGACGTTTTCTTGGACCCTCCCACGGAAAGCATTTCTTCGGAGTAATAAGCCCGCTTCGGAGGTATCCTGTTTGGTTGTGTCTGTTGGTCCTGTTTCCCAATTACCTATCCGGCACCTATCTTTGGTTCCGGATAGGTGTCGCAGGTCCCTGCACGGTCTATTGCCTCACGCACAAACCTTTTTCGTGAGTGGATCCGTAACCCCTGCGCTCTATTCGCATCCGTTCTTTTTGTGTTCAGCCGTGCGTCCCAGAGGAATTCGTTTCACCCTAGTAAAGCCTGGACCTTCTTCGGGTGATCCCGTTCGCTGGATAAAGAGCACAAACCTCTTTTACCCACCTTGTGAGTTGTCAGGAGCGTTCTTGCATCGGTTTTCACGCTGAACCCGCAATCCCAAGATTTGCCTGCTTTCATGCCAGAGACTGTTAGCTCTGCAAGTACTCGTGTTGTGCTTCAGCCCCTCTCAAGGTCAATGAAGAATAGAGCTCTTATATCGATTTCCCATGCTGACACTTTGCTTGTTTTTTTGTCAGCGGTTCCCCCTTCAGCCTGCTGAGTCGACCTGGCCTAGGTCTGTGGTACGCGTTTTGTTTCGGCTAGTTGACGATTCACTACCGGTGTCTCTCGTCCCTCTTTCCTTTATGGATGCTAGTCCTATGCGTGGGGCAATCAATTCTTTTTGAATTCGTTATGCGGGTCTTTCGACTTTCCTCCCCCTCTTCCGCAGCAACAAACGACCTCCCTGTCCCTTGTAGACTCCATGTAGGGTGGTTTGAATCCGGCGTCACATTGATCCTTGCTTATTTCCTGTGTGGTTCCTTTTCTACCCTCTGTTTTCCCCCAAATACGAGAACTCCCAGAGGTGACATCGAGAGCCGATCCACCAGCGCAGTTTTGAGCTCCCCCCTTTCCCCCCGTTTCGCTTTTTTTTCAGTTTCCGTCCCTTGATGTCTTCGTCCAGGGGCCCAAATCGTCTTCACGCGACACGACCGTTTCTTTGTTAAAGCCGTGATCGGACGCTATCACATCCGTTTGAGTGATTTCGCGCTCTATGCTCATCCGAATTTTAAATAATCGCAGTTCCAACGTAGAATGGATGATTCGCTTTCGATGACCCGTTTTCCTTTTTGAGTTTTTTAAACCTGGGTCCCCGCCTGATTTTGTAGGGACGTCCCCAATCACTATCGGGATCGCGTTTTGTGAAAGTAAAACGTCGGCCCTTGAGAGTTTTCCCCCATCTAGGACTTTCCACCGCAGGTCTCTCGCCCCCTTTTGCAAATCTCTTCACTACGAAAGTCTGCGGTTAGTTCTCGACCGTCTTAATTTCCCTGTGATGATTCTATTTGATCTGAGAAACCGTACAGCGCCGTTCTGTGCTCTCTTTTTTTTTTTTAACCTATTTTCGCCACACTTTTTCCCTGAGGTCCGTACCTCTTAGCGCTATTTTGACGAATCTGTCCCCTCTAAGCGAAAGCGACCGGACGGCTACCCCTTAACCGAAGTCTCGATGTGCCCCATGGGTTAGTACCCTTACCACTCGTTCTCGGGGTTGGCCCTGTACCTCATCCCGCGCACGGCTGTTTGTTCATCGGAATTCGCTGAAAGACTCCTGACCTATGTTATGAGTTCCGTTATCGTCCGACGCGCCTTGCTCGCTATCTGTTATCCTGAAAACATTGGTAGACGTCGCAACCACCGGCCCCTGTTTTCTCATCGACCTCTGAGTGGTGAGCTATGGACAGTATCTTATTGCCCTTATACCATGTCCTCCGTCATGCAATCCCGTATCAGGAAGCGCTACAGATCGGCCCGATCACTCACGAACGCTATGCAAGTCGAGTTCCCGCGCGGAATGTCTCGTCCCCTTTTTCCATCAGAAGGTTCAACCCAAGACAGAAGCAAAAATTGACTTAGCTATAATTTGAGGGTCTTCCCTATTCGGTTTGTGATGCCCATCGCAATGGAAATGACCCCAAAACTCTTTTTTTACTTTTGGTTCATGCGGTTGCGGATCCTTTGGTTAACCTCCTCGACAACTTTTCAGGCTATTTTCGATTTTTCACGCCGTCTTCAGTCCACCTTACGCTCAAGTGAAATGCCCAGGCGTCTGTATCTTTTAATCCCTTCCCGCCTCTGGCAGAGTCGTAAATCTGTTGTAAGAAGACCATTGAACGCAGACTCCCTTGTTGATGTAGGTCAAACGGATCCCTCCGACGGGTTCCCAACGTTTTTCTGGTTCGATATTTCCATCATCGCTCCTTTGTTGCAGACCATGCTTTGACTCGTAGCATTTTTTTTCGTTTTTGGCAAGTCAATTGATGTGCAGCCTCCACTAGAGCCCCCATCGCGACTTCCTCTGACCAAAAAAATTCCGTCCTACTTAACTAGGAACACAACTATCGTCGCACTTGAGGGTAACTCGCACCCTGATGGAGTCTTACATGTTTTCTGTCTCCCAAGGGCCGTACCCCATCGTCCTAGCCCTCCATCATGATTTCGCCAAGCCGGCTTACTTCAGGCGACCCCCCCTTTACTCCGCCCAATTAAACTTCTTCATCCTTGGTTGGGCGTGAAGTCCGATGGGACGCTTTTATATCCTTGAGAGTATCCGGCGATCCCTTTTTCTTCATTCCCCGCCCCCAACCCCCGGCTATGATACTTCCTAAGGCTCGACTCAAACCTCTTTTTGGGGTCGTCCCTTCAGTAGCCTTTCCGAATCGAAGCCTGCACCCCCTTTTTTTTGACGGCGCTTCCTTGGTTGATGGCCAGATGACTTCTCCCAAGTGATCGTACTTTGGGGATTCACTATGGCTTTCTGTTTTCCCTTGTACTGCGGCTTTGCCTTTTGGGGTCTTATTTTTTCTTTGGTCAGGCTGGCCTTTTTTCTCCCCTTTTTAACCTGATTGGTAGGTCTTATGCTCACGAGGTTCCGGCAGCCTGAAATTTCGCGATGAACTTTTTCAAAATTTCCCTTCCCCTTGTGCACCCCTTCCGCCGAGTGATTATTTACCCTACCCCGGTTATTCGAGGCGTTGGTTGTTTTGTTTTTTTACACGCCTTATGTTTTCTGGCAGTTCAAGCTCCGCCCTGTCTCGGACATCCATCGCCATTGGCATTTTTTTTGGTGACTGACCGGACGTGGTTTCACGACCATCTCTTGCCCAGTTGCGCTGGGACTGGATATTCCGCGCGGCATTTCCCCCGTGGCGTCGCGGTTTTGTGGTATTGCCATGAGCTTTCACACTGGTGCTTTTTCACAACCCCCCATATATTTTGCTTTGATTTGGAGTTCTTTCGCTTATTCCCATGATGGAGACATTCGCCCTTCATGACCACAGTATCTGCTAGATGGCTTTCGCTGATCTTGCCTATATTTCTGGGTCGCTATCTGGACTAGCTTGTCCCCTCGGTTGGTGGGATCGTCAGATCCCCCCCTTTTCGGTCTCGTCCCCGTATGCGCAAACTCTTTGTTCGCGGTCTGAGTGCGAGGGGAAGAGGGCTGTTCTCATCCTTTCTCAACAGTTCCTCATCTTCGTCCGTGCGCCGTGAGTCGTGTTTTGAAAAACATCTTCCCCATCGCCCCAAGGCGTTCTCCTTATCCCTCATTCTTTCGAAAGCGTCCCGATTTTTACACAAGGGCTGATATTTCTCTACCCCCGACGCGTCAGGCAAGACCCCCCGCTGCCGGTTTTTGGGCGTGGCGCTGTCGCTGACTTCTTCTCCACCTTTTTACCCTAAAGAGGAATGACGTCTTCGCCTCCGTGAAAAAAACCCCCCCTCACCGGCGCCTCCCCGATGATTAGATGATTTTCGCTCAATTGCTTCTCGCCGCGCCTTACCCTGAGTCAAGAACTCCTATGACTTCCGTTCTTTAGCGATCAGAAATTGTTCCCGACCGTCCTGCGTTGACGGCGCTGCTGGTGTGTCACCTTGTTCGACGAGCGAGTGTTCTTTTGCCTCCGCGACCCTCGATTTTCGGTGGCCACGCCGCGCTGTGAACATTTTTTTTTCGTTTCTCCATTTCACCGTTTCCAATCATCTCGTCGGCTTTACCCCTTGCCTGCGTAGATTCAACTCTTTTCGATAAGTCAGTATCTCGGTTTTACCCCAACTTCTTCGCCAGTTGTCCGCCCCCGTAGTTAACCCGGTCCCCGTTTTTTCGCCTCTTTTGATGCACGCGGCCGAAACCTACTCCCTCGCAGCTTCCCTCCCCCCCACGTGCCAGCTCTGACTTCCTTAAACCTCCTCTTTTTTTTTTCTCAAGTATACCTCGTTTTGTCTTTTCTTCTCGTCCTCGGTTTTTTTACCACTGATGTTCGCCAACCACACACATGAGGCTAAGATGCCCTTTTTTTCCCTTCCCCCTCCAAGGTCAAGTTTAGTCCTTTGCAGATTTTGGAAAAAAGTTCTTCTCCAGTTGGACGCTTGGTTTCGTTTGTTCATTCGTTTCAGGTGATGGCTGATGCCTCCCCAGAACCCCCTTCTCTGACTCACTGTTTGGCCATACCGTCCCCCTTAATGCTCTTTAGAGTCCCCTGACCCACAAGTAACAGTGACGGAGTTTTTTTTCTGTTCTGATGTCCAACGTCGACGATACCGTTAACACGCCCTCCCACCCATCGTTTTCTTGGGCCACTCTCTTATTTTTCGGCAATGGCTTCAAGGACGCATTTTCAACTCCCCCTGACGAGTGTTATGTCAAGATGTGCGTACGTATTGCGTGAATTTGGTAATTGTCCAAGCGCCTTGGGAATTCATGATCCAGAGCCTTCCCTTTCCCATCGTTTTCTGTTTTTTGTGAGACGGTTGCCGTGTCGAAAATTATCATCCCCCCATCTCTCTCATTCCTCTCCGTTGTTGTTGTGATTTAGCCTTTTACTTTTTGTATAAAATCTCCCTTCACTTTGTGGGCTTCCGCGAACATTTCATTCTTGATTTCGTCGGGCTTGCCGCTTACCATATCCCTTAATACGATGGATTGTCAGATCCACTTCCTGCATTTTGTGCTTTTTTCGTCCTTTTCCCGACCTCAAGTGCCGGACGCCTTCTTTTTGACGCTTAGTCCTGGTCCCCCATATTTTTTGGAAGTTGTTTTTGTCGGTCCCAGGCGTGTTGTGATTACGCCCAGACCCCGCGGGGATTCTTTCCTGCTTGTTACCCTTTTTCAGGATGGCTACTCCTAGATCCTTTCAGTTGATGGAAAGCTCACTTTTTTTAGGTCATGGCGTCTGCCTCAGCTCACCTTCTACGTGTGACCCAAAAACCGACTGGCTCGTCGACTTTTACTTCAGGGTGCATTTGATGACGCGAGTCCGATCCCCGATGTTATTCTGGCTCCGATTTTGGGTATGTTTGCTCCCCATGTTGTGTCCGAAATTAATGAGAATCACGCCATTTGGCGCTTTGGGTGCAAGGTGCAACCTTAAAGCCTTTTCGCCACAGCACGCCTTTTGAGCGCCGGCTCCTTGCGTGTTTGGAGGTGAGTAGGATCCCTGGTTTCTACATTTTTCTTCCCAAATCTCTGACGTGACCTTTTTTTTTTTCGGTGTTAAAGAACGTGTCCTCGGTTGACCTGGAAGACGGGTGCTTATACTTGCTTCGCCAAGATTTGATATCCTTAGTTTATTTTTAAAGCCTTTTTTGTACTGATCGATTGTAGTGCCTGGGTCCTTGATGAGTCCTTTCCCCATTTGCCGAGTCATCTTCCTGGCATGGTGGGCCACCAGTTCCCACGAGGCTTTTTATGTAACAAAGGACAACTCTCTCGTCTTTTGCTCTTGTGTGGACCAACCGATCGGACCGTCGGTCTGTGCGATCTCACATTTAGATCCGTATACTTCCGACCTTTCATAGGGTGCTAGTGCCTTGCTTTCGTGATTTATCGATAGATTGTCTCTCTACACCACAGCGCCGTGGTTTGACGGTTTTAAAATGTTCTGGGTTTCCTAATAGAGCTGGAGTTTTGCGCGTTGGTTGCTTTTATCTGTACCCCCCCTCGTCTTGCACAGAGCTTCCGCCCTGTCCACCCTGCCTTGTGTTTTCCCTCGGTTTCGTGTGTAGTCCCTCAACCGCCATTTTTGCGTTGCGACCCTGTACCCCGACGTCAGCGCGTGTGTTCGTATCCCGCTGTGTTTGATCGCAGTCGCTTCCGCTTTCCTTTTGGTTCGTCTTTTTTCAGGGATTTTTTCTTTTCGGTTTAGATCTTTTGCTTTGTCAAAATTTGGTGTCAGGGAGAAAAGACCCCGGCCCTGGCTTCTCCGTTGCAATCTCACATCCCTCGTGCGTTTAGTGTTGGACGGCTGACTTCTAATTTTGATTCTGCATATCCCCATCGTTTTCCCTTGGAAGTCTTCACTCAGGCATGAACAGTTAGCGCGCAAGCCCGCTTGATGACTCGTAGCGTAGAAGTTTTCAACACCGCCTGCTAATGTCTCTCTCAATTATAGAGCTGTAATCCCTGCTCGCCAGACACGAAAAGCACCACAAGGCCTTTGCCAACCCTACGATTAGGGTTTCCGCTTTGCCCGTCAGGCTTGCAGTTTTTTATTGCCCATCGCCCACTTTTTCATCCCCCCCCACGCGTGCCCAAGGGTGTGAACCTCGAGTTGCCTATCCAGGTCTTTGTTTTGTTTGCAGGGTCTACTCAAAGTCGGTTCCGTCACCCGAGTCCCTTCAATGCCAATGGGAATTCTGGTACCTTCAATTCATCGGCTGAATGTGGCGCTCCCTCTTGTAATCGTTCCCCCCCATCACCAGCAAACACCCCCACCCCTACTTACCTTGACTGTAGGTCAACGCTCACTCTCTTTCCCATCGTTGTGCCACCCTTGCTGATTTTTTCCATTGTATTTTTCAGTTTCAGCTTTTACCGCAATCTTCGAATACCCCTGAGGAGCAGTTGCCGCCTTTGTTGGTTTGCAAAGGTTATGTGCCCTCCCCACGCGCCAAACCCCCCCTCAGGACAAGACGGCAACCCTGACGTCTTCATAGTTTGAACACACAAATCCCACCCGTCGTCCCAAAAGGATTTTCTCTTCCCTTGGATTTTTTTCCATTGTTTTTTTATTTTTAGGTCCTTTGCCGTCCATCATTCGCACCCTGTTTTTTGCATCGACAGTTTTTCCAATGGTCCTGAACATTCCCTCTCCCCATCTTTTCCGTTCCGTTTGCCTTAGCCCCTCTCAACGCTGGTTGGGCGGTGGTTGATGATGAAGATGTCAGCACGCGAG
>Ga0179593_1283223_pt1 | contig 13539 bp, 9 predicted proteins | sample CZODoug2_1_08_16_FD_185931 | JGI IMG/M metagenome (GOLD analysis project Ga0179593, IMG submission 185931) | Vadose zone soil fungal communities from Angelo Coast Range Reserve, California, USA - CZODoug2_1_08_16fungal (PacBio error correction) | ecosystem: Environmental > Terrestrial > Soil >... | reverse complement strand
CTCTGACGTCCCCCGGTTCTCTGTTTGGGCTCGTAGCATTGAGTCTCGTGCACCGAAAAGAAAATTCCTGTATTTTTTCTCTATTTTTTTTCACCCATCAGGGTCATCTCGCCCTGTCCTTTCTTGTGAACCCCCCTGTTATTTCTTCAATACGCTTCGGTTTTCTGAACGACAGAATCAAAGTCAAGCAACTCCAAGTCCCTCACTTATCCATATCAGAAACATCATTAACTTTCCCTTTTTAGCTCCAAGAAGCTAAACCGTGTACCCCTCACCGACAGAGATGGAAAAGTCCATTGCTCAACCTCCCTGTCTACTCCAGGCTCAAAATTAGTTGCAAGCCCGTGGATGACAGGTCTATCTGATCCACCAGAAGACGTCCAGGTATCTCTCTATGCAAGTTTATTTCAGATGGCCTGGGCTGATCCTTCCGAACCACTTCTCACGAAAACCTCGCGACAACCCCAACCCCCAGCCGAACCCCCACGACTTTTCTATATATATTTTCTCCTCATACGTTTTTTTTGTGGATATAGCCCAGTCTTTGAGAGGTCAGGTTCGTGGTTGTTTTTCCTCTTGGCTTCTACTTTTTTTTTGTCTTTCCGGTTCTCGCCCTTCCCCCCCCCATCTTTCCATACTAGGGTTCGTTATCTCAAGACTTTCCCCTTCAGGTTTTTAGTCTCATTCCCTTTAGAGTTTTTATAAACATAAGTTTTGTCCGGATCTCGGTTGTTTCTCTTTTCTTATTTCTCTGGTTCTTTTCTAGTTCTTTAACCCCTTTTTCTTGCATTACCTTCTCCGGTAGTACTGTTTTGGTATTAGCCGTAATAAGGATTAATGACATTTATTGTCGTTAGCTCCCTCTTTTACTTTGTCAATCTTTCACAACTGACGTAAAGGGGAGATTCCTCTTCTGGGTTCCCTTCCTCTCCTTATGGATAAACTCTCTGACTTTCTTGTCCCTTGAAATTCGCTGCTTGTCCCCTCCTTATTTCTTCCCTCTCCTTAGGGTTCGATTTTCTATTATTTTCCTTTTTCGACGTTGTCATGGACGTTCCTCGAAGAGAGCTGGCACAGATGCCATAGAACTAAGAAAAGCCAACATTTATCGGCGCTCGTTTCCCTCCTTACCTTTCACTGAGGAATTCGTCGCTCAACCTGAGTTGGCTCAAGTTTCTCTCGCGATAACTAAGCCTTCTGCTCTTATCTCTTTGGACCCACCAGTAGGCTTTTTTGTTTGCAAGCAGAGTAGACCCAGTTCCGAACCTCCACTCAGATTTATCAGATTCACTTTCGGATTCTTTTCATAGATCCCAGTATCTTGATAGTCCTTGGTGTACGCGTATCAAGGTTTTTGTACCGGCCACAATCATCCAGTTACAAGAGTGCTTCCTTTCGCACAAATAGTCTCCTGGATGGTCCGGAACCGATGCTTCGAAGTACAGTCGTACAACTCGTTCGTCTTAAGCCCGTATCTGGGTAAGTTCCCCTCGAGGGATTCCCTCCTTCTTCCTGTGTTGATTTCTTTTCCATGAAGTCTCTCGCAACACCTAAAGTGTGCTTTGATCCTCCCTTTCTGTAATATCCCTCGTACTAGAGCTCCATTCCAATGGAGACCTGCTGCGTCATGTTTTTTTCATTCTTTCCCCTCTTACCTCCCTTTGCCTCTTACCGTGCACTAACTCCCCCAGACCCTTCTCCTCCTCTTTTCTTTCTTTCAGGAATGGTGTCCGGCAGCTTCGAATAGATACCCCCCCAGGTTCCTTTCGCCAGATATATGTTAGAGACCGGACCTCACGTCCCCGACTTCCAGCTTTGAAGTCAACACTTGTGCCCTCTAGAGCCGAACTTTATCGTAAACGGACCCTCGGAGCAACCGGAAGCATCCTTGACCGGTGCGTTTTATCATCTCCTCCCGTCACCTCTATGTGATATAGATTGACCGGAGTACACGAGCGACTACGACTAAGTGGGAGATTTCCCCCTCCTTTACTTTTTAGTGCTCCCTCCCTTTCGTTGGGAAACCCCTCCAAGGTCTAACTCCTAGACCGGGTTATCCGCTCCGTCCCTTTCTCTCTCAACCGCTATCCTGAAGATGATCTCTGAAACCGCCGCCATTTTCTATTTCTTATACCAAAAGATATCGTCGCGCTGATGACCACCTTTTTCGCTGCATCCTGTTCGTCTTCCATCCTGCCCTTTATCCAGGGATATTCCCAAGTGCTGTAAATAGTCAGAGAGGGGTGTTTGGGTTTTGGTTGTTTTTTTGTGTGTTGGGTGGGTGGGGTTGTTGTTGGGGTTTGTGGGGGTTTTTGTGTGGGGGTTTTTTTTGGAGAGTGAGACGCAGGATGATTATTTTTTCTCTTTTCTGCTCGATCTCTTCGACATCGGATTTTAGAGGTACTCCTCCCTTTAGTTGCCTGTACCAGCTCGACGCGGCCCTGTCCCTCTTTGAAAAGTGCAGACCCCGGTGCTAATCTTTCTCTTGCACCTTCTCGGAGGATTCTCGTTCCCCGCTATCGCGACTATCTGTAGTACTGCCCCCTCCCAGGCGAGGTTCCCCTAAAATTTTTACTTCTTCTTTTCCTATCAGGGGTTTACGTATATGAAAATTTTTCTTCCTTGGGACCTAGACAGTCTTGTGATCCAACAAGCTGTAGCAGATTGTCCAATTTCTGGTGCCGTGCCTTTTTCTCTGCCCCTGTCAGTCATGAGATATTTGTACCCAGCCTCCCCGTCCTATTCCTATCGCCGGGGAATACACAACCCGTTCGGGGCCTCCCTTCGTGCTTTGCCTGTCTACTTGCCCTTCTCGGTATCCCTTTCTCACCCCTGTCCATGTATGAAGCTGGCTTCTGATCGAGTCCCCGCTAGAGTCCCGGTGAAGCCTCCCTGGCAGGAATTCCCTCTATCTCGAGTACTTTGACCCCTCCCTTCCGGCAGCTCAGTCGCGTCCCTTTCCTACATCCGTCGCCGCTTCTTTGCATCCCCAAGAGCCTAGATCACTATTGTTCATAGTTGTCCTCCCTCCCTCAGCCTCCCTCTCCTCAATTTGGATTCTAGAGTCTCATACTCAACCAGTGAAGAGCTTTTCTCTACGCCAAAATTTGAAGTGGTCCTCATCACCGTGTTAAGTCTGTCGCTTTGGGTAGATACCCCATCTCTCAAGTTTCTAGACTGGACAGGCCCGCCTATTAGTGGCGAACCCCAGTTCTAGTTTCCCGCCAGCCCGCGTCGTTCCAACCTCACCAACTCGACTAGGAGCTGAACTTCAACGCTCCTGATCGTCGCCCTCTATCTTTCCTGGCCTTCGTCTAGTTCTCCTTTGCCGTCGGCCGTGAAAAATCCAGAGGCGGAGAATACTCTGGCTTGCCCCGTCATGGTGAGTCCTTCTTCGATATTAGGGAAAACACGATTCTGCTAGTCGAGCGAGAGGCCCTCAGACAACTCGCTCGCCCGAACAAGTGATCATCATGCCCTGCAGATGCCTATACCCCCTTCCCCCCCTGGTGGTTCATTGAGAGATTGGCAATCTGAGGCGGCTGCGCGCAGCTCTTTTTCCCCCCTTCGAAGATAATTGTTTTTATCCTCTCCTCCTCCAGCGCCCGTCTTTTTTTTTTCAGAAGCGTTAGATGCATTTCCTGCCCAGGAGGGGAACTTAAATAAGTAGGATTCTCGTGAGACAAGCCCCTCCCCAATCGACACCCCCCCCGGTGGCGACCCTCTTGTTTTTATGCACTTTTTTTCCAACGACCTCCCTCTGGATTTTTTTGTGTTCCACTGCCCCCCTGCTTGTATCTCTGTGTAGTACCATTTACCTGTTGTACTTGCACGTCTGTTTTTTTTTTTTGGTTTGAACGGTACAAAGTGGGTCTTGCTCACGATGTCGTTGCATTCCCTTGTACACCCTACTTTTTCACTTGTAGAGGGTAGAGTTCGATCGGATCCGCGAGTTTCGAGTGAAAGGATACTAGGAGGAAGTTAGTGGCTGGTGCCTCGCGAAACCGACCCGTTTACTATGCGTTCCTCCCTCCTGTGATCGTGCCCCTTTCTTCGTCTACCCACCTACTGTATGCCTGGCGTCGTTGCACTAGTGTTGGAATAGAGAGATGTCACATTCAAGGCTTGAAGCGGGAATAGTTCTATCGAGCTGTCTCCATGTTGAGTGCCACCCTCCGTGGTCAGGACTCCGTTTTCGTTGCACGTTCCGGAGTTCTCTATGTCCGACCGCAATGCCCCTCGGCCCCTACACAGCGGTTCATCCGCGAATCTGCCGCATTGTCATTCCGCCCCTTTCGAATACCCTGCCGTGTGTGTTTTTTTGGCCGGATGCATGAGGTCGTTTTGCGGCTGGGTTCCAGAGTGATTTTTGCATGTGTTCCTTCCCCCTGGCCCTATCGGGAAAGGTCTTGTATCATTGTTTTTAAAGAGATGTTAGCAAGAAGTTCCCCAGTGGGACCATCGCCCACTTCCCGCGTCGCGGCAATTACCCGATTTTTTTACCCCGTCCCGCTCGATCTCTTGATGTCTCCCCTGACTCATGTACCCGCCGCTCATAACCCCGACTTGCACCCAGACACCGATACACGTTGAAGATTAGCTCCCCTTTAAGACGCTCTCTTCCCGATCCCCCCCCTGCCAAGCACGCTGGGCCGTCGAAGTCATGGAGTAGCTTTGTAGAACTACCCGACATTTTTTGATTTCCCATCATGGCTCTACCCGTCGGATCCGTCAGAAGAACCCTTTTTCACATCGCCCACCTCGTCGTGTCCCCACTGATGAGCGTACCCGTTCCTTTATTTTCGACTACGGTCCCTAACCCCTTGCTGCACCCGAGAATTAGTGGCCGCCCGAATGTCCCTTACCCACTCCTCCCCCCCTTTTCACGATCCCCCCCCACCGGTTCCCCTGATCGGAGTCTCTCAGTCCCTTGCGCGAAAATGGTGTCTCGTGGATCGGCTTTGATTCAGGCTCATCATGTGAGTCCTATTTGGCACAACTTGCCATGAATTTCTAACTCTGTGCACTATCCTTTCCCATTCCCCCGTACCTCCCCCCGTTTTTCCTGACCCCCTGTGGCCGCGTCAGATTATTAGATTTTTTTTTTTCCCCGTTGGGCGGTTTTTCTCTTACCCCCACATGCTATGGCAGCCCCCACTCTGCCCGTTCGAGTGAAGTGAGATTATTCTCTACTTGAGGCCCTGAATCAAGAATGCGGTGGCATAGTTTGCCACCATTCCTATCTGAACGCGGCTCTTGTTTTTCTTCCGTACCACTTGTTAGGATTCCTCATGGAGACGTCCGGGCCTTTTTAGCCATGACGAACGAGTTGCCCATGTGCGAGATTCACAATTAATCGATTCTGCTCCCCCCCTTCGACGATCTGGTTTCTCCGAGTGAATGCGTTGACTCCAGCAGGTTGAACTGACAGGCGGCCCCTCACCGCACGGCACCCCCCCTCTCCTAACCCCCCAGTGCCTTTCTTGCGGAAATAGTTTGTCCAGAACATGCCCAGCCCGCGGCTTTTCCAACCGGCGAGTTCGTTACTTTCCAGTGGCAGTTGCATCGTGTCACGTGAATCTCTTTGATCGGTTTACGTCTGGACATCAGATTAAGATACCGGAGTCTTTTGCCTTTCCACTGCGGCCCGTTTTCTCTAATGCTCCTGTGGAGGTCTGGACCTTTGTCTTGCAACTCGACGTGGCTAAAGACGATTTTTTTAAATAAGGATGTCCCATTACAGATCCCTTTTTTGACGTTTTTCCCGTTCCATCTACTATAAATTCTCTCTCTCGGGGAGGCTGCTCTCGAAACCGCCACAGAATTAACTCCAAGCCCTTCGGCCGGGCCTTCTCGAGCCCTCATTTCTTCGATCGGATGACGCGAATGGCCTACCCTAGACCCTGACAACGGCTGTGTGCCTGCCCGAGTGACTCCCCGCCCTTGCGAGCCGTTTCGTACAAGCTGGAACACATTCCTGTGTTCGATGCTATTTTTTTTACCACGGCACGTTTTCCTCGCCCCGGCCACACCTTTTTGCGACAATCCGTACCTACAGAGTTCACTCTCCTTATTTAAGTCCTACGAATCCGTAGTTCAGAAGACGCGTTTCCAACGTCTGTGTTTTCCTTTACTGGTGACACTGACGTCCCTTTACCCGAGGGGGCCGTTGGTGCGTGTTTTTTTATGACGTTTTGGTAGTTTTGGCGGCTTCCATAACAGGATCAGGCTTCACCTGGAACCACGCCTTTCGCCAGCCCGGCGGCCAACGCTGGTTTCTGCGTGAATCGGCTCCTCTTTCCTCCTAGGACGAATGTAGAGCAGAAGCGTTTTCCCATTTAGTTTGGACACGAACTGCCAAAGAATTGCTGAGGAGGAGCTCCCCCAGTCCCTCGGCAGCCTTCTGCCCTTCCTCTTCTTACGCGCGACCGGTTGAGCCTTCCGCCGCCTTTTCGCTTGGCGATCCTTTTTCCGACTCGTTTAGAGTGCCATTGGTTGTTTTGAATTTTAGTAACTGTTCGCCAACACTTGAATCGAAGGACCTTCTCCTTTTGTCACCTGGCATGTCCTCTTGTCCCGTGTGACTCTCGAGGATTATTTTGTTGACGCTCAGGTAGCCGGCCCGATCGCCCCCACGAGCGCTGTAATTTTACGAGTGTTCGTTGGTTCCGTTGCTTTTTTGTACCCCCCCCGCAGTGTCGGGTGCGCCCTTTCTGGTGTGGGTGAGTAAATAAGCCTGGTGTGATCCTTCGCCTATCATCTTGTAAGCGCACCTGATCGTGCTATCCAGCGTCCCCTGGCAGTCTCCGCGCTTCCCCGCCGGCCCAAGCTTCGGTGATCCTTTCCCACGATCGACAGATTGTCGGCCTTGCACGTCTACATTGTTGTCTAACTGCTTATCCACGACTGACACGGCTCTATCCTCTTGTTTTTTCGTTTGAGTTGTCGTCTTACGTTCCGATTTTTGGCTTTATTTCTCATCTTGCTCCCGAGTTTTTCTTCACATGACTTCCTTTTTACGACCCCCTTATTAAGCCCCATTTCGTGCATCTGCTTTCCCCACCCCTCGTGTCGCAAAGTCTCCTATGCCCCTTCCCGAATCTCGGCTCTGTCCTGACGTGTCGACTTCCCCTGGTTCTGTACTCCTTCGGATTGGTACCACCTCTTCCCCTCCTCTCAAGGACCCCGTCCGCAGTCTGGTTTCTCAGATTTTTATGCGCTTTGGACGGGAAAAAAGACTGACGCTCCGATGCGCATTTTGTGAACTGCTAAGTCAAATTATGAGAGACCCGAAGCCCTCCACCCTCCCCCTGCCTCCCTCCGTAGTCCGCTCGCCACCAGTCAGCCCCGTTCCCCTTCTATTTCCGCACTACGGCCACCACGGTGTAATCCTTGAAGACAGCGATGGATTCAGACCTCGACCCATATCGCGGAGGAGACGCGACCACATGGCTGTTTTTAGAAACCGTTGTGGCCGCCTAGCTTACAGTTTCGGGGCCCACGGAAAAATTTTGAGCGACTCTACGAGTAGTTTTCAGATGGTCGAGATCCGCCCAAGTGACCACAGCTACCGCACTCTTCACAAAAACCCCCCACCCCAAGACCGCGTCAACGGTTTTCCCAAAGCTGATCTCTCTCTTCCCTCCTCATCCGTGTTTTTTTCCTGGCTCACCTGGCGTCGTTTCGGTTTCTTGGCGGTATTCTGGTGTCCGTAGTTGGAGCATTCTAGTTTTAAGAAGTTTTGTGTCTTACTTAAGACCCCTTTCCCTACCTCGGTCCCCCCTCCTCTCCCGGGGCCCGGCGGTTCCTTGTTGTGTTCGTCGCAGAGGCAAGAACTTCAAAACTACGGTTGACGGATATCCTCGTAGGGTAGAGTTGAATAGCGAAGTCCAGGTATGATAGTATGCCACACGGGTCGCGTGGGACTCCGGGGACCGTCCTGCTGTCCTCCGGCGGTTCTTGTCTTTCTTCTGGCTGCCTGATGCGTTGATTTTAGTCTGTGGGGAAGGGAACCCTGGGCCCAAAGGAATCCCCTCGGAGTGGACATCTAGGGGTAAGGAAAGTCTCTTCTATAACTCTTTCTGCGTTTCCCCTTTCTTTTGCCTGAGCTCCACCGTTCCCTCCTCAGCCCACGTTTAGAAAGTCGGGTCCCGCTTTCAGGGTTGTCGCTGGGCGCCTTTGCCATGTGTTTGGTCGGGACTTCTGCAGCCTTGGACCGTGCCCCCCAGCTATCACGGCGCGACCCCTGCTTACCTTCCCCCCCCTTTGGATCGCTCTGGCGTCTACGGGAATCCCGGCTTTCCCCGGTTCGTTTGCTCACCCTTTGGGCTTTACTTTCTTCGCTTCTACTCCATTTTCGAGTGCCGTGCCCCTGCCCGTAGGGTTTTACCAGCGGTCGCGACCCCATCGTCGTTGTCCCCAGTTTATCCCGACTACCGGCTTAGCCCCGACGTGATAATTTTACGAATGTTTGTTCATCGTCCTAGCCTTTTTTGGTACCTACCAGTTCTTTGAAAACCCCGTCCACGAATTCGTCCGGATCCAGAGACGCGAACCTTTTGAGCGCTCCTGGCGCTAGCTAAGACTCTTCGTGTCTCGTGGCGTGACGGCTCCGCTTATTCCATCGGCTGTCTCCTGTAATCATGTTCTTCCCTTTGGGCCAGGACACGTTCCTATTGAGAAACAGAAACTGTGGTCGCCTAGTCTATCGAAAGGTTTTCCGTCTCTGCTCCTCCCTCGCTCTCACTGCACCCCTGGCCGACAGGGAGAAATTTGGCATTAGCTAACCCGGTGTGACGCCTCTTTTTAGCTACATTACACGCCGCCCCGCCTTTCCTTCTACGCACGTCCTTTTTCATTAGCCGGTTTCTCCGGACCGTGTGGTCAAGATAGAGCACTTTCGGGAAAGGCATTTTTAACATTCCTTCTTTCCCACCTTTACTAGCTTCTATGTCGAATGTAGCCCCGCGTCCTTTCAACCTTTTTCCGGCCTGAAGCGGCGTGAGAAGGAGCGGAAGCCATGCAAAATGAGTGCGTGTGTCCTAGCAGACGTCCCCATCTGGCCGTGATCTGATGACCCTGGTTTTACAGCGCGGGATCAGACTTCCCAACCCGAGGAGATTCGCGCCCCAAGAGGTTGCCCAGTCCTGTCTCTTTCCCCTACCCATTTCCCAATCCTCGACGCGTAGCACACGAAGGATTTTGCGCGGGTGACCAACGCGTGCTTTGCAGTTTTCCTATGGAACCTCCGCCGCATGTTCGATTATGAAACAGATCACGACGTGCATACATGTTACTTTCCAAAGTCGGTCCCCCCCTTCTATCTGAAAGTCGTAGTATTACGCTTTCCTCTTTCCCCAGTCCTGATCCCTCACAGTGAATTACGTTGTGGCGCAGAGTGATAGAGCCCCTATTTCGACGCTCACGATACAGGTCCCCTTTGGCCTGGCTCTTTTTTTCTCCGTTTCTCTTACGACTGCTCGTTTTTCGCTACCTCCTCTAGCGCCCGCTAACCTCTCTGACCGGCGCGGTGAAGATCCACGTTGAGGAGGAGTACCGCTTGCTTCGTTTTGAACAAGTAGTATTTAGGCCTTTTTCAGTCCTCCCCTACTTATTTTTCGACCTCTACCCCCACCATTGGTGCGCTAAACCTTGGACCAAGGAGATTGTCGCCCATTAGTCACTACAGGGCGTATGCTCTGAATCCCTTGCTGAGAGAAATTATGCTTTCCAACTGCCCCCTTTCATAAGTGCCGTCTTTTTGAGTTATTTGATCCTTACTTGCACTGGACGGCTTCGGATCCGACTGCGGGAGGTCCTTAAAAGAAGGTCTTCGCTTCCGACTTTAGTGCGCCTTTTTTTTTTTTTTTTTTTTTTTCTACTGGAATCCCGACCTTCTTAGAAAAACAGCATGGACGGAAACCAGGCTGTTTCAATCTATTCTCTTCTCTCGTAAATTTTTCCATGAGCGGAGTGCTATAGATTTCTAGAAGTTCCACTAACTGAGAAGATAGAGTCAAGATTCCTCAAGCCCGCGACGCGGACTTTTGTGCTTCAGCTTCCATATTTCACCCCCGATTTTGTCCGACTGATACAGCATACATCCATCACCCCCCCTCAGCAACTACCCCAGTTTTGGTACCGCAGAGCTAAGTTTGAATACCAATCCCTCGACGCCCCGTATTTCCCCCCTCATGACGGTCCCTCTCACTTTTCCAAATCAAGGACTGTTGAATACCCTTTTTTCTTTAGAGGTAGCTGAGAGGTTATAACTCTAGCCTTTCCGGGGAGGAGTTCCCCTCCTCTGCCTGCTTTCCCTCCCCCTCACCTGGTCATCGTCCGCCCCTCGTTAAACGCACCCAGCAGTGAGGGAAGGAACGCGACGCCCTTTATGAGACTCCCTCCCCTGATGTTGCTTGTCATTGACCCTTTCAGTCACTCAGTTTCAAAAAGAGGAGGGCGAGACGATTTGGAGGGCCAACTAGTTTCTTCCCCTATTCTTTTTTTTTTTTTTTTTTTTTTTTTGTTTTTTTTTTTTTTTTTTTCTTTTTTTTTCTTTTTTTTTTTTTTTTTTTTTTTTTTTTTTTTCTTCCTTTTTTTTTTTTTTTTTCTTTTTTTTTCCCCCTAGATCTGCCAAACCGATCGGATTTGCGAGCTGAGAACCCCATGAGATTCGAATCAAAGCTGATTCAGCATTTGCAGCGACGACTAAGTATCTCTTCTCTTTTTCCCCCTCCTCCCTCTCTTTTTTTTTGTTTTAGATTTTTCTTCTCTGAGAGGCCTTTTGCTCCTCTTTCATTGTATGCAGGCTCATTGTTTCTCAGTATTCTAGAACTCGATTTTTTGTCGTACTTTATTTTGTATGAAGCCGGATAATTCAATACCCTGCGGGAACTCGGTTTATAAAGCCCCGTGCTTTTCTCGACTACTTCACCGGCGTATCCCTCTCCTCCTTGTATAGTAATTGTAGAGTTTTTATCCGTCCGTTGAATGACTTAAGAGCTCCCGTTCACTCCCTTGCCCTCGTTGTCTTTTTTTTTTGCAATTGTACGCAGGGCGAACTCGACTGGTCTAGCCAATCTAGCGGCAGGGATGGACTAGCCGTGACCCTTTTCTCGAGGGGAGACTCCTCAACGCAAGACGTGCCTAGTCAACGCGTTCCTATGTGTAGTTTCGCCTACCTCCATGATTCATCTTCACAGTTGAGAATGAGTTTTCCTGTATAAAGCACCGGCGAGTGATGATGATTGTCTTTGCTCCCTCTCACTATTATTTTTGACGGGAGCGATACGAACGCCCCTTTAGAGGATTAGTTTCGGACCTCCTCCTATATAGATAGACTCCGGGCTAGTTACGTTTTATCGGTTATAGTCTACCTCCTCCTTTGCTGCGTCACCTTGAGGATTTTGCGATAAGCTGAGGACTCCAGTTTGTCTTGCGTCTGACTGTAGTATCTTCCCCCCGTATCTTTGCGTGCCAAGTTTATTTTTTCGGCCCGACGTATTGACCGAAATTGGCTTCCTCCCCGCCCATTGCTCCCTGCGACACGCTCCCCCTATTTTTTTGGAAGCTAATGGGACCCCCATGACTGACCAAAGTTGCGAATCTCCCTTTTTTGCCGCCCCAGATCAGATCTTTTAGGACATAACACATTTAGTTTAAACATTCCGGAGGAACTACTAGCCCTTGTGCCAGACGACAAGGGTTCGAGTTTCCTAGCTCTTGGCCTCCTCGCATGTTCCTAACGCAAATCAGTGGTTGACAGTCCGATCAGTTCCCCGACTGACGTTTGGTCGTCCACCCCCAACAGGTTACGACGTGAGTCTGACGTAGAGTTCAGGTGGTTGGTCGGTCGAACGAGAAGCCCAATCCGATCGTTCTGACTTTTAGAGTCAACTACTTCTTTCTTCTCTTCCGATCTTTTCCATCGTCCCCCCTACCGCTGTAAGCCTGAGTGCTTTCTCCTGGAGACTTGTTTTCCGCTGGAAGGAATTTTAGCTCTCCCCCGCACTTTTTTCCCCTCCCCTTTTCGTCGATCTATCTTTTTGTTGAATTACGAACAGAGATGAGGGTGTTCCCTTCTATAATGCTTCGGCGATTCGTAAAACGCGGGGCATTCCTAATGCGACTAGTCTTTAGGACAGAAATGGTGCCCTTCCCCAGGTTTCGGGAGCCCCCAGTCCTCCGGGTGTACATACATTCCAGTGATGTCCGTCGTAAAGAGATGACTCCACTCGTCCCCTCTAGCTTGTAGCTAGGGCATGATACGACACCGCCCTGAATTCAGAAGGTTGTAGCCGCGTTCTCCTTTTGGCGCCGCATTTTGCTCATCTTAGAGGGGATGTCAGAAATCTCACGTCTTTTTCCTTGGAAGCGGGGCCTGCAACAGATAGTCCTGGGAGCAAACGATCTGCCTTTTTTCATTTCTCCTTTTCCTTAAGGCCGTCGACCGCCCTTAATGACCTAAGTGCAAGTCTGGGCGACTTTGTTATTTTCCGTTCTCGAGACTCGTGCCATCTCTTCCAAAGCTTTCCCTCTGTCTCAAGCAGGTCAGGTGTGCGTGCATGAGCAGCCTTTCCGTGAGTGATATTCTCTTCGAGCAGTCCCGGCATTCGTGTTTCGCATCAACTTCCTTTCCCCGCATTCCCCGAGTTCTTTCCCGGGCTTCGGCCGAGGGCACAGACGTCGAAGTTAGGCGGACGAGAAGAACGTTCAGACGTCAGATATGGATTCCTGTTTTTCCTTCCTACTCCTCGCTATTCCCCTGGTACGTAGTCCCGTTACCCTTCTCGGACGATCCCCCTTGCCTCGACTAATTTCTCTTCGCAAGCTTGGGGAATTTGACTCTTAACGTAGAACGTTATCTTCCAAAATAAGGCGAGTTATCAACTAGCGCTCGTATGATCGACCCCTGAAAGCCTGCACAAAGAGCTCGCTACCACGAACATTCTCCTTTAAGTTACTAGAACTAACCTCTATCACCTAGGTAGCCGCCTGAGAAGAATATTCTCTCTTCGTCACACCAGTAGACCACCCGACAGTCTCCCCCCAGCGAAAGCTCCCCTACGGTCTGTGTTGTGGCCTCTCGGAGAAACGTTCTCTGCTTGCACCTTAACCGGTGAAGTCCCAGGGATAAGGATCTCGCGTCGTAACTTCCAAATAGCTCACTACTTTTCTTTTTGACACTTCTTTCCACAGTCACCTCACCGGAGTCCTCCTAAGAAATGTGCAAGCACCGGAATCACCCACTCCTTGACCTGCGCCCCCAGCTGACTTTCCTTCCTGGTAGTCCTGCCCCCCCCTTCCCCAGGTTGGTCCCCCCCTCTTCCTGTTCCCGTAGATGGCTCAAGAGCAAATCTCCCCCCCCCCCTGCTGGAGATCCCCCGGACCTCTTCGATAAATTTTTCTCCGGCCAGTAGATCCCCTCCCTCCTGGTCCCCGGATTTCGTTTTATAAGGAAAGGTACTGTTCATGGAATTCTCTGCCGTACGCACATTTTACTACCCTCTCCCCCCCCCAACGAACCCCTCCCGCGCCGAA
>Ga0179593_1365122_pt1 | contig 13540 bp, 11 predicted proteins | sample CZODoug2_1_08_16_FD_185931 | JGI IMG/M metagenome (GOLD analysis project Ga0179593, IMG submission 185931) | Vadose zone soil fungal communities from Angelo Coast Range Reserve, California, USA - CZODoug2_1_08_16fungal (PacBio error correction) | ecosystem: Environmental > Terrestrial > Soil >... | reverse complement strand
CCTTCCCGCAATCGAAGAGGACATCTCATTCGGCCCAGAGCCACTGGTGACCCACTCCCCGGTTTTCAGCCACACCTTTCTCCCAGACCCTTTTGGTCTAAATCCTCTCTGCTCCTGCGAATAACGAACCCAAAATCCCTTCAACACCCTCAAAAGTCGGAACCCCTCCCATTCTCTAAGCCCTCTCTTTTTTTTGAGTCTAGCTGGATCAACTTTTTTCAGTGTTTTGTGGTGCCAGGCCTTTCTTTTTAGTCTCCTTTGCACTCTCGCGCTCTTCTGACTTCTCCCCCCTGTCGGGTTTTCTTCCTCCCCTAACGGTACCCCCCTTCTTTCCCTCCCCCTTCTTCCTCCTCCGAGTCTTCGCCTGAAGACAATCAAACGGGATGCTATACGGTTTTTTCCGCTCACTATAGTAGACCGGGTTTGGTCTCCCGCCTCCCCTGCTTCCCATTGGGATCGTTCTCTCTCCCCCCTGACCCCTCCCTTCCTCTTCTTAGTCTCTGTGAGGTTCAAAGGCTTTGCGAGGTCACGTGCCCAAGATGGCTGGTCTTTGCCCTTTCCTTTGAACCACCGTCTTTTGGGTGGTACTAAGGCATTTGCCGCCCCTCTTCCCTAATAAAGGAGAACTCTCTTTCTTTGCGGGTGTGGTCCACTGGTCGCCTTTTCCCTCCCCGCGTAAGTGCGTCCTTTTTTGAATCTGACATATCCTCTTTGTCACTAGTTATGATTTTCTCCTGTCATTGATTTCCGGAATTAGCTGGGCCTCCAAACTTTCGCCTCATTCAGGGTCACCAGCCATTTTTCTTCCCCCCTTTTGGATAGTAAAGGAATTTTTCCGGCTGGACGAAGATTTTAAGTGTCACATGCGTTTTTGCCTTTCGTTCCTTTTCCCATCGGCCCCATTCAATGCTGCCCCTCAAGTTTCTTTCCGGCAGATAGCCTCTTCATTCCATCTTTTGCAGGTTAACGTTGATTGCTATCTACCTTCTACCGATATCTTTTGACCCTTCTTTTCTTCGCTCCCTGATTCTCCCCAACCTCATTTCCTGACTCCTTCCTGTCTCCCCTCCCTGGTATATAAGTGTCCGTGAGGGAGTCGATAGTCAAGAACGACTTGCACATCCTCAACCTGCTGATGTCTCTGCCACCTATGTGATTTTTTGTGATCGCCACGTGGAGTCCCTCCGTCCACTTTCTTCCTTCACACTCCCGGACTGGGATCTCTGTCGCAAGGAGGCGTTTCAACGGTCCCAGCGGTCTGATCTCGCGCACGAGCCTTCTACGGGCTTTTAATCGTATATTGCCTCCCCGAGCCGACCCCGAGAGGCGGCTCCCTCTGGATCGCTGGACTTCAGCCAGCTACCCCCAAGTCCAACGCATGGTCCACCTCCCCTGTCTTTTTGGATATCGGAATTTGCGTATGTCCGCCTTTTTCCTTAGTTCTCCTTCCTAACCAAATCACTTTCTCGCCGATCGAGCATTGGCAATGCGTATCGCCAGAAACTGCTCCTTGCACGACGCTGGAACGGGGGTTGGGCTTTCTCTTCCACCATGCCCCTTCTTCGCCTCTCTCAATGGTTGTGCTTCTTCAACGCAATGCGCACTGAATACTGTTCATCGTTTGTTTTTTCAGTGCGTCCGGTCCTCCCGATCGCTTAAAATTCTCATTTTGTCCCCTTTCCTTTACTCCTTCCGGCGGCGCTCGGAGTAGCAGCTTTGAGGTCTTTTTCCGGGTTGCCCCCGTGCTTCGATGTCCTTCCTTTGGTTTCTACGATCGGAGATTTTCTCAGCCCCTTTCGCCGATTTTTTCTTGCTCTTAAGCCGCCTTTTCTGACAATCGCAGGCGATAATTGTCCACGAGCAGGTGGTGGAACGGGTGTCTCCCTTCCAGCCGTGTTTCTCGCGTCTCCTTCCCTTTTCGGTGGAGGGGTGTCGGTCCTAGGTCCCGACCCCTTTTTTTTTTCCCCCTTTTTCCCTTTTGAGATCTGGAGACTCTTTTGCGCTCAGCTGATTTGTTTTCTCCGGCCGCCGCGGGGTCCCAATCATGTAGTGGTCGTTTCACTTTTTTTTATCGATTAACCTTCCTCCGACGCCCTCCTCGGTAGTTCTCCTCCCCCCACTGCCTGTCCTATTTCGACACCCATCAAAGCGCTGCCGATTTGGCGATTCGCGTTGATCAGGTCTTTATTCGTTTTCACTTGAGTTTTTGTAGTAGTTCATCTTTTCCACGGCGAGCGAAGGGAACCTGGCCTTTTCTCTCCCCCTCGCCCTTCTCCCCGGTTTAGGTTGCTTCACTGGTCATTTGATCCGGATTCCCCCCCCTTGAGCCAGACCACCCTAGTTCTTTGGCAACTGAGACAGTTCTCGATAGAGCTTAGAGACATCTGGTCCCTTGGTTTCTGCGGTGTGACATCGTTTTTCTTTATTTTCTCTCTTCTTTTCTATTCTATGGAGTCTCCACACCAGTGGTCACGATCTTAAGTCTTTACCCATGTTCGGGACCTGGCGTTGCCAATCCATTTCCCGAATTTTCCTCTTGGCCCCCCTCACACGAGTTTTTTGCATTTTCTCCCTGTCTCCCTGACCCCGAGTAACTCCAACCCCCTGGCGAGTGGTAAACATCTGGACGCCCTGCGCTCCTGAGCCGCCTTCCCTCTTTCTTACTTTCTCCCTCAGTGTGACACTCTAACTCTTCCCTCTCCCCTCTCCCCCACTAGTCACTCCTGCCGTAGTAGGAAATTTTCTTCGTATGGTTGCTACCAACACCTTGGGATCCCATGGGTAGTCTTTTCCCCCCCCTTGCTTCCCCCAAGACTGTCCTCTTTCCTTTCCCTGGTCCTCTTCCGTCCTTCTCTCCACCACAGCCTTCAGACAAACCGAACTCGATACTTTGTGTTTTTTTCATACAGGCGATCCCCTTTTAAAGGTTCAAAACTCTCTTTTTACGCACCCACCCCCGAAACCCCTCTTCCAGAGGAAGAATAGTTCCTCCATTCTTATTGCGATTCCCTGACCGTATAACATCCCCAATTGATGTCATTTACTTGATGCGATGTGAATTCTCCGTTCTCATGTTCTTATTTTTTATCTCCCCTTCCCCCCTGCTGACCTATGGTAGTCTCCTCCCTCTCTTTTCTCCAGTTTAATGAATGATTGAAGCCGGGAGCCACCGGAGCATCCACTCGCTTCAGCTCTGCTATCCGTCACCGACGTCACTTTCTTCGGTACCTTATGCCAGGTATTCCAGCTCGTATAGTTCTCTCCGACCCCCTCCTCCCGCTGCTTAATATTCGCTCATTGTTTTTTTGTTCTTCCCGCAAAGCCAACAGTGCCTGTACCTTTCTCCTCCTTTCTTCTTTTTACCCCCGCACATCGACCCGTTCAAGTTAGTATTGGTTCGTACCATTTTGATGGCTCAAGCATTGAATATTCTCGAATGCGATCCCAGTGATTGCGGATTCTTGTGCGCGACTGTTCCTGCTCTCTAAGCTCTTAAGAATGCCCGCTAGCTCCAGACCTCCCGAGAAGGTTCCCTGCGTGGCTGGGGTAGGGATCTTTTTAATTTTGTTCCCCTCGCTCCTCATTCGAGTGAGCGTTTCCCTTATATTGATTCCATGAGATCCCAGTCGAGCGCCTCTTTTCTAGCTTCTTTTTTCTTTGCAGATGGAACCTTTTGAACAGTTTACTCCTCCTTTCTTTCCTCTCTCCCCTAAAGTCAGTCTTGTTAGGAGTGTAACTCCAATGTGTCGACCCACCGGAAAGGTTTGCCGCTCTTTTCCCCCCCTGGTTTCTGACTTAATGTTCGCATTGTTATCGATGTCAGCACCTTCCCCCCCTTATATACCTGATTTTCTTTTTCCCTTTGGAGATGAGGTGGAAGTACTAGGTCGCCGATCCTCAAACGATTATCGTAGCTATCTCTTTCTCCTCCGTCCCTCATACGTATAACGATGTTCCCTGTAAAGATTTCCTCTTCGTGCCCACGAAATTTTCCTTATGATGTTTCCTTCCCCCCATCTGAGACCTGGAAAACGCTTCTGACTAGATTGACCCGATGACCTTGACATGCTGTCCAAATATGGACCCGTTTCTTCTCCTCCCTTTTGAAATGTAACATTGTCGGCCGATTTTTGTTTCCCCCCTTTCCTTCCTGAGATCTTGCGTGCGTCAATTTCTTGATGAGCATACCAGGTTCCCCGTAGGGGCTGTCAGATTCATGCGAGGGCTTACGGTTAGTTCATTTTTATCCTGCCGCAAAGTCTCCCCCCCACGCTGAGGTCTTCTTCTACTTAATTTTCCCCCTCGCTCTCTCAAGCCTTCAACCCGGTGGTTCAGCGTACGTAGTTCCTGGCTCCCTTTGTTTCTCTATTCTTCGCACGGCATTACCTCCCCTCATCCGAAAAAACTCCTTTTTTTTCCTGTTCCTCACCTCCCAGATGAAGCGTGCGGGTTGCCCCGTCCAACGTCTCTATAGGATCGCCGGAAGAAGTTTTTTCATCTGTTTCGCGAGTATCCGGAACCTCCCCCTCCCTTCGACTTTCTCATAAATTTTTTCCCCTCCTCCCTTTTGTCCTTTGGTCCTCTGAACAATCATGTCCACTGGTCCCCTAAGCAAGGAGAGTCCTGCCTTCTCCTTCAGAACCCCTCCATGTTACCCCCTACCCTTCGGAAAACTTTCCTCTCTCTAGGTTTGTGCGAGAGCTTCGATAAGAACCGTTTCGACGTTTCGTGTGGTAGCCCTTTTATTTGAGGATGTTCCGGCTTTTTCCGTTCGACCACTGTTACGGCGGACTTTTCTGTCTCCCCCTCCCTGTTTTTTCCCCTGGGCTTTGTTCTGTAAGGTTCACCCCCCTTCTTTTATCTTGTGCGGGCAGCCCACCTCTTTCTTGTCTTTCTCCTGTGCAGATTCTCAAATAGAGACTGGGGGCGCAGGTCCTCGTTAATTGATCGTCTTTTTCTTTCCAGCCCCAAAGAAGTATTTTTTGAATGTGATAGTCCCCATGTCGGTGCAATTTTTTAAATAGCTGGTCCCCCCAATTGGATGTTCCCGGAATTCGTTCCCCTTCCGCTGAACGGTTTTTTTTCTGATCTCTGCAGACCTTCTAGTATGAAGTGCGACCTTTAATTTTTCAGGGGCGGATATTGACCTCGCCTAGTCCTCCTCTTAGTCAGAATCTAGTCTCCTTGAATGGGTAGCCATGTCGTTTACATCCAGCTCCCGCAAGATTTTTCTTCTTGACTCTCGGAGGACCATCCTTCTGTTTTATTTGGGTTGCCCCCTTGGCTCATTTTGGGATCTTCCACTTGCTTCCCTTCTGGCTCTGACTTCCATCGCCTACAAGAGTTTTTTGCTGCAGTGTCTTCTTTTCCTTTGTCCCCTCTTCGACCGCCACTTTAGGAAGACCCCCGTCTATTCGAGGTGTTGCCGAGCTTAACATATGTTACTGGTTTCCCAGTTTAGGGGCCGTGATGTCGGCCCCTTTCTCTCAAATAGCGCAAGATAGTTTTTACTGCATCGACCTGATTTTTTCCCCCCCTTATCTTGATCGTTCTTGACAAATCAGTCAGGTCTATTTACGGGTAACTTGTTTCTTCACTCTCTTAAAGTAAGACATTCGCACCGCTCCCCCAGTATTGTCCACCGCTATTCGGTTGATAGACTGTTTTTTTTTTCCCTCCTCGCTGCAACGGCTTTGTCAGGTGTCTCTGGGCAAAGAAGACTTTTTGTCCATTACCCGGTGCCTTTTTCTATGACTGAGCGCCTAGGCTCTTCCGTTTTTTACATCGTTTTTTCGAAGGCATAGCCTTCCCCCGCTCTTGCTAATATCGAGGCTTTCCCCCCCCCCCAGATCTCCATACCAACCAATGTCCCACCTCTTGAAACCGCGTTTCTTGGCTCCCAAGTTGAATTACCGCTGAAGCTTCCCATTCCGCAGTTCCTTCCACTCAATCCATCCCTTGATCCTCTCGATACCCTTTCCCTTTTATCGCCCCGCCTCCTTGACGAATCCCGACCCACTTCGGGCGCTGTCCGTTTCCCCCCTAAGTTTCGGCGTCTCCCCATGGCTTTTCTTTGCTCGTCCCCTACCAATTTTTCCTTAATTACTATTTTCCGTGATTCCAGCGTTGGCTTCCCGAGCGATATCCTGTTATCCTGCTGCGCCTTACTGCGGGAGCTTCCTCCTCTTCTTTTTTCTGTTTACCTCTTCCTCCGTCGCCTTTCATCACTCGGGTCTACCTCTCTGGTTTTCGCAGACAAGTCGAGCTTTTTTGCTTAAGCGTATTTACTCACCTTTTCAGGTCTTTCTCGCTGAGCCTTGTTTGGAGGGACGTCTTCCCCTTTCTCTTAAGGGGCTGTTCCTCTCGGCCCCCATAATAGGGGTTCGTGTTCTTTTGTGCTGTTCCTCCACGACCCAAACTTTGTAAACCCTCATGTTCTAGCGGAATTTCCACTGATCTCTTTTCTTTTTGTCTATTGCTCCCTCTTTCTGGTTTCTTCTCTCTTCTTTATCAATGAGTGTCTTTGGTCTCCTTCCTGGGATTCAAGCAGGCGTTTTCCGAGATGTTCATCACCGGTCTTTGATTCTCAAACAGGAAGGATTTGCTTGCCCCTTTTCCTTTGCTCTTTCTTTTCTTTTTTTTTCTTTTCCCGTTCCTTCCCCGTCGTTGTCTTTTTTTGCTTATTTTTTTCAGGACTTTTTTTTTTAGTCGTTATCTACCGCTTTTTTAATTCGGCGCGGTCTTTCTTTCCTCTTTTCCTTGACTTGATGGTCCCCTTTCCCCCTAGTTCTTTTTCAATGCCGTAAAAGGTTTTTTAGTTTTTCGCTTTTCATGGGCCGCGGCTTTTCCCTTGACCTCCTTTTTTTGCATTATCTTCCCTCTCCCCTCCGTTGTTTGGTTGAAGATACAAAATATCACCCCCGAGGTCCGACTAAGTCCGCGATGACCAACCTTTCTCTGTCCATCTCCCTCTTCCCTCCCCTGCAGTTTTCCCCCAGTTTTCATTTCTTTTCTCCCCTTAGGCTCCCCCTTTTCCCCTGTTTTCATTTTAACCATCCTCTCCGCTCTTTTAACATGTCGATCCTCAGCAGCCCCCGTCTGCGCGCTTTGTTCCCCCCAGTTATGATCTCACGACGGTACATTCCGTGAAAGGTCTTCCCTGGTGACTTCTTCCCCCTCATCACCAGCCTCCCCCTTTCTCTGCTGCTCCTTTCCCCATATTCCGTTTTTTTAGCCATACTTTTTTCTGAACTGGCGTCGGTCGCTTGCTTATCCAGTCTTTTTCACCTCCCTGAAACCAGACTTCATTCTTGGACCTCTCTTCTCCTGGTGGATACCCTTCTTTTCTCCACTCTTGGAAAACCTCCCCGACTTCTTCCATTCTTTTTACTTCCAACCATGACTTTTTTTACCATGTTGTCTACTTGCCGCACCTCCCCAGAAAACCGGGTGCACCATGTCTAAGCGTCCCCGGCAAGGGAAGGGCGTTGACCTCCCCTTCCCCCCAAATCTGTTTTTCTTTTCGCGTGATGTGATGTTCTGCCTTTCCTTCTTCCCCTTCCACACGTTTGCCCTTTCTGTGACGCCTCCTCCCCTATTGTTAGAAAATCTCCGATTCCCTTGCATTCGAAGCGTTATCCCCGCCCGGATGAATACTGGATGGATCCGTCATCCGCTTTCCCTTTTCCCCCACCGATTTCTGTCTTCCTGCTTTCGGTTAGACGTCTCGACTTCCCCTCTTCTTTTATAGCGCTTTTTAGTTGAAGATTTCTACCCAGTTTTTTTTCCCCAGGTTTACTTCTCTACGGTATTTTTTCCCCTCCCCGCCAGCGCCCGTTACAGCTTGCTTGCGTTCTTCCTTTCCCCTGTATTTGTCTCCCGAATTGCCCAGACTTCCCTTTTTTCCCGTGTTTTGGGCTTGATTTCTACTTCTTAAGAATTTGCCTTCTTTCAAGCTTCGCGTTTTCTGCCTTTAAGAACGCGATTGTTCCCTTGGAACTTTTTCGGTTGCTGGCTTACTGTTCTCTCTCTAGAATCTTAGTGAATAGCGTTTTCTTGCTTCATAGGGACTTTCCCGCCCGTAGATTCCCCCCTTCTTCGGCTTCCCTTTCCTCGTCTGCAATTTTTCCTTTTCCCCTCGCTTGTTCCACCCTCTCCCCAAGACTTAGTTGTATATTTCGTTCGTTTTTCCCCCCCACGTGTCATTCCACCCCCCCCCTTCAAGTTGCCCCTTTTCCCCCATCTGGGCCTTCTTTGATGATGTGTCTGTAGGTCGTTTTAGTTCCTCACGGCCCCCCTTTCGATCTCTTTTTTTCCCCTCCTCTTCAATTCCGAAATTATTCTGACTTATTAGTGCGTCAACAGCCCGGTTGCCTTACCTTGGCAGTGCTCAAGATATCCTCCGGCCCCCTCCTGGGCCTGGAATCTTTCTCTCTTTTCCCCTTCACGAACCTTTTCCGTCCCTCAGTTCCTTGGCTGAGGTTACGTAACAAGCTTCTTTTTTTTTCAGCAACGCGTGTGATTTTCCCCTTTGAATCCGGCCTTTGTAACCTATCAACTCTGACTAAGGCTTATGAAAGATTGCCCCCAGAGTTAGGTCTTTCCCCTCTTCGTCCGTACTCTCAAATAGGTGCGTTGCCTAGTGAGCCCGCAATAAACGTCATTTACTTTGTTAAGCATATTCTCCGAATTCTTACTGGATGTCCTTTGCTTCAGGCCCTTGCAGCCTCGCTCGTATATTGATCTTGAATGATAATGTCTCGATTGCTTCAAGTCATTATCCCCCCCCCCACCGTAAGGGTCTTTACTTAGTCACTTGACCAGCCCCTGGACAAGCGGATCCCTTTTAGACACCGGAAATTGACCCTCCCCTTCATCGAAAATTATTCCGTCTGTGTCTGTGTACCCGAACCCCATACAAATATTTGGGTTTTCTGCCTCCCCCCCTCATCTGACGGTCACCGACGCCCCCTCCCCTATTGATTTGCTTAAGTAGCTTTCCCCTTCACTTCTCGAAGATCGTAACTCACACTTTCTCCCGAGCAATGGGTCCCCCTTTCGGTTCTTACTCCACCCCTTCCTGCGCCTCGGTTCCGTCCGCATGTTTTGCCCTTTCATTGAAAAATACATACTACCCCCCGTCAATGAAAAAAGTTCTCTTCCCCCTTTCCCTTCCCTCTTTCTTTTTTGTTGCGAGATTTCAGTTTGAACTTAAGACGTTTCGGGGTTGTTTAGGCATTTCTTTTTTTTCTTTTTTGGCTTGCAAGGGCTTCGCGTTCGCCTTGCCACGCTTGTCTGGAATTTTCTTTCAACTTTTTCCATTGCGGTCTTTGCAGATGTATGAAGGGAATTCCCTGATTTTTGTATGCTCGTCCGCAAAGGCCTCTGTATCTCTTCGGTCCGCGATAAATAGATTGTGGCGGCGTCTCTCCTTTTTTTGCACCACGCAATTTTTAATTATTTTAGGAGGTGATTTCACCTTTCGTGCGTAGGCGTCTCCCCCTCCTTTCCCAGACTCTTTAGGCTCCTTTCCCCTTTGCTGAACGGGTTTTTTTGAAGGACTTTCTTTCAACTTCGCGATGATTAAAGGAGACGAAGCCGCCTTGCCGGTTTCGTCCCCTTCTGAAGAGTTTCCTTTCCTTCCTCTTTTCGCCTTTCATCTGTTCGCTTCCTGTTCGAAAACCTTTATGCTCACTCCGCTCCGCCGGATTTTGATGACTTTTTCATGGGACATGAACTCCCTCTGCTCCTTTCCGGCACTCCTTTTTTCTTTTTTCATTTGGGCCCCATCTGTGTCACGCCTTTCTTTGATCTGTTTCCCCCTTTTTCCCAGCGTTGGGCTGACCAGTTTTTCACCTTGTGACGGTGACCGACCACTTCAACTGCTTCTCCACTATTTCCTTTCCTCTAGAATCTTTCCATTTCCCATCTGCTTTTTGATGGATGCTCTTGCCCTCCACAAACGATCCTTTTCCGCATCGTTTGACCGGAGTCCCCCATACATTGCGCTTGACTGGAGACTCGCCCTTTTTATAAGGGAATTGTTCTGGTTTGCAAGATCCCCCTCCCCCTCCACATTCCCCTCCACTTCCTTCCAGTTTTGTCCCAGCGCTTTGCCCAGCTTTCGACACTTTTTAGTCCCGCGCAATATTCACCTCTTTTTGTTTACCCTTCATCCAGTTGTGGAGAAAGCAGACCCCTTTTCTCCCTTCACAAGTCTCTCTTCTCCTCGCGCGAGACTCATAATCTTTTTTTCCTCCTTTGAGCAAGAGACCGATCCTGTCGCGCGTCAAGCTTCTCTTGCTCCGACCACACATTCAATCCCCCAGCCTATACACCCGGCCAAAAGAATGGACATTATTTCTTCTGTACGCCAGGAATTTCCTTCCCTTTGAAGGATTCCATTCTCAGGCGCCAAACTTCCCCCCACTTTTATCCCGCCCCCGAGAACGTTGCTTTCTCCTCCAGTCCCCCTTGGTAAGAAACAGTCGCTGGAACTATGGTTCCGGTCCCCCCCGACCAGGAGGCGCAACATGCCTGGGGCTTTCTTCTCATTCCAAATCAATGGCCGCATATGAATATTGTTATGGAGAGAGCTGAAGTCTCTTATATACGCCTCTCCTCCCTTTTCCCCCCTTCTTTTCTCCCTTTAAGGATTCTAAGGAGTAGCCCTCTTCTTTCCAGGGAGTGCATCTGGGTGCTCCCCGGCTTCGATCCCAGTTTTTCATGAATTCTGTGGTGTTCCTCTTGGAGTTAGCAAGGGACAGCCATGCTCTTTGTTGTATGAATCTCCCCTTTTTTTTCATGGCACCAGGCTTGCACTGCGCTCCTCAATTGGTGCTTGTTTTTTTTTTCTCGACCCTCACGGGCGGGGACTCAGGCTCATTGTGAATAGGTGTAGGGGTTGGTGCGGTGAAGAAGGGTAGGACTGACACATTTTGAAAACAGTCGTTTTTTCTCTCTCCTTGTATTTCACAGGGTCTCTATTTTCGGTTGTAGCGCTAAATTTATGATTTTGAACTCTTGAGCGAGGCCCCAGTCCCCCCAAATGATTTTTTAAGTTGTTTCCATTCTTTGATCGAGTTTTTACGACTTTTAATCCCAAAGGTTGTACTTCACATCTTGAATTTTGAATACAGCCCTCCGGCGCGGCTTTTTGTTCTTTTTTAAGGCATTCTTTCTCCTCGTACTGAGAGTCGTCCTCTTCCTCCTATTTCTTCGCTCGAAGGCCCCTGTGTTTGTCGTCAACCAGATGTTAAACGGGCGAGTCTGTTTTTAGGGTCCCTGTCGCCGGTTTAAAATGGAGAATAAACATCTTCTTTTGCCCATGCGACCATTGCCTTTTTTCGGCTGGGTGCTGTTTTCCTGTTTCCTTTTTTTCTTTGTAGATTTGACCTCTGATATTTGTATTCTCTTCGTTGTTGTTGTTGAGATCTCTTCCCATAGCAATTTTTCGATCTACGCCGGATTCATGCCCCAAATTTCGTTTCCCCGTTCAGTTGCCCCCATCACCCTTTAATGGGAGCCTTTTTTCATCTCGCCTGGACCCCGATTTATCCCACCACTCGCGCCGAATCCCTCTTTCGATCCCGAAGCATTCCCACATGTCTTTCCCTTGGGAAAAATCTATTGCCACGACCATCCATTAAAAGAGTTCACGCCTACCTGATCAACCGATACCCTCGTTCCCTCGGAAGCCCCCCCTGTATGCTGCCATTCCGTCTGTGGTCGAAGACAATACCCTTTATGATTTTTCGCCTGCTTTTAACATAACCCCCCCTCTTAACCGATTAAGATTTTCCTTTGGCGCCGGAGCCGGATTTTCTCAGCTGGATAATCTCACCCCCCCTGACTCGTCTTCCCGTTTGGAAAATCTCACCCACAAGGTTTTAACAACTTTTTCTTCCTACTTCTTGACCTCCACACTCCTCCCTTTTCCCCGGAGTAAGAGTTCCCCTGCCCGTTATTTTTTACGGCCGAAGACGCTCCCCTCACCTGCGGGAGCTCTTTGCTTTGCATGTCCCTGTCCTTGTGGGGATGTAAGCAGCCCTAAACCTTTCCGACTTGTCTGGTCCCCTTCTCTCATCTCTTCTACCCCTCAGAATTTCCTCTCCCTCGGCCGGGGGAGCCCCCCGGATGCACCTTTCTTTTCTGGTTTTTACTCGCATCTGATCAAACCTCTTTTCGTACCGCCCCAGGTATCCTCGCTTTTCTCTCCTTGAAGGACTTCTTTCACCTCTTCGATGAAAATCTCTTCTCGGCCCTTAGGAGCTGCTCCCCTGATTTTCCTTTTTCAATTCGCCTCCGTTTGGGGACCTTGCCCGTTCAGAGTTCTTGCGGGCTTCGCCCAATTTTCTCTGGCAGAGACGACTGCCTCTTTTTTTCTCGAGAGATCCTTGATTTGGATTGAGTTGAGTTGTTTCCCAATGAAGGAATCGCTTCCTGTACTCTCCTCGTAAGCAAGAAGCCTGAGTTAAATGCGTTGGGCATTTTTGGTGCTCGCTGGTTTGATTTTTCTTTCCCTCTCCGAATCTTGCGCGCGCTCGCTTTCTCTTGCAAATATTTGACTTCCCCCCGTAGAGCTTTTCTTGATCCCTAGCTTTTCTGGCAAGGTTCCCCTCTGCTGACTCTGAAACTTCCCCCCCAGTAGTTGAGATTTTCTTTGCACTCCACGTGTCAAACCGGCAGTCCCCTCTTTTTTCAACTCTGTGCCTTGAGGGAATTGTTGTAATTTTCTACGTGCCCGCCCTCACCGTTTCCTCCGGCTTTTTCGTTTTCACTTTAGAAATGAGTGGTCCGACTCCTGTAGAGGTCCCTATCATTCGGTAGACTCTTAGACTGCGGCCCATTGAGAGTTCTCCCCCCTCCCCTTTGGAAAAGTATATAGCGGGCAACGAACATGTTCCTCCTTGCGTCGAGGTTCCACCGTAATGACGCACACTGGTCAGCCACCAGAGTGTATCCTCTTTTCCCAATGAATCTCCTCTGACAGGCCGGGTCAATGACCCATTGATTCGAGCTTGCCGAAGATTTGCAAGAGTTCGTTTCGCTGGCCGTTTTCCTAGCCAACCGGGAGCGGCGGGAGGCTCTCCCAGGTAGAGGGCGCTTTTTTCATCTTCTAGCTTCTTACGTTAGTCCGAACATCCTTTCTTCCCCCTCTCCGCAGATGCGGGCTTCGGATTCATGCCTCCATGCCGTGCATCCCCAACCCTTGGTGTTCCTTAGTTCCTGGACCAGCCGATTGGAAGCTTTTCCCTTACGACCCTGGTGACTAACCAATCCGACCATAATTTTTTCATTCCCTACCCCCCAATCCAGATTAGGTGCGGGCTGCCACCGTTCTCTATGCTTCTCCGGCACGTATAGTTCATATGGTTTTCTGCCTCCTCTCGGAACATTCCTGCGTAAGTCCTCTCAATGACTCCTCGCGTGGGGACAATTTCCCCGGTTTTACAATTCAGCTTCGTTTTTTCTTTAGCCTGCGAATGCCCCTTCATCAATCGCCACCCCGCAATGTACACATTCACCGTCGTCCAACGTT
>Ga0179593_1338192_pt1 | contig 13540 bp, 19 predicted proteins | sample CZODoug2_1_08_16_FD_185931 | JGI IMG/M metagenome (GOLD analysis project Ga0179593, IMG submission 185931) | Vadose zone soil fungal communities from Angelo Coast Range Reserve, California, USA - CZODoug2_1_08_16fungal (PacBio error correction) | ecosystem: Environmental > Terrestrial > Soil >... | reverse complement strand
CATGTACAAACAATGACAGAACATCTTTTTGGTATGGGTTTGCACTTTTTTACACCCCTTTTTCGTGCCTTTTGTTTTGCCTGTTCCTTTTTGTTTCCCCCTCCGAGACCGGGCCTTGTTTTTTTTTTTTTGGACCCCCAAAGGTTGCGCCGCGTTTGTAATTTTTCATCTTGTTTTTACGTAGGTAAAAAAAGTTGTTCCCCTTTTTTTCCCAACTGAACCCCCCCCACAAGACCCGTTACAATCCAATATGCGGCCACTTTTTCCTGTGTCAGTCTGTTCTTTTGGCCGGGTGGAACCTCTTTCGTTCGGTGTCACTTTGATCCCCTTTTCCATGCACCTTCGCTAAACTTTTCCGCTTGAGGTTCGCAATCTTCTTTTTTTTTTTTTGACTTGGATTGGTGTACTCTTTTTCAGGTCTCCCTTTTCTTCGGGCTCGTTACTGACTTTTCTTTTCCCGTTCTTCAACCACAACACATGTTCTCCTGGAGTTTTTCTCGATCCAATTTGTGTCCCTTTTAGCTCCTCTCCTGAAACGCCTCTGCGCCTCCCCGTTCCTGTTGAGATGAGTCCTAAGACCCTTCACAGGGGGGTTGGACGTCTCCCTTGAACCCTTCCTGGTTTTAGTTTAGTTTCCTCCTTTGAACCCACCCCCCACTTTCCCTGTATTTTTCCCTTGCAACTCTTCCCCTTTCCATTGAATGGGGTGCCTTGGAGTGGCGTTTAACGCGTCAGGAATGAAATGTTTTTTTCCGTCGTTTGTCCCTAGCCACATTTTCTGCGGCGGCGATACCAACCCTTGCTGTCGGACGTGCTTTTGGTTTTTTTCCCTGGCCAAACGAACCACTTTCCCACCCTTTCCTCCCCCCTTGGCTGTTGAAGCTGGGAATCAGTCTTAGTACTGGGCCACCCTGTTTTCCATTCACCTTTTCTTTTTCTTCTTTTGCCGGAAACCCTTTTTTTTTTCCGCGCTCAGGTTTCCGGTTGTCCTCCTTTCCCTTCTCCCATAGTTCCCCTCCCCCCCCCCTATTGAGGAACTTTTTCGGAGCATGTTGGTGAGCCCTTGTACCATTCACGGTCTCTTGTTCTGAGGTCGCGCTGTATCAGATGGCACTTCCCCCTTCCCGCGGTTTTTGAGCCACCCGACCAATTTGTTTTTTTTTCCATTTCGCGAAGACACCAGTGACAGGCGTTTTTGAATTGCTTTGTGACAAGTTTCCCCCTTTCAGCCCATAGAGAGAGTAGTTCTACTCCTTCTTTTCTTAATTCCCAGTGGTTCCGTTTTCGACATGCCTCGCCTCCCTAGGTGGACCCTTTCGCTGGTTCTGGGATGAGTCCCGGTCGCACCATGTGTTAACTTCCCTTCCCCTTTCAATCCTCCCTCCCCCCCTTTCGCCCGAATTAATTCTCTCTTTTTCGTTATTGAGGCCAGCGTGCAATGAAAAGTTTTTTTGCGGTTTTATCGTAGCAAGCCGGACCCCCCTTTTTCCCCCTACCAGACAACCTTTCCCTGGGTACCCCGGCCTCCGAGCCGCGGCCATTTTTTCTTTTTTTTTTTACTTTTTGATTTTTTCTTCGGGAGTTTGATTGTTTACGTGTTTTGGGCGTACTGTTGGGGCGTCCCAGTACTAACCCGGTTTCTTTTTTAGCTTTCTTACCCCGCCAGTCAAAATTTGCCCCTCCCCCGTCGATACGTTTAACCTTTTTCCACCTTTTTTTTTTTCCTCAAATAGGCTGTAGCCTTCCCATGATGTTTTTGGATGCAGTCCACTTGTTTCTTACTTTTCTTTTTCCCTCAGTAAGGGGTTTTTCTTACAAACATTTCTGATGATCGACGCAAGTGTCTTTGTCATGGCATGCTCCTTACTTCCTTCCCCCCCTCTTCTCCCCCTTCCCTTTGTTTCGAAAAACGATTTGCAGCCCAGGAAGTTTGGCTCCCAAGTTATTGCCAAAGACTGCTTTTTGATCTCTCTTCCTCTTCTTTTTTTTTGCGCACCGTTGGCGCTAAATTGACAGTGGCATCTTATATTTCCCTCGAACGTTTGTTCTTTTGATCTTTTGTCTGTAAACGTCCCTTTCCCCCTTCCCCCTTTCTTACGGCCTTGACGGCCTCGGGATATGCCAGATTGAACGAACTCGGCGTCCCCCCTTTATTGGCTTTCTTTTTTCCTTTTTTCTAAGGAACTTCTGAAGTGTCTTTCCTTCCCCCAATGGCAATGGTTGTTTGCGCGGGGTCGCATAAAATGGTGCTGACCTTACCCTCTGAGGCCCGCAAACGTCCTCACCTTTTTGCGTTAACACAGAGTTCTTTCCTGACCTCCTCCCTCCTTCGACAGGATTCCCCGAAGGACTTCGACTTAGATTCGTCTTTTCCACATTTGATTTTCTTGCACCCTTAGTTGCTTTACCATCCCTGGGTCCTTTGCCTAAGTCTCCCCCCCTCCAATACAGGATGTACCCACTCCCTTCCGTCTCATGGTGACCAGCAGCTCGATGGTTTTTTTAAGTTAGTTCTGGGGCGGGAAGTATACTTTTTTTTTTTTTTCCCTGTACGTCAAGAAACCCCATGGGAGTTTTCCAACTTGGAGCGAGTTTGGTGTCCAAAAGAACCGGCGTCTGGGAGTACGTCTGAGGTTAATTCCGTCCCTCTCTCAGTGGGGTTTTCTTAATTGACCCTGACCTCCCTCAACGCCTAAACTACTTTTTCCGCTGCAGACCTGGTCCCTTCCGTTGACGAACCAAGTTTCTTTTTCCTGAACACCATCGCGCTTTTCACTCTCTCTTCTCTTGGGTTTTTTCCAACAGAGTGAAACCAACAACCCCTTTTTTCCCCCTTCCGTCTATTCCTCTGGACCCCTTTTCTTCCGCCTTTGACATGACACCTCTTTTCTTTCTTCTCAATGACATTTCCCGATTCTGTTTGCTAGTGTTTTTCTCGGACATACTGTCAAAAATTATTTCCTTTAGGGCACCCCCTCCTGTTTCAAACAAGTGTACTCATATTTTTAGTTAGTCCGGGCTTTGGCTGAAGTGTAGTTTTTTTTTAATAGTCTCTTACGGGATTAGTTTTTCCGTTCCCTTTACCTCTTTTGGGACGCCGTTTTTCCCTTTCCCAAGAATGCTACCCTCCCTTACCCGCACCAGTTCTCCATTTTTTTTAAGTAGTTAGTTTTTCCAATTTTCACCCCCCAAAAACACTCTCTTTTCTTTTGTCTTCCCTCCTCTATCCTCTGTTCTTTTCCCCTCTGTACGCCGAACATTACCTTTTCCTGCGCTGCCTCTTCCCGTCCTTCTTTCGTTATTCTTTCTTGCGATTCGTACATAGTGTTTCCGGGTTCACCCCGTCCCTTTAAACAATTTCCCCCCCCGAGTCTGGGTTTCCCCCTTTCTTCCGAAATAAACTTGTCATTGCCTCTTCCTAACTTGGTTCCCTGTCGCTCCCACCCTTTTTTTTCAGTGAATGTCGTCTCTGCACTTTTACCTTGACCCCCTCCATCGCTCGCTTTCTTTCCCTCGAAAATTGTGATCCCACCTATAAATTTCGAGTGCCCTGGGCGTTAATTATTGGTCGCCCAAACTTCCCCTCTTGCCCCTGCTGTAAAGTTTCTAGGTTTTTCTCTTTCAGGGCGCTTATTTCTTAGTCAATATGTTTCATCTGTTTTCCAGGTTACTCACGGCCGCCTATGTTCCCCCTCCTCAGACCCTCGTTTCCTCCGCCCGGCCCGCGTCCTGTGAAGGTATTTATTGGAATTCCCTGTTTTGTTTTATTTTCTTTCTTTTTCCCCTAGTCCCAAGGCGTCTCTCCCCCTTGCGGGAGCACTTTTGTTGTCAGGTGTTTTTTTTCCGTCCGTTTCATTACTTTGACCCTCTATGGTCCCCTCTCTTTTCTCAAAACACTTTGGACCCCACCCTTGCCGATGTTCTGGCACTTCTCTTTTCCTTTCCCCCCATTTGTGTTGTTGATGCCCTCTCCAACCTACCATTTTTCTTTCCTTTTCCCCCTTTTGATCACCTCATTTTTTTTTTTTGCATGGCTCGTGCCCCGTTGTTTTGAGTTCGGCCTTGAACGGAGAACTGCTCACGAACGGTCCCTGGAAACTGGGTTGCGCCCCTTTTGCGTCTTGTCCCCTCCCCCGCCTGGTACAGGAGGTAAAAACAATCTTTTTCCAGAAACTTTTCACCCCAACCATCCCTTTTTCCACCAATCACCCTTTCATCGCGGCCCGTTAAAACTTCTAATGCGCACTATGCCTTGTCTCCGTCCCAGTGATGGCCTAAGGGATTGTTTTTATTCGAAAAACCGCCATTTATTTTACTTTACCGTCTTTTTCCCCCCCCCCTCGGCGATGACCTGAGGCGTTCAAAAACCTCCAGTTTCTTGGTACTCTGTTAACTCCATCTTTTCTTTGCGTGAGTTTTTTTCACGATCGTTTTTCTTCTTTTGTCTTTCGCCCCCCATTCCCCCCCCCAACCCCCTTTCCAATGAGTGAGGATCTTTGTGTCGCCTCCCCCCCAAGGAGTACGCCTCCTGTCCCCCAACTGCCTTTTCGGTCTTGCGCCAAGGTGCCCCCCCTTTGGATGAAGAACGCCCAGTTTTGCCACTACACAGTGTATCCCTCGTTAGCTATACCCCCCCCTTTGAGTGTTTTTGTTTCTTTCTTCTTTGAACCCCACTCCACTAGTTCTATCAGAATCATGAATTCTCCTCTTCCCTTTTGAATGAGTTTGGGTGATCCTTCCCCAAAATTTTGTCTTTGCAGTTGATCTGTTGGCGTCTTTCGCTTTGATTCCCCCCCTGGTACGAGTGTCTTCCTTATGATTTTTCCACCCAAACTTCCTTCCGAAGTGTTGGCTTGGTTACCACCGTAAACGTACCGGAACCCATAATCACACTTTGAGTTGTCTTCTTTCTTCAAGTTTCTTTTTCTACGTCCCGCTTTTCGCCCATGACCCCCTATTTCCTTTCCCTTCCCCCATTAATACACGTCGCGGCGTTTTTTTTCTCGACTTTCCTAACGGAAGCCAAGACTGAAAAGAAAAGTATTGCGGACCAACTTTGTGCTTTTGTCAGGTGCACTTTCATGACATTACTAAGGATTCGCCTCTTTTTCTTTTCGTTGGCAGATTTTGAGAGCTGACGTTGTTACTGTAATTTAGTGTTTTCTTTCAATACCCTCTTTTGTTGTTTTTCCAGGGTTCCCCTTGCCGAAAGTTCCAAGTTTATTTTTTTTCCCACTCTCAAACTTTCCTTTTCTTTCTGGGGAATTCCCTAAAGAAGATTTTCGAGTTCCAGTTTTTGCGACTCCTTATTGTATTCCAAACTTTGTGTTTAGTTCGCGGAGTGTAATTACCCGGGACTGTCTTGTCAAAGTTTTTTTTGATGGGAGTCGGAGGTTCAACCCCTTTTACCCAACTTCCTTCCCCCGCTGAGTTCACTTAGGTTCCATCACCCCGTCTCCCTACCCACGCTTCTATCTTTTTCTGTTGGAAAACAAACGCCCAGTTTTTGTCGTTTCCTTTACTTCATGTATGGTGAGCCGGCGAATCTTTTTTTTTCCCCCCCCCCCGCCAACCTTACTTCCCCACTTCTTGTGGTGGCGGTTCCCCATTTAAGTTATATTTCTGCGTTGATCCCTTACCCTACGTTTTTTTTTTGGGTTTTTCGGTGTTTTTCCCTTCCATGATAGTAATCCAGGTCGTTATGTTCCTTCCTTCCGTGCCACCTCACTTGACCACACCGTCCCCCACTCTTTCCCTCACTAGAATACCCTTTTTCTGCAATACCGATTGCCCCTAAAAAATAGCTTATTGGACAATTGTTCTCAGTGGCCCGGTCCCTTTTCTTTGATATTTTCCAGGGTTTCGCTTTACTGAACTCCCCTGAATCCATGTAACTATTACTTGTTTAGTCTTCACCGTCCATCCTCAAATGGCCGGGTCAACTCTTCGCCACGTCCCTCTGTTTGGTTGAAGTGTCTTTTACATCCCATTTTTTTTTCCTGGCTTGTGCCTTATTCCGCTTTTTCTTACGGCGCCTGGTTCTTTAAAATTGAGTGCATTCCCTTTATACTTTTACATACTACTATGTTTGTTTTTTTTTGTAGGATCTTTCTCCCTACTTTTTACTCAGAAACCCCGTCGGTCTTAATGCCATCGTGCGGACACGAAAGATTCGTTTGAACCAGGCTGGTTTTTTTTTTTTTTTCAGAAAAGGTAGCTTTGGATTTCTGACGGCGTTTTCCCTTTCCTTCCCCTTTTATCTTGACGGTGCTGTATACCCCTTAAAGCGTTCTCCCATGCTCGGGGGTTTTTTCGTCCCCCAAGGGTTATTTTTGACACGGCCCCTTCTCCTACTACCCTCATTTTTTGGCCCGACCCCCTTCCCTCATTTTTTACCGGCCCCCTCTTTCGCCACCAGTTTCTTGAAGTTTTACGATTTCCCCCTCAGTCCTTGTAGTTTGTGTAAATTTTTTTTTCCTGGTTCTGTTTTCCCTCTTTTTTTGGGTCCTAACCTTTTCTCCTTCCCCTTTTTGATTTCGTCGCTAAAAAAAGCACGAATTCTTGGCTCACTCCCTCCCTTCCAATTTCCCTCGGCCCCCTTTCTCTTTCTCTTTTGGTTCCTTAATGATTTCTCTCTCCCAGCACGACGCCACCTGTTTGATTTGCAAACGCTTTGCCTCCCTCCTTTCCAAACTTCTTCTAAGGCTTTCTTCTTACTTCGTGTTTTCTTTCAATTCTGATTTTAATCTTCATTTTTTTTTAGTCGCCCCCACTTATCAGGTGCGTTCCCCCCCTGCAATTTACGATGCCTCTGTACTTTCACAGAGCAGAGCAAACGTTTCACTGGTCATGCACATCGTATTATTTTTTTTTTCGCTCCTTCAGTCTTCACCCCCCTGGGTCACCCTCCCGCTATAATAGGCATGATCCTTTTTTTCCTTTTTTCTCCGGCACTTACCCCTTCCCCTTCTTTAGTGCTCGACCATCTCCCACGTCCTTATTTTCCCCTCCTTGAGACACCTCGGAGCCTTTATTGTTTCTTCCCAAATAACGACCACCATCGTTTTCCCCCGTACAATATTTTTTCCCTTTTAAGGGGTTGCGTAAGTCTCGTTTGTTCCTTACTTGCCATTAACTCCCTCTTTTCGGATCCAATCGTTCGTTTCAGGGGATACCAGGAATTACTACCGCATTTGATCCGTTTTTCTTTTTTTCCTTTGTTTTCCTGTTCTTTCCCCCCCCTAAACAGCCGCTCTTTCCTTTTTTGATGGGAAGGGCCGCATTATTCTGGCTCGTCCTGTCGGAATCAAAAGATTCCTTTCTCTTTCCGATTTCCCTGTTTGAACTCCTTTTTTCCGATACATTTTTTTTTTTCTTTACTCCAAGTTGGCGGGTCAACAGTTGTTCCGTCCCCGAAAACTCCGATTCCAACGGGGTCTACGACCTCTCTGTATGCTTTTCTTTATCAATTGGTTTCCTTTTTAGTTCTATTCTTTTCATGTTGGCAGTCCAGTAGCTTTTCATCCCCTGATTCTTTCTCCACCTGAACCCTCTTGCCTTGGAGTTGCTGCTTATTTTGTCGACATCAATCACGGTTCCAGATTTTCTTCTTTGTGCCTCTACACACATGCCCCACCCACCCTCTGTCCAAAGGGATGCTGCTTTCAGCGCGACTTGATATGTGTCCAACTTTCCTCTATCACATTCTGCATGACATTCACTTGTGGTTTCCCGAGTTTTCCGCACACTCCCCCATCCATCGATTTCTCTGAGCGCGTCTTTCAATTGGTGCTTTTTTTTTACTGAGTGGGTTGTCTCTTTTGCTTCTGGCGGCTGGTACCTTTTACAAGGGAGGGGGACTTCCCCATACGACAGTTTCCCCCTTTTTCTCACGAGATCTTGTCCTTTCTCTTAATTTCCGTCTTTTTCCTCTTTTTCCCCAATCACGGCGGGTCACCATCTTTTTTTTTTTTCTCCCAAACCCATTTAACACCAGCAGCTTGTCTTGCATCTAATCTTTTTCCCTTTCCCTTTCCTTTTGTTGTGTTGTCTTCTGAGTTTATGAAACACAGACCCCAAAGAAAATTGTCTTTTTTCCCAATTGTTTATTCTTTTTTCCCCCCTCCTTTTTTTTCCACACCAGTAATCCGTTTGCCCAGTTCTAATTGTTTTTCTTTTCCCAGTTTGGTACGCCCCCCCTCGCTCTTGAATACACGGCCTTCCAAAAAAACCAAGGTTTCTTCCCCTTTTGCGTATCCTCCCCGCCGTTTTTTTTTTCACCCAACCCAACCTTGCTCCATCCCCCCAATACAACCCCACCCCTCATTCCAAATCCCCCCTTCTTTTCCCCTTGGGATTAACGCTCAAGCTCTTCTGCTGTGCTTCCCACACACCTTGTTTTTTTTTTTCCTTTCGGATTGTTTTGGATCCCCCCTTGCGTCTTGTTCATATTCCCACAGATTGGTCTTCAATCGCTGTCTTTTAGGCTACCCTCCTTCCCCCAGTTGGGGGAAGCTTTTGACTTTGTGAGGGCGGGCCGATCAAGAAGACTTTTTCTCGGTGATGATTTTTCCCAGTTCTTGAACCCACTTTTCCGGCGTTGTGTATGCGTGATTATTTTGCGCCCCCTCCCTTCACTTGATCCCTCACCTTCCCCCCCCCCACGGTCCTCTGTTTCTCACAGGTCCCCAAGTGAGAGATTTTTCATTTCACAAAGGTATGCTCCTTGTTCAACCCCCCTTTTTTTTTTTTCCCTTCTTATAATTTGGACCCCCCCCGCCACCGTCTATCCTAGCCAGTTTTTTTCCCAGTTTTTAATATCGACCTTTTGCCCTACTTTCGGAACGTGAAGTTCCCCGCGCAGGAAAATGTTTTATTCTCTTGATCGCCAGATTCCCCGTTGGCCGGTGTCTAGGATCCAACCCTTCTTTCCGGTTGGAGTTTTGCTTTGTTTTTCATTTAAATAACGAAACGACCTCTAACCCCTTGGGCGGTCTGAGGGTTTTTCTTTGAATCAGGGACTTACGTCCTTCTTCCCCTTCCGTTCAAATCTGTTGGAGGCCGTCCCCATAATTTTCCAATTTCTGCGGTGGCCTGATTTCCTCTCTGACTCCTACACCCTTTCCTCCTCCCCGGCAGGGCACCTGTTTCCCCAATAATTGGCGTGACCCCCCCCCGTTTTTCCTTTCGGTAGGTGCCGAGGCGGACCTCTTCACTTCGATAGTCGCTTTTTGTTGTTTTTTGCTTGGGGGGGGACATTTGCTATCTTCTACTGGTCCATGCGAGCACTGACCCCACTGATGTTCCAGTGCCCTGAGACCCTTCCCACTGGATTGTATGACCCCCTGAGAGGGGACCCCCTTTTTTAAGTTTGCCACCACTTTGCCTGTGGAAGTCTGGGGAGGACCCCCCATCGTCTCGATTTTTTTTCCTCAAAGTTGTTCTTCTATGTTCAGCACTTACCTCCTTGCCTTTCCCCCAAAGTGGGAGCGGGCCGGCCGCTCCCTCATGGTACCTGTCCTCAAGGAGTACAACCATATAGGACTGTTTTCCCCCCCCACGCTCCCCACGGTCCGCTTCTCTCTGCTCAGTGGCGGCCACCGGTGGTGTGGAAACCTGTCCCAGTCTTCTTTCGTTAGTAATTTCGTTCAGCCTTTTTTGAAATAGAAATATTACCGCCATGTTTTCCCCTCCCCTCGCGCATCTTACCTTTCGTAGGGGGGTCCCGTTTGCTGCACGTTACCTTACTTGGGCGTGGTTCTTGAGTGTTCAGTCCCTCATCACTTTCCCCGTTATTTTGCTCTTCAACTCCCATAAACATTGCCACCACCCCTGCCTTACTAGAAATATGAATCTCCATCACTTTTTCTTTTCATCTTTGATTCTGAGACGGAACCGATTTGTCTTTGTGCGTCCAGGGAGTATGACGTTTCTGGATTTTCCTTGCTAAGGGGGGTTTTCACCCCTTTTGACTTAGACTCCGCTCATTCGGTGCTCTCTGATTCCTTGATATGGCAGCCCCTCTGACCATGGCCTTCTCCCGCTGGACGAACGCCATCCTGGCATCATAAGTTCGGCACCGGATCATTTGATTTTTCCGCCGATTGGCCTTTTTTTGCGGCGCTGGTGGGTGCGCTTGCAAGAGGGTATGTTCCCCCAGCGCTGTGCATTGCCATCCGTTTTTGGTGTTGGACTCTGGATATGGCACGTTTTTTCCAATTACCTCCTGTTCCTTTCTGTCAAAAGGTATCTTCCCCCCCCCCTCGTGGATCTTGCCCCTCCCTGGCTGATCCCCCCACTTCCTTTGCGGTGGCGCACTTTGCTCTCACCTTAACCCTCTGTTAAGGTTGTCTTTTCAGGAGCTTCCATGGTTTTTTCCCCTTTACTTCATGTACCTGTGTGGAGCCAACGGAATCGTATCTAAGCCCATCTTCACGTCCTGCCCTCCCCTCGTTTCTTTTTTCAAGGGTTATAGCCTATTTTTTTCCCGAACCTTTTGTGTTTTTGTGATGCCGCTCTTTATCTGTTTTTTCTCTTGTTTCTTTTCAACCCAATTGCTGATGCCCCTAGTTTTTTCTTAAAACATGGACTGGTTGTATTTTTAAGCACGTATAAAACCCCCCCATCCCGCCGTCCGTGATAAAAGACTTACCCGTGAATTTGCCAGGCCCCCTGCGGCGTTTTCCTAGTTTCGCTGGAATCTTTGATTCACGTCTTCTAAGATTCCCCCCCTACCGGACCACTTTGTTTTTGTTCCCTGCCTACAGACGTTGCAAAAGTCCTCGCAGGGTTCGTCGAAACTTTTGGTGTTCGTAGGCTTTCTCGTTCGCGTGTCAAGGTTCTTTTTACCCCATGCCGCCCTCCTCCTGCCCGCCTTTTCGGGCGCCTTAAGGCTCACGCTGGCGACACTTTGTTTCAGGACCGCCAAAATTCCGGGTGCGCTTTGCGTCCTCTTTCGCTGGTCAAACAAACTTTTTCATTTTCTTCATAGGCTTCTACTAACCTCGCCTTGATGACCACATACTTTTCCTTTTTTCTCTTTATCTCACTCCAGTACCCTGATTCCCTCTACCCCGCGTCACTAATTACTGGATGTCCCTTTCCGGACCCCCCTTACCGCAACCCCCCAGTGTTACAGCCATTCTCTGTTTTTTTTTTTCCCGGTGTGTTTCCCCCGGTATTCGTCATCGCTTCACCCTGCCGTGAGGAGTGGGACGGCCCCCCTCTTTTTCATGGTCCAGTTTTATCGCCTGTAAGTCTAAAAGCCCTTTTTATTATGTCCGTTCGTTTTTTCCAAGAACCCCGCACCCTAACCCTCTGTATTGTTGCCCGGCAGACTTCTCTGGCGTGACTCAAGCCTTTCCCTCACATTTGATTTTTTGTTGCGTCTTCCCCTCCCTCTTTCTTATTCTGAGATTCTTCAATGAAACCTTTTGGGGTTTCAAACCTTTTTCCGCCGAAACCTTTTTTCAGCTTGTTCAAGTGAGCTTTGCCCCTCTTTTTTATTATTTCTCACCCCTTTTCCTGTTAGCGCCCCTCTGTTGGTCGCCTTTTTCCCTGGATGTATTTTTCTGCCCAGTGACTGGACACACTTCATCCCGCTCGACTGTCCCCTTTTTTTTTTGATCAACCCTGGTTCTCAATTTGAACTCCCCCCAAGAGTCAAGAGCTGTAGGAAGCCCTACAAAAAAAAATGAAAAGCTCTAAGTTCTTATTGGTTTTGTAGATAATTTTACTCTCTTGATTTTTTTTCCCCCTTGTTCATCTTTCACACAGGGATTGTACACCGGTTAAGTTTTCCCTCCGGCTCCCTAACGTCTTTCCTCTCCCTAGACGACAGACTTTATTTCGGTGCGTGGCATTTTACCTTTTTCTGTTTGTTCCTTCTGCCTTGCCCCCAGACAAAGGTTGGGCTATTTCTCAACTACGCAAGCTTTCACCCCGTGGCGTTCGTGTCAACCACGTAACTTTCACCTAAGTTGTCCCCCCCCGGAGGGTTTCTCCCTTATTTTCCTCAACACCCTTGTACCCCATTTTTTTGACCTCTGTGTTTCCGGTCCTTAATGATTCTGTTCACTGAATAACAAGTTTTCCTTTGTTTGGATTCCCTTCTGGGTAAGTGTGTGAGTGGTGGGTTGACTTTCTTTTTTCGTCCCCTTTAGGAAAACCTCCCGGGTGGACCAGACGCCGGTTTTTCTTTTTTTGCCGGGCATCGGACTCGTCATTTTTTCCCTCAGGATAATCTCCCGAGATTTTTCTTTAGTTTGCTCCTGCGGGTTCACCGTGAACCAGGTTTCTTTTTTGTCTCCCTGATGCGTCTTTTCACCGTACCTTTGCTCTTTTTCCCCCCAACCATTCCCCTCCCAAGGGAAACACACAACCCCCCTTATTTTTCCCCAATCCCCTTCATGCGTCTGACTCCTACAGAGATTTCTGCTGTGGAAAAACCATATGCTGACCAGGATCATTGTAATATTCGTATTTTTCCCCCCTTTACTGTAACCTATACACTCCTGTTTCGTGCAACCTACCCTGTTTCTCGTGGTTCCCTTGTGGCATTTTTGTGTCGTTTTGTCTATTACTGAATCTTTAAAGCTTTTTGATCGTTTCTGATTTTCCCCAAACCGTTTCCCACCCCTCCACAGGCGTGTGGGATGCGGCCTCCGTTACGCCGCCATTCACACTGGCGCAGCGACTTTTCAAACGGTCCTCGTTGCGGTGCGCCCCCCTTGGCACAGTGCTAATTTTTAGTCAAGCCCCATCCCTTGTTCTGGCTTTTATTGCCCCCCTTGAAAAATCTTGTTTTTCTCTGAGTCCTTTCACCGCCACTTATTTCCTTTTTTATCGCAGTTTATCTCCTACCGGAAGTAAGTTACGGCATGTTTCCTTGGCACCCCCTGACTCGAATTCAATGGTGTCTTCCTGATTTTTTTTTGCTTAGATTTCGCCAGGCTCTTCTGCTTTTTTGCAGATCCAAACGGCCTGGCTTCGGGTTGGTTTAACCGTTTTGACACGCCTTACCAGACTTCCCCCCACTTTTGTTGTCGTTTCTGTCTTTCAGGGGGCCTTTCGCTGCTTGGCTTCCCCCCCCGAAATCGTTGCCGGCCTTCACCCCTCCCCTTCCATGTTCTTGCTTGTGTTCCTTTGTTTTGCATTTTTGACTAACCTCCCCTGCCCTGACCCTGAAAAATATTGAGTGTTTTTCCCCTACCCTGTTGTTCGTTTCGGTTCTGATCGCAACCCCCCCCTTTCACGGGGGCATCTTTGTATTTTTTCCTTTCGCGATATGTTAAACTGTCCGTTCGAGGCACGAATTTTTTTTCCTTCGCGACCCTTCTCAAAGTGGTATCCCACTTCCTGTTAATTTGATTAGCTTTCTTCCCTCTATTTTTGACATCACACACCCCACCCCTGAAGGTTTTTTTTTCTAGTGGAAAACACACACGCGGTTTTATCGTACTTCCAAGTTTGGTCCTGTAGCTTAGTTGACTCAACCGGGAGGCAGAAATACCGTTTTCGGAGAACCCACCCCCCCTTTCAA
>Ga0179593_1340768_pt1 | contig 13541 bp, 12 predicted proteins | sample CZODoug2_1_08_16_FD_185931 | JGI IMG/M metagenome (GOLD analysis project Ga0179593, IMG submission 185931) | Vadose zone soil fungal communities from Angelo Coast Range Reserve, California, USA - CZODoug2_1_08_16fungal (PacBio error correction) | ecosystem: Environmental > Terrestrial > Soil >... | reverse complement strand
ATCTACTTTCTTCCCTTGGAACTTCTCTCTTTCTTCTCCTAACGCTGCATCCGAGACTTGCCCAACCTTTCGTTTGATTAGCTCCCTCCTTAGTGCGCGTAACGCGGGCTTTCCCTTCTTTCCCCCCCCAGTAGCTGAGCTGGGAAAGTTCCTTTTTTTTTTTTCACCGACCCTCTTTTTCCTCTTTTAGACTTCGTCAACCACTATGAGGCCTCACGAGCGCCAAAGCCTTCTCCCGTTCTTTCTTCCACATGTCGCTCTTTTCGCTTTTTTCCTCCGCCCCAAAAACCTCCTTTTTTCTTCTACCGAGTTCGAGAAGAACGTCTTTCCCTCCCCTCCTGAATACATCCCCCTCTCATTTCGCTAAAGAGCCCCAATGTTGACCCTTTCCCCCCGGCTCTTGCTCCCCATCGACTCATTTTTTTGGCAGATTTTTCCCCCCCCTCAATGCAACTTACTCCGTGCTTCTTCCCGACTTCCCTCCTCTTTTTTTTTGTTGTTTTGGTCTCATCCTTGATTTACTATAAGGACCTCATTTTGTCTTTTTCCCTATCTGGGCCCGTCACTCCGTTACCTCTTGGCGTCATCGCCTTTGGAGTGGGGCCTCCCACATTTCTTTGGCGTACCCGTCGCTGATTTGATGCTTCCAGTCGCTCTTGGGGGTCCGCGAACGCTTCCTCTTTTTTCGGTTTTCCTTTCCCTCGCCCTTCTCCCCGATGTGGTTCTGACCCTTCCCAATCTCGCTTGCTGTTTTTGGAATTCCTTGGCAGATTCGTTCCCTTCTTAACCCAGGACATTCAGTTTTTTTCGCCAGAGAACCCGTCGTCCTCTTTCTATTCAACGATCCGAATCATCGTTTTGGCCGTATCGTTTTTCTCTTTTTTGATTCCGCCTGCTCCTATGCCTTTCGATTCGACCCCCCCCCCCTCTAATTCTTTCTTCCCTGACTTCGAAACTTCCTCCGCATCGCCCTATTTAATTCCGGGCGACGCCTCTTACCTCTCCCTTTCTATTAGATAACCCGTCGTTATCGTTCGCCCTTGCGCCCGAACCTTTTCCCCCCCCTTTTTTTTTTGATAAGATTTTCTCTTCCCTGTTTCTTATTCGAACAGGTCGGGCCCCCCCCGATCTTTTCCCTTATTGTGCACTTTTTTTTTCTTTCCCCTCCTTTTTTTTCTAGGATGAGATTTTGGAGCATAAACGCAGAGAGAAGCGTCAAGCTTTAATTCGTGCCTCCTCTTTCGATCGTCCCACATCTTTCTTAGTGTTTCCCCTTCCCCCCCCCTTCCCTTTCCTGGTGGCTTTGCGTTTCAATTCCCCACCTTTTGTGGAGCTTCTTCCAGCTTGACAAACGTCCTTTTGTTCCCGACGGTGATTATTATTCCTCCCTTTTCAGTATGCGTTTCGCGTAACCTCTTCCCCCTGTTTTTTGAGGCTCCAACCTCACCCTCGCGTTCTCCTTTTTCCATCTGACCCCTTGCCATTTCCCTTTGCGGTTTGCCTCTCTCGTTGTGCTCGTTTGAATATGCCTCTCCGGTTTCCAGGCACTCTCCGTTTTCATGCATGCAGTTCTAAATGTAAGAATGATTCCTCGTGCCTTCCATGGTCAGCAATTCTTCCTTCATGTACGTCTTTCTGGTCTTCTGTGGTCGCGACCTCCTTTATTTTGAACAACATTTCCTTCCCTCCCGAGCACTTTGAACCTTTGTTCCTGTGCCGTGAACACGGCTTCCTCTTTCTTGTTTGCTTCCCCGTCTTCAGCCCTGGACGAGCAGGCATGAGTGTTTCCTTCTGACTATTAGGATGCCCCCCCGGTGACCGGGCGTCTTGTGAATCCGAAACGCTCGGTTCTTTTTTTTTTTTGCGCAAACTCCTCCCCGGCCCTATTCCCCGAACGTGGAACCGGGAGGCCCTGACTTTTGGGTTGAAAAGAGCTCGGTCCTTTTTGCCGGGGTCGTGGCGAATGTACACCCTTCCAGGCCAAGCAACCCGGGAAGCCCGCCGTCTTCAGTTATGCCCTTTGAGACTTCTGAGGCCGTTCTCTTGGTGGCTGAGTTTTTTTCCCCCCTACCGTTCCTTGGTAAGGACGGTGGAGGTCCGATTATCTCTCTTCTTTAGAGAGCTTCCCTCACCTTTTTTCTTCAGGTCCGCGCTCCTCCACCCCAGTCGCTCCGTCCTTCCCCTAGTTTTTTTTTCTCAATGCCACGCTTTTTTGTCGATCCCTTGTACTTTTCGCAACAAGGTGCAGCGGTTTTGCGTTTTTTTCAAACCCAGTTTCCTGCCCATCCTCCCCCCCCGTTCGGCATGACCAGTTCTCGGTTGTCAGCGTCACCTCGCTTTCTTTCCGCACTTTTTCACCGTTTTTCTTTGCCTCACCGTGCTAAGAAATTGTCCCTCCTTTTCCGGATCTTTCCAGGATGAGAGTTCGCTTGTTTTCTCTGGCCCAATGCGTTCTCTCCCTTGGCAACAGAATTGCCAACTTTCTCGTTAAGTTTCGTAAGCATTTCAGGAGTTCAACCATGTCTCTCATTTGAAACCTTCCTTTTTTTTTCCAATGACTGCTCCATCTTCCGAAGGACCCCTCATTGATATTCACACGTTCCCTAATTATACCTCTTTCCATCTTCTTTTTGAGGGACCTACCCCGTCGCTCTCTTCGAGTGCCCTCCTTCTCCCAAACATGGTGTAGCTGCGTGTTTCCCCCACACCGTCCCCTTTTTTGCATTTTCATCTAGCTTTTTCTAAGGGACTAAAGCTTTCTTTGTCGATAAAAAAGTTCGAATGTGTAACTCTCCTCTTTTTCCTTTTTTGCGTCTCCACCTTCCCCTCACTCACATTTTCATCTTTTGACCTGTCTTTCTCTCCCCTCCATCTTTTTTTTACGTCCCCCACTCTCCAATCTTTTCTTTTTCTAACCCGTTCCCTGAGCTCCCCCCCGCTTGATAAATTTCGACCGGCTTCTTTTTCCCAGGAGGGGTTGCTCCTGATCCCGAGCAAAGCCAGTCGCACCCAAAATTTTTCCTTGATTTCTCATTGTCATCTCCTTTTTCCCCCTCCCTTTCGTTCTCCTCCAGGCAGGTTCACCCCCGCAACTTTCAAAAATCGGTATCTTTTCCCTTCCGACGATTCGCTTTCCCTCATCGACCTTGGTCCAGCAGCCCTGAACCTATGTTCGCGCTCTCTACTATAGGTTCGGAAATTGAATCCCGGTTCCTCCTTTGAAACCGCAGGTCTTTTATTCGAGACGGCCCGATAAAAGGTAAACGGGCTCGCTTCTCTCACAAAGTTACCTACGCCGGCCCCCCCCATCTTTTAGCTGTTTGATCCTTTCCCCCCCAACTAGGCGCGGTTCTCTGCATGAATTGAGGCATCATCGATCCGAATGCTTGACATGAATGGTTTTCCAATCTAACTTGCTGGCTAGTTTCTCGTCACCCCCCCCCCGTATCTTCAAAGAAGTTTTTTCCCTTTTAGTTGTGTTCGACACCCCTTTTTTACTTGTGATTTTCAGTCATCCTCCCCACAAGCAGCATGTTCTGCTCGTGTTCTCCCTTTCGGCTCGATGGAAGATCTTTAAACCGCTCAGCCCTCTATTTTCTAAGACCCGTCCCATTTGGCACCCTCCAGAGATTTGAAACTCTCTACGGCTGAGCGGCAATAGTGGTACATCTTCTACTGTCAAGTCCTTCATTCCGACCTATCTATCTTTTACCTACTCCTTTGTTGGTTTCTATCTATCGTACATAGGTATTCCCTACTTTTACCATTTTTGTCCTTAAGATCTTCTCTCCCCCCCTTTGGGTTTTCATTTTCTCAGTGGGCTCCACCCTTTTTATAGTTGGCCCTTCTTTGATCAGTGTAGGATTTGTGGCCTTCACAATCTCGCCGCGGCCGTTTACCCGAGCTTCTGATGTTTGGGGGCTGCCTTTTCCTGACAGAGACACCTTATCCTTTTCTCCCCTTCATCAGAAGGGGTATGCTTTGCTCGTTCTTGTCATTTTAAGGGCTTTCCGTTCTCCTTCAGAAGAATTTAAAGAGAACCTCCTGCCTCCCACCTTTATGGTGCCAGGTCATGGCCGCTTTGAACCTCTCCATTTGTATTGACCTCTGAAAAGTAGCTACCCGTATTCCTCCGTATGCTTTCTGGTCCTGTCGAGCCCCCCTTTCCTTTTTATAGAAGCCTCCCTATTTAGACCCATCTGCCTTTCCTCTTATTTAACTTCCGACTGACTATTATCCTCGTCTATTTTTTCCCTCTGGCTTTGTGTCTCAAGTCTTATTTATCCCCCCTGCGTTTAATACCCTGTTCGACATTTTTTCCCCTCCCACTTGTACCGTTTTATAAGCTTTCGGTCTGGCCTGCTGCTATTTTCGGTAAAGGGTTCCCCTTTGTTGCGTAGCCCATTTCTTTTAATCTTCGTCCCCTATTTGTTTCTTGATTGCCCTCTCGTGAGATACAAGAGCTTCTCCTCCCTTCAAGTAGTTTTTCGGCTCTATCCGCCGTTAGCACCATTCTTTTGAGAATGTAGGTCCCCCGTTTTCCCTCGAACCCTTTTTTTGGCTCTTGGAGGCGATTCACCCCCTCCCCCAGGTATGTTTTCTTTTCCTTGAAAGCTTTTCCCAACCTATTTGAGTTCCCCCGCGGTTCCCCCCGTTAAACTGGATGACGCACTCGTTTATTATTTCTCACTTTTTAGCGTACCCTCAATCTAGTAGGTTTGCCCCCTATTAAGCTCCCCTCTCATATTTGCGTTTTCCCCTTGTGATCTTTTCTTTTTTTCCTTATCCTTCCTGCCTTGTTATAGAAAAACCCCCCCTGCCTGAGTCGAGCACCCTTTCTGAAGATGGAAGGTTGCATCTCAATCCCTTCGTTTCCCCCTCCTCATACGTATGGAGGGCCTTTTTGGCTTCGTTCATTTTCATCTTTCCTGAACTCCTGAAAGCGGTCGACCACGGCCTGAGCACTTTGTCCCTTCTTTTTTCCTTTTGTCCTTCTTTTTCGTTCCCTTGTTGCAACCCCCCTTTCTCAGCCGGGACTGCGATTCTATGGAGTCTCCTCTGTGTATGAATTTTTCTCGCTTTGACCGTAGTTTTTTTCCCCTCGGTGACGTGAGCCAACCCCCTCCACCCGGACGTTTTCCGATTCGTGTACCGGGTAGGTTCCCGGTGTTTTCCACCCCTCTGAGAGAAGCACATAAGTCACCCCCTTTTGGGTAGTGGCTTTTTTACCATGACCACAGCGCCTAAACGGAAGCCCGTACTCGTTTTTTCCGGCCGCCTTCTTCGGCCTGTCCGTCTCTGTTGCGAGGATAGATAAACGCTGTCTCCTTCCATAATGCCCCATGTGTGACTTCCTTTCTCTCCCCAACGTGGTTTTTGATTGCGATATTCCCCCACCCCCGTGAATTACCGGTCCAGCTGTAATTCTAGCCTCTCCGCCACCCCCAGCGCGTTGGGTCCGGTCTCATCCTCACGTCTTGTCTCAATGCGTGCGCTTTCTTTTTCGCTGCCCCCCCTCCCCCTGTGAAGCTTATTTTCTTCTGTAAAACTTTTGCCCCGGTTCCGTTTTTTTCCCTGCCCACGTCTTTTGCGGTTTCAGCGTTCATCTCGTTTGCTTCCCTTCCATACCCTCTTTTTTCACAGTATGTTCCCTCCTTCATATCCCCTTTCTTCTCAGGCCTGCTCAGGTCGCTTCCGGCTTTTATCCTTTCCTTTTTGGGAAACATGGTTTCCCCTTCTTTTTCGCAATTGCCAAACAAAAGTTTCTCTTCCGGGTCGTTCCCCTCCTTTCATAGTCCCGATCAGTTCCCTCCGTTTCCCAAATCTCAAGACCGTTGATTCTTTTTTCCCGGGAACAATCTGTGCACCTTATCTCTTTCCCCCCCTTGCATACGCTGGCAGCTGACCGGTGCGTTCACAAGGCGCGTTATGAGTCTCTCCCGCCAACTTTTTTTCCTTGCGTTGCCCCCCCGCCCCTGCTTTCAGGCTTCATCGCGATTTTTCGAGGCCTAAATTATTTTAAAGTTTCCTCAATGTGAATTCCCATAGAAGAGAGTGTCCCCGGTCCTCCAGTTTAACCTTTTTACCTTTAACCCTTCTTTTTTCTGCCAAGTGCTTCGCCCCCCCCTTCCCCTTTAGGTTTTTTTTTATTAAGAGGCCACCGCCCCTTTCTCCGATGGAAAAGTCCCCTCCATGCAAAGCTGTTGCTAAGTCGCCTTCTCGTTCCAGGCGGTCCCGAGCTTCATTCGTGTCTCTCGCCCTTTTCCCTCATGAGCCCAAACATGCTTTGAAATCTTGTTAACTCTTTCTCTCTCATCTCATCGTCCAGAAACCAGTTCCGGATCTCAACCCCCCTTTTCACCCGTTCTTTTTTGTACTATGAACTGGCTATCCTCTCGGTGAGTGCTTGGAGCTTGTCTCTTTTGTGGCACGGATCAACTCCCCCTCTGAGCTGAATCTCTGTCTTACCTATCCTTTAATATACGGAAGTAGGTGGTCTGTCATTTTCTTTCTCGACCTTCGTCACGTGACTGAATTTTACGAGACTACAGCGGTACCTCAATTAGTTTTGTGGCAAATCATAAAATGCTTTTGCCGTTCCCTGCCATGTGGACTCTGACGCTTTCAATTCCTAGGTCCTTTTTGACCTACGAGCCTTTCCTCTCCCCCCCGGATTTCCCACTTCAACAAACTTGCCCCAATCCCCAGAGTCCGAGACGGTGCTCTTGGTTCCCCCCTCAATATCCTCTTTCCTGCGACTTTTCCTTTCCCCCGCCCAAAGACTCACCGCTTTAAAGAGTTCTCTCTCCGGCCCCCCCGGCCCCAGATCATCACATCCCCACTGCGGCACCCCCCTTTCTCGCCCCAAAGCTCCCCCCTTTCCTTCGAAGCACTATGCTCCCCCCTTTTTGAGGACAGATCTTTCGTCCAAATCTCCTTTACTACGTCAGCTAAGGCTTCACTCCCTCCGTTTTTTGTTGTCTGACGACGGAATCCTTAGTTCTCCTGAAGCATTGATTTTCTCAAGATGATGCGCGCCATCCGGACTCCTTTTTTACCAGACCCTGCGGAGGGGCTCACATTTTTACTTTTGACAGATGCGCTTTCCCTTGATTTCTCAATTTTGCGATGAGAAATGCAGATGCTTTTTTGGCCGGCTCGGTCCCCCATTCTCGTTATTGGACCAGAAAATCAGCACCTGGTTCCTCCTGTTGCTTAGTGCTTGGAAGACACTTTTTTTTTTTTTTTTTTTTGGCGAGCTTCGTTTCCATCCGTAGGATTTTTCACCGCGACCCCTTCTTCAAGACAGGTCCTATTTATGGTCATTCCGCAGGGCAGGCCGCCTTTAAAGTGAGCCCTTCATTTATTTCCTTTATCAAGAGCGAAAAAATTTTAATTTCTTTTTAGTTTTCTGAGCGTCGAGCCGTTTCTTTTATCTCCTTTTTTTATTCCTGACGCTCCTCTCGTTTCTCTTACCTGCTTCCAATTCCTATTTCTCCCGCGTCGTCAAATATGTTCTCTCGGCGTCTTTGATCTCCCCTCTATTTATCTTTCCGGCGGGGGCATCTTCTCCCTCAACGCCTTTGTATTTTTTTCCGCTGTTCGATCCCTGCGATTATTCTCAGGGAGTCACCACACGAAGATTCCCATGTCCTTTGCCCTTTCCCCCCCTCAATTTTTTTAGTTGAGGCTGTGTTTGGCGCCCTCGAGACTTGGCTCTCCCCCCCCTTTTTTTTTCCAGTTTCCTCTTTTGCTTGAGGGACTGGCTTCAAAAATCAACGGCTGTTAGTTCCTACCCCCCCATTACCGTTGGAGCTCCTTTCACCTCCCGCTTGAAACAAACAGAGGGATTCCGCGGTCGAAAAGGTCCCGTTCCCGCCACGACGATGCCTATAACCTTTCCTTCACATTTCTCACTGCGACCCCCTTAAATCGGTTTGCCATGGACCCCTTTCTCTCTTCTTGCCAGCAGCATCATTTGAGGTTTTTCCCCTTTTTTCCCAAAGGTGGCCTTTTTCGGCTCGCCCGGTGTTATACGGCCCTATAGTTCGTTCCTGCTGCTCACAAAATTTTTAGATTTTTCGTTGGACTATGAGTTGGTCCATCCCCCTTTTTTCTTTCTGATATGATGTGGCTTGACAGTAGTATCTGAGTCGGACCCCATTTTTGAACCTCCTTCAAGACGCTGCACTTTTTCCCATTCGTTTTCATGTGCCGCTTACAAGGCGGGCTTTCCCCCGTTTTTCCCACCCGGGCGATACTTCTTCCTTTGACTTTTCCCGTTTCTGCTCTCCTAGGAAGCTTTGTCCACGAAATACGGTTACTCGTTCTGCAACGCCTCTGAATGAGCCCCCCCCCCCCCCCCTCCTCCCCTTGACCGATGTTCAGGCGATCAAGTTGACTTTTCACCTCTTTTGAATGAAAAGGGGGTGCACGACGATCCCTGACTCCCCCCCCCCCTCTCCCTTTCGTTAGGCTTCATCATCGACACACTCTCCACACTTGGCCGTCCTCGTTGCAGGATGAAAACTTTTCCCCGCGAGGGAAGGCCGGGCGCTTTTTCTTTCGGTAGACAGTTACCGCTTAAGCAGTTGGCTGAATATCTATCTTTTCTCTGTTTTGATATAGGATCCCCTTCCCCTTCACTTCTTATTTCCTGGCTCTTCCTGCCACCCCAGCGGCCCTTGTCATAGGTGGAGTATTTTTTTATCCAATGCTAAAGGTTTTTTTTTTTTTCGAGTGCTTTGTACATCTTCCTCCCTCCCTTCTCGGGGAGTCGTACTCTCGTTAACCAACGGGTGCCTACCCCGGTTCCACGTCCGTTTGCTTCCTGGTTTGCCTGTTTCCCTCCGCGAACAATTCACTTTCTTCTGTTTTTCCTTCGGATTAAGACACTTCGCCCCCTTCCCCTTTATGAGATTTTTCGGTTTTTTCTTGTTCCCTTAAAAGCTCAAGCCTTGTCATGCGGAAAATTTCAAACTCCTTTCCCACGTGCTCGTCCGTTTTCTTCATTTCGCTTTTTAACCCATGTCCGATCAGTGCCCTACGCTTCACAGACAATCCCCTCCACGATCATGAAGGAACCCCTTTCATTTTAGTCCACCTCCTACCTTTTGCTCTCTAGTTCCACGGGGAGTGATGCGTATAACCTGCTTTTATATTTTTGTCTTCCCCCTTTTTTTCTCTGCGTTCCCCTCAAATTGAGGATGTTGACTTTCTAGATGTTGTTAAAGCCGTCCCATTATTGGTTGTTGTTTTCCCAATCCCTTCCTGTAAGACGAATGACACCAGCGCGTGCGTTTCATACTTTTTCCCAGCGACCCCCACTCCCTCGTTTCCCCTTATGGAAGTAGATTCTCCACCTCGTGGATGTGATCGCCACCTGAAGGAGAACAACCCTGCTGTTTTTCGATTTAACCGTCCCCCTCCGTAACCCCTCTTTTTTTCCCCCGTTCGAATCGAGCGTCCCTTCATCAAGGCAGGTTCTTCCGCTGCTTCCTTTTGCGTGAGCGCCAGAGCCCTTTTTCCAAAAACACCCCACCCGTGCAGACCGATTAGACCTGGCTTAATTTGTGTGCCCTCCTTTCGGCTCCTCTTCGTTCCTCCTCCGAGGTTCCCACGGGGTTCCTAGGTTTTTCCCAAGAAACGATCCTTCCGCTTATAGAACTTTCTCTTTACAGATGAGAGAAAGTTCCGCGCCAATTGTCGATGCGCTCCGATTTCAATTTTTTACTCAGGTACGATCCCGTCTCTTTTTGGGTCCTTGATGAGAAGCGCCGGCTCTCCAGGCTATCGTCTCCCCCTCCTGCCCAGACGAGACGGTCCCCACCCATCCTTTTCTCCGTGATCGCCTTCCCCTCCCCAATTCTTGGCTGGTTCCGCGGTCCCTGCCTCCAGCTTCTGAAAGGCTTGACCTGCCCGTTTCTTTACCGACCCTTTCTAATGGATACGCAGTTCCGTCAACACAAACGTGCTTCCACTCCAGCTTTTTTTTCCCGTTTGAACCAACACCTCACTCCTTTCCGCCTCCGGTGCCCTCCCGGCCCCCTTTGTTTAAGGTTCGCGAGCCTCCATCGTTCTTCCGTCATACCGACCTCGAGCATCGGTTCCGCCCAAACCATGTGTCTGCCCACTCCGGTCTTTTGCTCACGATAGATCCTGCTTTTCTCGTCTTTCGTTGCCAAAATCATTGAGTCCTTATCTTTTCCTTCAGAGATCCTCTTTCCCTCTTTTTGCAGATGATAGCATCCTTCTTGACGTTTTAGTAAGTCCATACGATTGCGCACTCCGAAGCCGATGGAGCCCCCCCTTCCGACGTCTTTGTGGGCCCTATTTGGAGCCCGATGCGCTGATTTTTTCCTCTGATCGTAAATATTCCGATTTGGTGCCGCGCCCCCTCTTCTTGTTTTTTTTGCGGCTCCCCTCAATCGCAACTTTTCTACCTCCTCTGTGGTAAAAATTCTCATCCTTTTGTGGTTCCCCCCCCGCCCTTTCTGCGCAGGGGACCCCCCAGATTATCCAGTTCGATCACCCCCGTTCCCTCAGGTCAAGCCTTTTCCTACCTCGCTGGAGGCCGCATTTTTTCCGGTAAACCCGCGCACTATTTTTCTTCCTTTCAAAAAGAACTTTTGGGGCCGCTGGCGCGTTCTGAGAGATTCGAGCCTTTTCCTTTATCGCCGTATCTTCTCCCACCTTTTTAAATTGATTTCTACTCCCCCTCCCCTCCGTCTTCCGCGCATCTTTTTTCCCCCTGACGCCTCTGAGCTGCCAAGAGTCGGAACTCTCCGTTAAACGTTCGCCCTGTGAACTTTCCCCGAGTTTGAGACCCTCCTTAGAGGACCTTTTCTTACGAAAGGTCTTCCCCTGGTTGACCCTGGTCTAAGCTTCCCCTTTGGGCTAAGTGACTGTCCGATCTTAGGGGCGCTCAACTCTCTTTGATTCCACGCCTTTCAGTCGTGCCTCCTCTTTTTCACGTTAGCAACCTCTCTTTCCTGAGGGAACGGCGCTACAATCAAAGGCTGGTGCTATATTGGTCGGACTGTTCACCTCTGTTTGCTTTTAAGCCTCCCTTTTTGAAACGATTGGTTTCCCCCCAGACCCCCCCATCCAGGAGAGTGTGCACGCCCCCTGCCCTCGCGACTTTCCCATCCCGGAAACGGTTTAGCGACACTGACCTGTTAGGCCTTTCTTTTACCACCATCCGATTCCTCGCTTCAGAATCATTTGCTGTTGCACGCCGCTACACCATGTTTTTTTCGATAAGATTCCGCGCCGGGTGTACTGAAGCACTCTCCTTTCTCTTCCCCCTAGCACAACTTCTAGATGGACGCCTTTCAATTCAGAAATGAGTGGCGTCCTCCCTCCCTCCCGTTCGGCTTCGCCTTGTCTTTCCCAGATAGGGACTTCTCCTGACCCGCTTTCGACCCACGTACGATCCTTTGGTGCCGCTGTGACCCCAAGGCGTTCCATTTGGGGCCAGCCCAACCAGGCGACCTAGCCTGGAAGCGACGGAGCAGGGCCTTCTTTTTTTTTGGATGGAGCCTTCGGATTTCTGTCCCTCCTAATGACAGTGCCCTATTTTGAAGGCCGCAACGCGAATTAACGCTGAGCCCACACTTCAACCATTCCCGATTTCCTTTCCCATCTCTTCCGTGGGAAACGTGTTTTCAGGTTGTGACGATCTCCCCCGGAAAATAGATGCCTGGTTTTAGTTTCGGCAGCATATGTACCCCGTGTCCCCCCGTTTTGAAGCCCGTCGTGGATAACTTATGATTTTCCCCCCTTTCTCCCAGCCGGCGCGGTGGGTGAGCTTTATTCCCCCTAAGGTTTGAATGTCCCCCCTGGACTGGAAGGATCTTTTCTTTTAAGATGTGTTGTTCTTTTAGATAATCCCCACTCCCCCAACCCGGCTTACCGGCTTCTCCGGCTTCAGCAGCCTCGCCTTGGTCCGCGTCCTTCTGATACAGCGTCGGGTGGTTTCGCCTTTCCTTGTTGTACATGCTCCTCACTTTTTTTTTGAGTCGCTCGTCCCCCTTTTTTATAATTGTTACATCCGGTATTCCTGCAACATCGTCTTTTCTCTTTCTCGCGCCACACCTGCCCCCGGTTCACCGAATGTCGGACCTCGTTGCCCTTTCCCACTTTTTTCCTCCATAATGCTCCGGTTAGCTTTTTTTTTGGCTGGTCCCACTGTTCCCCCCTTTTTGCTTCTGAAAGGAAAAACCTCCCTTTCGTGTCCTCGCCGTTGTCGTCCCGCCTCCATATTTTCCAAGTCTCCATACTCTTTGCGCGCCAAGAAGACTCTCCAGCAAAGATCATTCCTCCCCCCGCCATTAGCACCTTCCGGACTTGAAGCTTGACACGAGTTTTCCCCGACACAACTTGCGCTCTAGGGGGGGGGGGTTTTTTTTTGTTCTTTGGTTGTTTTGGGGGTGGTTTGGGGTCTTGGTTTTGTGTTTTTTTTTTTTTTTTTGTGGGTGGGGGGGGGTTTGGTTTTTTTTTTTTGGGTTTGGGGGTTTGTTTTTTTACCCGAGCATGGTTTATTGCGTGCCAACCTCACCTTCTTCGGAGGGCAGGATTCGAGATGGTGTAGAAGGCTAACGCAAGTGGGCTAAACCCCCTTTGACGAACTTCATCGCAGATTGGTCCTCCAGTTTTCACTTTCCAGCCGATAAACCTCTGTTCCAGGGCAGTAGGCTTCGCCAGACCTTTGGGGTGAACTCTTCCAAGAGCCACCGCCTTTTTTCTTCGATGTAACCTTTCACCCCCTTAGTTGGCCCTCCCCCTTGACAGAATTCCCCTGCGGGATAGCTTCATTCTGCGCGTTGCCTAGTTTCCTCTCTCCCCCCGACCCACAATTGAGGTGACTTTACTCTGGGCTATCGAGTGTGTGTTCCTCCCCCGAATCGTAGCTTCCCTTCTGAGATTTCAAAATGGTACAGGGTCGGTGTCCCTTGGTCCCGATTCGTCTCCCTTAAATAGACCTTTTCCCTAGACGGGAAGTCCTTCCACCTTCGTCTTCTGATCTGGCTGGAGTCATTAATCCGTTCCCCAGGAGATAGGTTATCTTCAGGATCCCGCGGCGATAACTTTTGAAACGTCCTTTTCCCCCCAAGAACGCTACAGCTCGACGGACCAAACATCCCCCCCCCCCGTTTGCCCCTCCTTTCCGCATATCCCCCTGGAGCTTGTTCCCGTTTTCTCACATGTGCGGATAAATCGTGCCTCGAAAAGCTTGACCTGAAGTGGTCTCTTCTTTAGTCCCTGAATCTGGCGCCCCCACTGCTCTCAGTCACCCTCAAGTAGAGCAATTCCTGCTCCTTGTTTGTCGCCTTTCGCCTGTGCATTTTCCTTTTTCCTTCCCAACCCTCGCAAGCTTCGATTTCCCGATCCCCCATCGGCGAGCTTCCTTCAATCAGACCGCTCTTAACTACCCCCCCCCTGAGACCAATATCCTTTATGTTACTCCCATCGAAAATTTTTCTTTTTCCGATTTGCGCCTCATATCGTGCGCCACCTTCCCTCCTTATCCTTCCTAAGAG